>Ga0315293_10000133_pt1 | contig 61917 bp, 85 predicted proteins | sample YL17G13_20_MG_FD_203071 | JGI IMG/M metagenome (GOLD analysis project Ga0315293, IMG submission 203071) | Sediment microbial communities from Yellowstone Lake, YNP, Wyoming, USA - YL17G13_20 | ecosystem: Environmental > Aquatic > Freshwater > Lake > Sediment | place: USA: Wyoming | collected... | reverse complement strand
TAATTCTCAGTTTTCCGGCCAAATGGGCAATTATTTCACTTCCATCATCTAATCTTACCTTGAAGTTTGTGCTCGGCAAGGACTCCAAAACAATTCCTGATTTTCTCAAAAATTTTTTATTTTGATTCATCAGTTAAGTTTTTTACCCCGTTAGAAATCTAACGGAAATATAATTATATTAATCCCAAAATCACGAGATTTCTAACGGGGTTTACCTCCTAGCTTTTTAGGCCATTGGTAATGATTAAGGATAACAAATTCCTTTTTATTAGTCAACCCCGCACTAATTTTGCGTTCCAAGTCAACTATTTCGATAGAAATATCAATTATGTAAATTTAACTTTTGCGGCACACATTACACGAATAGTGTAGTCCCGCTTCGCGGGACTGGGCTATTCGCCCATCGTGTGCCGCCAATGAGCTCTATGGCGAAATTAGTGCGGGGTCAATAGTCAGCTTTATCTTTATTTTTTCACCGTTTTTTGGAACGTTTTTTACCCAGGGCGGCCATGATATTATTTGAACCTTTTTAACTTGATCCTGTCCCTCTAAAATATCTTGGGCCTCTTTCAGAGGTTTTCCTTTTAATGACTCTTTTAATGATGAAATGTTAATATCTGAGTAAATAGTTGCCGAAGAAACTAACTTCAGGACTATTTTTCCAATATTTAAATTTACTGATTCTGAAGAATAATTTATTCTTAGCGAGCTTTCTTGTATTTTCTTTCCATCCTGAGCCCTTGATAAAATAAACTCTTTTGCAAAATTTTCTAAATCAATTTTTTTAAAAACTAAGGCCTGAGATTTAACTGTTACCTTAAAATCAAAATATTCAACCTCGTCTCCCACTTCAACCGAAGAAGAAGCATCTAAAATTTCTTCTTTCGTAACGCCATCTAATAAAATAAACTCGTTTCCGGCTTTATTTTTTAAAGATTCTCTGGCTTCGCTGAATAATTTCCCAACTAAGATATTCTTAGCTATTTCTAAATCTTCTTTTTCAACTTTCTCAATTTCCCCCTTAAATCCTCCGGCCATCTTAGAGAAAGATTTGCCGTGAACGCTCATGTATTCGGGCGAACCAACCAACCCAGGAACAGAAAAGGTAGCTGGTTCAATATTATATTCTTCACCTGGTCTATCTGCCACCACATCAATTTCAAGAGTGCCTTTCGCCGGAACGGTAACTGCTTTAGTTGAACGGAAATAAAGCACATTTTCTTCTGGCGCCTGAAAACGCGTATTAACAGTTAAGGTTATAGGGAGATTATAGCTACTGAATATCTTTATCTTGCCATAGGCCTTGCTTTCTTTTGATATCTTGCCAGAGGACGGAAACGACTGGGAGGTAATCATCTCTCCAGTGTCGATAATATGTGCAGGAATAGTTTTACTCAAAACTAAATCATTAGCATTTTCCTTTTTAAAATCAGCGGTTATTTTCTCTTCAAAATCTAAAAGTTCGGTCTCTGGCCAAATTTCAATCCTAACTTCAGAAAAAACAAAATGAAGTAGGCAAAAAACCGAAACTAAAGCTAAAAAAAACAGGAAAATTATTTTTTTCTTTAAGCTCCAAAATTTTTTAGTTTTATATGGTAATGAAAAAAGCTTGTCTTTGAAAGCTTTAGTTGATGTTGGTGGAAAAATATCAATAACTTTTTTTGGCATCTTTAACTAAAATTAAGGCTGTTCCTATTGTAAGGCAAACAGGCTAAAATTAAATTCATATCCTGGGCAGAGATTAGACCTTTGGTTTTGTCTTCGATAATTTTTAAATCGCTGGGCTGAAGCAATTTTACTTTAGGCTGAGAAAAAAATTGTAATTCTTCCCAGTTACCTTCTTCTAAAATTTCTTTAACCTCTGGCAATAAACTTCCTCCTCCAAAAATAATAATATAATTTGGCAGAATGGTTTTTTGTTCTGCTAAAATAATCCTAAAATATTTTTTCAAGCTCTCAAACCAAGACTGGCGGTCCTCAGAAAGGATTTCTCTGACTTTTTTTCTCACTTCTTCTGATAAAAGTGAATTCGAATAATTGTGTTTTAAATTTCTCGCATCTTCCAGACTTAATCCCAAAACCCTTGAAAGTCGTTCAGTAAAATCAAATCCTCCATTATCAAATTCAAAAATCAAATCTATCTTTCCTTTTTTAATCAAAAAAAGTTGAGAAACTTCTCCTCCAACATCTAAAAATATAGATTCCCCATATAGATCGGAAATTAAATAGCTTAAATTTTGGCTTTTATTTAAAAATCCTACAATATTCAGCTTAAAATAACCCAAAATTTTCTCAATATTTTTAAGATAGTCTTTTAATGAGAAGGAAATAATGATCCGAAAATCTATTTTTTTCCCCTTAAACCCTTCTATCTTAGTTACATTATATCCGTCAAATTTTATTTCTGAAATCTTAGAAGAGATAAACTGAAGATCTTCTGGTAAAATACCGAATTGTTGTGAAAAATCTATGGAAATCTTATTTTTTGCTTTTTGTAAAACGGTTTTGTAAATCTCAATTTCTTCCTTAGTGCTGATTGTCAATTCTTGATTTTCTCTTTCAAAAGATTGGAATATTATTTTTTCTTTCAAAATATTAGGTGGCAAACTGACTAAAGTTGGCAAATTATTAATTTGAATATTGGTTTTACGTCCAAAATTCTGAAGAAAATTCTGATAGGCACCTTTGATAGATTCGGAAATTTTATTCTTGATGTCATTATCTTCGAAACCCCTATTATTAAAAACATCTGATCTTTCAAAATATTCTTGGGATTTGCCCAAAATTACAAATTTTACACTTTCTTGCTTTTTAAAAACCGGCCTCTGAAAAATTATTGCTTTTACTGCTTCAGTACCTATATCCAAAGCCAAAAAATAATCAGATTTTATCTCATCAAAATAAGAAGAGTTTTGATTTTGAAGCAGAATTTTATTAAAATCCATATCTAAATTATACCCCTATGAATATTTTGAATTCTACTAAAATTATAACAAAATATTTGCTATTCTAAAACTGCTCTTAATCTTCTTATGCCTGCGTCGCTCCGCTCCTTAGACACCTTCGGCACTTCGTCCTGAGCTCAGTGTCGAAGGATTTCTAACGTTTTTCGCCTCAGCGGCGGAAAGCCTGTTTTTCCAACACGGAAGGATACCCAATCCTTCCGACCCATCCTATTGCGCAGGCATAATAAGAATTCCTCGAATTCTTCTGATTCCAGCGCCAGATGATTCCTCTTTTATTATCTTAAACTTTCCTAATTCAGAGGTTTTATTTGCATGCGGTCCAGCACAAATCTCTTTTGAAAAAACTTGCCCTGAGGAATTCGAAAGGTTGCCAATTGAAAAAACACTGACTTTTTCAGGATATTTTTCTTTTCCGCCTACGCCAAAGGCTTCGGCGGATCCGCCTCGGGCGGAAAAAAAAGCAAAAGCTAGAGCGCCCGACTTTAACGCCTCATCTAAACTCATTTCCTCTTTTTTAACTTTCAGATCTTCTTTTATCTTCTGGTTCACTAAATATTCAACTTTTTTGATTTCTTCTGGAGTTAATTTCTGCGGATGAGAAAAATCAAATCTTAATCTTTGAGATGTAATATCTGAACCCATCTGCTTAACATTTAAACCTAAAATTTCTCTCAAAGCTGCATGTAACAAATGAGTTGCTGTATGATATTTTGCCTGTATCAAACCCGCGTCCTTCCCTACTCCACCAAACTTCTTTTCAACCCCGGCACGTGAAATTTCCTGAAATTCTCTCGCTCTTGAAAAAAACATCTCTGGATCTGTAAATTCTATATCTAATTCTTTTGCTAATTCTTCTATTCTATCCATTCCAATACGAGTAGTACTAAAAATATCATAAGCTACGGCTCCAGTGACACTACCCTGTTCTTGTCTTTTCAGAATCAATTTTTGCGCTATCTTCTCTCGTTCTGATTCTGATTTTCTATAATCGTCTTCTTCTTTTTGAATCACCGCTACGGTATCGGTGTATTTTAACCCCACTTCTGGATAAATATCTTTATACATAACCATCACTCTTTGGACTAATGCAATTAAGAAATTTTCTGGGAGATGCAAAATGCGTCCCGAATCTAAAGCATTTCTTATTATTCTTCTTAAAGCAGAACCTCTTTCGATATTCGATGGAAAAATATCTTCGCTTATCAAAAAGATGGAGCTCCTGATATGATCAGCAATTATTCTATAGAGCTTAGGATTTAGATTATAGGATATAGAAGAATTACATCCTATTTCTTTTATAATTGGTTCAAATAAATCGGTTTCGAAAACCGAATCTTTTTTTTGAACAGCGGTCATCAATCTTTCCAAGCCCATTCCAGTATCAACTCCTTTTTGCTTTAACGGCGTTAATTTACCATCTCTGTCTTGATAATATTCATTAAAAACTAAGTTCCAAACTTCTATATTATTGATGTAAATTTCAGTTGTAGGACCGCAAGGGCCCTCCAAACCCGTTGGTCCCCAGAAATTATCTTCTCTTCCCATTTTCTTAATTTTTGCAGCTGGAATTCCCAAATTTAGCCAGATTTTCTCTGATTCTGTGTCTGCTGGCACGACTTGCCCTGAGCTTGTCGAAGAGTCGCCAGCGAAAACCGAAACATAATCAATTTTCAAATCCAATTCTTTAGTTATAAACTCATACGCCCATTCGATTGTTTCTTTCTTAAAATAATCACCAAAACTGAAATTCCCAAGCATCTCCACAAAAGTTAGATGGCTGATGTCCCCCACTATTTCAATATCAGAAGTCCTGAAACATTTCTGGCAAGAAGTAACTCTTTTTCCATAAGGAGACTCTTTTCCTAAAAAATATTCTTTAAATTGCTGCATTCCAGCTGTGGTAAATAAAACACTTGGGTCAGTTGGAATTAACGAAGAAGAGGGCACGATTTTGTGTCCTTTTTTCCTAAAAAAATCCAAAAATTTTTGCCTAATTTCCTTTGAGTCCATCTAATTTAATTTTACTCGAAATTATCAGATAAGACAAATAAAAAAAGAGGAGTTTTATCACATAAACCATACCCCTCTTTTATTTTCCCGATAAAAAGTCTTCGTTTGAACTTTTATTAGTTTCTGGCCTCTATAAAAGCGTAGGCTGTAAATAGATAAGGGATTCCGAATCCTATTAGCATCAAATCCAGTGATACCAATCTCAATGAAACAACATTCAGCCAGATTGGATACAAAAACAGTGTCGCAACGAAAACAATCGTGGAAAATAACGCCACTAAAAATGAAGCTAGAATCAGCTTTGGAAAAAGCTTAAGCACCAGTTTGAAAGCAGATTTTATTCCCAAAGGTTTCTTGAGCTGCCTGATTGCTCGATCAATCTTTCTCAGTATTGCTTCTAATTCTATTATCAATGTGCATCACCTTATTCTTTATTATAAGATTATGGAATATTTTGTCAATATTTTGAACCTAAAAGCCGCTTTCGCGGCTTGTTTAAAATTTAGATTTTTTAATTTATTTAGAAATTAGGAATTAGAAATTGGGATTTTTCTATGTATATCTATCTGCCACCGTTGAGGCGACAAAAGATTCCGGCTTGATTTTCGGCTCAAAGCCATTTCCTCTTATCAATCCAATAACTTCCCTTATCATATCTTTTGTCTGGCCATTTTCTCCGATATCAGCATGAATATAACGGAATTCATAATCAGGGAATTCCGGCAAAGCTTTTACTTTTTTCTCAAAATTCTCTCTTAAAAATAGAGCTAATTGGCAAGAAAGCATAACTTCTTCTAGAACTCGAAGCTTCCAGTTTTTAAAAATTCTTTCTGAGCTGGAATACTTCACTTTTTTAATAAAAAAGCGGCCGCCTTCCCCTTTTCTTAAAACCACAACCACAATCGGAAAATGAGGCTCTTCGCTCGAAGGAGAATCGCAGCCGACGATTATATCGTAGAGTCTGTCTGGTTTTTCCTTAATATAGCTGATTATCTCTTGCATCACCTGTTCAACTGAGATATTTCCGCAGCTGGGATTATAAAAATATCCATTAGTAAACTCTTCCATAATATTCCATACTAACCAAAATTCAGAAAAGGTCAACCCCCACACCATAATAAGGATATGCGAACTCGTTTTACGAGTTCGCCAACCGCTACACTTTAGTTTAGCGGAAATCCTTGTTTGGTGTGGGGGTCAAGTAGAAATCAAAGTTTAGCTTGATCAATTATTTCAACGATTTTGATAAACTCTTGGGATTTTAAAGATGCACCACCTACTAAAAAACCATTAACTCCGGAATTGTTAAAATAACTTCCGACGTTTTCACTATTTACACTTCCACCATAAAGAACTCTAAGATTATCGATAATTATATTTGGATAAAGTTTAGAAATTATTTCACGTATAAAAAGAATCGCTTTTTGAGTTTCATCCAGACTGCAGGAATTTCCGGTTCCAATCGCCCAAACAGGCTCATAAGCGATTGTAATATTTTTTATTTCTTCTTCTGAAATGCCAAATAATCCTTTTTCAATCTGCGATTTGAGAATATCTTGAGTCCCACCGCTCTCTTTTTCTTTTAATGTCTCGCCGATACAGAAAATTGGTTTTAATTTAGCAGAAATCGCAGCTTTTATTTTTTTATTTATTATTTCATCAGTCTCTCCAAAATGAATCCTTCTTTCAGAATGGCCTAAAATCACATACTGACAGCCTATATCAAAAAGCTGATTCGGAGAAATTCCGCCCGTAAAAGCTCCTGATTTCTCCCAAAAACAATCTTGACCGCCTAACTTTAAATTTGAGATTCTGGATTTCAGATTTGAGATATATAAAAAAGGGGGGCAAATTACCACTTCTGTATTTTTAATATTTTTCAATCCATCTTTTACCGAATTAAAAAGTCTCTCGGCTTCTTTTTGATTTATTGGATTACATTTCCAGTTAGCAATGATTAATGTTCTCATGAATTTCCACTAATTTGAGCACAAATTTTCGCGAATAATTTGTGATATTCGGGCTATATTCGTGTAAATTAGTGATTACTGTTTACGAAGATATTCGGCTGCTTTTTCAGGCTCAATGGTAGATATCTCCATTCCTGCTCCTAGTTCAAATCCTGCCCAGGTAGAAGTTTTGGGCAAAATTGTGAAGTGCCAGTGATAAAAATCATAATCTGCACCATCGCAGGGAGCAGTGTGCAAATAAAAATTGTAAGGAGGGTCGTTCAACCCTTTGTAGATTTTACTCAGGGCAATCTTCAGAGCTTCGGCTAAATTCCATTTTTCTTTTTCTTGAATTTTTTCAAAATAAGCTGAGTGTTTTTTCGGCGAGATGATAACTTCAAAAGCAGCTTTGGAAGCAAAAGGGCATAAAATAGAAAAGTCTTCATTTTCAAAAATAATTCTTGTTTTTACTCTTCTTTCCCACTCACACATCAAACAATACATGCACTCTCTTTCTTTTTTAAAAAAATTTTTTGAATTTGATAATCCTGCTCTCAAATCCGTATCAATTAAAGGGATTGCGGCAATTTGCGAATGAGGGTGCGAGATCGAAGCACCAGCTTCAAAACCATGATTATGAAAAATAGCAATATAGCTTACAAATTTTTGCTTCATTAAATATAGGAATCTCTCTTGGTAAACATCAATTAACTCTTTGATTTTTGATATTGAAAGTAAAGCAATTGATTTTTCATGGTCTCTGGTGACTATTATCTCATGAAAGCCTATAGCATTTATTTTCTGGTATAGACCCCCTTCAATTTTTGTTTCTAACCTTGAGGCGGGTAAAAAAGCGGGAAATTTATTAGGTATCGCAATTGTTGTCCAATTATTTAATTTTTTCTTAAAAATACTTAGTGTTTTTAACGGGATTTTCTTGTTATTTGAGAAAACCAAAGATGCCGTATCAACAAGATCTTTCTGGCAGAATGGGCATTTCTTCCGAGAAATTTCGTCTTTTTTTCTCTTTACCCTTTTAAAGGTTTCCGGTCTCCTTGCCCTGCCGGTGGCGACAATAACCCAATCTTTAGAAACTAAATCTAACCTGAACTCTGAAGGAAACTTGGACTTTTCTTTTGGTTTTTTGAAATTTTCTATTTTCATATTAATTGTATTTTCCACTGATTAAATTCCATCTTATTTTAACCAAATCAAGAGCCATTTTAACCATACTTTTAAACTTTACCTTGCTGGCCAAATCATTTTTCCAAAAGATAGGAATTTCTTTTATCTTATATTTTAATTTTTTGGCAATTAGTAAAACCTCGGCATCAAAAGAAAAACGATCTATTATACATTTCGGGAAAATGCTTTCTGCTGCTTTTTTTGTAAAGCATTTAAAACCGCATTGGCTATCCTGAATTTCCCATAGACCGACGATAATTTTTCTGACTAATTTAAAAGCTTCCCCTGTAAATTTCCTTTGCCAAGGCTGGGGCGGGGCTAAAACTGCTCCTTTTAAATCTCGAGATCCGATAACAATATCAAAACCCTCCTTAAAATACGGCCACATTTTTTCAATCTGCTCAAGAGGTGTAGAATTATCAGCATCAGTAAAAATTCGATAATCCCCTCTTGCCTCCAACATTCCTTGGTGAACTCCGAACCCCTTGCCTCTTTTTATAGGAAATTCAAGCAACCTTAAGTTTTTAATGGTTCGATTCGGCTCACCATTAACCCTGAGCCCTTCGGCAGTGAGCTCAGGGTCGAACTGCTCTGTCGAAGGGTTAATTTCTGTCATCAAATTTCTGACAACTTCGCAAGTTTTATCGGTAGAGCCATCAGAAACAACAAGAATTTCAGACTCATAATTCTGTTTTCTTAAGTATTTGTCTATTTCTTTTAAAGTCCCAGTCAATCTTTTTTCTTCGTTATAAGCAGGGACAATGACGGATAAATACATATTAAATTATTTTACCCCGTTAGAAACTTAAAAGCAACGATACAATAAGATGAAATTTGATAAAGAATTTCTAACGGGGTTTAACACAAGTTTTGAAATAAAAAACGGCGCTCAGTTTTCTGAAACGCCTTTAGATTAGCAGATTTGCATAATTAGCCACGTATAATTATTTTCTCTTTCTATTTCGCATTTTTCTTCTCGCGTCCTGAAGAATATCAACGGCTTGCTGTAACAAAGGAATTTTAGTCTTCTGTAACCTTCTTAGTCTCTTGAATTCCTTAATGTCTTCCTCTGTCCACTCTGAATCAGCTTTTCCTTTATATTTCTGCAACAAAGACCCAAGCTCTAAAATTAGCCCATCGTGTAAAAAATTCCTGAAGTCAAGCATCGTTCCCATTATATTGTGCAAAGAACTATTAATATTTTCTACTTCTTGAGAGCGTGTTTTTTTAGATATGTCCCTCTTCAAGTTCTTTTCCCCTCCATTAGTTTGTGTTAAATTTAAGATAATTTATTATCACTCAGCTGTCAATACCTCAGCTCCATTTTTCGTCACCGCTATCGTGTGCTCAAAATGAGCTGACAGAGAATCATCAAAAGTCTGGTATCCCCAGCCGTCTTTGGCTCGCCTTATTGTAGGGTCTCCTATTGCCACCATTGGTTCCAAACACAAAACCATACCTTCTTTTATTTCAGAACCTGATCCTTTTTTCCCGAAATTTAAAATTTGGGGATCTTCGTGCAACTCTCTGCCGATTCCATGGCCGCACAAATCCCTGACAACTTCAAAACCCTGGCTCTCAACAAATTTCTGAATAGCGCTTTCAATATCGCCCAAGCGGTTTCCAGGTTTAATTTCTGCTATTCCTCTTTTTAAAGATTTTTTTGTCGCTCTAATTAACCTCTGAGCTTCTGGATTAATTTTTCCTATTGGTAAGGTAATTGCCATATCTGTATGAAAACCTTTGAAAAAAATTCCCAAGTCCAAGGAAATAATTTCGCCTTCTTTTAAAATTCGGTTTGAAGGCAAACAATGGACAATTTCTTCATTAATTGATGTGCACAAACTTGCAGGATAAGGATCAATTATGCCGTCTTTTCTATTGGTATAGCCTAAAAAAGATGGCTTTGCTCCATAATTAAAAATCAGGCTCTCTGCGAGCCTGTTTAATTCTTTAGTAGTAATTCCTGGCTTAACTGCTTTCTCCAGTTCTTCCATAATCTTCGCCAGTATTTTTCCGCCTTCTCTCATTATTTCAATTTCTTCTTTTGTTTTTAATGATATCATCAAAACTATTTTATTTTTTTCAAAATGTCTTTAAAAACGTTTTCAATACTCTGTTCTCCATTTATTTTTATGACTCTGCCCTGTTTTTTATAATAATTTATAACTTTTAAGGTATGCTTTTGGAACTCTTCCAATCTTTTTTTTATTGCTTCTGGTTTATCATCCGGCCTCAAAATGAGTTCGCCGCCGCATTTATGGCATTTTTTAAGATTTTTAAACTCCCGAACCCAAGGAATGAGCTCTCCACATTTTTTACATTGTCTTCTTTTGGTCAGACGATCAATAGCTGCTTTTTTTGAAATATCTACCAGAATAAATTTTGTATTTTTTTCCCATTCATACCATCTTAAAGCTATATCTAAAAGCTTTGCCTCCAATATAAATCTTGGACCGCCATCATAAATCCATCCCTTAAAATCTCTTTTTTTCTTAAATTCCTCAAATTTATCCATCCAAAGCTTAGAGATAGTAGATTCAGGAACCCAGATGCCTTTATTCATAACTTCCGCCAGCTTTTTACCGGTAAAATCGCCTACTTTTTGGCGTTTACGAAGAGCTTCACCACTGCTAAAATGCTCCAGTTTAAATTTTTTAGCAAGCAAATCAGCCTGGGTTCCTTTTCCAGAACCTGCCCGGCCAAAAATAATTATAGAGAGTGGAGTTTTAGAAATTCTCATATTCTCGCATTTCTAATTGGGCATTTATTTGCTTTACGGTTTCCAAAACAACGTTAACCAAGATTAATAAACTTGTGCCTCCGACTAAAAATTGAAAAGCCATTATATGCGTTACGTTCCCGATGATTGTCGGCATCAGGGCTATCACAGCCAAAAATAAAGCTCCAATTGGCAGGATTCGGTTCAAAGTATGGGACAAAAATTGAGCAGTGGAAACTCCCGGCCTTATGCCCGGAATAAATCCGCCTGATTTTTGTAAATTTTCAGAAACGTTTCCAGGATCAAAAGCAATCATCGTATAAAAGAAAGTAAAAAGAAAAACCAAGAAAAATTCCAATCCGCCAAAAACCCAGGGATTCTCAAAAAAATTACTAACGCTGACCGCAATGCTTCCTATCTTTCCTTCAAATCCTCTTAAAAAACCTGCAATCATTCCCGGAAAGCTCAAAATAGACAAGGCAAAAATTACGGGCATCACTCCTGCCGGATTAATATTCAAGGGCAAATAAGTTGAAACGCCACCATACATTTTAGATCCCCTGACTCTTTTGGCATAAGAAACCGGGATATTGCGCCTGGCTTCGTTTACCACTACTACGCCAATTAAAATAAACAATGCCATTGCGAAAAAAAGGAAATAAGAGAAAGTAGGATTTCCGCCCTCCTTAACCATATTATATATAGTGCCTGCATTTGTCGGAAAATCAGCTATAATACCGGCAAAAATCAAAAGAGAAGTTCCTTCTCCTATTCCTTTTTCTGAAATTAATTCCCCAAGCCACATTAAAAATATAGCTCCGGCTGTAACGGTTACAACGGAATTAAAGATTGAAAATCGGGAAAGATGGCCAATAACCCCCTGCCTCTGAAATAAAACCAGCATTCCATAAGCATTAAGCGCAGCTAAAGGAACAGTTAAGATTCTTCCATACTGATTGAATTTATGACGGCCGGCCTCCCCTTCTTCGCGGTACATTCTTTCCAATTGAGGAAAAATCATAGTCAAAAGTTGTAAAATAACGGTTGAAGTGATATAAGGACCCAAACCCAGCATAACTATGGAAAATTTGTCCAAAGCGCCTCCGGTAAAAACATTCAAAACGCCGAAAGTTTTAAATTGCTCAAAGAAAATCTTTGCCATTTCTTTATCGGTGATAATTCCGGGTATAGGTATATTAGCCATTAACCTAAAAACGGCAAAAACAAAAAGAATAAAAAGAATTTTATTTCTCAACTCCCGGATTTTAAAAACTTGTATGACTTTTTCAAACATAGTTTATAATTTTCATTTTTTTATCTTCCCACCTGCTTTTTCAATTTTTTCTTTAGCCTCTTTTGAAACCAGGCAACCTTCAATTATCACCGCCTTTTTAATTATTCCTTTCCCTAAGATTTTCACTTTTGGCATCCTTCCACCTATATTACGGATTAATCTTTTTTCTAACAATGCCTGAGGGCTGATTTTAATTTCCATTTTTTCTCCTTTCTTACTATCATCTTCAACAAAAAACCTTTTTTCAATATCTCTGACATTGATTACTGCCGGCTCTGGCCAGTATTTTTTAAATCTGTAACCTCTCAATTTTGGGTATCTTTTGATCAGGCTGCGGATAAAGGGCTCAAAATTATGGCCGGATCTTGCTCTCTGGCCTTTTACTCCTTTGCCCGAATAAGCTCCCTTCTTTCCTCCTCTGCCGATTGTCCTTCTCTCTTTTGATTTATGTCTTGGTTTTAATTCATTTAGCTGCATAATTTTTTTTCAATTTTTTAAAAGCTGCAATTGTTGCCCGGCCATTATTCAATTTATTTCCTGTCCTGCCTAGAATCTTTGAAGAAACATTTTTTATTCCTGCTAAAGTGCAAATAACCCTGACGGTTCCGCCGGCAACCAAGCCTCTACCTTTTCTTTGGGGCTTTAATAAAACTTCAGCCGGACCGTATTTGGCATAAGTTTCATGCGGTATGGTTTCATTAATAATTGGGACTTCAATAAGATTTTTCTTTGCTGACCTTGTTGCCTTTTCTATTGCCTGAGCGACATCCAAGCCCTTTCCCACTCCTATGCCAACTTTACCCAATTTGTTGCCGGCAACTATTATTGCTCGGAAGCTCATTTTTTTCCCACCGGCCCGAACATGCACAACTCTGGCCAAATCTAAAAGCTTAGTGTCAAATTCATCTTTCACTTCCGGGGTTCTTCTTGAAGAAAATCTGCTTGGTCTCCTGAATCTTGTTTCTTCCATGTTTGTTTTTGTTTAAATTAAAACTTTAGTCCGCCTTTTCTTGCCCCATCAGCCACTGCCTTTACTCTGCCATGATATTTATAACCTCCTCTATCAAAAACTACTCTCTCAATTTTGTTTTTTAAGGCCTTTTGGGCGATTAATTGGCCCACCTCATAGGCCAAAGCGACTTTTGCTGATAACTTTCCTTCTTTTTCTGAATTTATTCTTTCAGTCTTAGGTTTTTTTATTTCCTTATCGCTTGCTACTAAAATTGTGCTGTTTTTTTCATCATTAATTAAAGTAGCATAAATATGCTGATTTGAGCGGAAAACACAAAGACGAGGCTTTTGAGCTGTGCCTGAAACTTTAGCCCTAACCCTGAGGTGGCGCCTAGCTCTTGTTTCTTTTTTTGTTTTCTTTTCCATTTTTAAAATTGGTTAATCTTAAGTGGTTGCAACAACTTTTTTACCTTCTTTTCTCCTTACAACTTCTCCGCTGTATCTGATTCCTTTTCCTTTATATGGTTCTGGCGGCTGAACCCTTCTTATTTTGGAAGCTAACTGAGAAACAGCTTCTTTATCAATCCCTGAAACGATAATGGTATTCTTCTCAACTGAAAATTTTATCCCTGGTTGAGCTTTAATTTTGACCAGATGAGAAAATCCGACTTTCAGGCTTAAATCCTGGCCTTCTAAAACTGCTTTATATCCAATACCTTCTATTTCTAACCTCTTTTCATGCCCCTTAGCCACTCCTTCAACCATTCCGAATATCAAGGCCCTTGTTAGCCCCAGAAAAGCTTTTACTCTTTTTGACTCTTGCTTGCGAAGTCTGACGTCTTTTGCCAAGACAAAAATCTGACCGTCTTTTATTTCTATTTTAAATTCGGGTCTTATTATTCTTTCTAAGTTCCCTTTTGGACCAGAAATCAAAACTTTTTGATCCTGGGTTTCTACTTTCACGCCTTCCGGTATTAAAATTGGTTTTTTTCCTATTCTGCTCATCTCGAATGTTCACTAATATGATCACGAATCTCACAAATAATATTAGTGAAATTAGTGGTCGTATTCGTGTAAATTAGCGACTACCAAATTTCCAGAATAACCTCTCCTCCTAATCTTTTCTTTCTCGCTTCTTTATTGGTCATCAAACCCTTAGGAGTAGAAATTATTGAAATGCCATAACCTCCTTTTACTTTTTTTATTTTTTTAGTTTCAGCATAAATTCTCTGGCCAGGTTTTGAAACTCTTTTCAATCCGGAGATGGCTGGAATTTTGTCTTCATACTTTAAAGTTATTTCAATTACTCTTTTAACTTTTTTGCCTTTTTCTTCTATTTTATCAAGAAATTTCTCTTTTTCTAAAATCTTTGCGATTTCATATTTAAAATTAGAAAAAGGAACAGAAACCGTTGGATGTAAAACAGCCTGGGCATTAAGTATCCTGTTTATCATGTCTGAAATTGGATCGGTCATAAATATTTTATAATTTATTTTTATTTAAATTACCAGCTTGATTTTGTCACCCCCGGAATTAATCCTTGGTTCGCCATCTCTCGAAAACATATTCTGCATAGACCAAAATCTCTCATAAACCCTCTTTTCCTTCCACATCTAAAACATCTTCTCACAATTCTGCTGCTGAATTTTGGTTTTTTCTGGGATTTTGCAAATTGGGCTTTGGTGGTCATACATTATTTAAATTTAACTTTTTATTGGAAAACCTAATAATCTTAATAATTCCAGGCCTTCTTCTTTTGTTTTAGCTGTTAAAACAACCGTCACTTCGAATCCAAAGATATTCTTCACTTTTTCTGGCGAAACTTCCGGAAAACAAATGTGCTCTTTAATTCCTATAGTTAAATTCCCTTTTTTATCAATTGATTTCTTGTCTATGCCGCGGAAATCTCTTGATCTTGGCAAACCAATATTAATTAATCTTTCCAGAAAATCAAGCATTCTTTTTCCTCTCAAAGTAACTCTCGCTCCAATAGCAAGACCTTCTCTTACCTTAAAACTGGATATTGATTTTTTAGCTCTGGTTAAATTTGGCTTTTGCCCGGTGATTAAAGATAAATCATTCAAAATAGCATCACAAATTTTCTTTTGTTCATCAGTTGTCTTTTCAGTTACCATTTTCCCAAAACCAGAGTTGATTATTGCTTTTTCAACTCTAGGAACGGCCATCGTGTTTTTGTAGCCAAATTTTTCCATCATCGCTGGAATCACTTCTTTTTTATATTTTTCTGATAACTTCATTTAATTAATAATTTTAAAAACTATTTTTAAACTTCTTTGCCACATTTCTTGCAAATGCGGAATTTTTTCTTTTTTTCTTTGGAATTAGAAAGCGTGTCTTCTTTAAAAATATAGCCGATCCTCGTTGTTTTCTGACACCTGGTGCAAATAAATTTAACTTTGGAAGCATGCATAGGAACAGAAAGTTCAATCGTCTGCCCCTTTTCGCCTTCTCTTTTAGGTTTTAAATGCTTTTTTCTTAAATTAACTCCTTCAACTAATAATCTGTTTTCCTTTGGGGAAACTTCCAAAACTTTTCCTTTTTTACCGCGATCTTTTCCTGAGATTATTAAAACTGTGTCGCCCTTTTTTATTTTCATAATTTTTCAATTTATTAAACTAATTCTTCGGCTAAAGCAGCTATCCTTTCAAAACCCTTTTCCTTTAATTCCTTGGCCACCGGGCCTAAGATTCTCCCGCCCTTGGGTTCTTTAGTCTTGCCTTCTAATATAACTACCGCATTGTCGTCAAAAGAAATGTAGGTTCCATCTGTTCTGCGAAAAGGTCTTTTTTGTCTTATTATAACTGCTCTGGCAACTTCATGTTTCTTTACTATTCTTCTTGGTTCAGCTTCTTTTACCACAACAAAGACTATATCTCCAATCTGTCCATATTGCCTCCTGCTACCGCCTAAAATTCTAAAACACTGAGCTATTCGAGCTCCGGTGTTATCGGCTACTTTTAACATTGTTCTTTGTTGAATCATAAAAATATCTATTTTACCCCGTTAGAAAACCTCACCCTTCGGGGTAACTAGGAATATAATTAAATTTCTTTTTCCCGAGAAAGGGTACTTGACTCTGAAGTACTAACTTTTCTAACGGGGTTTATTTCTTTTTTTTCTTTTTGTTCTCCAACTTCTTTCTTGACTCTCAATCCCTCTTCTATGACAGATTCCTCTAAAACTTCCTCGGGTTCAATATCAGTTGATATCATGGTTCTTTTGATAATTCGCCATTTCTTGTCTTTACTGATTGGCCTGCATTCTTCAATTATTACCTCATCTCCAATTTTACACTCTCCTTTTTGGTCATGCGCCTTAAAGCTCTTTAAGTAAGAATACCTTCTTTTATATTTTTCATCTTTCTTTAACCGCTCTATCTCCACCACGACCGTATTTTTCATTTTATTGGAAATAACTTTTCCTTTTAATTGTTTCTTAGCCATAATAACAAAATTAAGAAATAATTTGTTCCTTTTTATCTGTGACTTTTTTCATTTAATATAGTTAAAATTCTGGCGATATATTTTTTTATCTTATTAATTTCCCGGACGTTTTTAACTTTGCCGGAAGACATATCAAAACGAATCTGTCTCACTTTTTCCCTGTCGTCCTGCAGAATTTTATTAAGGTCGTCTTTTGATTTTTGGCGTAATTCTTTAATTTTCATATTTAATTATTGCCTTTTGATAAACTTTGTCTTGATTGGTAATTTGTCGCCGGCTTTTTCTAAAGCTTCTTGCGCTTCCTTTTCGCTTATCCCGTCTACTTCAAAAAGGATTCTCGCTGGCCTTATCGGAAAAGCATAATGATCTACTCCGCCCTTTCCTCCACCCATGGGTACTTCTGTTCCCTTTCTGGTTATCGGTTTTTGAGGAAAAATCCTAATCCAAAGCTTTCCTCCCTTTTTAAGATATCTTATGATAGTTCTTCTTGCTGCTTCCAATTGGCGCGAACTTAACCAAGAAGTCCCCAAGCTCTTTAAACCAAAAGTTCCGAAAACTAATTCTGTCCCGCGATTTTCTATTCCTTTGGAACGGCTTTTGTGCCATTTCCTGTGTTTTACTCTTTTTGGCATTAACATATGACCCAGCCTTCTATGCCTTTACTTTTTACTTCAAACATAGAAAAGCTATTTATTTTATTACTGTTTTTATTCACCAACCGAGTATCTCAGAAAGCTGGGGAGTACCCCGCCCTCTAAGCAATAATTATTAAATTGATTGTTTATCTTAATTATATGATTATATTTTTTTCTTTCCCACCTTCTATAAAAAATAGAGGGCGGGGTTTTCGTTTTACTCAAATTTTTCTCCTTTGTATAGCCAGGCTTTAATCCCTACTACCCCATAAGTACAAAAAGCCCTAGCGGTTCCAAAATCAATATCAGCTCTAATAGTCTGGCGAGGCATCCTGCCTTTTTTAAGCCATTCTGTCCTGGCAATTTCTTTTCCGTCTAATCTGCCTGAAACCTGAACCCTGATGCCCTGAATTTCTCTATGAACAATGGTTTTTTCTATAGCTTGCTTTAATGTTCTTCTGAAGGGCATTCTTTTTTCTATCTGCTGGGCAATCCATTGAGCCACCAAAGAAGCGAACAGCCAGGGATTTTTAATTTCTTTTATTTCTAATCTTACTTCAAAGGATCTGCCTTTTCCTTTTTTCATGCTAGAAAGAGGCTTTTTGAAAATTATTTTCTCTAAATCTCTTTTTAGTTCTTCAGCTCCTTCCCCACGCCTTCCAATAATTAATCCGGGCCTGGCCGTATTAATAATAATGCTTATTTTGGTTGAAAATCTTTCTATTTCAATGCTCTCTATTCCAATCTTAGCTAATTTTTTATTTAAAAATTTCCTAATTTCAAAATCTTCCTTTAAATACTTACTAAGGTTTTTTTCGTAAAAACCCCTGGAATCCCAATCACTTATCTCTCTTATCCTAAAAACTTTTGGGTGAACTTTATGAGTCATGTTTTTGTTTGTCTATTTTGAAAATGATTTACGTCCAAAAATTCTTCTTGCTATTCTTCCTAACCTCGGTTTTTTGCCTTCTGTCTCGCTTCTGGAAATTTTTGGCTTTTGGATATTTTTCATTGTTTTCTCCTGTTTTTTCTCTTCTTCAATAATTGATAGTTCTGCCTCTTTTTTAACCCTTGCTTTTCCCTTTTCTATCTCGTCTAAGACTAATGAAATATGGGAAGTTTTTTTATGGATTGGGGAAGGAGACCCTCTGGCTCTTGGCATCCACTTTTTCATTTTTGGCCCTTCGTCCACAGTAATTTTGGAAATGAAAAGATTTGATTCTTCTATACCAAGACTGTTCTTTGCATTGGAGACAGCCGATTTTATTAGTTTGATCATCGGCAAGGCTGCTCTCTGGGGCATAAAATTTAAAATCTTCTCCGCTTCTTTCACTGATTTTTTCCTGATCATGTCTGCAATTAATCTGACCTTACGCGGTGCAATATGTAAATAATTTAGTTTGGCAGTTGCTTGCATATTATTGGTCTTTAAATATTAATACCTTGCCAAGGAAACTCCCGACCTTCAGGTCGCAGAGGTTCATTTTTTCTCTTCAGGAACTTTAGCTTGCTGCAATTTTGCTGTTTCTTTTTCAACAACGGTTTGCTCTAATTCTCTCTGCATTCTTCCTCCATGTCTTGAGAATTTTGTCGTAGGCGAAAATTCACCCAACCTATGTCCAACCATCTCCTCGGTAGCATTAACAGAGATAAACTCTTTGCCGTTGTGCACGCTAAAAACAAATCCAACCATTTCCGGAGTAATAACGCTGCTCCTGGCCCAGGTTTTAATAACTTCTTTTCCGCCTGGTTTTATTTTCTTTATTTTTTTTAATATATTTTGATCCACAAAAGGACCTTTTTTAAGTGATCGAGCCATGTTTTATTGTTTATTGCCGAGGATAGCGAGAGAAGTAAATGTACTCACACGTTTACTTCCGAGCGGCGCAGGCGACAAAGGGTTTAATACCCCCCGCGGCTCTACCTTGGGCCACTACCCTTTATTTTTGTTTTGCCTTCTTTGAAGAATAAACCTGTCTGTCCATTTTTTCTTTCTTGTTTTAACCCCGCGGGCTATTTTCCCCCAGGGAGTTTTTGGGTTCTTTAAACCAATCGGCGTTTTTCCGCCGCCTCCGCCATGAGGATGATCGCATGGATTCATAGCGCTGCCTCTTACAGTAGGCCTCCATCCTTTTAGCCTGTTCCTTCCCGCTTTTCCGATTATTTCAAATCTTTTTTCGGGATGAGAAACCTGGCCGACTGAAGCAAAGCATTCTCCATAAACTTTTCTCACTTCTCCTGAAGGAAGCTCCAAATTAGTAAATCTTTCATCTTGGGCTAAAATTTTGGCAAAAGTTCCGGCTGATCTCATAAGTCTTCCTCCTCTGCCTACTTCTAATTCAATATTGTAAACTTGGGTCCCAACCGGGATATTCTTAATTTTCATCCTGTTTCCTGGTTTTAAATCAGCTTTCTCAGTGCAAATAATTTCATCCCCGATTTTAAGGTCAGTAGGCGCTAAAACATATCTTTTTTCTCCACCCTTGTATTCAATCAAAGCCAAATAAGCAGTGCGGTTCGGATCGTATTCCAAAGCCACTACCTTTCCCGGTTTTTCTAATTTTTCCTGGCCAAAATCAACGATTCTATAAAGCCTTTTTACTCTCCCACCTCTATGACGAGTAGTGATCCTGCCATAAAAATTTCTTCCTGCTTTTTCTTTGATAGGAACAACTAAGTTCTTTTCTGGTTCTTTTCTAGTCAGTATTCTTTTTGCTTTAGATATGCTTTTCATTTTTATTTTGACAAAATATCTATTTTTTGTCCCTTTCCTATTTTGACAATCGCCTTTTTATGTCCTTTTTTCCAGCCAAATGTTTTCCCCAATCTTCTTCTTTTTGACGGAGTTTTCACAGTATTGACTGAAAGCACGTCTACATTAAAAATTTCTTCAATCGCTTTTTTTATTTCAGATTTATTGGCTTTTGGAAAAACTTGAAAAACATACTGATCGTTTTTGCTCAAATCTGTAGCTTTCTCTGTAACGTGAAGTGATTTTAAAATTCCAAAGGCCATCCCGGTTTTCTTTGCTCTTTTTCTTTTTGGAGCCACGACTTTATCTTCTTTCTCGATTGTCGGCTTTTCTTTTGGCTTCTCAATTTTTTTCTCTTCCTTTTTATGTTTTTTAAAAAATGGGAGCTTCATATTCTATTCTTTTTTAGAAAAAGTTTCTTTTATTGCTTTAATGGAATCTTTTGGAAGGACTAAATATTTAAAAGAAAGCAATTGTAAAACATTAATATTTTTTGCCAATTCAATGCTCGTTTTTGGAATATTCCTTGTTGATTTTATTATACTCTCATCTTTTTCGGGCAGGATAACCAACCTTGTTGATCCTTTTCCTGGCAATTTTTCCAAAATATCATTCATTAACTTTGTTTTTGGTTTTTCTATTTTTAAATCATCTAAAACAATCAAGAGTTCTTTTTGAGCTTTTGCTGTCAAAACCATAAATAAAGCTTTTCTCCTCATTTTCTTTGCAATATTTTTTTTAAAAATAGTGTCTGTATTAGGGCCAAATGTTACTCCGCCATGCCTCCAAATCGGAGACGTGATTGAACCGTGTCTGGCTCTTCCTGTTCCTTTTTGACGCCAGGGTTTTTTTCCGCCACCCCTTACCTCAGACCTGTCTTTAGTACTAGCAATAATTCTTCTTCTATTTGCCGCTTGGGAAACTGCAACCTGATGGACTAGGTCATGGTTCATCGGAATTTCAAAAACTTCCTTAGGAAGTAAGGTTTGACCGATTTTCTCACCATTTTGATTGTAAGTATCAACTTTCATATTTTACAAAAATCCTTGCCCGTTTAAATATTTTCTAAGAAAATTTTGGGCGGGTCATTAGGTAAATTAATGGTTTCTTCTAATTTCTTTCCGTTTTGGTTATAAATTACTGCTTTCATCTTGATTACAGATTCTTATATTTTCTATTTTAAAGAAATAATTTCTAGCAATATTCCATTTCTGCCAGGTACTGCACCCTTTACTGCCAAAATATTGTTTTCTGGATCAATTTTCGCTATCTTCAAATTTTTAACCGTTGTTCTGTCGCTTCCCATTCTGCCTCCCATTTTCTTTCCTTTGACAACTCTTTGAGGCCATCTTTGTCCGATAGAACCAGGGGATCTCCATTTTTCTTTTGTACCGTGGGTCTTAAATTGCCCCTTAAAATGCCATCTTTTTACCACGCCTGCAAACCCTTTACCTTTTGATACTCCAGAAACATTCACTTTCTCCCCCTCCTTAAAAACCGTTGTTAAAATCTGATCGCCCACCTTAAGCTCTCCATCTTCAAACTCTTTTAAATACTTATATTCTTTTCCTTTCATTGTCTTTTTTATTTTTTTCGCTTTCTCTATTTTTTCAAATCCTATCTGAACTGCCTGATATCCGTCTTTCTCCTTTGTCTTCACTTGAGTCACCTGACAGGGACCGGCTTCAATCAAAGTTACCGGAACAACATTTCCTTTTTCATCGAATATTTGGCTCATCTCTATTTTCTTTCCCAAAATAAATTTCATAATTATTTAAAACTAATATCTAATTTTCTTGCCCCGTATAATCGCGAAGCGATTTATTCGGGGTTCCCTAAAATGAATTTCATGAATATTTATAATGATAATACAAACAAAAATGTCGGGAAAACCCGACACCATCAGATTATTTCCCTACTTTTTTTCTTATGACATTATTTAAAAAGAAAATTCATAAGAAATTGTAAAAAATTTTTACATCTTAATCTCAATATCTACTCCAGCTGGCAAGTTCAGATTCATCAAGGCATCAATCACTTTTTGGTCCGGAGTCAAAATATCAATTAGTCTCTTGTGAACCCTCATTTCAAACTGTTCCCTGGCATCTTTATGGACGAAAGAGGATCTGTTGACGGTGTATTTGTGAATTTCAGTCGGCAAAGGAACAGGTCCTAATACTTCACTTCCATAACGCAAAGCTGTCTCTACAATCTGATGAGCGCTGCTGTCAATAACTTTATGATCGTAGGATTTCAATTTAATCCTAAGTCTGGGTTTTAGTTCAGCTTCTTTTTCTTTAACTACATCCGCCCGCTTTTTGGCGGGAGATGGCAATGTATTAATATTTGTCTTTTTTGTCATCTTAAAAGAACAAGAAAAAGTTTGAAAGGTTTAACAGGGTAGAAATTGTAGAAGAAGTATTCATTCTACCTTTTCTACTTTTTCTACTTTTCCTACTTTTCTAAGCTTTTTTATTTTGCTATCTTCGTAACCACTCCTGCTCCCACGGTCTTTCCTCCTTCACGGATAGCAAACCTTTGTTTTTCTTCCAAAGCAATTGGAGCAAGCAATTTGATTTTTAAATTTACGGTATCGCCAGGCATAACCATTTCCGTTCCTTCGGGCAAAACAACATCTCCGGTAACATCAGTTGTTCTTATATAGAATTGAGGCTTATATCCCGAAAAAAATGGGGTGTGTCTTCCGCCTTCTTCTTTTGTTAGTATGTAAACCTCTCCGTCAAATTCGGTATGAGGCGTAATGCTGCCTGCTTTTGCTAACACCTGGCCTCTTTGCACGTCTTCTTTCTTTAAACCTCTTAATAATATTCCTACATTATCTCCGGCCCTTCCTTCATCCAAGGTTTTATTAAACATTTCAACAGACACAACAGCTGTCTTTATTGTTTGTTTTATTCCTAGTAATTCTACTTCTTCGTTGGGTTTTATAACCCCCCTTTCAACTCTTCCTGTAGCTACGGTGCCACGGCCTGCAATTGTAAATACATCTTCAATTGCCATTAAGAAAGGTTTATCCATTTCTCTGACAGGATCAGGAATGAATTCGTCAACGGCTTTGATCAACTCCAATATTGGCTTAGCTGCTTCATCATCAATTGATTTGGCGTCCAGGGCTTTTAAGGCTGAGCCCTTGATTATCGGAGTTGTATCTCCAGGATATTCATATTTTTTCAGAAGTTCTCTTAGCTCTGATTCAACCAAGGTAATAATTTCCGGGTCGTCCACCATATCAACTTTATTTAAGAAAACCAGCAAAGAAGGAAGTCCTACCTGTCTGGCTAATAAAATGTGCTCTCTGGTTTGAGGCATTGGGCCGTCAGGTGCTGAAACAACTAAAATTGCGCCATCCATTTGAGCGGCTCCGGTGATCATGTTCTTTACGTAGTCCGCATGTCCGGGACAGTCAATTAAGGCGTAGTGTCTTTTATCAGACTCAAATTCAACGTGTGAAATTGAAATAGTCAAACCTCTGGCTTTTTCCTCAGGAGCAGCATTCAAATCATCTACTCCTTTTTCGGAAGCAGACATGCCTTTCAATTTTGAAACCCTTAAGATTGCCGCGGTTGTGGTTGTTTTACCATGGGCAACGTGGCCAATAGTACCGATGTTGACGTGCGGCTTTGATCTTACAAACTTTTCTTTTTCTGCCATAGAAAAATTAAAACCATGAAACATACAGTTTGCAACAAATTATTCGTTACAGGCCGTATGAACCATGAAATTATGTTTATATTTTGTTTTAAATTGTTATATTACTATTCTATTAAATATAAGAATAAAGTCAACCCCCGTTAGAAATCCTATCAAAAAATCTCAATAACAACAAATTTTAGCTAATACAATTGTACACAAAATTTCTAACGGGGTCAAGAGCCCTATCTTCTTTTACCCTCAATGATTTCCTGGGCGACACTCTGAGGAACTTGTTCATAATGGTCAAATTCCATTGTAAAAGTTCCTCGTCCTTCTGTCAATGACCGCAAAACTGTGGCATATCCGAACATTTCAGATAAGGGAACTTTGGCTTCAATTACTTTAAAGTCTATTCTGTCTTTTGTTTCTTCAATTTTGCCTCTCCTGGCGCTCAAATCTCCTATCGAATCTCCTAAAAATTCAGCTGGGATTATAACCTCAAGTTTCATTACTGGTTCCAGGATCACGGCTTTTCCTCTCCTGGCTGCTTCCTGAAAAGCCATAGAACCTGCAATCTTAAAAGCAATTTCTGAGGAATCAACTTCGTGGAAAGAACCATCATATAGAGCCACTTCTACATCAACTACCGGGTATCCGGCCAAAACTCCTTTTTCTATCGCCTCTATTACTCCTTTCTTAACAGCGGGAATATATTCTGAAGGTATGGTTCCGCCTTTTATATCATTAATAAACTCAAAACCTTCTCCTCTCTTTCTTGGTTTTACCTTAAGCCAGACATGGCCATACTGGCCGCGGCCTCCAGACTGCCTGATATATTTTCCTTCAGCTTCCGCTTCTTCCTGTATCGTTTCTTTGTAAGCTACTTGGGGCCTTCCGACATTGGTCTCAACTTTAAACTCCCTTCTCAAACGGTCTACAATAATTTCCAAGTGCAACTCCCCCATTCCCGAAATAATGATTTCGCCAGTTTCTATATCGCTTTTTACTTTGAATGTCGGATCTTCTTCTGTTAATTTTTTAAGAGAAATTCCCATTTTATCCTGGTCAACTTTGGTCTTAGGCTCAATCTTAATTGAAATAACCGGCTCCGGGAAAAAAATCTTCTCCAGAACAAGAGGATGCTCTTCGTCACATAAAGTATGCCCAGTGGATGTTCTTTTTAAACCCACGGTCGCTCCAATATCGCCGGAAAAAACTTCCTCTACCTCCTCTCTTTCATTAGAATGCATCCTGACGATCCTGCCGATTCTTTCTTTTTCGTTGGTGGTAGTATTAAAAACATAAGAGCCTTTTTTCAAAGTTCCGGAATAAACCCTGAAGAAAGTTAAAGATCCTATAAAGGGATCAGTTGAAACTTTAAAAGCCAAAGCAGTAAAGGGTTCCTCATCTGAAGGATGTCTTTCAATTTCCTGCCCGGTTCTGGGATCAATTCCTTTAATTGCTGGCTTATCAAGAGGGCTTGGTAAATAATAAACGACTCCGTCCAAAAGAGACTGAACACCTTTATTTCTGAACGAAGCTCCGCAAAAAACTGGAATTAATTTATAGTTTAGAGTTGCCTTCCTTAAAACTTTTCTTAAATCCTCAATCGGAATTTCTTCTTTGGCTAAATATTTTTCTAAAAGCTCCTGATCTTCAGCTGCGATTTTTTCTATCAATTTTTCTCTCCATTTTTTTGCACTCTCCAATAAATCAGCTGGAATTTCCTCTTGTTTTAAAATTTGGCCGAAGTCTCCGCCAAACATTAAGGCTTTCATTTTAAATAAATCAATTACACCAGTAAATTTATCTTCACTTCCTATCGGCAACTCAACTGCAACCGCACTTTTTGTCAGCTTTTGCCAGATTGATTCCAGAGATTTTTCAAAGCTGGCGCCCATTCTGTCCATTTTATTTATTAAACAAATTCTGGGAACGTTAAATTTATCAGCTTGGCGCCAAACTGTTTCTGATTGCGATTCCACTCCAGCCACTCCATCAAAGACTACTATCGCTCCATCCAGAATTCTCAAAGACCTCTGGACTTCAGCCGTAAAATCAATGTGACCAGGAGTATCAATAATGTTTATCCTGTATTCGGATTTCTCATCTTTTTCTTTATTGGGATTTAAATATTCTTCCGGCGTCCAGTAACAAGTGGTGGCAGCGGATTTAATAGTCAGCTTTCTTTCTTTTTCCTGGATCATCCAGTTCATGATGGCTGTTCCATCGTCAGTACTACCTAACTTATGGGAAATTCCGGTGTAAAACAAAATCCGCTCGGTAGTTGTAGTTTTACCTGCTGAAATATGGGCAATAATTCCTATATCTCTGTATTTCTCAATTGGATACAAACGAGGCATATAATTTAATTTCTAATTTCTCTGTACGCGGAGCGGACTCCCCGTAGGGTTGCTTTCTAATTTCTAAATAATTCTCAAAATAAAAAATTAAAAATTACTAAAACTATTGACAATAATCTCTAAAAATAATTTAATTGATAAAGAAGAGTGAAATAATGAAAGAAGAAATTTGGGACTGGATAACTACTATAGTTAGAATCTTATTCAATCCTCTAGACCTTAAAGGAATTGCCCGCCTCCCCTCAGTTATTGCATCGTTGTTCATGTTTTTATCATCACTTCTGACGCTCATGACAGAATTTATCGTCGCAGGAACCTGTTTACTACTAATTGGATTCGCAATACATGCAATTTCACTCACAATAGCATTGGTACTTTTAAAACATCATTTAGAGACATAATAAAAGCTCTTCTAGAAAAAGGGGTTCCAAGCTATAAAGCTATCCCCTCTTTTTTATTTCCAAAGAGCTAACGGCGAGACAGATTTGTGAGTGTGACACTTCGCAGCCAGACTTTATAATAAATGTTATTTTGTAAAAAATTTCTCGGTCTGGCGAGAAATAGACGCGGCGAAGATAAACTTAAATTATTTTTTTCAGCCGACGTCGTGCCGCACGAACAAATCTGTCTCGTTTATCTGTGACACTTCGCTTTACCAGGCGAAGTGCGCGAAAGCCCTGTTGGCCCCATATAAATCTCGCTCCGCTCGATTATACGGGGTAAACTTCTTAATATTCTACCAGGCGAAGTGAGCAAATGCTCGGTTTGCCTCGGCCATACGATGTGTATCTTCTTTCTTTTTGATTGCTGGTCCCCTATTTTCGGAAGCTTCAATTAATTCATTGGCTAATTTTTCCAGCATTGGCTTTCCCTTTCTATTTCTGGCAGCTCCAAGTATCCAACGAAAAGCTAAAGTCCTCCTTCGATCTCCCTGCACCTCCCGCGGAACCTGGTAAGTGGCGCCACCGATTCTTTTTGGTTTTACTTCCAAAATAGGACTGGCGTTTTCAATTGCTCTTTCAAAAACCTCTAAAGGCTCTTTTTTTGTTTTTTCTTTTAAAACGTCAAAAGCGCCATAAACAATTTTCTTGGCAATATTTTTCTTGCCCTGTCGCATCACCTGGTTGATAAATTTGGCAACAATAACGCTGTTGTAAATTGTATCTGGCAAAATATTTCTTTTTTCTCTTTTTTGTCTGGCCATTATTTTTAGAATTTAGAAAATAGAAAGTAGAAAGTAGAATTTTATTTACTTCTTCTCTTTTTTGACCCCGTACTTTGATCTTTCTTGTTTCCTTCCATCAACGCCGGATGTATCCAGCATCCCTCTGACAATGTGGTATCTTACCCCTGGCAAATCTTTTACCCTCCCTCCCCTGATTATAACTGTTGAGTGCTCCTGTAAATTATGTCCAACGCCCGGGATATAAGCAGAAACTTCCATGCCGTTACTCAAACGAACCCTAGCCACCTTTCTTAATCCTGAATTTGGCTTTTTAGGAGTAACAGTAAAAACCTTAAGACATGTGCCTCTTTTAAAAGGAGAGAGGAAATAAGCCGGCCGATTTTTCTTCTGGTTAAAACCGAACTTCAGGGCCGGCATTCTTTTCCGTTTTATAATTTTTTTTCTGCCTTTTCTGATTAATTGATGAATTGTTGGCATAGTTCCAAAATAAATCCGCCTCGCGGCTATAAAATAAGATTAACAAAGAATATAGTGAAAGTCAATGATTATTGTTCTAAAAAATTTTGCCCGAAAACAATTGATAAAAAAATCCAGCCAGATTAAATATCCAGCCTGATCCAAATGTAATCAATAAAATAAAAATTAAAATTCCGTATCGTTGAATAGCCATTTTAATACTTAACCACTTATCCGGAATAATCGTAAAAAGAATGTGAGAACCGTCCAAAGGTGGAAAAGGCAGTAGATTGAATATTGCTAAAATAAAATTATAAAATGCTATGAAGCTAAATGGAATCAGAAAACTAAGAGGCAAACTAAAAAATCTTATTAAGAGACAAAAAATTAAGCCAATTGAAAAATTAGTAAGGGGTCCGGCTATTGAGACTTTTAATATCCCCCATTTTTTGTCCCTGAGATTAAATGAATTGATTGGAACTGGTTTTGCCCAGGCAAAAATCGGGCCTTGGCCATTAGTTAATATAATTAAAAAAAGCGGTAAAATGACAGACCCTATTGGGTCTAAATGTTTTAAAGGATTTAAAGAAAGCCGACCAGCGTCTCTCGCTGTTGGATCGCCTAAAGCCAAAGCCGCACTCCCATGAGCGATTTCGTGGATTATTACCGAAAATATTAAAACGATTAAAGAAAAAAATAAAACCTCCATACCCAGTAGGAGAATTTCGAATGAAAAATTTCTTCGAAATTTTCCTGATTAGCCCAGTGAAACTGTTCGAAATTCCTCTACTGGGCATATTTTCTAATTATACTACAATTTAAACACGGTGAAAAATCGTTGACAGGTTTCAAGATAGAAGCTATAAAGTAATCAGCACAAAGGGGATGAAAATTGTACAAAAAATTACACGAGCTAAAAGTACCGCGATACCAGGGTCCATTCTTCCCAGAAGAAGTTGAGCAATTAACAAAACTTTGGGAGATCATCTGGAACATAGATGAAACTCTCAGCGGTTGCGTCCCTTCAATTCGAGAACTGGTAAGAACGATTGAAGGCTGGGTGTACAAAATTGGAGACATTTTTGCTGAAGATATCTTTAGTAAAGTCTGTGAAGGAAAAAAATGTACAAGATGGCAATCCAGTCAGCTTTTCCAAACGCCAACGGGTAAAATCGTAATCTTCTTTCCCTGGGTAACTGACGGGAGAGAGAAGAAAAAATCGGCGCATAGATCTATTGCTGTATACACAAAAGGCAAGGTAAGTGAAAAAGAAGTCAAGGTTCTTCTTGAAAGAATCCAACTACGGCTACTTCTGCGAAGGGACAAATTGAAAGCTGTGTTCCAAAATCTAACAGATGAAACAATCTAGTATTCTTCTAGGTAATCTAGATAGAAAGGCTATCCTTTATAAACAGGAGAAAAAATCAAAAACCTTTTTCTCCTTTTTTTATTTCATTAAACTTATCTCTTGATAAATTTAAAGGATAATGTTAATATTTCACTATCATGGAAAAACAATGTGTTGTTTGCGGAAAAAAATCACTGATGGCCTGGAAGCTGATTAAGCTTCGAGGTAAATACAACCCGACTATTAAAAAAAGAAAATACCCCAATTTACAATGGGTCCGAGTTCCTGTTGAGATTAAAAAATCTTCCCTGAAGAAATTCCGGGGAAAAAGAATCTTGGCTTGCACGAAATGTATCAAATCAATAGGAAAATAACGAGTCGGGGTGTAGGATAATAGTAGTCCACTACCTTGGGGTGGTAGTAGCCCGAGTGCGATTCTCGGCACCCCGAAAGTAAAAATTTAGGTAGACGACAACAAAAAACTTCATTTCAGAATGAAGCTTTTGTTTTTTTAAAAATCTATTCTTATTAAAAGATTATTTATGATTCTTTAAAAATAAATATGCCAATACTCCTCCAGAAAGTGCAGTTATTAGCTGAGGCCAGCTCATCATCATCGCAACCTGTAAAGCGACTTCTTTCTTTAAAAGCAAATTAATAACTATTGAACTCGTACTATATAAAAAAACGAATTTTAAAAAACTTGATACGGCCACTCTTAACCAGTAATTTTTATTTTTTAAAGCATCAAAAACCAGAATCAAAATAGTGTTGCTTATCATGATAAAAGGAACCATTGGAGCTAATACTGGTGGTAAAAGTCCGGCTGAAAGAGCGATAACACTGGGAATAAGACCAACAATAATTCCGGCCTGCGCTCCTAAAAGAAAGGTTGAAGCAAAAAGAGTTGCGTTAACAATTGGGCCCGTCATCATCTGTTGATGAAATAATGGAACTATAGAAGCGATGCCAATCAAAGTCAAAAAAATGCTTAGATTGATAATTTTTACTCTATTAATTACTAAAACTTTTGTGTTATTCATACGCTTTCTCTAGAATTATTTAATTTTTTAATTTCTGTTTTTCTTCGCGACGAAAAACAAGTATGAAGAATTTTTTTTCTGATTTCTTCATTGGTGAAAAATTCAGAATATATTTTTTTGACTGCCGGATTATTGTGGGCCGCTTTTACTTCTTTATTTTGATCAATAGAATACAAAGACTCTGATCTCTTTTTAATAATTTCTTGGTTAGAAGGTAATGGCTGGCCACCACCTCCAACACAACCTCCAGGACAAGCCATAACTTCTATTGCGTCATATTTTTGAGGATTCTTTTTTAATTCTTCCAAAACTTTTTTAGCATTTTGGAGACCATTTGCCACGCAAACCTTTAAGGAAATACCACCAATTAACATTTCTTTTATTTTTAAACCTTCGATTCCGCGAATTTCCTTAACTGCATCTTGAGGAAGCTCTTTTCTAGTCATCTTAAAATAAGCAGTTCTAAAAGCCGATTCGAAAACTCCTCCGCTTGTGCCATAGATTACTCCAGCCCCAGAAGGAAAACCTAAAGGATCATCGGCTTCTTTTTCCTCAATAGTTTTCAAATCAATTCCTTTATCTTTAAATAATCTCGCCAGTTCTCGCGTGGTTAAAACGCAATCTACAGGTGATAAACCATCAATTTTTAATTCCTCCCTTTGAATTTCGAATTTTTTGGCAACACAGGGCATTATTGAAACAACATAAATATTTTTGGGATCAATATTTTTTTGTTTGCTCCAGTAATTCTTAATAATACCACCTAACATAGTTTGTGGAGATCGTGATGTACAAAGATTAGCGATAAATTCTGGATAATTAAATTCAAGGAATACAACCCAAGCTGGACAGCAAGAAGACATGGCTGGCAGTCTCTCTTTTTTCTTTATCCTCTCGACTAATTCATCGGCTTCTTCCGATGTTGTGAAATCGGCTCCTGTGGCAGTATCAAAAACATAATCAAATCCTAATTTCTTTAATCCAGATACTATTTTTCCGGTAACGATTTCGCCAGGTTTCATATCGAATTCTTCCCCTATACTTGTTCTTATAGCAGGTGCAAATTGCGCTACCATAATTTTTCCTTTGGCATTGCTGAATAGAGTTGTCAATTCTTCAAACTCGCCCGCTCCTTCAATAGCGCCAACAGGACAATGAAGAATACACTGACCGCAATTAGTGCAGTTCTTATTTTTATCAGATGACGGCGTCACTCTTGCATTTTTATCCAAAGATAAATAATTAACCGGGCAAATATTAACGCAATTTTCGCATCCAATGCATTTTGACTGATCGAAAACAATAGATCCTGATTGCAATACTTGTAAAAATTTATTTTGTTCGGCAGTTGGTTTAGCCTTAAACTTGGCAACTAATTCCAATAGTTTACAGCGCCTAAAATAAACGCAATCACTACACTCCAGCTGATGTTTTTTTAAAATTAAATTTAAATTCTTCAGTCTTTCCTCTCTGATCTTTTCTGAATCAGTAATTATTTCCATACCATCTTTAGCTATTTCACAAGCAGACATCAAACCCCTTAAACCCTTAACCTCTATCATGGATATTTGACAACTCTGTCTAGCTTTTATATCGGGATGATAGCAAAGATATGGAATATCAATTCCATTTTCTAAAGCAACAGCTAAAATTGTTTTCCCGGAATCAGCAGATACTGATTTCTCATTAATTTTTATTGAAATCTTTTCCATATGTAAAAATTTACTTGTTTTTATCAGAATACCTCTTTCTGTTAATTTCTTCAAGATAATTTTTCTATGTTTTTCTGTGGAAAACCTTTAACAAACCCCATTAGAAAAAAACCTTACTTTCTAACGGGGTAAATAAAAAACTTCACTAAAATGAAGCTTTTTTAACGAAAGAGCCCTGGCACTTCCGTAAAATTTCTCCGAGAAGAATTCAAGTGGGCATCCTCACGTATAACCAACAGGTTACACAAATTTAGATAAGCCCCTAATATGCTTTTGTCTCAGAATTAAACGAAAGTACAGGACTCATTTAATTTTATCTCTCCAGACATAGATGTCAAGTCCATTTTTAAAAAATAAAAAACCCTGAATTATTTTTCTAAATCAGGGATTGGTTTTATTGGAACCCATCGTATTTCTCCAATATTTTTCTCAAATTCTTTAATAATATCCGCATCCCCTCTAATGATACCCCGTGTTAAGCGCGGCCAATTTCTGTCCATATATTGACCCTCTGGTGTTTCGTGCAACCAAGTTAACATAGAACCAAAGTCAGTATAAATCATGAATTCTTCTTCGGTATAAAAACCACCAGCAACGAATTCTTCTTCTTTTATTCTAACGTTCTTCGTTTTCATTTTTATTAGCAGAACGACAGCTAAGTGGTCGCGACTGACTGAATCAGAACTGGTAAAAACAAGCGCTAGATACTTAATTTTAAGAACGTTTTTCCAGTCTATCTCAAGTTCTTCATTTAGCTCTCTTTTCGCACAGTTCAAAATTGTCCTATCAAAAGTTTTCTTAACATTCAAGCCAATAACAGTAATCTTCTTTTCCCTAGATCTGCGATATACGCGGCGCGCATCTTTTGGATTTATATGACCCCCGAGACCAATAGTCCATTTACCGCCCAATTCCCTATCTGCGCTGGATTTTCTTTGAGCGTAGAATAGCCGCCTAGTTCCCTTTCCATCAACGTGGTACAAAACGCAATAAGGAATAATTTGTTTCAATCGAGGGTTCCCTTCAGCATCTTTTCTTCTTATCATAGAACCATGTCTTCTAAGTATGTCCAGAATTTCCTGCGATGCTGGCTTTGCGCCTTTCCAAAGAGGGATTTTATCAGCTGGGACGATCAATACTTCTTCTTTACCATAATCTTTCATCAGTTTTCCTCCTTTTTGTAAACGAACTTTTAACTAACTAAATCAATGTAAAATAAATTTAAAAACAAGTCAAATCAAGACTTGTTTTAATAAAAAAACTTTATAAGTTGAAAACATCAACCATCTGCTTGATCATCGAAACAACTACAGGAGGCGGCATCAAACTGAAAGAAGGAACATTCTCATCATCTGCAACAACCCAGTTTTTTTCCTTTCTTTCAACTTTATTTTTCTTCTCGTTCCATTTAAAATCGTATTCCGGTGTAATTTCATAATCATCAACGAATTTGGGAGCATCTTTTACGGGAACAGAATTTCTTAATAATATTTTTGGGATTCCATGGAGAGAAAAAGCCATATCCATTAACTTTCCATCAACCCCTAATCTTTGTTTTATATTTTTAATACCTAATTCATCTCCTTCTTTCTGGACCATTTCTGCTTCTTTGCATTTTTGGCCTTCGCAAAGCAAATAAAATTCTTTTCTCTTTTTGTCGTATTCAACTTTTGAAGTCGGGAGCAATTTCAAATTCCTTGAAGTTTTGCAAACCGGACAAATCCTTCTCCACTTGATCCTTTCATCAATCACATTTTCCGGAACATCAATCAAAATAAATATGTCCGGGTCGTCCCTGTGACCAATCAAATCTCTGAAGAATAAAGAAAAGTTTATCTGATCCAAGTCTCTCGGGAAGCCATCAATAAAAAGCGATTTTCTTCCGCGTTTTTCCATCTCTCTTTTCACCAGGGCCAAAATAACTTCAGTAGGCCTTAGGGTTTTTGTATCCCTGTTTTCCAGATCGCGGATAACTTCTTCCAGAGAAAGTCTCCCACGATAATTTTTTTCCAGAAATTTATATAATTCTTTTTTCTTTTTAGGATCCGCTAATTCTTTGTCTAAATCCCTGACCATGTCTCCGATAGAAAAACTCTCTATCTTTTCGGGTAAAATTATTTCGGCAAACATCTTGGAATAGGTTCCTTTTCCTGAATTTTTCTTACCCAGCAAATAGGCGACAAAAGTGTGATCATTTAAGTACTCCCTTAATTTTTTAATTTCTTTCCCGGCTTTTAACTCAAAAAATTCTTTTTGGTCTTTAGAATCAGTCAAATCAAATTTTTTATTTACTCCTTTTACCTTTGTTTTGAATAATGGAAATTTCATATCACTACGAATTACGCTGTCGCCTTCGGCGACTCCCCGAAGGGTTGCTTTTTACGAATATATGAATAATCTTTGTCGAATGGCAGTTGCCGAAGGGAACACTCCGCAGCCCCGCCCCCTAAGCGTTTGAAACTACACAATGCATAGGGGGCGGGGCGAGAAATAGCAGCAGCTATGAATAGCTCAATTTTATTCTCTTAGCTGACTGCGTGTTACCCGAAACAATCTATCCGAAGATTGTTTCGACCAATTATTTTATTTTCAACGTTTTTCCGTCAGAAATAATTTTGATATCCCCTGCTTCATCCGTCCTTAAAACTCTTATACCATATTTATTTAAATTTTCCAAAACTTCTTGAGTAGGATGACCATAAGAATTATCTTTTCCAACTGAAATTACGGCGATTTCCGGTGAAACTTCTTTTAAAAAACCTTCTGAAGAAGAATATTTGCTCCCGTGATGGGCTACTTTCAAAACATCGGAATCTAACATCGCGAATTCGCACGAATCCAGACAAGAATATTCACGAATTAGTCCTTTTTCTGCTGTTTCGGAAATATCTCCGGTAAAAAGAAAAGAATTATAACCTGATGTCAATCGACTTACGATCGATGTATCGTTACTGTTTTCAAATTCTTTACTCTCCGAACTTTCAAAAGGAAATAAAATATCAATTGAAATATTATTAGTCATTTTAATTTTTTGTCCCTTGCTGGCAATAAAAATTTTTGCCCCCTCTTCCCTGATTAATTTTTTCCATTCTTTATATTCCGGCGTATCTCTTATCACTCCTGTCCATAAAATATTTTCTACTTTATATTTTTTCAAAACTTCAATCAGCCCTGAAAAGTGGTCAGCTTCAGGATGAGTCAAAATTAATAAATCAATATTCCTGTCCCAAAAAGGAATTTCTTTCCCTAATTTTTCTAAAATTTTAGAGCCAGGTCCTCCGTCAATCAAAACCTGCTGTAATTGAGATGTTTCAATAAAAATTGCATCTCCCTGTCCGACATCAAAAAAATTAACTTCCAGAAATTTTTGTTTACTTAAATCAAAAACGACACTCCAAGCCAAAATATTAAGAAAAAATATAATTCCTAAAAAAATTAAAGCTCTCTTTGAGCTAAATTTTCCCATTAATTATTTTTTTAAAATTTACCCTCTTTTACGAAAATGATATGCATATTCATCAAATCCAAGAGCCTTGTAAAATTTATGAGCAGTTTTTCTTTTCTTATCCGAGGCTAAAAACAAATAATGACAGTTTTTATTTTTACAAATATTGATAACGTGCTTCATCAACTTATTTCCAATGCCTTTAAGACGATATTCCGGCAAAACATATAATTCTTCTACTTCTATAATCGGCCTGGGGTAACGGATAACGTTACGAATTGAATAAGAAATAAATCCAATAATCTTATTTTTAAGAATGACTAAATCTAAAAATGAGTTTTTATTCTTAATTACTTTAAGAAATGAGTCATTATTAAAATCTGCGTATCTTTTGTCGCCGACAAAATCGACGTAAAGTTTAATCAATGTTTTATAGTCCCTCTTTTTGGCTTTTCTAATTTTAATCATTGTTATTTAATTATACCTCTAGAGATAATTTATTGAAAATTAGAGATTGGCAATCTCAAATCTAAAAATAAAAAAGAGGCGGAATAAGATTTTGCCTCTATGATGTTTTATTCTCCGACTGGAGATAGAGTGATGTTTTCGGGTTCAAAGATGACTCTGCGCGGACCTTTTTCTACTATTCCTACATTCAAAAGCTCATGGCCAGTTTTTTTGCTAATATCTATAACCTGCTGCAGTTCACTTCTTGGCGCAAAGATATAGTAACCAACTCCCCAGTTGAAAGTTGTCAGACAATCTTGAAGACTCACTCCCAGTTCTCGTATGAAAGTGAATAAAGTCGGAATTTTCCAGAACCAGCTGTGAATTCTGTAGGTGAAAGGTCTTTTGTCAAAAGCGATTTTACTAAGACCGCCGCCGGTGCCGGGCAAGAAAGCATGGATATCGACTTCAGCTTCAAGTAATGCTTCAACTAAGTCTACATAGGAACAAGTTGGAATCAGTGCTTCTTCGCCAAGTGTTTTACCATTCTCAAGTTTGGTTAGAAACTTATCAGGAAGCATCATGGCACGTTTGATAACAAGCGAAATTCCGTTTGCATGAAGCCCAGAAGATTTAACTGCTATTATGTGATCACCTATTTGCAATTTTTTGCCTGTGATGATTCTGCCGGCCGGAGCTATTATTCCTGTCACGCAACCGCTTAGAGATGGAGCGCTTTTTACCGGAGGTTCTGCTTTGATCAGATATCGCAATGCTGGTGATTCACCGGCTGGTAAAGCCATGCCGACTTCTTCGCATATCTTAAAATATCCCGAAGCTAAGTCTTTGCTTCTTTTTTCGTCTTCAAACCATTCGCTGTCTCCTGCTGCCACCTCATCGGTGTAAATAACGGGCATTGCTCCTTGAGCGATTACATCATTAACTCCCATCAAAGCAGTGTCTATGCCTATGCCTTTATAGTAAGTTCTACCAGTACCAGCAAATTGATACATCCATTCAGCGATCCAGTTTTTGTTACCCAAACCTTCTTGGACCTTGCACCAAATGTGCGGTAACCCGCCGCAGTATTTGAAAACAGCGCCATGGGCATGAAGAACACCTTCTTCGACAAGCACTCCTCGCTTGTTGGGGAAATTTAGAGTTCTCTTTCCTACTTCTATCATTGCCTGCTTAAAAGGTTCGATTTTTGTGTAGTCTACTCCTGATTCTGCATATTCTCCTTTTTTCACGATTTATCACCTCTTTTCTGCTTTAATGTACTAAAAGTATTCTATAGAAATTAGATTTAAAAATCAAGTCTAAAAAGCTAAAAACCGCTCGACGCACAGCGTATAGAGCGGTTTTTAGCTGAAAAATGTATTTTAAAAAAGAAAAATAAGGACCCTCGTCGCTACACTCCTCAGAACCTTGATTCCTTCGGAAATAAGAACCTCGCTTTCAGCGAGAATCTTGATTTCTTCGAAATTAGACTACTTTTGCTTTTCCTAAAATCCTGAACATTTTTGTTCCGCAGTCAGGACAAGTTCCTTTCATTGCTCTTCTCTTTGTCCCACCTTTTCCTTTCATTGCCACTTCTTCTGGATCTTTCATCTCCTTTTTCGCTTTACATTTTACACAATAAGCTTCTGGCATAGTATAAAAAATAGAAATGAATTGAAATATTCTTATTCGACCTTTTTAGCCTTATTAATTATGCCTCTTATGCTTTAAAGGATAATTAATTGTTTATTAATTATACCTCTAGGGATAATTAATTACTTAATTATAGCATAATTTAAGCCAAAGTGGTAGTCAAGCCCCTACACCAAATGAGGAAAGACGCTTAAAGCGTCAAGATTAACGAAGTTATTCCTCGTTATGGTGTGGGGGCAAGCTCCATAAAATCCCGAACAACCTTGAACAAACCCCGTTAGAAGTCTGTTTTGTATTTAATTCACGCTTTTATTTTCTATTAAAAAATCGCTCTCGTACAAATTTAAACGAGACCAGAAAAAATTTATGTTAAATTTTTTCTGCCGAAGACTTCTAACGGGGAAGTTTATTCTCAGCCGAATAACTTTGTTACGAGCATTAAGCCTATGCCAAGTAAAAATGCAAAAAAATGAACCAAAGATCCCCTAATTTCTGTTTTTTTCTTAATTTCAGGTATTAAATCCGAACAAGCTATATACAAGAAAGAACCGGCAGCAAAAGGTAAAAGATATAGCATATTTTTTCCTATTCTTTCTGAAATTAAGAAACCGATAATTCCACCGAGAATCGCTATAATCGCAGAAAGAAAATTGTAGAGAAGGGCTTTAGCTTTATTTAGTCCTCCATAAATTAAGACTCCGAAATCGCCAATTTCTTGAGGAATTTCATGAAAAGCTACGGCTAAAGAGGTAACGATTCCGATTTTAACTCCGCTCAAAAAAGAAGCAGCTATAACTAAACCGTCAATAAAATTATGAATAGTATCACTAACCAAAATCAAATAAGAAAATGATTTTATTTCTGGATGTTCTCTTTCGTGATGATGATGCCAGCTAATAAATTGTTCCAAAATAAAAAAGGCGCAAAATCCAATTATCAAAAAAAAGAATATGTTTAATATTTTATCTGTTCCAGCCTCGGAGATTGCCTCAGGCAATAAATGAAAAAAAGACGCGCCCAATAAGGCGCCAGCAGAAAAAGCAACAAGAGCTAAAAGGATTTTGTCTAACCTTTCTTTTAAAAACAAAATTAAAACCCCGCTGAATGAAAGAAGGCTGATGAAAAACGTACTTAGAATTATCGAAAAAAGAATTGCCATTATTCAATACAGCAATCAATGACTTTTTTTACTATCTCTCCCAGTTTCCCGAAAAAACCGGACTTTTTCTTATCGTGAACGTTCAGCTGATTGTCATCAATCTTTTTGATATCAGAAACATTAAGCAATTTTAAATTCAATCCCCAAAATAAAGAATAAAGGTCGTAAGCTTTTTGGAATAAATCTTCGGCTTCTTTTTTGTTCCCTTGACCTAAATGTTTCGTTCCGACCTCCATCAATCTCATGCTAGCTGCCAGCAAGTGTTTTGAAATGCACCAGACTTCGCCTTCATATTCTTTGATTATTTTCTTTAGCAACTCCTTTCTCATTTCTCTGGCCTTATTCAGCAAATCAAAATATTCCGGTTTTCCGGTTTTGGCTCCGGTAAAGAAAAAATGCTCTTCAATAGAAATCAAGTTCATTATGGCAATAGACAAATCTTCGTCAGAGGATAAATCAAGCTTTCCCTTCTTGCTCTCATTTACTTTTTTTAACAGCTCATTGATTTTTTGTTCTTGGTTTTCCATGTTTTTAGCAAATTAAAGACATAATATAACTCGCAATAATTAAAAATAAAATTGGTACAACAACTCTTTGAAATGGGAAATATACCTTTCCCTGATTTTTCTTTTTCAGAAAATCATTAAATAAAACGCTTAAAATGAATACCACGCTTCCGACTATAATGCCAGCCAATAACTTATCCATGCCCCATAATTTATTATCGGGATGGCCCATTATATTCATCTTATAAAGCGGAAGAATAACAATAACGTAATAAAAAATAGCGGCCAGTATCTTGCGGAAAAGAAAACGGATATTTTTTTTATTCAACCAGTCAATTGTCCAGGCTATCAAAGAAATAATCAATCCCCCAATCCAAGTTCCGGAAATAGCGTCGTCAATTCCCAGATAACGGCAAAGCCCAACTCCTGCTCCAACTGCAATAGTACAAACAGGGCAAACTGCCTGAGTAATAATAGGGAAAGATAATAAAAATAATAAAATTGATAAGATCGCAGTTTTTTTATTCATGTTAAATTCCGGCTTTTCCTTTAAAAAAATTAGTAATTTCTTCGACGCCAACTAAGCATTTAGAATTCGCATTATCCCAAAGAAACGGCACAAATATTTTTGTTTCTTCAATTCCGCAAATTTTAGCTTTTTCCAATAATACTGACTGGCTGTAACGGATATTTAATTTTGAAAATTCAACCTTTGATTTAATGTCATTTTGCTTTAAAAAATCCTCAACTGCGGCGCAAGCAGGACAACCATCTTTATAGAATAAAATTATGTCTTTATTGCCTTTATTTTTCAAAAATACAAAAGAAACCCCGATCAGAATGATTATAGCTATTGCAGAAAAAATTATTTTTCTGTTGTCATTCATATGTTAGATTTTAGCAGATTATGATTAATTTTAAAAGTGGTTTATTTCTTTTCCTAAAATTGCTTTTATCCTAACCTGATTTTCCTTAAAAGCAAAGAGTTGCCCACCACTGAAATATCAGATAATATCATGGCCATAGCGGCTATTTCCGGCTTCAGCAAAAATCCCAGCCAGTGATAAAAAAGGCCGGCTGCAATGGGGATTGCCAAAATGTTGTAAATAAAAGCTAAAAAGATATTTTGTTTTATTTTAGAAAAAGTTTTTTTGGAAAGCTTGATTGCCCTTACTACGTCTCTTATGTCATCTTTTACCAGAATTATCCCGCCAGTTTCTTTTGCTATATCGGTTCCGGCTCCCATAGCGATTCCCACATCGGCCTGGGCCAGCATCGGAGCATCATTTATGCCATCCCCCACTGCTCCGACAACTTTCCCTTCTTTTTGGAGTTTCCTAATTTCTTTTTCTTTATCCTGGGGCAAAACTTCAGCTAAAACTTTTTCAATTCCTATTTGTTTTCCGATAGCTTTGGCTGTTTTCTGATTGTCCCCGGTAACCATTATAATTTCTAATCCCATTCTCCTTAAGTCTTCAATCGCTTCTTTGGAATATTCTTTCAAAGTGTCTGAAATAGCAATTGCGCCTTTCACTTCTCCCTCTATTGAAAGTAAAATAACTGTTTTCCCTTCTTCTTCCCATTCCTTGGCCAAATCACTATTAATTAATCTTCTATTACCCAATAGAACTTCCTTTCCGTTTATTTTTCCCCTGATTCCTTGTCCGGGAATTGTTTTGAAATCTTGAACCTTCAATAATTCTAAATTTTTTCTTTTTGCTTCTTTTAAAATTGCTTCATCAAGAGGATGGGTGGTATTATTTCCCAAGCTTGCCGCTAATTGCAAAACATCTCCTTTAATATCAGTAACTTCCGGCTTTCCTTTTGTTAAAGTTCCGGTTTTATCAAATAAAAGGGTGGTTAATTGATGGGTTTTTTCCAAATACTGTCCGCCTTTTATTAAAATTCCCGATTCTGCCCCCCTGCTGGTACCAGCCATAATGGCAGTTGGAGTGGCAATCCCCAAAGCGCAAGGACAGGAAATAACCAAAACCGCAGACAGCGCGGTTAAGGCGAATAAAAATGTGCTTCCTTGGATAAAATACCAGATTAAAAAAGAGGTTAAAGAGGCAATTATTACAGCAGGAACAAACCAGGCGACTATTTTATCCGCCAAGCGCTGGATAGGAGCTTTGGAATTTTGGGCTTCCTCAACTAATTTAATGATTTGTGAAAGAGTGGATTCTTCTCCGACTTTAGTCGCTTTAAATTTGAAAATTCCTAATTTATTGATTGTTCCCCCAAAAACCTGATCATTAATTTGTTTATCTTTTGGCAAAGATTCTCCGGTAATCATTGACTCATCAACAGTTGAACTTCCCTCAATAACAATTCCATCGGCCGGCACTTTCTCTCCCGGCCTGACAATGACTATATCACCCTTTTTAATTTCCGCCGGCAAAATTTCTATTTCTTTTCCGTCTCTTAATATTTTTGCTTTTTTCGCCTCAAGCTTCATCAGTTTTTTTATTGCTTCTCCGACTTTTCCCTGAGAAATCTTTTCTAAAAGCATACCCAAAGTGATTGTCGTCAAAACGGTGGTAGAAGCTTCATAAAAAACCTGGCCCTCAATAAAAAAAGTTGTAAAAACAGAGTAAAAATAAGCGACTGAAGTGCTCAAACTCACCAGAATATTCATATCAGCCATTTTCTGCTTCAAGGCAAAATAAGCACCTTTATAAAATTGCCAGCCGAGAATTATTTGGACTGGGGTAGCCAAAACAAAAAGTAAAAAATTCCATTTTGGATCATAAAAAAAAGTGGAGATAATCCAAACTGGCAAAGTCAGAAATAACCCAAAACAAAATCGGAGCCAATCCTTTTTCACTTCATCTTTTTCATCATCTTCTTTCGAAACTTCATATCCCGTTTCTTTAATTATTGATTTTATTTTGTCTATGCCGATTTTTTCCGGATCATATTCAATACTCGCTTTAGTCAAAGAAAAATTAACCGAAGCTTTTATGCCTTCAATTTTATTCAAGCTCTTTTCAATCGTAGCAGCACAACTTGCACAATGCATTCCTGAAATTTTAAGAATTATTTTTTTCATTGAACGATTTTTGCTTTGTAAGTCTTAAAAACATCTAAAGAAATTATTTTATCTTCCTGGGTTTCTAAAGGATCATATTTTACATCAAAAAGATTGGGAAATCTGAATTTAACTTCTTTTACTCCGGAAATTTTCTTCAATTCTCCGGTGATCAAAGGAGCGTGTCCCGAACAAGGAATATCAACTTCCAAAGCGAGACTTTTTAATTGAACATTTTGGCTGCTTGAAGTTGCCGAAGCCGGACTAAGGTTCAAATTCGCGGCAACTGGAAAAATCACCATAAAAAACAGTAAATTCACCAAAATAGTTGTCATATAAAGTATTGAAAGATACTTCCATTTATTTTTCATTCCTTTTAATGACAAAGATTCATTTCTTTTTAAATAAATTATTGCTGAAACGGTAGCAAAAAGAAAAGAAATGGCTATCAAGATATAGAAGAAATAACGGTTCAAAAGTAAAGGTTTTAAAATCGTTGTTGCTGTTGTCGCGCCAATAATGGAAAACAAAATAAAAGCAATGCAAAAAGTATGCGGAGCCAAGCCATACAGCACTCCCCTTAAAATTCCCTTATTATTATTTTCTTCTTTGATTTTAATATTTTTTTTATTACAGCAGTCCATATTTTTATTTGCCCCGTTAGAAAAGGCAAGATTTAAGGATCAACCAACCTAAAAAATTAGGATTTCTAATGGGGTTATTTATTTGAATTTTTAAAAATTTCCAAAAGTTCTCTTATTTTCTTTTTTTTCTCTCTTTCATTTTTTCCTTTAATAGCTTCTGTAACGCAGGTATCTAAATGGTTTTCTAAAATCAGCTCATTCATTTTTTTAAGAGCGGCGATGACTGCTTCGCTTTGCCATAAAATATCAATGCAGTATTTGTCTTTTTCAACCATCTTTTTTATTCCTTCTAAATGGCCGGAAAGATAACTTATTCTGTTTAGGATTTGTTTTTTAAATTTTTTTTGCATATTTTGAAATTTTATTTAGTTTGTTATCATACCCCCCTATGGGGGGTGTATTATCATTATAGTCTTGCAAGAACCCTTGTCAAGTCCCCCAACCAAAAAATCGCCCGGCGCGTTAGCGCATAGGGGCGATTTTTTACGAACTTCGAGGTACAAATTATGTTAAAACCTATCTTATGACTACAAAATAATATTTTGATATACCGGTTTTAGCTAAGAGATATTAGAATCATTTTATTTCCAACTCGGTCTTGAAGAAATCGGGCCTTTCCCTTTTCCTCTACCCAATCCTCTTCCTCTGCCTTTTGATCTAATTTTTGAACCAGGACAGGGTTTATTTTTTGTTTTCTTTGCCATTTTATTTTTTAATTATTTTCTAATTTTCCCGACCTTTTTTGTTATTTTAATTGCTTTTCCTTCAATTAAAGCTTCGGTAACTTTCTTCCGAGCTGAAGTTAAAATTCTTTGAAGAGTGCTTTGGGAAATCTTCATTTTCTTTGCAGCTTCTGTTTGTTCTAAATTCTTATAATCACAAAGTCGCAACGCTTCCAATTCATCTATGCTCAAGTCAACTTCTTCTAATATAGATAAAGGCACTGCTCTTGGCTTGAAATAGACCACATCTGGGTCAAACAACACTCTTCTTGGTTTTAATGGTCTAACCATATTTTCTCTTTTATTTTTGTCCTTTGAGTTCAGAAATCCTTGCTTTTATGGCTTTTAATTCTTCCTCTAAAACTTCAACCTTCTCTCCCAGCATCTCTTTTTCTTCTTTCTTTGTTATTTGAGAACCAAACCTCCAGAATCTGCCAAACCCTCGTCCAAATCCTCTTCGCCAACCCATTCCAGCTCCGCAAAGACCTAAACCCCAACCAACGCCGGAACCTGAACCTAAAGGACCAGTTCCGTCATATCTTGGCATAATTTTTATAATAATTAAATCTTTATTAACGAGAAAGACGACCTTTTCTTATTGCCCCTCTATTATGAGTATATATTCATAACTATATCCTTGTCAAGTCTTTTTATCCACAACTAAAAAATCACCTTCTTTGGTGATTTTTTTACTAGATCTGTAAAATTGAAAATAAATTATCGTTTTTTAAAAAATAATGAAATTAAAAATATCAGACTGGCTGATAAGATAACGAAGGGGCCGGCTGAAAGTGAAAATACTTTAAAGAACAAAATACCCAGAACACAAGAAATAGCACCAATTATTAAAGATCCGAAAGAGTATTGAAACAAATTAGAAGCCATGTTTCGAGCGGCAGCTGCTGGAGTAATCACTAAAGCTCCCATTAAAAGAGAACCGGTTACTTTTATGCCTAAAGCCACGACGATAGCAATACAAACTAAATAAATGAAGTTCTGCTTTTTGGTATTAATGTGTTCAACTCTGGCCAGATCCTCTGAAATACTTGCCAAAATCATATTAGAGAAGATTTTTTTCAGAATCAGAAAAACAATTAAAGATAAAATCACCGAAATAACTGTATCAAATAAATTTATTTTTGAAATATCGCCGATTAAAGCATTAGAAACTTCATTTTCCGGCAAAAACAAAAACGCGATAGCAACGCTAGCAGTAAAAACAATGCCGGTTAATGCCTCCATTGGCAGTTTGGTGTGGATTTCAAAAAACCAAATAACTAAAATTCCAAAAAATAAAGCGGGTATGGCTCCCCAGGAAGGATTGAATCCATAGATCAGGGCTAAAGCTATCCCAGGTAAAGCCGCATGACCTAAGGCATCGCCAACTAAAGCCATTCTTTTGGTAATCATTAAAGAACCGAGGTAACCCGCTACCCCACCAACAAAAACACCGACTATTAAACTATAAAGAAATTGAAGATCCATAAATTTTAGCTAAATTTTGAGGAGTAATAACTTCTTCTGGTGGTCCATAAAATAGTTTTCTTTTATTTAAAGCTAAGATTTTATCTGCTTTTTTGCAAACTTCTCCTATTTCATGGCTTACCAAAATAATGCTTTGATTTTTTTCTTCCCAAACTTTAACCAATGAATCATAGATTGTTTCTCTGCCATGAATATCAATAAACAGCATCGGTTCATCCAAAAATATGATGTCGGGTTCGTCTGACATTGCCCAAGCAATTAATGTTCGTCTTAACTGGCCGGAAGAAAAAGTATACAATTTCTTTTCTAAGTTTTTTTCTGAAGCTTTTATTCCAACCAATTCAAGGGCTTGAAAAATTTTTTCAGGATAATCTTTTTTAAACTGAAAAAATTCCTTAAGGTTCAAAGGAAGATTTTCAGGAATAACAAATTCATTCGGCACATACCCGATATGGACACTGTCTTTCCATTGAATTTGTCCTTGATAAGGTATTAGGCCTAATAGAGTTTTTAAAAGAGTGCTTTTCCCAGCACCATTCGGTCCTAAAATCACCAAAAGCTCTTTTTCTTTCAAATCAAAACTTAAATCTTCAATAACTCTCTCTTCACCAAAATCCACATTTAGATTCTCAACTTTTAAAATAATGTCTTTCTCCATATAAATTTATTCTACCAAAAAATCGTCCGGCGCGTTAGCGCATAGGAACTATTTTTTAAAACTCAACCGACAGAAATTTCTATTTTCTTTTTAACGTCAAAAGCTCCGGGTATTTCCAAAGACGCTTCCAGATACCATTCAATTCTTGAAGTTGTTCCCGACATCTTACCAATAACTTCAGCTGTTTTTAATACAGCACCCAAAATACCTTCCTGCGCTTCTTTTGGCATTGATGTTGCTCCTAAAACATTGCCAGGGATTTTTATCTCAAACGGATACTCCCCTTTTGAATATTCTTTTTCTCCATCAAGAGACATTTCGAAACGATGTATAAAATCACTTTTTGTTTCTGTGGAGGAAGCGCCGCGCGCATCGCGGTATTGTGATTTGGTAATTTTCACTCCAGCAAGAATGATCTTTAATTTCTTGGCTAAAGTAGGTTTTTTAAGATCAAAAGAAACTTTTCCTTTTATTATTTCTCCCGGAGAAAAAATATATTTTTCTAAAAATATTTCAATTTTTCCTGCTCCAAGGCCAAAAATCATATAATTTTGAAAATAAAATTATTTTATCGACTTTAATATATTTTACCATAAAAAATCGAGATATTGACTTCTACCTGCAAATCATCTAAACTCAATATGTAAGCTTTCCTAGTAGATTTTCTATTTCCTTATGCGAGTTAGTGTAAGTTGTAGAAATCAAAAAGAGAAAGAGTCGACTTACAATTTTAATTCATATAAGGAAATTTATGGCTAAAAAATTATACGTAGGCGGTCTGCCTTACAGCGCAACCGAAGATGCCTTGAAAGAAATGTTCGGCCAAGCAGGAACTGTTGAATCAGCAACAATTATTATGGACAAAATGTCCGGCCGTTCAAAAGGATTCGGGTTTGTGGAAATGTCTTCTGAAGAAGAAGCTGCAAAAGGTATTGAGTTATGGAATGGCAAAGAAATGGAAGGACGCACCTTAACTGTGGCTGAAGCTCGTCCAATGGAAGAACGTCCCCGAAGAGATTTTAATCGCGGGGGCGGCGGAGGATACGGACGCGGCAGAGATTCAGGAAGAGGCAGAGATAATTGGTAAACCCCCACACCAATATTTACTTATTGGTATAGGGTTTACTCCTCCTCATCAAAATTTGGTGTGGGGGTAAAACAATTACTATTACAAAAACAGGGCTTAAGCCCTGTTTTTGGTTTAAAAGTCAGATTATATAACGATTTTAGAAATTATTTTTTTCTATTAAATAAATCCTTAAAAATTACTAAACTGTATTCTGAAATTTTTAGATTATCCAGATCTTTTGAAAAAAATAGTTCTAATCCTTGTCCCTCTTTTTGATGCTTTCTTAGTTCTTCAATTGAGCAATTTAAAGAAGCAATAAAAACAAACTTTTCATGAAAACCATCTTCTTGTTTTTGTTCGTATCTTCTAAAAAATTTTAAATCTTTTAAATCCAATCCTAATTCTTCTTTTGCCTCTCTCTTAACTGCATCTTCTGGAGTCTCGCCTTCTTCAATTCCTCCTCCAAAAAATCCCCAATAATTCGGATGTCTTTTGGCGTCTTTGCTCCTGTGTTGTATCAAAAGCCTTCCTTTTTCGTCTTCTAACACAAATAAAGCTGTTCGTCTTATATATTTCATAGCAAATTTATTCTATCAAAAAATCGCCCTTCAGGCGATTTTTTGAATTTCTTTTTTAATAATTTCTAATAGCCGGGGAAAGGTTTTATAACCAGAATCTGTGTTCAAATGGCCGCCATTTTTAATTATTTCCGGATTTGCTTTTAAATTATCTGCCAAATATTTTAAGACTTCTTGAGGAACATAGGGATCATTATCGCCATAGATTACAAAAGCCTGTTTCAGATTTTTATTTACCTTTTTAAAATCGATGTCTTTCTCTTTCATAAAGTAACTGTTTAGCCCTGCGCCCCAATCATACGCAAAACCAGAAATAGAGATAAGAGCTTTTATCGAAATTTTTTCTATCAAATCTAGCGCTGTTGTAACGCCTAACGAATGGCCCACTATAATAAGATTATTCGTATCTGTATCCTGAATGATTTCCAGAACCGTTTTCAACCAAGTTTTCCTGTCAGGCCGATTTGGAGCTGGAAGGTTCGGCATAATTACTTTGTGTCCTATTCTTATCAACTCATCATGCAGCCACTGCTGCCAATGAATTCCGGCATAACCCTCTATTCCATGAAGTATAAGAATTGTCATATTAAATTATTCTATCCTTAATTTCTTCACAATTACAGGGAGCGAAGCGACTGGTCTAAAAAAAATCGCCCTTCGGGCGGTTTTTTGTATAAATTCCTTAACTGGAGGTTATTATTTTATTAGCAGAATTTCTAATAGCATAATTAAAACACCAAAAACAAGGGAAATTAAAATTACCAGCCGCCAATTAATTTTTATTTCTTTCGTGAAAAAAGACATTCAAATTTTTAGCCTTAAGCTATACATTTTTAGTTTTTATTATTGTTAAAAGGCCATCTTGAAAATAGGATATTTTTTCTAATTTTAATTTGTTTCGCCCTAACAAAACCGGCAACCCTCCTTCTTCTATATAACTTTTTAAACTTTCACGGTTATTCTTTCCGGCTAAATACTCCGCTGCCTTTATTAAATAAGAAGCGCTATTGGAAACGAAAGGAACTTTAAAATCAATGAAAATCAAATAGCCGTCCTTTTTCACCACTCTTTTCATTTCAGAGATAACCGCATCTCTTTTACTGCCTTCTATCTCATGCAGAGCTAAAGAAATCGAAGCCATGTCAAAAACATGATCTTCAAATGGCAGAGCCGTTGCGTCAGCAACTTTAAAATCAATATCACTCACTCCTTGTTTTTGCTTCCCGGTCAGAGCAATCTCAATCATTCTCGAATTTAGATCAATTCCAATAACAGTAGCGCCTTTTTTGGCGTAATAAAACGCCTGGTCTCCGGTGCCGCAACAGACATCCAACACCTTATCTCCTTTCTTCACTTCAGCGAATTCTAAAGTAAAAACTCGAATTTCTCTCAATAAAGGATCTAAAAAAGTAGAATAAAAAGAAAACATATTTAATTTTATCCTTAATTGCGAAACAATTACAGGGAGCAGAAACGACCGGTTTGTAAAAATCGCCCGGCTTGTCCTGAGCAGTTCGTCCTGAGCTCACTGTCGAAGGACTTGTCGAAGGAGACGATTTTTTGTCACGTTATTTATATATTCCTTGGCGATGCCCGATACGAATTATAAGGATATTGAGTTCTTTCTTATAAATTTTATAAATTATTCGATAAAATCCAACTCGCAGAGAATAGCAATCCTGAAATTTCCCTTTTAGTTTTTTTCCTGAATATGGATCTTTTCTTAACTCAAATAAAGCCGCAAAAATGTGCGGCTTATTTTTTTTATCGATTTTATTGATGTCCTTTACTGCGGCTTTCGAAAAAAGTATTTTATACATGTTTTATCTTTTAGACAAAACAAAACCCTCTTTAGATAATACATCCTCAAGAGATAAATAATGGCCTTTTTTATATTCTTTCTCTGCTTTTTCTATGTCTTTTTCTAATTTGGGGAAAATGCGCATCACTTCCAAAGTCTCTTGCCAGGATTCAAATTCTTCAGCCGACAAAACCACAACCTTGGGCCTTCCTTTCTCAGTTAAAGTATAGTATACGGCTGGTTTTTGAACCTTTTTAGCTATTTTAAATATATTTTTTCTTGCCTCGGAAATAGGCAAAGTTGTTCTTGTGTCCATAATTTTTACTTATTAACTTTTTAATCTATGTACATTATAACGTACACCATATTACTGTGTCAAGAGGTGAACCAAAAAATCACCCCGCGTATAAACGCACAAGGCGATCATATCTACTTTTTATCATGAGAAGCCCAGAGAATGCGACAAGCCCACGTGCGATAAGGAGACCACCTGATTGAGATAGTTTCTAATTTGATTTCTGTCAGATTAGTAACTTTGTAGATTTTTTCAATAGCTTTTCGAAGACCTAAGTCTCCGCATGAAAATACATCTTCACGACCCAACGAAAACATTAAAAACATCTCTGCGGTCCAATTTCCAATGCCCTTAACTTTCGTTAATTCTTCTATTATTTTTTGGTCGTTAAAATCTCGCAAATTATGTAGAGAAATTTCTTTCTTTTCGATTTTGCTCGCGAGATCTTTCAGGTATTTAACTTTTGCCCATGAGATTCCTATACCGCGGAGTTTTTGATCCGAAAACTTAAGCAAGCGCTTTGGAGTAATTTGTTTTCTCGGAAATAGCAATATAAATCTCTCAATAAATTTATCTGCAACTTTACTTGAAAGTTGCTGTGAAATAATCTCCCTACAAAGGCGACGAAAATATTCTTGAGAACGAATTGGAGATATTGATTTAATGTCCTCAATTTTTTGAAATTCCCTAAAAAGCTTTGGATCCACCTTTTTAAAATGGGCCCTTATTCTTTTATGCATAATATTTTTTATTACTTCGCAATCTCAATAATCTTCAGCTTTGAAGTAGAACCTGAAATGATTTTAATACTTGACTGGCTCGTCCCAAAATAATCAGCCAGCACTCTTAAAACGGCCTGGTTAGCTCTCCCCTTTTCCGGAGTTTCTTGGACCCACACCTTAAAATTAGTCTCGCTGATTTTTATCACTCTTTCTTCTTTTGCTTTGGGTTTTACCTTCACAAAAATTTTCATAATTACTTACTCTTATATTTTTTCCCAAACATCTTTGTTTTTCTGTTTGTTTTTCTATGCACATCTTTATTTCTGCTTCTGTCTCTATTGCTCCAATATCCAGACTGGTCTCTGCTCATTTTGTTTTTTTCCATAAGTTTTGTTTAGTTTAGTTATTTTTTGAATTTTAGCACCAAATCCTCATTTGATCCTGTAATAATCTTATCCAGATACGGCAACAGCCTTTCTTTGTATTTCTCAAAGTTAACTTGATCTTGTTTCAGGGTTTTGGACCGTGTCCAGACTTCTATCTCAAAAACGTTCCCAACGCCCTTGACCTTATCTAAATGAAATACCGTATTTCCTTTTCTCCAAAGCTCCCGCTGTTTTTCAACAATAACTTTTACCCCCAAAGCTTTTGATAAAAAATAAAGGATTTTTTTATCTTTAACCGATAGAACGATAATATCGGACGGCGTAATATTTTCTGCCGAAAAAGATGGTCTTTTGTAAAAAACAAGGCACTGTTCTCCGCCTGATACGCGTAATTTCAAACGTGAAGGTATTTTTGAATTTTTCTCTTTTGGCAAATGGAAAAAATAATCTTTTTGTTTCTTAGTGCTTTCTTTTTTCGCGCCAATAGATCGCAACACTTTTCTGATTGGATCAGGATTCTTAAAAAAATATTTCAGCTCTAAATTCGTTTTTAATTCCATGGCTTTCTGATGGCCAAATTCCTGCCCCGTAGTCACTGAGTTTATCGAAGTGTACTGCTGGGGTTGATTACTTTTTTAGCTTTAAATTATTTTTATGCCTGTCTTTGTCTCGCTTTGTTTTTTTCTCAAGGTTTTTCTGCAAGGCTTTTGTTAAATCAACTCCGGTTTGATTTGCCAAGCAAATCAAAACAAAAAGGATGTCTGCCATTTCGTCAGCCAGATCTTTTCCTTCATCAGATTTTTTGAAACTTTGGTCTCCGTAGGTTCTTGAGAAAATCCGGGCGAGTTCTCCCACTTCTTCAACTAATATAGCTAAATTTGTGAGTTCGGAAAAATATCTCACTCCAACAGTTTTAATCCATTTATCAACAATCTTTTGAGCTTCTTTTATTGTTAGATCGGACATAAGTTTTTAATTTATTGTTTTCGCGTCAGCCACTAAGATGATGCGCGCTTTATCATAAAAATAATGTTATCATTGGCGTTTTTGTACTCAATCTTAATCTCGGGGTGCCGCTTCTTCCAGACGCGAAAAACCTCGTCAGCAAAAGCTTGACCCGCCATATCTACGCCCTTAAAATCTAAAATAATTCTTTTAAACTTTTCCAATCCGCTTAAAATTCTTCTCGCCTGTGAGCGCGAAATAAAGTCAGAATCAAGTTTATACAGAGATATTTTTGTTTTTGTAGTATTGAATGAAAAAGCGCCTTCCGAATATTTCCTAAAAATATTGCTGAGATTATTTCTTGATCTTATTGAAATAAAAAAGTTGATCTTAGTGCCTATTGTCTTTTTCACTTCTCTAATGAAAATATCGTCTAAAATATTATTAAATATGATTTTTTTGGTTGAGCTTTGGATAACCAGCATATCCCCCATTTTCGAAGTAAAGAAAATACCTTCGCCCGTATGTTCTTTTGGAACGGTCGTCTGTTTTCCCTTTAAAAGATCTTGTATTGCTTCAAGTTCGCTCTTTAATCTCCTTTTTTTTATAATGTTGTTAAAAATACCCACTCCCCAATCTCTGACTTCAAAATAGATGCCGCCGGACGTCTTTTCCATTTTAACCTCTATCTTTTTTGATCTTGAGTGAACAATGGCATTATTAAGCATTTCACTAAAAGCATAGTCAAGAATATTTGAGATATTTTTCGGCAGGGCTAAAAAAATTCCGGTCCCCTCTTTTATTTCGTCTAAAATTAAATCCTCGGAAAGGTTCTTGTTTTCTAAAACGCGCTTAATTTTAAGAATAGTCTTTTTCGTTTTTAAAATTGTTTTTTTGTCGGAAAAAACATAGTGAGCTCTGTTGGCCTTGCCAACAAGCATAATCTTCCCTTCATCTTTTAATCTTTGGAAAAACCGGTTTATGTAGGCGCGGGAAAAACCGGTGTCTTTTACCACCTCGGCTACATTAACCTTTTTGTTCTTTTTAAGTTTTTTTAAGATAATTTCTTGGATATCCATATTTTCAGTTGACCCCGTTAGAAATTTAGCCTGTCTCAATATATCATAATAATTATTTTTGCTAACCTCGTTAATTTGGTAATTTCTAACGGGGTTGACAACTTTATGATATTTCAAAAAACAAAAGTTGTCAACCCTTCGAAATACCCCGACGGCAAGCATCGGGGCTTGTTTTCTATATCTTTATCTTTCTCAGGGTTGACACTGAGAGCGACAAGCCCTTTCCCGCCTTTGGCGGAACGGCTCTGAGTCCCCAATGATAAGCAATGGGGCTTGTCGCCGAATGTGTCAACAAGTCGCCTACTAAGCATCCTAAAAAAGATAATGGAATCTTTTGAGCTTCTTTTATTGTTAGGTCAGACATAGGTTTATTTCTTTAAAAGCTTATTTAATAATTTTATCATTGGAGTCCGCCAATCCAACACAAGTTGAGTTCGGATGAATTTAATAAACCTTCTGTCTTCAGGAGAGAGTTCTCTTTTTTCTAATTGGTGAATTTTATCCAAGATTTCAAAATCTTTATTAGTGGAAAGAATGTATTTCCTTTTTTCTCTCTCCGAGATTTTAATTTTTTTAGTTAATTTATTTTTCCTCTCAGCCAAAATCTTTTGATATTCTTTATCATTCTTCAACGCCTTCTTCAATTTCTCGCCAGCAAATCCGTTTCTAATATAGTAATCTTGTATTTTTTGAAGTGATTTTTTTATATTATTTTTTTTATTAAATTTCTCCACCTAAAAGAGAAAAGACGGCCAAAACCAGACTAATTAAAATCACGCTATAGTAGTAAAGCCAGGGCTGCTTAGTTTTGTAAAAATAGCGTAAAACGCCGGCGATTAATAAAAATCCCAACAGATAAGGAACGACCGGCCATTGGTAAAAAAATATTCCCAGAGTTACCAGAGCCACTGCAGTAGGCACAGTCATATAAATTGCCTTAAATAATACCCTGATTTTTGTGCGAAAAATAGCCCGGGAAATCAAGCAAATAATCACCATGAACGCAACATGCATCACAAGCGGAAACCAATACCAGGCCATCGGAGGATTTTCTTCTGAGGTAAAAAGTTTAATGAACCATATCACCACGCTCTGGAAAATATAGTCAAACATAAAAGTCAGATTCAGCAAAATAAATCCGACTCCAGCCACAACCAGGGCTGATAAGGCGTTTTTAACCAATGGGTTTTTGAACATGGATTTTTTAATTTTCGGGGTTAGTTATTTTTATTTATTATACCAATCATCTTCCAGCGAAATTTCTGACGGATAAAAATCAAGTTGTTCTGCGGGAATGTTTAACTTTTCCGCGCCGAAGGCGCGGGCTTCTTTCCAGGTTGCTAGATTACGAGGATTAAGATTGAAAACCTTATCCTTAAAAACTATTATCAGAGTTTCTCCCTCGTCGTAGATATGAAAATAAAAAGGCTTATCCTCCACCATTGCTTCCTGAATTTCTTTTATGGCTTTTTTAGGCTCTTGAACCTCAATAATATGTAAATGCCAGTTATTCTTGGCAGAAAACTTGGTGCGCAAAATTTTGTAATTCTCTAAAACTTTCGGATCCTTTAAGCTTTCTTCAATAATAATGGAGTGGCGCATAAATTAGTTTTACTCAATTATATACTCCCACCCTGGTTGCCAGGATTTTGTTTTTCTCCAGTCTCCTACGAATGCCTGTTCCCAACTTTTTCCTTTTATTAAAACATCCAAAGCGAGTTGTGGCGCTTTATGCGCCACAACCGCGATATGTTTCTCGTTATATTTTTTCTTTAAAAATTCAAGGAAATCGACAATTCTTTTTTTGACATCTTCATAACTTTCGCCTTCGGGAAATCTTTCTGCAATGCATTTTTCCTGTATCGGTTCAACTATCGCCAAGGGTTGTCCATTATATTTCCCATAATTGCATTCTCTCAATCTTTTATCCGATATAATCGGCGCAGTTCCTTCAAAAATTATTTTTGCCGAATCTACAGCTCTTTTTAAGTCAGAGCAAAAGACAACATCAAACTTTTTGTCCTTAATTTTTTCTTTTAGATCAACTGCTTGCTTGATTCCCAATTTAGAAAGCCCGACATCATGCCAACCGGAAGATATTTCTTTTTCGTTATCGGTTGTCGTTCCATGAACAAAATAAGTTATTCTTACTGACATATTTTTCAATTTCGGACTAAATTCTTGCCCCGTAGCGAACTGAGCTTGCCGAAGTTCTGCTACTGGGGTTGATTATTTTATTCTAAAAAATATTTTTTATCTGCTTCCTTATATTTTTCCCCTCCGGTACTTCTTGCTGGAATAAACTAACCGGGGTTTTGCAAATTGCATAGTCGGAAATTCAGGAATCGTGGATACGTTCAATTTTTTTCGGATTAACCATTCGATTGCGCGAATTTCTCCCTGTTGAGACGGCGTCACAAAAGAAATCGCGTGGCCTTTCATGCCGGCACGGGCAGTTCTGCCTATCCGGTGGACATAATCTTCCGCTTGCGAAGGCAAATCGTAATTTATAACCAATTCTATTCCGACTACGTCGATTCCCCGCGCCATAACATCGGTTGCCACGAGCACGCGATATCTCCCGGTTTTAAAACCATCCAAAGCGCTTTTTCTCTGTAAAAAGGAGCGGTTTGAATGTGTCTCGGCCACCGAATAACCCATTTGACTGATTGCCTGCGCGATACGATGCGCTCCATATTTCGTTCTTGCAAAGATAAGCGTGGATCCCGAATACTGGGCCAAAACCTTTTCAAGCAAACGCACTTTTGCTTCTCTGGCTACAATAAAAATATCTTGAGAAACGCTGTCAACCGTTGTGCCGGTAGGAGCTATTTCAACGCGGATCGGAAATTTCATATTTGCCGACGCAATACTCATAACTGCCGGGGAAATCGTAGCCGAAAAAAGCATTGTTTGGCGCTCTTTCGGAACTGATTTTAAAATTTCTGTTATTTGCGGCAAAAATCCCATGTCATGCATACGGTCAGCTTCGTCAAGAATCAAAATATTTACATTTTTAAGATTAACTGTTTTTTGATGCAAATGGTCAATCAGACGGCCGGGCGTCGCTATAATAATGTGCGGGTTTCTCCGAATAGATTCTATTTGAGGCCTGATTGGCACTCCGCCGATCAAAATTGCGGTTCTAAGCCCAAGATAATTGCCGACTTTGCGAAGCTCCGCATCGATTTGCAGCGCCAGCTCCCGAGTCGGCAAAAGCACCAGTCCCAAACCCTTAGTGCTTGCCAAACGCTGAATCATCGGAATGCCAAAAGCAAGAGTTTTGCCCGTACCTGTTTGAGCGATACCCACTATGTCCTTTCCCTGAATGGCAATGGGGATTGATTGGTGCTGAATGGGAGTCGGTGTCACATAACGGATCTTTTTCAAAATCTCAAGAATCCCGGGGGCTATCCCGAGACCATAAAAATTTAAATTCTGCTGTTGGTTTGTATTACCCATAATTTTAATGATTTATACCCCATTCTACCCTTAATTGCTCAACAATTACAGAGAGTAGAGCGGCAGGTTTTTTAAAATCGCCCGGCGCGCTTCGTGCGCCGGGCAAGAAATAAAAAAACCAGATTCAAATAATCTGGCATTAGGAATTTAATTTTTGCAGCAATTATTATTTTGTTGCTTTATTTTGTGTCGAGTTTGTGCGCAATTCTTTTTGGGATAATTTCACGCAAGCAATGGTTACGATTACGCCAAAAAATACAGCCCCAATAATGCTTCCGATTATTCCAAATATGAAACCCATCAATGAGCCACCAGCCGTTCCAATTAGCCCCATTATTATGCAAAAGAAAACTGCATCTATTTTTTCATTTAGAGTTGGCATTGTCTATCTCTCCAGTTTTAAAAGAAACTGTTTTGATTTTACCAGAAATAACATTCGTGTCAACCAAAAAATCGCCCGGCGCGTTAGCGCCGGGTGAAGTAGGATTAGTTATTTTTGAAGTGTCGGCAACTCGTAAATCGAGGTCTTGCCGGTTAAAATCTTGAAAAGGTTTTCAATAAAATCGCCGCCGGCATATCCGATAATTATGGCTATGGCTGGAGTGATGGTTGCCAAACCCAAAAATCTAATTCCCAAATCCTGAGTTACCCAGGCAGCCAAAAGCCCGACTGCTCCTGAAACCGCCACGCTGAAAACAAAATATCCGGTCTTAAAAGGAACGTTTTTGTAAGAACTGCGATACTTAATGTAGCCAACCAAGCCGCGCATAACTCCGCCGACGAAACCGCTCAAAAGTATGGAAAATAAAATTGGCATAGTTTCTTGCCCAGTAGTAGTCCGCCTCAGGCGGACTACTACTGGGGTTTTGTTAGTTATTATTACTTTATTCTACCACAAAAAATCGCCTCATTGGCGATTTTAGTGGCTCCGCGGGACGGACAATGTTAGAACCAGTTTTATAGAAAATTACCTTACCATAAGAAAAAAAGCTAGAATGTCAAAAATCAAAGACATTAAAAGGCCGTAAGCAAGGGCTCTTCTTCGCTTCCAAAAATAGAAAACACCAATAGCTGTCAATATTACCAGAACAAAAAATGGTATCAAAAAATGCAAAACATTCTTAAAAGAAAAAGTTGGTATTGCAGCTTCTCCAATTGTTCCGATTTCTCCAAATTGCATAAATTTATAAGATTGGATTTTGTAAATTAGGTAACTAATCGGCAGATGCATGATATATCCTCCTAATAAAAAATCTATGATTGACTCGCCTGGAGTTGTATAAACTTTCGGATTCTTAAAATCCCAAAAACTAGTTTTAATAGGTTTTTGATTATCCATGTTCTCATATTCTACCCTTAATTGCTCCGCAATTACAAGAAGCTGAAGCGACTGGTTTGTAAAAACCGCCCTCGGCCGTAGCCTATGGGCGAGGCCCGGCGCGTTAACGCATAGGGGCGATCGGATTAGAACTTATTTTGCAGGTTAAATTCAAGATATTCCCCTTCACTTATAACTTCTATACTTGAATCTATAACTTTTATTGCGGTTTGGTCGTCAATCGCATATATCGGTTCTTTCAACTCTTTCGCCATCTTCTCTAATAATTCTTTTCTAAGTTTTGGAAAGTGGGGCGAATTAAAATGAGGGCGGATGTGGAAACTAACGAAACCCAATGCTTTTTCATCTTTATGCTCTCCCACTTCTTGCGAATAAAGACGCTCTGAGCTACTAACAGATAATTTATGAGTGGCGACCATGCTTCCCGCACTAATTCCTACGTAGATTTTATTAGTTAGCATTTTACGAAGAATATCTCCTAAACCAGATTTTTTTATCCAATACATCAAATGAAAAGTATTGCCACCTCCAAATAATAAAACATTGGCATTATTGAGCCTTGGCTCCCAAATATCTCTGGGCACAGCGGAGATATCAACAATATCCATAGAAGCAAATCCTAAGTTTTTGCAGTTAACTAAATCATTAATCAACCAGCCCTTATCTTTTTTTTCTACGTTTGCTGCAGTAGGAATAAATACCAAATTTAATTCGCTAAATGGTTTTCCCGCTAAATCTAATAATGCTCTTGATATAGAGTTATTTGTGAATCCGCTGGATGTAAGTAATAATTTCATATTATTTTATTCTACCACTTCAATGAATTCAGTGTAAACAAAAAACCGCCCAGCTTGCCCTGAGCCGCGTCGAAGGGGGCGATTTTATTTTTTTCTACGTTTGTGTTCCGATTCTCTTACCATTTCTTCATTCATTCCAAAATGATGGGCAATTTCGTGCCAGACCGTATTTATAACTATTTCTTTGATTTCTTCTTCAGAATGCGAATAGTTTTCAATTGCCTTTTTAAAAATAGTTATTTTGTCTGGCAGAGCCTGACCATAATTCCATCTTTTATTTTGAGGCGTGCCTTCGTATAATCCAAAAAGTATTGAACCTTTTTGGATTATAGTTTTTCTTAGCTGACAAAAAGTAGGTTCATCTTCTATGACAATATCAACGTTTTCCAATTTTTTCAAAAATTTTTCAGGAATAGCTTTAATTCCTTCGTTTACTAATTTTTCAAATTTTTCAAGCTCCATATATAAATATTCTACCACAAAAAATCGCCCGGAGGGCGATTTTTGGAACCTGTTTGGTGAAATAAAAGATACCAAATTAGGGACACTTAGCCTCAGAGGTGCATAGATTTTTGGTTTTACCATAAAAACCATTTGAATCAACACAATAGTAACCTTTCTCGTTTAAAGCTGCAGAAATACAATAATTATCAGCTGTTGCAAAACAATTGTAGGTTTTTTTTGAAGGCATCCACGCTTTTAAGTCTGCGTCAATTTTGATTAATGCCTCTGTATCATAATTATTGTTTGAGCAATTATCCTTATTAATACAAAGTTTATTTCCATAGCATAGATTCTTATAAGAACCGCTATTGTCTTTAATTATTTCTGCAACAGCTCTAAGTTGACTAACATCGGCTATTATTCTAGCATCTTTTGCTTTGAGTCTTGCTCCGCTTGGCCTCGTATCAATATATAATCCAAATAAAAGTAAAATAATAAGAAAAAATAAAATAAAATTGAAGAGTGCCTGACCCGGGCTTACTGAAATTTTTTCCCCGTTCGGTAATTCTTTGGTTGTTTCGAATAATGCAAAAAGTCTCCGCAACAGATAAACAATAATAAAAAAGCCGATTATAGTACTAATAACTGGTACAGCGCTAGCAAGAGGTATACCAACTATTAAGAATAGATAAGAAAAAAAATTCATCAAAAAAGCTGTAATAAATATCTCCTCCCTTCCTTCTTTGTATTCTTTGTAATAGATAGCAAAGAGCATTGCTCCTTCAATTATCACAGTACCGAAAAATAAAATAATGATTGAAGTAAGAAACGAAAGATCAATTTCGAATTGAAATACAAGATACCCCAATAATACTCCTAATAATGTTGAGAGTATATTTATCGCTAAAGACATTAATAATGCTTTTTTAGGATTTTCTTCTATCTTGTCTTGAATAACTATTGATTCTACTGCCCAAACTCCAAAAAATGCAAATAGAAAAATAAAAGGAGGATATGTAAAAAATCCTACCGCCATATCCGCATTACACAGCATTGGAACAGAAATTAGGAATAATACCGCGATTATTAAATTAGTCTTAAATTGTTTCATGAGGTTTATATTCTTCTATTCTACCATAAAAAGTGCCCGGCGGCCTTCGGCCGCCGGGTGAAATAAAAAAGAGACAATGAATTTTGCCTCTTTTAGAATAAAGAACTAATATGTGGTTTTTCCCTTAAAGCTTAGGATTCTTCTCTTTTTACTGACTGCAATGCCTTCTCTTTGAGATGTTCTAATCCTAATTCTGTCAACCAAGTTTCCGGTTTATCTTCCTCAGCCAACTTGATTTCAGCTTTCTCTGCCAGGATTCTTATTGCTCTTCCAGCTATTGATCCCGGACTTCTCTCTTTGATTATATTTCCCAGAAAAGTGATTGTGCCTTCAGGATTGATTTTAAAGGCTAGCAAAATGGAATCAAATGCTGCGTCAATGATAGCTTCTCTTGTTGATCCGTCAATGATTGTGCCATCGCATGCCTCATATATCTTAGTCAACAAAGGAAATAACAGCTGAGTTGATTCTTCTTTTCCCAATTTTATCACCTCTAAAAAAGTTATCATTAATAAAAAAATATGTCAACCAAAAATCCGCAAAAATAAAAAAGCGGGGTCAATTATTCATTTTGAAAAATTGGAGCCCCTTACTTATTTTTTGGTTTATGAGCCTAAAAAAGAACAATTACTAATAATCGTGTAACGGGCGAAGGAGGATTTGAACCTCCGACCGAGTCCTGGCGCCTTATTTTATGGACTTGCTCCACCAGACTAAGCTATTCGCCCTCGATTTACAAAAATAGCAAAAGCCTCAAACCTTGTCAATGGGCGTACCAAAAAACCGCCCAAAATAAAAAAAGAGGAAGAACTATACAGAACTTCCTTTTTTCAGTAAGAAATTGTTTGTGAGGAAAATACAAACTATTTTTCAAGAATTTCTTCGTCCTCTTTACGCCAGGCTGGATCTGCTATACACAAGAAAATAAGGTCTTGATTGCCAGTGTTGCTTATTCGCTGTTTAGAATTTGGCGGAATATAAATAACGTGACCACTTTCTACTTCTTTGGTTTCGTCATCAATATGCATCAATCCATTACCCTGAAGAATATAATAGACTTCTGAAGCTTTCATTCTGTGCCACAATGTTTTCTTTCCGGGTTTAACAACGGCATGAGCTATACTATACCTTATCTTCAATTCGTCTTTAAGCGGATGAAGTATTTCTTTCAGAGTCGTTTCATCTCCAGCGACAATTTCCTCGCAATTTTTTATATCTTTTATAAACATCTTTTTATCTCCTATTTTAGCGGATTTATTATACTCTTTAATTAAATCTTTTGTCAAACAAGAAATTGCCCGGCGCGTTAACGCGCCAGAAAAAAAACGCCAGCGATTGCTGGCTTTATTTTTCTTTTTCAACTTCGGTTACTTCCCTCAGTACAAAATCTTGCAATGACTGGCTTGTTGTCTATTATTTCTAATCGGGCTAATCCCTTTGCCCTATATCCTGCCTTTTCAATTTGACCCATTCCATCGCCCCTCTCGTAAACAGAACCAATTCCCGCTAATTTACACCCGTATTTTTTTATTGCCTCGGCCACGCCAATAATTGTCCCGCCGGAAGAAATCATATCTTCAATTATCATTAGTTTTAAACCTTTCTTCAGCCCGACGCAATAAAGTATATCTTTTCCATATGCCTTCATTTGTTCTATCTTAATTTGGCTGGGAATTTTGTAATCTCTTTTTCTGACAATAATCAAATCCTTCCCATATTTTTGAGCTATCCAACAAGCGGGTATGAAACCTTTTGCTTCTATGGCTAAAATGGCATCGGAATTTTTTATTTCTTTTTCCAATATCGTGCTTAACCCTTCCACTACTGCCCATTGGAAATCAACCGAAATCCGCGAGTCAAAGGGCAATATCACATAAGGATATTTTTCTCCACTTTGAGTGGAAAAACTTGTAATTTTACACCTCGCCGTCTCCTCTTTCATTATCTTTTTCCAAAGTTCATTCTCGGTTTTTTCTGAAGTCGTCCCATTATTATTTTTTTTTGGCAAAGAACATCCACCTTCTGAGCAAGAGAAGCTTAGCAAAATCTTTATGCAAAATCAAGTTCTTAGAAAATAAAAAAAGAGGCGAGATTAAGAGAGTTGCCTCTATGATTCATTTTCTTAATTGGAAAGAGCTAGGCGTTTTTTTATTCGTGATAATGCTCTTAATAGTTTGCAGAACCCGAGGGAATGCTACCATTTTTGGAATTTTTGGATAATCACTAGCCCAAAAAAGCAACCGGCAGCTCCAAGTGTAGAAAGAACTCCCATCACCACAGCAATATCAGCCCATAGATCCAGAGAGAGAAAAGATAGAATAAACCCTCCTATTATACAGCAACATGCAAAGAGAACCAGAGCAAGCACACTTTTGATAAGAGCTTCCTTAAATGTATCAGTCATTTTTTTTCCTCCTTATTTAAAATAACATAAATCTTTTATATTGTC
>Ga0315293_10000131_pt1 | contig 61969 bp, 71 predicted proteins | sample YL17G13_20_MG_FD_203071 | JGI IMG/M metagenome (GOLD analysis project Ga0315293, IMG submission 203071) | Sediment microbial communities from Yellowstone Lake, YNP, Wyoming, USA - YL17G13_20 | ecosystem: Environmental > Aquatic > Freshwater > Lake > Sediment | place: USA: Wyoming | collected... | reverse complement strand
GGCAAGCTCGACCCGGTGATCGGGCGGGAGAAGGAGATCGAGCGGGTCATCCAGATCCTCTCCCGCCGGACCAAGAACAACCCCGCGCTCATCGGGGAGCCGGGCGTCGGCAAGACGGCGATCGCCGAGGGCCTGGCCCACCGGATCGTCAACAACGACGTCCCCGAGACTCTGGCCAACAAGCGCGTCCTGACCCTTGACATCGGGTCGCTCGTCGCGGGCACGAAGTACCGCGGCGAGTTCGAGGAGCGCCTCAAGAAGATCATCGAGGAGCTGCGCGCCACGAACGACGCCATCCTCTTCATCGACGAGCTCCACACCCTCGTCGGGGCCGGCGCGGCCGAGGGCGCGATCGACGCGGCGAACATCCTCAAGCCGTCCCTGGCGCGCGGCGAGCTGCAGTGCATCGGCGCGACGACCCTCGACGACTATCGCAAGTACATCGAGCGCGACGCCGCCCTTGAGCGGCGCTTCCAGCCCGTGATGGTGGAGGAGCCGACGCTCGAGCAGACGGTCGAGATCCTCTTCGGGATCCGCGAGCGCTACGAGCAGCACCACAAGGTCACCATCTCCGACGACGCCCTCCGCGCCGCCGCCGATCTCTCGATTCGCTACATCACGGACCGCCATCTCCCCGACAAGGCGATCGACCTGATCGACGAGGCGGCCAGCCGCGTCCGGCTCCGCTACGCCTCGGCCCCGCCCGCCCTGCGCGAGGCCCAGAAGGAGCTCGGGCGGCTCGAGCGCGACAAGGAGGCCGCGGTCAACGGCCAGGAGTACGACGAAGCGTCCCGTCTCCGCGAGCTGGAGAGCGCCGCGAAGGCCCGGGTCGAGGCGCTCCGCGGCGAGTGGCAGGCGCAGGTCGCGGGCGACCAGCCGACGGTCGACGAGGAGGAGATCGCGCAGATCGTCGCGATGTGGACCGGGATCCCGGTCACCCGGATCGCCCAGGAGGAGTCCGAACGGCTCCTGCAGATGGAGGATCACCTGCATAAGCGGGTGATCGGCCAGCAGGAGGCGATCGCCACGATCGCGCGGGCCGTCCGGCGCGCCCGGGCGGGCCTCAAGGATCCCAAGCGCCCGATCGGCTCGTTCATCTTCCTCGGCCCCACGGGCGTCGGCAAGACCGAGCTCGCCAAGGCCCTCGCCGAGTTCATGTTCGGCAGCGAGGACGCGCTCATCAAGGTCGACATGAGCGAGTTCATGGAGCGCCACAACGTGAGCCGTCTGGTCGGTGCCCCGCCGGGCTACGTCGGCTTCGACGAGGGCGGCCAGCTCACGGAAGCCGTCCGCCGCAAGAGCTACGCGGTGGTCCTGCTCGACGAGATCGAGAAGGCGCATCCCGAGGTCTTCAACATCCTCCTCCAGATCCTGGAGGATGGGCACCTGTCGGACGCCAAGGGCCGGCGCGTCGACTTCCGTAACACCATCATCATCATGACCTCGAACCTGGGCGCCCGGCAGCTCCAGACGAACTCGTCTCTCGGCTTCCGCGCGCAGGGCGAGACCGAGGCGGCCCGCGCCGAGGCCTCCCATGAGCTGATGCGCGAGAAGGTCCAGAAGGAGCTCAAGACCGCGTTCCGGCCCGAGTTCCTGAACCGGATCGACTCCACCATCGTCTTCCGCTCGCTAACGCAGGACGAGATCCGCCAGATCGTCGACCTCATGCTGGCGAGGGTCCGCGACCAGCTCCGGGCGCAGCAGCTGTCGCTCGAGGTGACCCAGGCCGCCAAGGACCACATCATCAAGATGGGCTACGACGTCGCCTACGGGGCCCGGCCGCTGCGTCGCGTGATCCAGAACATGATCGAGGACGTCCTCGCCGAGCAGCTCCTGCTCGGGCGCCACAAGCCCGGGACGACCATCGTGGTCGACAAGGGCGAAGAGGCGGGTCTTTCGATCGAGGCTGCCGACGAGAAGACGCCCGCCGTCGTCGAGGCCGTCTAGCGCCGTGGCGCGGCCGCAGAGCCGCTACGTCTGCCAGGTCTGCGGCGAGGCCTTCCTCCGCTGGGAAGGGCAGTGCCGCGCCTGCAGCGCGTGGAACTCGCTTGTCGAGACGGTCGTTCGCGAGGTCCCGGCCGCCGCCCGGGCGCGCGCCGCCGGCGCCGCCCTCGAGCCGGTGCCCCTCGCGTCCCTCGCCGACGAGGTAGTCCCCCGGCTGCCTGTGGGGCTCGGCGAGCTCGACAGGGTCCTCGGGGGCGGGCTCGTCCCGGGATCGCTCGTCCTCGTCAGCGGCGAGCCGGGGATCGGGAAGTCCACGCTCCTCCTCCAGGCCGCGGCCGGCCTGGCCGCGGGGGGACGCCCGGTCCTCTACGCGACGGGCGAGGAGTCGGGCGGCCAGGTTCGGCTGCGCGCCGACCGCCTGGGGCTCCTCGCCGGGCCGGCCGCCGGGGCCATCCGGATCCTCGCCGACCACGACGTCGAGCGGATCGTCGCGGCGGCTCGCGTCCTGCGCCCGGCGGCGGTCATCGTCGACTCCATCCAGACCGCGACGCTCGACGAGCTGAACGGTCCGGCGGGCAGCGTCGGCCAGGTGCGCGAGGCGGCGCTCCGCTTCATGGAGCTGGCCAAGGGGGAGGGGATCGCGGTCATCCTGGTCGGCCACGTCACGAAGGACGGGAGCATCGCCGGCCCGAAGACGCTGGAGCACCTCGTCGACGCGGTCGTGGCGATCGAGGGCGAGCGCGGCGGCACCCTGCGCCTGGTCCGGGCCTCGAAGAACCGGTTCGGGGCGACCGACGAGGTGGGCGTCCTCGAGATGGTCGAGGCCGGTCTCCGGGAGGTGGCCGACCCGGCCCGTGCCTTCCTCGTCGAACACCCGGTCCCGGCGCCCGGAAGCGTCGTCGCCGCCACCCTCGAAGGCAGCCGGGCGCTGCTCGTCGAGGTCCAGGCGCTCGTCGCGCCGAGCGGCTATGGAACCCCCCGCCGCACGGCCATCGGGCTCGACCCCAACCGGCTCGCCCTTCTGGTGGCCGTTCTGGGCCGGCGGGCCGGGGTCGGTCTCGGGACCCACGACGTCTACGCCAACCTGGCCGGCGGCCTCGCGGTGGCCGACCCGGGGCTCGACCTGCCCCTCGCGATCGCCCTCGCCTCGACCCTGCGGGACCGTCCGGTGCGGCCCGGCACCGTCGCCTTCGGCGAGGTCGGGCTCCTCGGCGAGCTCCGGGCCGTCGGGGGGACGGAACGCCGGCTCCGCGAGGCGGCGCGCCTGGGCTTCGCGCGCGCGCTCGTTCCGCGGACGCGATCGGGGCCGCCCGCCGTCGCGGGCATGGACGTAGTCCCCGTGGCCACGGTGCGCGACGCCCTGGCCGGCGCCCTGGACGGTGCGGGGCGGGGCTGATGGACGGCCCCGTCGGCGACCGGGGCTCACAACCGGCGACCGGGGACCTGACGGCGCCCGTCGGCGGTGCTAGGCTCTCGGTCCGTGATCCGCGTCATCCGTCTCCTCGGCGCCGCCCTGGGCCTTCTCGTTGCCCTCTCGTTCGTGGTGGGCGGCAGCGGGATCTTCGGGCAGGGCGCCTACGCGGGCGCCCTCATCGCCCTCTGGCTCGTCGCCTGGCTCGTCGTCGGCTTCGCCGTCCTCCCGTACCTGACGGTCGTTCCCGCCGCCTGGCTGATCCGCTGGGTCCAGGAGCTCTCGACGGCGGAGTTCGTGGCGGCCGTCCTCGGTCTCCTGATGGGCCTCCTGCTGGGCCTCCTGCTGGGCTTCCCGATGGCCGCCTTTCCGGCCCCCTTCGGCACCTGGCTGCCGGTCGGGGTCTCGATCACCCTGGGCCTCGGGATGGCCGGGCTGACCGTCGCCAAGCGCCACGACCTTATGACTGCCGCCGAGGCCATCGGGCTGCTCCGGCGTCGGGGCGAGGAGCCGGCCGCCCCCCGCCGCGGCGAGCCCCACGTGGTGGTGGACACGAGCGCGATCATCGACGGCCGGATCGCCGACATCGCGGAGGCCGGGTTCCTGCAGGGGACGCTCGTCGTGCCGCGCGTGGTGCTCGAGGAGCTCCAGCGGATCGCCGACAGCCCCGACACCTTGCGGCGTGCGCGCGGGCGCCGCGGCCTCGAGATCGTGGCCCGCCTCCAGAAGGAGGACCGGGTGCCCGTGGAGATCGCCGACGAGACGCACCCCGAAATCCCGGAGGTGGACGCCAAGCTCGTGGCGATGGCGCGGGCGCGCAGCGGGGTCATCCTGACGAACGACTTCAACCTGAACCGGGTCGCCGAGATCCAGGGGCTCCGGGTGATGAACGTCAACTCGCTGGCGAACGCGATGAAGCCCGCCGTCCTGCCCGGCGAGGAGCTGCGGGTGCGCGTCATCCAGGAGGGCAAGGAGGCGGGCCAGGGCGTCGGGTTCCTCGACGATGGGACGATGATCGTCGTCGAAGGCGGCGCGCGCCACCTGGACCGCGACGTCGGGGTGGTGGTCACGCGGGTCCTCCAGACGGTCGCCGGGCGCATGATCTTCGCCCAGCCGCGCGGCGAGTGAGCGGGGTCGACGCGGTCGTCGTCGCGGCCGGCCTGAGCACGCGAATGGGCGGCGGGGACAAGCTCGGCCTGCTCGTGGGGGGACGCCCCGTGCTGGCCTGGACGCTCGCGGCCCTGGCGGCCGCGCCGATCGTCCGGCGGATCGTCGTCGTGACCGCCGCGGCGCGCGTCGGCGAGATCTCCACCGCCGCCTGGCTTCCGTCCCGGGTCGTCGCCGTCGTCGAGGGTGGGGCGCGACGCCAGGACTCCGTCGCGTCCGGGATCGCGGCGCTCGGCGAGGGACTCCCGGGCGACGTCGTCCTGGTCCACGATGGCGCGCGGCCGCTCGTCTCCCCGGAGCTGGTGGCGCGGGTCGCGGCCGCCGCCGCCGAGCATGGCGCGGCCATCCCGGTCGTGCCCGTGGTGGAGACGCTCAAGCGCGTGGTGGATGGGCAGGTCGCGGCGACGGTCGATCGGACCCTGCTCGCGGCGGCCCAGACGCCCCAGGGCGTCCGCCGCGACGTCCTTGCCCGTGCCTGGGCCGAGCAGCCGCCCGCCGGCGCCGCGACGTGGACCGACGAGGCCGCCCTGCTCGAGGCCTGTAGAATCCCGGTCCATGCGGTCCCCGGCGAATCGACGAACCTGAAGGTGACGCTGCCCGACGACCTGGCCCGGGTCGAGGCTGCGCTGGTGGCGCGCGGGGACCTGGCACCGATACCCACCGCCCCGCGCGTCGGGTTCGGCGACGACGGCCACCCCTTCGGGCCCGGCGCCCCGCTCGCCCTCGGCGGCCTCGTCTTCGAGGGCGCCCCGCGCCTCCACGGCCACTCCGACGGCGACGTCGCGCTCCACGCGGTCTGCGACGCGCTCCTCGGCGCCGCAGGCCTCGGCGACCTCGGCCGCCTCTTCCCGGCCAGTTCGGCGACGCCGGCCGGGATCACCAGCACGGAGATGCTGGCCGCCTGCCTGGAGCGCGTCGTCGCCGCCGGGTACACGCCGGTGGCGATCGACCTCACCGTGGTGGCCGCCCGGCCGCGCCTCGCCGGCCGCCTCGAGGCGATGGCCGGCACGATCGCCGGCCTGGTCGGCATCCCGCCCGACCGGGTCAACGTGAAGGCGTCCACCGGAAACCTCGCCGGCTTCGAGGGCGCCGGGCGCGGGATCAGCGCCCGCGCCGTGGCTGTAGTGGCGCCGCGCGGGCGGGGGCCGATCGCCTCGTGACCGTCCAGCTCGTCGACACGCTGAGCGGGTCGCTGCGGACCCTCGAGCCGCTGGAGCCCGGCCACGTCCGGGTCTACTCCTGCGGGCCGACCGTCTACGGGCCGGCGCACGTCGGCAACTTCCGCTCGTTCCTGTTCGCCGACCTCCTGGTCCGCCACCTGCGCTGGCGCGGTCTCCGCGTCACCTGGGTCATGAACCTGACCGACGTCGACGACAAGATCATTCGGGGGGCGGCTGCGGCCGGGGTCGGGATCGACGCGCTGGCCGAGCGCTGGATCGCGCGGTTCCAGGAGGACGCGCGCACGCTGCGGATGACGCGCCCGGACGCCCTGCCCCGGGCGACCGAGCACATCCCCGAGATGGTGGCGCTCCTCGAGCGCCTCCTGGCGGCCGGCCACGCCTACCGGACCGACGACGGCTCGATCTTCTTCCGGATCGCCAGCTGGCCCGCCTACGGCCGGCTGGCGCGGCTCGACCCCCACCAGCTGCGCGTGGGCGAGCGGGTCGCCGCGGACGAGTACTCCAAGGATGACGTCCGCGACTTTGCCCTTTGGAAGGCCGCCCGGGACGGCGAGCCGAGCTGGGAGACCGCCGTGGGGCCCGGCCGCCCGGGGTGGCACCTGGAGTGCTCGGCGATGTCGATGCGCTACCTTGGGGAGTCGTTTGACATCCACACGGGGGGCGTCGACCTGGTCTTCCCCCACCACGAGGACGAGATCGCGCAGTCCGAGGCGGCGACCGGGAAGCCGTTCGTGCAGACGTGGCTCCACTGCGCCCACCTCCAGATGGGCGGCCGCAAGATGGCGAAGTCGGAAGGCAACATCGCGCGGGTGGCCGACCTCCTCGCCGCGGGGACCTCGCCGCGCGCGCTCCGGTACGCGCTCCTCGCGGCCCACTACCGGACAAGTCTGAACTTCAGCGACGACTCGCTGGCGGCGGCGACCGCCGCCGTGGATCGCCTCGACGCGGTGGTGGTGGCGCTCGAGGCCTACGCCGCCGACGGACCGGGCGACCCCGCGCTCCCGGGGGTGCTGGCGGCCGCGCGGGAGGCGTTCGGGGTTGCCCTCGACGACGATCTCGCGATCTCGCCGGCCCTGGCCGCGGTCTTCGACCTCGTGCGCGACCTTAACCGCCGCGTCGCGGAGCGAGCGCTCTCGACGGCCGACGCCGGCGTGGCGCTGGCTGCGCTCCGTGAGCTCGATGCCGTGCTCGGGCTCCTGCCCGACCAGGTCGATGCCCTGCCGGCCGACCTCGTCGCGCTCCTCGAGGCCCGGGCCGCCGCGCGAGCCGCACGCGACTGGGCCGCATCGGACCGCCTGCGCGACAACCTCGCGGTGGCGGGCGTCCTCGTCGAGGACTCCCGCGATGGGCAGCGCTGGCGGCGCGCGGGGGGACCGGCCGGTGCCTGACGGCCCGCGCCCGCGCCGCCCGCGCGACGACGAAGGCCGCTTCGCTCGAGGCCCGGGCCGGCCCCGCCCGGGAGGTCCGCCCGGCGCCCGCGGCAGCCGGCCGGACGCCCGTGACGGCCGCCGCCCCGCGGGCGCGGGCCCCGGCGCTCCGGGCCCGCGCCGCCCGGCGCCCGGGGGTCCGTGGGACCGCCCGACGCGGCCGCCCGGCCCCCGCCCGGGTTCCGACGGACCATGGGTCAACGACCGCCTGGGAGCGTTCCGCCCGGGATCGCGCGGTCCGCGGCCGGAGGGCCCTCGCGGCACGCCGGCGCCGGGGCAACGCCCGGATGGCCTGCGCCACGACGGCCCGCGCCCGGACGAGACGAGGCCGCGCGACGGAGGCTTCCGGTCGGCACCGCGGCCGTCCGAGCGCCGCGCCTTCCCGGGCGCGCCCAGCCCGGGCCGGCTCGACCGCCCGTCCCGGCCGGGCGATCGCACGCCCCGCGAGGGCTGGGACGAGCGACCGCCGCGCCGCGGGCACGACGACGATCGCCCGCCGGCCCAGCGCCGGCCGGCCCAGTCGCGCCCGGGATCGTCGCGAGCAATTCCCGGCGACCGGCCCTGGGTCCCTTCTCCGGGACCTCGGTCCGGCGCGGGCCCGGCACCGCGGCCGTGGGCCGGCCCGCCGGTCCGCCCGGCCCCGGTCGCACTCCCGCCGGAGGCGAGCCTCGGCGAGGGCGAGGAGGTCGTGGCCGGTCGCCATCCGGTCGAAGAGGCGTTCGTGGCGGGGCGGCAGGCGCTGAGGCTGCTCGTCACGCCGGGACGCCGCGACGCCCTGGAGCGGCTGGTCCTCCACGCCACGACCCTTCGGATCCCGGTCATCGAGATCGAGGGCGGCTCGCTCACCGCGCTCACCGGATTCGACGGGCACCAGGGAGTCGCCCTCGTCGTGGCGGCCCGGCCCCTCGCCGCGGTCGCCGACGTCCTCGCCCGGGCCATCGGACGGGGCGAGCCGGCCCTCGTCCTGGCCCTTGATTCGCTGGAGGATCCCCAGAACGTCGGGACGCTCCTGCGCAGCGCCGAGGCTGCCGGGGTCCACGGGGTGATCTTCCCCACCCGCCGCCAGGCGCCGCTCACGCCCGCCGCGATCAAGGCGTCGGCGGGCGCCACGGAGCACCTCCTCCTGGCCCCGGTCGACGACCTCCCCGGCACGCTCGCCGACCTGCACGTCCGGGGCCTCCGGGTCGTCGGGACGGACGCCGGGGCCTCCCTGACCTACCGCGAGGCCGATCTCCGGGGGCCGCTCGTCCTCGTGATCGGGAGCGAGGGCCGCGGCCTGGCCCCCGCGGTCCGCCGGCGCTGCGACCTCCTCGTCCGGATCCCGATGCGCGGCCGGATCGAATCGCTCAACGCCGCCGTCGCGGGCTCGGTGCTCGTCTTCGAGTCGGCCGCGCAGCGCTGGCTGCCCGACGGGACGGCCGGCGAAGGGTCGCCGGGCCCGGCCGGCGCTCCGCCTGAGGGTGCCGGGGACCCGGACGGGGCCGCGGAGGAGCAGGCTCCCGGCGCCGAGATCGAGCACGCTTGACCGTCGTCCGCTCGCCCGAATATGATGACCTGCGCCTCGGAGACGGCTGCGGTGTTCTCCTGCGCCCGCCGACGTAGCTCAATTGGTAGAGCAGCGGTTTTGTAAACCGCCGGTTCCGGGTTCGAGTCCCGTCGTCGGCTCCAACTGAACAAGGTGCTCGTCCGGGTCACCACGGGTGCCGCAGCCCGCTCGGACGGCGCTCTCCGTGGGTAGGTTGAGCAGGTGGTGAGCTCAGCTGACTGTAAATCAGCCGTCTTCGACTGTAGAGGTTCGATTCCTCTCCTGCCCACCACCATACCGGCACCGGATCCCCGGGCCCAGATAGCTCAGCTGGCAGAGCACATCCTTGGTAAGGATGAGGTCATGGGTTCAAGTCCCATTCTGGGCTCCATCACTTCACTCGGCCCCCAGAAGTAGGTAGACGCGCACGTGGCGAAGAAGAAGTTCGAGCGGACGAAGCCGCACGTCAACATCGGCACGATCGGTCACATCGACCACGGCAAGACGACGCTCACCGCGGCGATCACGAAGTACCTCGCCCTCAAGGGCGGGTCCGTGTACCGCGCGTTCGACACGATCGACAACGCCCCCGAGGAGCGGAAGCGCGGCATCACGATCGCGATCGCCCACGTCGAGTACCAGACCGACGCCCGCCACTACGCGCACGTCGACTGCCCGGGCCACGCCGACTACATCAAGAACATGATCACCGGCGCCGCCCAGATGGACGGGGCGATCCTCGTCGTGGCCGCGACCGACGGCCCGATGCCCCAGACCCGGGAGCACATCCTCCTGGCCCGCCAGGTCGAGGTGCCGTACATGGTCGTCTTCCTCAACAAGGTCGACGCGGTCGACGATCCCGAGCTCCTCGACCTCGTCGAGCTCGAGGTCCGCGAGCTCCTCTCCAAGTACAACTTCCCGGGCGACGACATCCCCGTCATCCGCGGCTCCGCCCTCAAGGCCCTCGCGGCCTCCGACAACGTCGCCGACCCCGCCTACGCCTGTATCAAGGAGCTGATGGACGCGGTCGACTCCTACATCCCGACCCCCGAGCGCGCCGTCGACAAGCCCTTCCTCATGCCGGTCGAGGACGTCTTCGGCATCAAGGGCCGCGGCACGGTCGCCACCGGGCGCATCGAGCGCGGCATCGTCAAGGTCGGCGACGAGGTCGAGATCGTGGGCATCCGCCCGACCCGCAAGATCGTGGTCACCGGCGTCGAGATGTTCAAGAAGCTCCTCGACGAGGGACGCGCCGGCGACAACGTCGGCTGCCTCCTGCGCGGCATCGAGCGCGACGACATCGAGCGCGGCCAGGTCCTGGCCAAGTCCGGGAGCATCAAGCCGCACACGAGGTTCACCGCCCGCGTCTACGTCCTCACCAAGGAGGAGGGCGGCCGGCACACCCCGTTCTACAACGGGTACCGGCCCCAGTTCTACCTCCGCACGACGGACGTGACGGGCGCCATCGGCCTCCCCGAGGGGGCCGAGATGATCATGCCCGGCGACAACGTCGACATGACCGTCGAGCTCATCACCCCGATCGGCCTCGAGGTCGGCCAGCGCTTCGCCATCCGTGAGGGTGGCCGGACCGTCGGCGCCGGCGCCGTCGTGGCCATCACCGAGTAGGGACGAGATGCCAAAGGCAGCAGAAAACCGCCCGATCGTCCAGCTCGCCTGCACCGAGTGCAAGACGAGGACGTACACCACGCGCAAGAACAAGAGGAATGACCCGAACCGGATGGAGCTTCGGAAGTATTGTCCGCGGGAGCGTCGTCACACGCTGCATCGGGAGGCGAAGTAGGCAGAGATCCACAGGGGCGTAGCTCAATTGGCAGAGCACCGGTCTCCAAAACCGGCGGTTATAGGTTCGAGTCCTATCGCCCCTGCCACTCCTTCCCCGTAGCTAGTGAGCAAGTAGCCCAACCGTGCGCCGCATCCGCCGCTATTTCCAGGAATCCTGGTCCGAGCTCAAGAAGGTCGCCTGGCCCACCCGGGCCCAGGTGCGCAACCTGACCGTGCTCGTCTTCATCGTGAGCGCCGCCATCGGCGTCTTCATCGCCGCCTGGGACTACGTCTTCACCGAGGTCGTCCGGCTCATCACGCCGACGGTGTAGGGGGACGACCATGACGGAGAGCGTTCGCGCCCCCGAGAAACGCTGGTACGTGATCCATACGTACTCCGGCTACGAGAACAAGGTCAAGGCGAACCTCGAGCACCGCATCGAGTCGATGGGCATGGAGGACAAGATCTTCCAGGTCCTCGTCCCGATGGAGGACGAGATCGAGATCAAGCAGGGCCAGCGGCACACCGTCCAGAAGAAGGTGTTCCCCGGCTACGTCCTCGTGGAGATGATCTACGACCCCGAGTCGTGGTACGTAGTCCGGAACACGCCGGGCGTCACGAGCTTCGTCGGCACCGGCAACCTGCCGGGCGCGCGCAGCGAGCCGATCCCGCTCGAGGAGCACGAGGTCAAGGCGATCCTCCGCCAGATGGGCGTGGAGACGCCGAAGTATCGCGTCGCGTTCACGAAGGGCCAGAGCGTGCGGGTCACCGACGGGCCGTTCGCCGAGTTCGTCGGCACGGTCGACGAGCTGGATCCCGAGCGCAACAAGGTGAAGGTCCTCGTGAGCATCTTCGGCCGCGAGACGCCCGTCGAGCTCGACCTGCTGCAGGTCGAGAAGCTCTGAGCGAAAGGAACCCGTCCCACCGTGGCCAAGAAGATCCGCATCGTCCTCACCCTGCAGCTGCCGGCCGGCAAGGCGACCCCGGCGCCGCCCGTCGGCACCGCGCTCGGCCCGCACGGCATCAACATCGTCGAGTTCACCAAGAGCTACAACGAGAAGACCGCTGACAAGACCGGGCAGATCATCCCGGCCCAGATCACGGTCTTCGAGGATCGCTCGTTCACCTTCGTCCTCAAGACCCCGCCGGCCGCGGACCTCCTCCGCAAGGCCGCCGGCGTCGACCGGGGCTCGGCGACGACGGGCCGCGAGAAGGCCGGGACGATCACCCGCGACCAGCTCCGCGAGATCGCGACCGTCAAGCTCGCCGACCTGAACGCCAACGACATCGAGGCCGCGATGCGGCAGGTTGAGGGCACCGCCCGCAGCATGGGCATCGAGGTCGCCGGCTAGCCCCGGCGGCCGAGCCCGCTCCGGTCCCTGCGCCGGACGGAGACCCCACGAGACGGGGGAGGCCGGAACGCCGGCCGCAAGCGAGAGGCAACAACCATGGCCCAGCACGGCAAGAAGTTCCTGGAAGCCGCGAAGCTCGTCGATCGCACGAAGGCCTACGAGCCAGCCGAGGCGGTCGACCTCGTGAAGCAGACGTCGGTCGTCAACTTCGACCCCTCCGTCGAGGTGCACATCCGACTCGGCGTCGATCCCCGCCACGCCGACCAGATGGTCCGGGGCACCGTGGTCCTCCCGCACGGCACCGGCAAGGTGGTGCGGGTCCTCGTCTTCGCGCAAGGCGAGAAGGCCCAGGAGGCGCTGCGCGCCGGCGCCGACGAGGTCGGCGGCGAGGACCTCGTGAAGAAGATCGAGGGCGGCTGGCTCGAGTTCGACGTCGCCGTCGCGACGCCCGACATGATGGGCATGGTCGGGAAGCTCGGCCGGATCCTCGGCCGCCGCGGCCTCATGCCGAACCCGAAGGCCGGCACGGTCACGTTCGACATCGAGCGGGCCGTCGGCGAGGTCAAGGCCGGCCGCGTGGAGTTCAAGGTGGACAAGGGCGCGATCATCCACGTCTCGTTCGGCAAAGCGAGCTTCCCCGCGGAGGCGCTCGTCGCCAATCTCGCGACGCTCCTCGACGCCGTCAACCGGGCCAAGCCCTCGGGCGCCAAGGGCACCTACCTCCGGGGCGTGACGATCGCCAGCACGATGGGGCCCGGGGTCCGCGTCGACCTGCCGTCGCTCCTCGCGGCCGCGAGCGCCTGACCCGCCGATCGGCTACCATCCCGCAGCGCGGCTCGCCGACCGGCGCGCCGCACCAGATTGAAGACGGACCGCCGCAGACAGCCTGCGCCCGCGGGCCGCGTCGCCGACGCCCGACCGGGCCGGCGAGACGGCCGGGGCTCAATTCGCCGGACCGGACCGACGCCCGCCCACGCGGGCCCGGGGACGCCGGCGGGCACGCCGAGGCAGGACCACGAGCGACTGCCCTCCCCGGGGAGGACCCGCGCGGACCCTGCGAGACGCGAGGAATGCACCGTCTGGCAGGGGCCCCGCCCGGCGGGTCCACCGGGCGCGCCGGGAGCGCGTGGCACGAGAGGGTTGCATGCCGACCGAGGCGAAGCGCGCGACCATCGCCGAGCTCCGCAAGGATCTCGCCGGGAGCACCACGCTGATCACGACCGAGTACCGGGGCCTCAAGGTCCGGGAGATCGGGGAGATCCGGCGCGCGCTTCGAAAGAACAACGTCACCTACCGGGTCGTGAAGAACCGTCTCATGCGGATCGCGGCCGAGCAGGAGGGCAACGCGGGCGTCGCCACGCTCCTCCGCGGCCCGTCGGCGATCGCCTTCGGGTCCGGCGCCGAGAACCTCGTCGCGAAGACCGTGATCGACGCGGTCCGACCGTACAAGCTCGTCAAGGTCACCGGCGCCGTCGTCGGCGGAAAGTCGCTCGATGCCGACGGCGTCCAGAAGCTCGCGACCCTGCCGTCGCGCGAGATCCTCCTCGCCCAGCTGGCCGGGGCGCTCAATGCGCCCGCCAGGCAGGTCGCCGGCCTCCTCGCCGCGAACCTCCGCAACCTCGGATCCCTGCTCGCGCAGGTCCAGGAGCAGAAGGCCCAGGCCGCCGCGTAGCGCCACCCGACGACCCATCCCGCGTGCCCGTCCCGGCGGGCCCACCCGAAGGAGCACTTCCCCATGGCCACTCTCACCCAGGACCAGATCCTTGACGCGATCGGCGCGATGACTCTCGTCGAGGTCAGCGAGTTCGTGAAGAAGTTCGAGGACAAGTTCGGCGTCACCGCGGCCGCCCCGGCCGCCGCCGTCACCGCGGCCGCCCCGGTCGCCGCCGTCGCCGCGGCCGAGGAGGAGCAGACCGAGTTCTCGGCCGTCCTCACCGAGATCGGGCCGAACAAGATCCCGGTCATCAAGGTCGTCCGCGAGCTCACGGGCCTCGGCCTCAAGGAGGCCAAGGATCTCGTCGACGCGACCCCCAGGCCGGTCAAGGAAGGCGTCGCGAAGGACGAGGCGGAGAAGATCAAGGCAGCCCTCGAGGCGCAGGGCGCCAAGGTCGAGATCAGGTAGCGACCCGCACCATCCGTCGTCGCGGTCGGGCGCCCTCGCGCGCTCGACCGTCGTCGCGGCCCCGGCGCCGGGCAGTGACCCTCGTCACGGACCCGGCCTTCGGCGCGTTTGACAGCCGCGCCATGCGCGGTACACTTATCAATTCCGTGAGCGCGGCCCTCCCTCCTGTCTCCCTCCTCCGCCAAGGAGCGGTTCATGCTGCCTGTCGCTGATTCGTCCACTCCCGTGCCCGGGCGCGTCTCCTACGCCCGGATCGTCGAGAAGCGCGAGATCCCGGATCTCATCGAGCTCCAGGTGCGCTCTTTCGCGTGGTTCGTCGAGAAGGGGCTCCGGGAGCTCTTCGACGAGATCAGCCCCATCCGCGACTTCACCGCCAAGGTGATGGAGCTCCAGTTCCTGGACTTCGAGTTCGGGGACGCCAAGTACTCCGAGCTCGAGTGCCGTACGCGCGACCTGACGTTCAGCCGCCCGCTCTACGTCCAGGTCGAGCTCCTGATCAAGGAAACGGGGGAGATCCAGCGCCAGCGGGTCTACATGGGCGACTACCCGTGGATGACCCACCTCGGCACGTTCATCATCAACGGCGCCGAGCGCGTCGTGGTCAGCCAGCTCGTCCGCTCGCCCGGCGTCTACTACGGGAAGGTCGAGGATCCGGCGTCGGGCCGCGACCTCTTCACCGCGAAGGTGATCCCGAACCGCGGCGCGTGGCTCGAGTTCGAGACGTCGGCCCGGGGCGACCTCCTGTCGGTCAAGGTGGATCGCAAGCGCAAGATCGCGGCCACCACGCTCCTGCGGGCCGTCGGCTACGAGCGGAACGAGGACATCCAGGCGCTTTTCGGGGCCGTCGACGACAACCCCGAGCATGCCTATGTCGCCTCGACCCTCGACAAGGATCTGACCCACACCCAGGCCGAGGCCCTCATCGAGGTCTACAAGAAGTTGCGTCCGGGCGACCCGCCGACCGGCGACAACGCCCGCCAGCTCGTGGAGAGCCTCTTCTTCAACTTCCGCCGCTACGACCTGGGCCGGGTCGGCCGCTACAAGTTCAACAAGAAGCTGAACGCGGTCGCCGCCCGGATGGGGATCGAGCTGCCGCGCGAGGACAAGGAGAACCCGCAGCTCGGCCGGACGATCACCAAGGAGGACATCGCGGCCATCGTCGGCCAGCTGATCGTTCTCAACAACGGGCACGGGCTGGCCGACGACATCGACCACCTCGGCAACCGCCGGATCCGCGCCAACGGCGAGCTGATCCAGAACGCGTTCCGGATCGGCCTCCTCCGCATGGAGCGCGTCGTGCGCGAGCGGATGACGATCCAGGAGATCGACAAGGCGACGCCGAACGCGCTCATCAACATCCGCCCCGTCGTGGCGGCGATGAAGGAGTTCTTCGGCGGCAGCCAGCTGAGCCAGTTCATGGACCAGACGAACCCCCTGGCCGAGCTGACCAGCAAGCGGCGCCTCTCGGCTCTCGGACCCGGCGGCCTCTCGCGCGAGCGGGCCGGCTTCGACGTCCGCGACGTGCACCACAGCCACTACGGCCGGATCTGCCCGATCGAGACCCCGGAGGGCCCGAACATCGGGCTGATCGGCTCGCTCGCCACCTTTGGACGGATCAACGACTACGGCTTCATCGAGACGCCGTACCGCAAGGTCAAGCGGACGGTCGCCTGGGACGACCCCGACCTCACGTCGTACGTCGCCGGCAGCGACGTCGTGGCGAAGGGCGGCGAGGTCGTCGCGAAGAAGGGCGAGCCGCTGACGTCGGCCGCCGCGGCCGAGCTGAAGAAGCAGAAGGCGAAGGCCCAGCCGATCCGCCCGGTCGTCACCGACGAGATCGTCTACCTCGCGGCCGACGAGGAGGAGGAGCACTGGGTCGCCCAGGCGAACGCCGCCCTCGACGAGCAGGGCCACTTCATCGCCGATCGCGTGCCCTGCCGCCACCGGGACCAGTTCCCGGAGGTGGCGCCGGACCGCATCGAGTACATGGACGTCAGTCCGAAGCAGGTCGTCTCCGTCGCGACCGCCCTGATCCCGTTCCTCGAGCACGACGACGCCAACCGCGCCCTCATGGGCTCGAACATGCAGCGCCAGGCCGTCCCGCTCCTGGAGCCCGAGGCTCCGATCGTGGGCACCGGCATGGAGCGCCGCGCCGCGCTCGACTCCGGGCAGGTCGTCGTCGCCCGCGAGGCCGGTGTCGTCACCTCGGTGACCGCCGAGCGGATCCTCGTCGAGGAGGACTCGGGCGAGCTGCGGACCTACCCGCTCCAGAAGTTCATCCGCTCGAACCAGGGCACCTGCATCAACCAGCGTCCGATCGTCGCGGTGGGCCAGCGCATCGCCGCCCGCGAGGCGATCGCCGACTCGTCGTCGACCGACGGCGGCGAGCTGGCCCTGGGCCGCAACATCCTGGTGGCCTTCATGAGCTGGGAGGGAGGGAACTACGAGGACGCGATCGTCATCAGCGATCGCCTCGTCCGCGAGGACCTCTTCACCAGCATCCACATCGAGAAGCACGAGATCGAGTCGCGCGACACGAAGCTCGGGCCCGAGGAGATCACCCGCGACATCCCGAACGTGGGCGAGGAGTCCCTCAAGGACCTCGACGAGGACGGGATCGTCTACATCGGGGCCGAGCTCCAGCCCGGCGACATCCTCGTCGGCAAGATCACGCCGAAGGGCGAGACCGAGCTGACCGCCGAAGAGCGCCTCCTCCGGGCGATCTTCGGCGAGAAGGCCCGCGAGGTGAAGGACTCCAGCCTGCGCCTGCCGCACGGCGAGCGGGGCAAGGTCGTCGACGTGAAGATCTTCACCCGCGAGGCCGGCGACGAGCTCCTGCCCGGGGTGAACCGCCTCGTCCGCGTCTCGGTTGCCCAGAAGCGCAAGGTCTCGGTTGGCGACAAGATGGCCGGCCGGCACGGCAACAAGGGCGTCATCGCCAAGGTGCTGCCGCAGGAGGACCTGCCCTTCCTCCCGGACGGCACCCCCGTGGACATCATCCTCAACCCGCTCGGCGTGCCGAGCCGGATGAACATCGGCCAGATCCTCGAGACCCACCTCGGGTGGGCGCTCAGCGTGCTGGGCTACAAGGCCGCGACCCCCGTCTTCGACGGCGCGACCGAGGTCCAGATCCGCGAGGCGCTCGAGGCGGCGAACCTGCCCCAGGACGGCAAGGTCGAGCTCCGCGACGGGAGGACCGGGGAAGGTTTCGACCGCCGGATCACCGTCGGCCAGATCTACATGCTCAAGCTCCACCACCTGGTGGAAGACAAGATCCACGCTCGGTCGACGGGCCCCTACAGCCTCATCACCCAGCAGCCGCTCGGCGGGAAAGCCCAATTCGGCGGCCAGCGCTTCGGGGAGATGGAGGTCTGGGCGCTCGAGGCCTACGGCGCGGCGAACATCCTCCAGGAGCTCCTCACCGTGAAGTCCGACGACGTCATGGGCCGCGTCCAGACGTACGAGGCGATCGTCAAGGGCGAGGAGATCCAGCAGCCGGGCGTCCCGGAATCCTTCAAGGTGCTCATCAAGGAGCTCCAGAGCCTCGGCCTCAACGTCGAGATCCTCAACGAGAACGACGAGGAGATCCGGTTCATCGAGGACGTCTCGGCCTACCCGCTTCCCGATCTCGGCGGCATCAACCTCGCCGGGTTCGAGGACTGACCCGTCCACCACTCCCGACCCACCCCTTCGCGAGGTCGTTCGCTCGGCCGGCAGGCCTCGCACGCCACGTTGGAATCGCGCCACTGAGGGCCCGCGGCGGCGCGGAGGAGAACGATGCTCGAGGTCAACAACTTCAACGCCATCCGGATTTCGCTCGCTTCGCCCGAGCAGATCCGCGAGTGGTCCTGGGGCGAGGTCACCAAGCCCGAGACCATCAACTACCGCACGCTCAAGCCGGAGAAGGACGGCCTCTTCGACGAGCGCATCTTCGGTCCCACCAAGGACTGGGAGTGCTACTGCGGCAAGTACAAGCGGATTCGCTACAAGGGCATCATCTGCGACAAGTGCGGCGTCGAGGTGACCCGCGCCAAGGTGCGCCGCGAGCGGATGGGCCACATCCAGCTCGCCAGCCCGGTGAGCCACATCTGGTACTTCAAGGGCACGCCGTCGCGCCTCGGGATCCTCCTGGACATCAGCCCGCGCAACCTCGAGCGCATCCTCTACTTCGCCCTCTTCATCGTCACCCACGTCGACGAGGACGCCCGGCGCCGGGCGCTCCAGGCGCTCGACGAGGAGGTGGAGGGTCGCGGCCGCGACGGGAAGGCCGACGACGCGGAGGAGCAGGAGCGCGCCGCCTTCGACCGCCACGCGGGCGAGCTCAAGGTCGCGCAGGCAGGGCTCCTCAAGCAGCTCGAGCAGCAGCGTTCGGACCGGACGGACGAGATCAGCGCCGCCGCGCAGGCGGTCCAGGCCCGGCTCGCCCAGGTCAAGACCGGCCTCGCCGAGGAGACGATCGCTTTCGAGCCGACCGGCGAGGTCGTCCTCGCCGCCGGCGAGAAGGGCGGCAGGACGGTCGACGCAAAGCTCAAGAAGATCGTCCTCGCCGAGTCGGAGCGCGTGACGGAGGAGTTCCGGACGCGCGAAGCCGACGAGCAGCGGGCAACCGAGCAGAAGATCGACGACCTGCGCATCCAGATGCAGGCCGCGATCGACGCGCTCCGCGAGGCGCGCAAGCGCGAGGCCGAGAGCCGCAAGGACGAGATCCGTCGCGCCCGCGACGAGATCGAGTCCCTCCGCGCGATGACGACCCTCTCGGAGACCGATTTCCGGTATCTCGACGAGAGGTACGGGTCGGGCGCCCGCAACGGCCGCGTCTTCTGGGCCGGCATGGGCGCCGAGGCGGTCCGCGAGATCATCACCCGGATGGACCTCGAGGAGCTTGGGCGCTCCCTCCACGTCGAGGTCCGGACGACCTCCGGCCAGCGGCGCAAGAAGGCGATCAAGCGGCTGCGGCTCATCGAGGCCTTCCGCCGCTCCGGCACGCGCCCCGAGTGGATGATCCTCTCGGTCCTGCCGGTGATCCCGCCTGAGCTGCGCCCCATGGTCCAGCTCGACGGCGGCCGCTTCGCGACCTCCGACCTCAACGACCTCTATCGCCGGGTCATCAACCGCAACAATCGCCTCAAGCGGCTCCTCGAGCTCGGGGCGCCCGAGATCATCATCCGCAACGAGAAGCGGATGCTCCAGGAGGCGTGCGACGCGCTCGTCGACAACGGGCGCCGCGGCCGGGCGATCGCGGGGACCGGCAACCACCGCCTGAAGTCCCTGAGCGACATGCTCAAGGGCAAGCAGGGCCGCTTCCGCCAGAACCTCCTTGGCAAGCGCGTGGACTACTCGGGCCGCTCCGTCATCGTCGTCGGCCCGGACCTCAAGCTCCACCAGTGCGGCCTGCCCAAGAAGATGGCCCTCGAGCTCTTCAAGCCGTTCGTCATGCGGCAGCTCGTCGAGAAGGGCCTGGCGCACAACATCAAGAGCGCAAAGCGCCTCGTCGAGCGCGTCATCCCGGTCGTCTGGGACGTCCTCGAGGAGGTCATCGAAAACCACCCGGTCCTCCTGAACCGGGCGCCAACGCTCCACCGGCTGGGGATCCAGGCGTTCATGCCGGTTCTCGTCGAGGGATCGGCGATCCAGATCCATCCGCTCGTCTGCACCGCCTTCAACGCCGACTTCGACGGCGACCAGATGGCGGTCCACGTGCCGCTCTCCACCGCCGCCCAGGAAGAGGCGCGGACGATGCTGCTGTCGACCGCCAACCTCCTCTCCCCGGCGGACGGGAGCCCGGTGGTGGCGCCCACCCAGGACATGGTCCTCGGGTGCTTCTACCTGACGATGAACGAACGGGGGGTCGCGGACCGCCCGCCGACGCGGATCTTCGCGGACGAGGACGAGGCCATCCTTGTCTACCAGCTCCGCAAGGTCACGCTCCACGAGCCGGTCGAGGCCATCGTCCTGACCTGGGACGAGGGGACCGAGGCGCTCGTCGAGACCCGGCTCGTCACCACGGTGGGCCGGATCATCTTCAACCAGATCCTCCCGGACCGCCTCCGCTTCACCAACAGGGAGCTCAAGCGCCCGGACCTCCGCATCCTCGTCGACCGCTGCTACCGGACCCTCGGGCCCACCGAGACCGCCCACCTCGTGGACGGCATCAAGCAGGTTGGCTTCGAGTACGCGACGCGCGGCGGCATGACCATCGCGGTCGCCGACATTTCGGTGCCGCCCGAGAAGCAGGGGATGCTGGCGGCCGCCGATGACCAGGTCACGAAGCTCGACGGGCAGTTCCAGCGCGGCCTGATCACCGACGACGAGCGGTACGAGGCGGTCGTCGACGTCTGGCAGAAGACGTCGAGGGACCTCTCGGACCTGATGATGGACCACCTCGACCCGAACAGCCCGGTCGCGATGATGACCGCGTCCGGGGCCCGCGGCAACAAGGGCAACATCGGGCAGCTGGGCGCGATGCGCGGCCTCATGGCCGACCCGTCGGGCCGGATCATCGACGTCCCCGTGCGGAGCAACTTCCGCGAGGGGATGACCGTCCTCGAGTACTTCATCTCCACCCACGGCGCCCGCAAGGGTCTCGCCGACACCGCCCTCCGCACCGCCGACTCGGGGTACCTGACGCGCCGTCTCGTCGACGTCGCCCAGGACGTGATCACTCGCGACGAGGACTGCGGCACGGAGGAGGGGAGCTGGATCTCGCGCGCCGAGTCCGACGAGGTGGCCATGGAGCCCGGGGCGTTCGCCCGGCGGCTCGTGGGGCGCTTCGCGGCCGCGCCGGTGGCCGGTCCCGGCGGCGAGATCCTCTGTGATCGCACGGAGGAGATCGGGGAGACGGTGGCCCGCGCGATCGAGGACGCGGGGATCCGCGAGGTCCTCGTTCGCTCACCGCTCACCTGCGAGTCCCGCAACGGCGTCTGCCGCCGCTGCTACGGTCGCAACCTCGCGACCGGCTCCCTCGTGGGGACTGGCGAGGCGGTCGGCATCATCGCCGCCCAGTCGATCGGCGAGCCCGGCACCCAGCTGACGATGCGGACCTTCCACACGGGCGGCGTCGCCTACGGCGGCGGCACCGACATCACGGCCGGCCTGCCCCGCGTCGAGGAGCTCTTCGAGGCCCGCATCCCCAAGGGGAAGGCCGAGATCAGCCACATCGACGGGATCGTGGAGATCATCCGCGCCGACGCGGGGACGAAGGTCAAGGTCACGAGCGTCGAGCAGTACGACGCCCAGCTCCGGCTCCCGGCCGGCGCCGAGGTGCTCGCCGCGGCCGGCGACCTCGTGGAGAAGAGCCAGGTCGTTGCCCGCATCGCCGGCAAGGACGGCGCCTCGACGGACGTCGTCGCCCCGGAGAAGGGGATCCTCATCAAGGAAGGCGACGATCTGGCGGTGCGGGCTGAGGATCGTGTCGAGCGCGAGTACTCCATCCCCCACAACGCCAAGCTCCTCGTCGACAACGGCCAGGAGATCCGCGCCGGCGACCCGATCACGGACGGGCCCATCAACCCGCAGGAATACCTCGACACGCGCGGCAAGGACGCCGTGCAGCGTTACCTGGTGAAGGAAGTCCAGAAGGTCTACCGGAGCCAGGGCGTCACGATCAACGACAAGCACATCGAGATCATCGTCCGGCAGATGCTCCGCAAGGTCCGCATCGACCAGCCGGGCGACACCGACCTCCTCCCGACCGAGCTCGTCGATCGCCTCGAGTTCGAGGCGAAGAACGACCGCGTCCTCGCCGAGGGCGGCGAGCCCGCCACCGCGCAGGTGGTCCTGCTCGGCGTGACGAAGGCGTCCCTCAACACGGCGAGCTTCCTCGCCGCGGCGTCCTTCCAGGAGACGACCCGGGTGCTCACCGAGGCCGCCATCAACGGCGCCAAGGACCACCTGGTCGGCCTCAAGGAGAACGTCATCATCGGCAAGCTCATCCCCGCGGGGACGGGCGCGCCGGCCAACGTCGCCGCCCGCCGCGAGGCGGAACGCCGCCGAGCCGCCGAGGCGCTCGCCGGAGGCGAGCTGCCCGAGGCGTTCGGCAGCGAGTACAACCCGTTCTTGGAGGACGCCACCGACGGCGGAGCCTCCGCGGACGACCCGGCGCTCCTCACCGCCCTCCTGGCGGCCGCGGACGCGTCCGGTGAGGCCGACGAGGATGAGGACGAGCTCGCGGGCGAGGGGGACGACGACGCGTTCAACCCCTTCCTCGCGGACGCCAGGGCCGACGCTCCCACGGACGCGGCGCAGGTCCTCGGCGTGCTCGCCGGCGAGATCGACGAGGACGACGAGGCGACGAAGAGCTGACCAACGCCGGCGGGCCGAGGGGCTTTGACACTCCCCGAGGCCCGCTGGTACACTCCCCCTTCGCGTGCCGCGACCGGCCGGTCGTCGGCGTGCGCGCCCCGCGCCTCGGTGCCGGGCACGTAGGAGCGAACCGTCCCTCGCGGGACGGATGCGCTTCGCCAGCAGAGCCACCAGAAAGGGACAGCGTCTCCGTGCCGACGATCAGCCAGCTCGTGCGCCACGGCCGGAAGCCGAAGATCGAAAAGGTCAAGGCCCCGGCGATGCGCAAGATCTGGAACAGCCTCGACCAGCGCCAGACTCCGATTCCGGGCGCCCCCCAGAAGCGCGGCGTCTGCCTGCAGGTGCGCACGATGACGCCGAAGAAGCCGAACTCGGCACTCCGGAAGATCGCCCGCGTGCGGCTCTCGAACCAGATGGAGGTCACGGCCTACATCCCCGGGATCGGCCACAACCTCCAGGAGCACTCGGTCGTCCTCGTGCGCGGCGGGCGCGTGAAGGACCTGCCTTCGGTGAAGTACCACATCATCCGCGGCACGCTCGACACCGCCGGTGTGCGCGACCGCAAGCAGGGCCGCTCGAAGTACGGGGCCAAGGCCAGCGCCCAGCTGCCCGGCCAGAAGAAGTAGGGCCATGCCACGCCGCGCCAGCATCCCCCGCAAGGCCAAGTACGAGGCGACGCCCGCCAACCGGACCACCGCCCGCATCACGGCGAAGCTCATGAGTGACGGCAAGCGCAACCTCGCCGATCGCATCCTGCGCCAGGCGCTCGCCCGCGCCGAGGCCCAGGCGAAGCGCCCCGGGCTCGAGGTCCTCGAGTCTGCGCTCCGCAACGCGACGCCGATCATCGAGGTCAAGCCCCGTCGGGTCGGCGGCGCCACGTACCAGGTGCCTGTCGAGATCCGCGGTGATCGCCGCCTGTCGCTGGGCGTCCGCTGGCTCGTCCAGGCCGCCCGCAAGCGCAACGGCAAGAGCATGAGCGAGAAGCTCGCCGCCGAGTTCGTGGACGCCTCGAATGGCCTCGGCGCGGCCGTGAAGCGCCGCGAGGACACCCACAAGATGGCCGAGGCGAACAAGGCCTTCAGCCACTTCAAGTGGTAGGCCGGAGACCCTGATCGTGGCCCGACTCTACCCGCTCGCCCGCACTCGGAACATCGGGATCATCGCGCACATCGACGCCGGAAAGACGACCGTCACCGAGCGGATTCTCTTCTACACGAAGAAGATCTACAAGCTCGGCGAGGTCCACGAGGGCGCCGCGACGATGGACTGGATGCCCCAGGAGCAGGAGCGGGGGATCACCATCACCGCGGCCGCAACGACCTGTTTCTGGGACGATCATCGCATCAACATCATCGATACGCCCGGGCACGTGGACTTCACGATGGAAGTCGAGCGGAGCCTCCGGGTCCTCGACGGTGCGGTCGTCGTCTTCGATGGCGTCGCCGGGGTGGAGCCGCAGTCCGAGACCGTCTGGCGGCAGGCCGATCGCTACCGCGTCCCACGGATCTGCTTCATCAACAAGCTCGACCGGATCGGCGCCGACTTCTGGCGCTGTGTCGAGATGATCGAGGATCGCCTCGGAGCCAACGCGGTGCCCGTCCAGATCCCGATCGGGTCCGAGGACACCTTCGCCGGGGTCGTCGACCTGATCCGGATGCGGGCGATCCTCTACCGCGACGACCTGGGCTCCCAGATCGACGTGGCGGCGATCCCGGCCGACCTCGTCGACGAGGCACGGAAGCACCGCGAGAAGCTCGTCGAGGTCGTCGCCGAGATGGACGACGAGCTCATGCACAAGTACCTCGAAGGCACGGAGCTGACCGAGGACGAGCTCGTCCGCGGACTCCGACTGGGAACGCTGCAGTACCGGATCGTGCCCGTTCTGACCGGCTCCGCCCTGAAGAACAAGGGCGTCCAGCCCATGCTCGACGCTGTCGTCGACTACCTCCCATCGCCGCTCGACGTGCCGCCAGTGATCGGCGAGCACCCCACGACGCACGCCGAGGTCCTGCGCACGGTCGACGACCGCGAGCCGTTCAGCGCCCTCGCCTTCAAGATCGCGGCCGACCCGTACGTCGGGAAGCTCGCCTTCTTCCGGGTCTACTCCGGGTCGCTGAAGGCCGGGTCCTACATCCTCAACTCGTCGAAAGGCCGCAAGGAGCGGATCGGGCGCATCCTCCAGATGCACGCGAACCACCGCGAGGAGATCGATGAGGTCCACGCCGGCGACATCGCCGCCGCGGTCGGCCTCAAGGAGACCTTCACCGGCGACACCCTCGCCGATCCCGATCACCCGGTGATCCTGGAGTCGATGACCTTCCCCGAGCCGGTCATCGAGGTGAAGATCGAGCCGAAGACGAAGGCCGACCAGGACAAGATGGGCCTGGCCCTCCAGCGGCTGGCCGAGGAGGACCCGACCTTCCGGGTCAAGACCGACGAGGAGAGCGGCGAAACGCTCATCGCCGGCATGGGGGAGCTCCACCTCGACGTCCTCGTCGACCGGATGGTCCGCGAGTTCAAGGTGGCCGCCAACATCGGCAAGCCCCAGGTCTCCTACCGGGAGACCATCCGGCGGCTGGCCGAAGGGAACGGCCGCTTCGTCCGCCAGACCGGCGGCAAGGGCCAGTACGGGCACGTGATCCTCAAGCTGGAGCCCCTCGAGAAGGGCGCGGGGATCGAGTTCGCCGACAAGACGGTGGGCGCCACGATCCCGAAGGAGTACATGCGCGCGATCGACCACGGGGTCCGCGCGGCGCTCGAGACGGGCGTCTACGCCGGGTATCCCATGGTCGACGTCCGCGCCACCGTCTTCGATGGGTCGTATCACGAGGTCGACTCGAGCGAGATGGCGTTCAAGATTGCCGCCTCCATGGCCGTCAAGGACGCCGTGGCGAAGGCCGACCCCGCGATCCTCGAGCCGCTGATGCGGGTCGAGGTGGTCATGCCGGAGCAGTTCATGGGCGACGTCATCGGCGACCTGAACAGGCGGCGCGGCCACATCGAGGGGATGGAGTCGCGGGGGACCACGCAGGTGGTCCGCTCGTTCGTTCCCCTCGCGGAGATGTTCGGGTACGCCACCGACCTGCGGTCGATGACCGAGGGGCGGGCAAGCCACTCGATGGAGCTGTCGCACTACGCTGAGGTCCCCGGCAGTCTCGCCGCGGAGCTCGTCCAGAAGTCCAGGGTCTAGCAGGCGGGAAGGCCGGCGACGGACGTCCCCAGCGGGACCCGGACGCGGCGAGGAGCCAGGGAGCACACGACGATGGCGAAGAAGAAGTTCGAGCGGACGAAGCCGCACGTCAACATCGGCACGATCGGTCACATCGACCACGGCAAGACGACGCTCACCGCGGCGATCACGAAGTACCTCGCCCTCAAGGGCGGGTCCGTGTACCGCGCGTTCGACACGATCGACAACGCCCCCGAGGAGCGGAAGCGCGGCATCACGATCGCGATCGCCCACGTCGAGTACCAGACCGACGCCCGCCACTACGCGCACGTCGACTGCCCGGGCCACGCCGACTACATCAAGAACATGATCACCGGCGCCGCCCAGATGGACGGGGCGATCCTCGTCGTGGCCGCGACCGACGGCCCGATGCCCCAGACCCGGGAGCACATCCTCCTGGCCCGCCAGGTCGAGGTGCCGTACATGGTCGTCTTCCTCAACAAGGTCGACGCGGTCGACGATCCCGAGCTCCTCGACCTCGTCGAGCTCGAGGTCCGCGAGCTCCTCTCCAAGTACAACTTCCCGGGCGACGACATCCCCGTCATCCGCGGCTCCGCCCTCAAGGCCCTCGCGGCCTCCGACAACGTCGCCGACCCCGCCTACGCCTGTATCAAGGAGCTGATGGACGCGGTCGACTCCTACATCCCGACCCCCGAGCGCGCCGTCGACAAGCCCTTCCTCATGCCGGTCGAGGACGTCTTCGGCATCAAGGGCCGCGGCACGGTCGCCACCGGGCGCATCGAGCGCGGCATCGTCAAGGTCGGCGACGAGGTCGAGATCGTGGGCATCCGCCCGACCCGCAAGATCGTGGTCACCGGCGTCGAGATGTTCAAGAAGCTCCTCGACGAGGGACGCGCCGGCGACAACGTCGGCTGCCTCCTGCGCGGCATCGAGCGCGACGACATCGAGCGCGGCCAGGTCCTGGCCAAGTCCGGGAGCATCAAGCCGCACACGAGGTTCACCGCCCGCGTCTACGTCCTCACCAAGGAGGAGGGCGGCCGGCACACCCCGTTCTACAACGGGTACCGGCCCCAGTTCTACCTCCGCACGACGGACGTGACGGGCGCCATCGGCCTCCCCGAGGGGGCCGAGATGATCATGCCCGGCGACAACGTCGACATGACCGTCGAGCTCATCACCCCGATCGGCCTCGAGGTCGGCCAGCGCTTCGCCATCCGTGAGGGTGGCCGGACCGTCGGCGCCGGCGCCGTCGTGGCCATCACCGAGTAGGGACGAGATGCCAAAGCAGCGGATCCGGATCCGCCTCAAGGCCTACGACCACCGCCTGCTGGACCAGTCCGCGGCGCAGATCGTGGAGACCGCCCAGCGCACCGGCGCCGACGTCGTCGGCCCGGTGCCGCTGCCGACCCGGATTGAGAAGTTCACCGTCCTCCGGTCGCCCTTCATCGACAAGGACAGCCGGGAGCAGTTCGAGATCAGGACCCACAAGCGGCTGGTGGACATCCTCGACCCGTCGGCGAAGACCGTCGACGCCCTGATGCGACTCTCGCTGGCGGCGGGCGTCGACATCGAGATCAAGATGTGACGCGGCCATGAGTATCGGATTGATCGGCCGCAAGGTCGGCATGACCCAGGTCTTTCAGGATGACGGGACGATGATCCCGGTCAGCGTCGTCGCCATCCAGCCGAACACGGTGACGCGCCTCCGGACGCCCGAGCGGGACGGCTACGCCGCAATCCAGCTCGGCACCGAGCCCGGCAAGAAGCTCACGAAGCCCGAGACCGGCCAGCTGCGGGACCTCCCGAAGGTCGCGCTGATCCGCGAGTTCCGCGTCGAGGACCTCGCGGCCTACCAGGTCGGCCAGACGCTCGACGTCAGCCTCTTCGCCCCGGGCGACCTCGTTCACGTCACCGGCACCTCGAAGGGCAAGGGCTTCGCGGGCACCATCAAGCGCCACAATTTCCACCGCGGCCCGAAGACGCACGGCTCCGACCACCACCGCGAGCCCGGCTCCATCGGCCCCGGCACGACGCCCGGCCGCGTCTATCGCGGCAGCCGGATGTCCGGCCACATGGGTGACGAGCGCGTCACCGTCAAGAAGCTGCAGGTGGTGCGCGCGGACCTCGACCGGAACCTCCTCCTCGTGAAGGGGTCCGTGCCGGGGGCGCTGCACGCGCTCGTCCTCGTGAAGAAGGCCTGACGATGCCCCAGACCACCCTCTACGCCCGCAGCGGCGACGCGATCGGGACCGTGGAGCTCTCCGACGAGCTCTTCGCGGCTCCCGTGAACGCCGCCGTCATGCACCAGGCGGTGATCGCGCAGCTCGCGGGGCGCCACCTGGGCACGCACGACACCAAGACCCGGGGCGAGGTCCGGGGCGGCGGCAGGAAGCCCTATCGTCAGAAGGGGACCGGCCGCGCCCGCCAGGGATCGCGCACCGCACCGCACTACGCTGGCGGCGGCGTCGTCTTCGGCCCGCATCCCCGCTCCTACGCGCAGCGGCTCCCGCGACGCATGAAGCGGCTCGCCCTCCGCGGCGCGCTGACGGCCAAGCTCAACGATGGGGCGATCAAGGTCCTCGACACCTTTGGCCTCGAGCAGATCCGGACGAAGGACCTCGTCGGGGTCCTCGGCAACCTCCAGGCGAGCGGCCGGGTGCTCATCGTGGCCCCCGCCCGCGACGACAAGCTCGACCTTTCGGCGCGCAACCTGCCCGGCGTCGAGGTCCTCCTCGCCGACTCTCTCAACATCGTGGACGTCCTCAAGGCCGACACGGTCGTCATCGAGCAGCCCGCGCTCGCCCGCCTCGAGGAGGTGTACGCGTGACGCTCACCGCCCACGACGTCATCGTCCGGCCGATCATCAGCGAGAAGTCGATGGACGAGTCCGGCCGCGGGAAGTACACGTTCGAGGTCCACGGCGACGCCTCCAAGATCCAGGTCAGGGCGGCCGTCGAGGAGCTCTTCAAGGTCCAGGTCACCAAGGTCAACGTCCTGACGACCAAGGCCAAGGAGAAGCGCCGCGGCACCAAGCGCGGACGCATCAGCGGCTGGACCACGCCCTGGCGCAAGGCGACGGTGACGGTCGCCGCGGGCCAGAAGATCGAATTCTTCGAGGGGGTGTAGCGATGCCGCTTCGCAGCTACAAGCCCACCTCGCCCGGCCGGCGGTTCATGACCCGTTCGACGTTCGAGGAGGTCACGACCCGCGAGCCCTACAAGCCGCTCCTCGAGCCGATGAAGCGCGGTTCGGGGCGGAACAACCAGGGCCGCCTCACCGTCCGCCATCGCGGCGGCGGCGAGAAGCGCCACTACCGGATCATCGACTTCAAGCGCGACAAGCTCGGGGTTCCCGCCAAGGTCGCGACGGTGGAGTACGACCCGAACCGGTCGGCCCGCATCGGCCTCCTCCACTACCGGGACGGCGAGAAGCGCTACATGCTCCTCCCGCACGGCCTCAAGGTGGGCGATGTCGTCGTCGCCGGCCCGGACGCCGAGGCCCGGGTGGGGAATGCCCTGCCCCTCGCGAACATCCCGCTCGGCACCACCATCCACAACATCGAGATGGTCCCCGGCAAGGGTGGCCAGATCGTCCGCTCCGCCGGCGGGAGCGCCCAGCTCCTCGCCAAGGAGGGCGACCACGCGACGGTCCGCCTCCCCTCGGGGGAGATGCGCCGCGTGCCGCTCCGCTGCATGGCGACGGTCGGCCAGGTCTCGAACCTGGATCACGAGAACCAGAGCCTCGGCAAGGCCGGCCGCGCCCGCCACATGGGCCTCCGCCCGGAGACCCGCGGCGTGGCGATGACCCCGCGCGACCACCCGCACGGTGGCGGCGAGGGCAAGTCGCCGACGGGCATGCCGCCCAAGACCCCGTGGGGCAAGCCGGCCATGGGCTATCGCACCGCGAAGGACAAGAAGCCGAACCGGCTGATCGTCCGCTCGCGGCACCGCAAGTCGTAACGGAGGAACCGGAGCATGTCGCGTTCGGTCAAGAAAGGACCGTACGTTGAGGCGCGGCTCCTCGGCCGCGTCCAAGAGATGAACAAGCGGAGCGAGCGCAAGGTCATCAAGACCTGGTCGCGCGCCTCGGTCGTCTTCCCCGATTTCATCGGGCACACGGTTGCCGTCTACAACGGGCGGAAGCACGTGCCAGTCTTCGTCACCGAGAACATGGTCGGTCATCGCTTCGGGGAGTTCGCTCCCACCCGCACCTTCCGCGGGCACGAGAAGAAGACCGACCGCTCGTCCTCGCTCAGGTAGGGGTCGGACCGTGCGCGTATCCGCCACCGCCAAGTACCTCCGCGGGTCCACCCGCAAGGCCAATCTCGTCGTCCGCGCCATCCGTGGCCGGCGCGCCGAGGACGCCGCCACGATCCTGCGGTTCATGCCGCAGGGCGCGGCGCGCGACGTCGCCCGCGTCCTCGCCAGCGCGACGGCCAACGCCGAGAACAACCACAACCTTCCGGCCGACAGCCTGTTCATCGTGGAGGCCCTCGCCAACGAGGGGCCCACGATGAAGCGCTGGAAGCCGCGGGCCCAGGGCCGGGCGTTCCCGATCCACAAGCCCATGACCCACATCACGATCGTCCTCGAGGATCGGGAGGCCTAGATGGGACATAAGGTCCACCCCTACGGCTTCCGCCTGGGGATCACCCGCACCTGGACCGCGAAGTGGTACGCCGACAAGGAGTACACCACGCTCCTCAAGGAGGACCTCGAGATCCGTCGCCTCGTCGAGCGGCGCCTGGCGAACGCCAGCGTCAGCGGCGTCGAGATCGAGCGCGGCATCAACTACGTGACCGTGACGATCCACACCGCCAAGCCGGGCATCGTGATCGGCAAGGGGGGCGCCAACGTCGAGGTCCTGCGCAAGCAGATCGGCGACCTGACGAAGCCGCGGAAGGTGAAGCTGGAGATCAAGGAGATCCGCCAGCCCGAGCTCGACGCGTACCTCGTCGCCATGAACATCGCCCAGCAGCTGGCCCGCCGGATCGCCTTCCGGAAGGCCATGAAGCAGGGCATTCAGCGCACGATGAAGGCGGGTGCGAAGGGCGTGAAGATCGCCGTCGCCGGACGTCTCGGCGGCTCCGAGATGGCCCGCCGCGAATGGGACCGCGAAGGCCGCATCCCGCTCGGCACGCTGCGCGCCGACATCAGCTATGGGTACGTCCTCTCGCGGACGACCTACGGCGCGATCGGCGTCAAGGTCTGGATCTACCGGGGCGACGTCCCCGACCAGCGGGCCGCCCGGCCCGCGGCCGCCCCCGCGGCCGTGCCGGCCGGCCAGGGGGTCTGACGCGATGCTGATGCCTCGCCGCGTCAAGCACCGCAAGGTGATGCGCGGCCGGATGTCCGGCATGGCGAAGGGCGGCACGGCCGTCTCCTTCGGTGAGTTCGGGCTCGCCTCGCTCGAACCCGCCTGGATCACGAGCCGCCAGATCGAGGCGGCACGACGCGCGATGACCCGCTCGGTCAAGCGCGGCGGCAAGATCTGGATCCGCATCTTCCCGGACAAGCCGGCGACCAAGAAGCCCGCCGAGACCCGGATGGGCTCCGGCAAGGGAGCACCCGACCACTGGGTCGCGGTGGTCCGGCCGGGGCGGATCCTGTTCGAGATGGCCGGAGTTGATCGCGCCTCGGCGGTGGAGGCGATGCGCCTCGCGTCCCACAAGCTGCCGGTCGCCACGCGCTTCATCGTCAAGGAGGAGGAGGGCGCGTGATGGACATCGACAAGGTGCGCGCCCTCACGGACGCGGAGCTGGAGCAGGCGCTCCGGGACGCGAAGCGGGACCTCTGGCAGGCCCGTTTCGAGCTCGCGACGCGCCAGCTGAAGGACTACACCGCGATCTCCGGCAGCCGCAGGACGGTCGCCCGGATCCTCACCGTTCAGCACGAGCGCAAGCTCGGCAAGACGGCCTAGGGGGGCCGGAGATGGCAGGAGCAACACAGGTGCAGGGCAAGCGCAAGACGAAGGTTGGACGCGTCGTCAGCGACAAGATGGACAAGACGATCGTCGTCTCCGTCGAGCGCCTGACGCGCCACCCGCTCTACAAGCGCGTCGTGCGGATGACGACCAAGTTCTCCGTCCACGACGAGCTGAACCAGGCGAAGGTGGGGGACACGGTCCTCATCGAGGAGTCGCGCCCGCTGTCGCGGACGAAGCGCTGGCGCCTCGTCGAGGTCACCTCCCGCGCCGGCGAGGACCGCCCGTCGGAGATCGTCGCCGAGGAATCGGCGACGACCGAGGCGATCCACGCCGCGGCTCACCCGGGCAAGGTGCACGCCGGGACCGGTGAGGAGGTCGAGGCGTGATCCAGCAGCAGACGCGGCTGCGCGTCGCCGACAACACCGGGGCGCGCGTGATCCAGTGCATCCGGGTCATGGGTCGCTCCCAGAAGACGACCGCCGAGGTCGGCGACGTGATCATCGCCAGCGTCAAGCAGGCGATCCCGAACGCCGCCGTCAAGAAGGGCGACGTCGTGCGGGCCGTGATCGTCCGGACGGCCAAGGAGTACGGCCGTCCCGACGGCAGCTACATCCGCTTCGACGAGAACGCCGCGGTCCTCATCAACAACCAGGGGAACCCCCGGGGGACCCGCATTTTCGGCCCCGTCGCCCGCGAGTTGCGGGACCGCAACTACATGAAGATCGTGTCCCTCGCCCCGGAGGTGCTCTGAGATGGCCCGTGCCGTCGCAGCCCGCGTGACGAAGGTGCCCGAGATCCGGACTGGTGACACCGTGCTCGTCATGGCCGGCAAGGACGCCGGCAAGCGGGGCGAGGTGAAGCGCGTCGAGCGCCCCGCGCTCGTCGGCCAGCCCTTCCGCGTCGTCGTGGATGGGCTCAACCTCGCCAAGCGGCACACGAAGCCGCGCCCGCGCATGAACCAGAACGACCGCACCCCGCGCATGCAGCAGGGCGGGATCATCGACAAGCCGATGCCGGTCGCGATCGGCCGCGTCATGCTTGTCTGTCCGCGCTGCGATCGCCCCACGCGCGTCCGCCACCTGGAGCTGGAGACCGGCGCCCGCGTCCGGGCGTGCGGCCGCTGCGGCCAGGCCGTGGAGGTGAAGGGCGCGTGAGCAATCGCCTGAGGGAGCGCTACGGGGCCGAGATCGTCCCCGCGCTCCGGAAGCAGTTCTCGTACACGAACCCGATGCAGGTGCCGCGCCTCGACAAGATCGTGGTCAACATCGGGCTCGGGGAGGCGCTCACCAACGCCAAGGCGGTCGACGCGGCCGTCGGCGACCTCGCCCTCATCACCGGCCAGAAGGCGATCGTGACGAAGGCAAAGCGCTCCATCGCCCAGTTCCACCTGCGGACCGGGAACACGGTCGGAGCGAAGGTCACCCTCCGCGGCGAGCGGATGTGGGACTTCCTCGAGCGCCTCACGACCGTCGCCCTTCCCCGCATCCGCGACTTCCGGGGAATTCCCGGGAAGTCGTTCGACGGGCGGGGCAACTACAGCCTCGGGCTTCGCGAGCAGCTCGCGTTTCCCGAGATCGACTACGACAAGGTCGACCGTCTCCGCGGGCTGGAGATCAGCATCGTGACGACGGCGAAGACCGACGAGGAGGCCCGCAAGTTGCTGGAGCTCCTCGGCATGCCCTTCGCCGGCTGAGCGAGGAGGAGACGATGGCCAAGAAGTCCCTGATCGCGAAGGCCAAGCGGGCCCCGAAGCACAAGGCGCAGGCGTATCACCGCTGCACCCTGTGCGGACGACCGCGGGCGTACATGCGCCGCTTCGCGCTCTGTCGAATCTGCTTCCGGGAGCGCGCCCTCGTGGGCGAGCTGCCGGGAGTGACCAAGTCCAGCTGGTGAGCCGCCGATGAACGTGTCTGATCCGATCGCCGACATGCTCACGCGGATTCGCAACGCGTCGCGGGCGCGCCACCTCGAGGTGGCCGTCCCGGCATCCCGCGTGAAGCGCGAGATCGCCCGCATCCTCGTGGAGGAAGGGTTCATCTCCGGCTTCAGCGAGGAGCGTGACGGCCCCGCGCAGGTTCTGCGACTCACCCTCAAGTACGTCGACGGGAAGGCGCCGGTCGTGTCCGGGCTCAAGCGCATCAGCAAGCCCGGCCTCCGCGCCTACGCCCGGAAGACGGAGATCCCGCGGGTCCTCGGAGGCCTCGGGATCGTCATCGTCAGCACCAGCCAGGGGATCATGACCGGCCAGCAGGCGCGCAGGGCGCAGCTCGGCGGGGAAGTCCTGGCGTACATCTGGTAGGGGGGACGGCGATGTCGCGCATCGGTCGACGGCCGATCCCGATCCCGGCCGGCGTCGAGGTCAACCTCGACCTGCCGGTCATCACGGTGACGGGTCCGAAAGGGACCCTGACCCGCTCGCTGCCGCCGGCGATACTGGTCGAGGCGGTGGATGGGACGCTGGTCGTCTCCCGCCCGTCGGAGGCGAAGGGGCACAAGCAGCTCCACGGCCTCACCCGGACCCTCGTCGCGAACATGGTGGACGGCGTCACCTCCGGCTACCGGAAGACGCTCGAGATCGCCGGCGTCGGCTACCGCGCCCAGAAGGTCGGCGACAAGCTCCAGCTCAACCTCGGGTACAGCCACCCGGTGGAGATCGTGCCCCCGGCGGGCATCTCCTTCGAGGTGGAGACCCCGGTCAAGCTGGCCGTCGTCGGCATCGACAAGGAGCTCGTCGGACAGGTCGCGGCCAAAGTCCGCTCCTCCCGGAAGCCGGAGCCCTACAAGGGCAAGGGCGTCCGGTACTCCGGCGAGGTGATCCGTCGAAAGGCCGGCAAGGCCGGCAAGATCGGCGGAAAGAAGTAACGAAGGGACGTCCGAGATGACGAAGACCGCCTCGCGCGGCGCCGCGCGGCAGAAGCGGCACGAGCGGATCCGCCTCCGCGTGGACGGCACCGCCGGTCGCCCGCGTCTTGCGGTCTTCCGCAGCCTCAATCACATCTACGCCCAGGTGATCGACGACGCGGCGGGCACCACGCTCGCGGCAGCCTCCACGCTGGAGCCCACGTTCAAGGGCTCGAAGCAGACGAAGGTCGAGGAGGCCAAGATCGTCGGCCGTCTGGTCGCCGAGCGGGCCCGCACCGCCGGCGTCGAGCAGGTCGTCTTCGACCGTGCCGGGTTTCGGTACCACGGTCGCGTGAAGACGCTTGCCGACGCCGCCCGGGAAGCCGGTCTCGACTTCTAGGAGGAGACCGACCGTGGCCAGGATCGATCCTGCGAAGCTGACGCTCGAGGAGCGGGTCGTCCAGATCAACCGCGTCGCGAAGGTGGTCAAGGGCGGCCGCCGCTTCAGCTTCAGCGCCGTCGTCGTCGTAGGCGACGGGCAGGGGCATGTCGGCGCGGGGCTCGGGAAGGCCGGCGAGGTCCCCGAGGCGATTCGCAAGGGCGTCGAGGACGCCAAGAAGCACCTGATCCGCATCCCGACGATCGGGACGACCATTCCGCACGAGGTGAACGCCGAGTACGCGGCCGCCCGGGTGATGCTCAAGCCGGCCTCCCAGGGCACCGGCGTCATCGCCGGCGGCTCGGTCCGCGCGGTCGTCGAGGCGGCCGGCATCCGCGACATCCTCACGAAGGTGTACGGCTCGACCAACCCGGTCAACGTCGTGCGTGCGACGCTCGAGGCGCTCGGCGACCTGAAGTCGGCCGAGCAGATCAGCGCTCGCCGCGGGGTCCTGGTCCGGGTCGTCGTGGCCGGGCAGCCCGCCGCGGAGGCGACCGATGGCCGGTAGGCTCCGCGTCACCCAGGTCAAGAGCACCATCAGCCATATCGAGCGCAACCGCGCCACCGCCCGGGCTCTCGGCCTCCGTCGCATCGGCGATACCATCGAGGTGCCGGACAACGCGGCGACGCGTGGGATGGTGCGCCAGATCCGCTTCCTCGTGACCGTCGAGGAGCTCCCCGAATCCGGCCCGGAGAAGAAGCGATGAAGCTGCACGACCTCCGGCCCGCGGCCGGAGCCCACACGAAGAAGACCCGGGTCGGCCGCGGCATCGCGGCCGGCAAGGGCAAGACCGCAGGGCGCGGCACGAAGGGCCAGAAGTCGCGCGCAGGCTCCTCGATCCCGCCGTGGTTCGAGGGCGGGCAGACCCCGCTCCACATCCGGATCCCCAAGCTGCGCGGCTTCCGCAACTTCAACCGAATCGAGTACGAGGTCGTCAACGTCGGCCGCATCAGCGTCGCCGCGGAGACCGGCCGCCTCCCCGAGGGGGAGAAGGGCGCCCCGATCGCCGTGACGCAGGAGCTCCTGCGCGTGGCCGGCCTGGTCCGGAGCCTCGACAAGCCGCTGAAGATCCTCGGTGGCGGCGAGCTGACGCGCCCGCTCTTCGTCGTGGCCGACGCATTCACGAAGAGCGCCCGCGAGAAGATCGAGGCGGCCGGCGGCAGCCTCCAGGTCCTCGAGATCCCGGCGAGCCCGCTGGCGGCGCTCGGCGTGGATCCTGTCCCCACCGACGAGGCCTAGGCCTCCCCGATGTACGAGTCCCTCCTCAACGCCTTCCGCGCGCCGGACATCCGGCGGCGGATCCTCTTCGTGCTGGGGATCCTCATCGTCTTCCGCGCCCTGGCCCACGTGCCGGTGCCGGGGGCGGACCCCAAGGCGCTCTCGAACTTCTTCGAGAACAACGCCCTCTTCGGGCTCCTGGATCTCTTCTCGGGCGGCGGGCTCTCCCGCTTCTCGGTGGTGGGGCTCGGCGTCAACCCGTACATCAACGCCTCGATCATCATGCAGCTGATGACCGGGGTGATCCCGGCCCTCCAGGCGCTCCAGCGCGAGGGTGAGTACGGCCGGAACAGGATCAACCAGTACACCCGCTACCTCTCGGTGCCGCTCGCGGTCCTGCAGAGCTACGGCTTCCTGGCCCTGCTCAACTCCCAGGGCGTCCTGACGACGGACTTCAACCTCGCCTCGTTCGCCACCCTCACCCAGATCATCACGCTGACGACGGGCTCGGTCATCTTGATGTGGCTCGGCGAGCTCATCACGGAGAAGGGGATCGGCAACGGGATCAGCTTCATCATCTTCGCCGGGATCGTCTCGCGGATCCCGGGCGGGATCCTGCGCTTCCTCGAGACGCCGAACTGGATCCAGGCGATCGTCTTCGTGGTCTTCGCCCTGGTGGCCGTTGCCGTCATCGTCTTCATCACCGAGGGCCAGCGGAGGATCCCGGTCCAGTACGCGAGCCGCGTCCGCGGCCGCCGGATGTACCAGGGCGGCACGACGTTCCTGCCCCTGCGGGTCAACCAGGCGGGCGTGATCCCGATCATCTTCGCCGTGAGCATCCTCCTCTTCCCGAGCCAGATCGCCGGGTACTTCACGAGCTCCGACGTGCAGGTCGTGCGCGACATCGCGAGCTTCTTCGTGACGACCTTCGGTCCCCAGAACCCGGTGATCTACGGCGGCCTCTACTTCCTCCTTACGGTCGGCTTCACGTACTTCTACACGGCGTTCACGTTCAAGCCGGACGAGACGGCGGAGCAGCTGAGGAAGAACGGAGGGTTCATCCCGGGCATCCGGCCCGGTCGTCCCACCCAGGACTACCTGGCCCGTGTCGTCAACCGGATCACGGTCGCCGGGGCGCTCTTCCTGGGGACCATCGCGGTCATGCCGTTCGTCATCTCCATCTTCTTCCCGGGGAGTTCGTCCCTGTCGCTCGGTGGCACCAGCCTTCTCATCGCCGTCAGCGTCGTCGTCGAGACGATGAAGCAGCTCGAAGCGCAGCTCCTCATGCGCAGCTACGAGGGCTTCATCCGGTGACCGCGGAGGCGTCCGGAACCCCGGATCGATGAGGGTCCTCGTTCTACTCGGTGCGCCCGGGGCGGGCAAGGGCACCCAGGCCCACGTCCTGGCCCGGCACCTGGGGCTGCCGCGCGTGGCGACGGGGGACCTCTTCCGGGCCGCTGTCCGCGACGGGACGCCGCTCGGGATCGCCGCGAAGGCGTACATGGAGCGGGGCGAGCTGGTCCCCGACGAGGTGACCGTGGGGATGCTCCTGGAGCGCCTCGCTGCCCCCGATGCCGCCCGCGGCGTGATCCTGGACGGCTTCCCGCGCACGCGTTCCCAGGCGGAGGCGCTCGATCGCGCCCTCGTCGACCGGGGGGCCGCCGTGGAGGCCGCCCTCCACGTCGACGTCCCCGCCGACGAGCTGCTGCGGCGGCTCTCGGGGCGCTGGCTCTGCGAGGCCGCGGGCCACACCTATCACGAGACCGCCTATCCGCCGCGCGTGCCCGGCATCTGCGACATCTGCGGGTCCCGGCTGATCCAGCGCGACGACGATCGGCCCGACGTCGTGCGAGCCCGCCTCGAGAAGCAGCTCGGCGCCCTCGCGGACGTGGTGGACCACTACCGGACGGCCGACGTGCTCCAGACGGTCGACGGGCGCCGCCCGATCGCCGCGGTCGCGAACGACCTGCTCGACTGCATCGAGCCCGTTGCCTATTGGCGCACGCACCCGTGATCACCCGCAAGTCGGTCGCCGAGATCGCCACGATGCGCCGTGCCGGCCGCGTCGTGGCCGAGGTCCTTGCCCTGGTGGAGGAGGAGCTGCGCCCGGGCGTCTCGACCGCGCGCCTCGACACGCTCGCCGAAGCGCACATCCGGAAGGCCGGGGCGACGCCGTCCTTCAAGGGCTACTACGGGTATCCGTCCTCGCTGTGCATCTCGATTGATCGGGAGGTCGTCCACGGGATCCCCGGCGACCGCATCATCCGCGAGGGTCAGGTCGTCTCCGTCGACGCCGGCGCGATCGTCGACGGCTGGCATGGCGACGCCGCGCGGACGTTCGTCGTCGGCGACGTGGCGCAGCCCGTGCGCGACCTCGTCGACGCGACCCGTCAGGCGCTCGAGGCGGGAATCGCGGCGGCCCGGCCGGGCAATCGGATCTGGGACGTCTCAGCGGCCGTGGAGGATGTCGCCCTGCCGCGTGGGTACGGGGTCGTCCGGACGTACGTCGGCCACGGGATCGGCACGGCGATGCACGAGGAGCCCCAGGTCCCGAACTACCGCACCAAGACCCGGGGGATAGAGCTGGCGCCCGGCATCTGCCTGGCGATCGAGCCGATGTTCACGCTCGGCTCCGCCGACGTGGAGACCCTCGGCGACGGCTGGACGGTCGTCACGCGCGATGGGTCGATCGCGGCCCACTGGGAGGATTCGATCGCCGTCACGGAGAACGGGCCGGAGGTCCTCACCCGACCGTGAGAGATATGCCGCGCTTGCCGGATCGAGCGGAAGTTGGTAGGCTACGCGCTCGTGCGCCCGGTCTCGGCCGGCGCATGATCATGTGACGAAGGTACAAGGGAGCCCGTGGGCAAGAAGGACGCCATCGAGGTCGAAGGGACCGTCATCGAGCCACTTCCGAACACGATGTTCGCGGTGGAGCTCGAGAACGGCCACCGCGTCCTCGCCCACATCAGCGGGAAGCTCCGGATGAACTTCATCCGGATCCTGCCGGGCGACCGAGTCCGGGTCGAGCTCTCCCCCTACGACCTCACCCGGGGTCGCATCACGTACCGGCTCAAGTAGTCGGCAGCAGCACTGAAGCGAAGAGGATCCCGTTGAAAGTCCGAGCCTCCGTGAAGGCCCGCTGCGACAAATGCAAGGTGATTCGCCGCCACGGAACCGTCATGGTCATCTGCGCCAACCCGAAGCACAAGCAGCGGCAGGGCTAGACGCATGGCACGGATCGCAGGCATCGACATCCCGCGCGAGAAGCGCGTGGAGATCGCCCTCACCTACATCTACGGGATCGGGCTCCCGACGAGCCAGAAGATCCTCCAGCAGACGAACATCAACCCCGACACCCGGGTCCGGGACCTCACCGAGGACCAGGTCAACCGGCTGCGGGAGGTGATCGACCGCCGCTACAAGGTGGAGGGCGACCTCCGCCGCGAAGTGGCGCTGAACATCAAGCGCCTCATCGAGATCGGCTCGTACCGCGGCCTCCGCCATCGGCGGAACCTCCCGGTCCGCGGCCAGCGCACGAAGACCAACGCTCGCCAACGACGCGGTCCCAAGAAGACCGTCGGCGCCCGGCGCAAGAAGTAAGAGGGACGAGTCGGAGGTATGGCCGATCGGAAGCGTGCTCCCAAGCAGCGCCGGCGGGAGCGGAAGAATGTGCCTCAGGGGCACGTGCACGTCCAGGCGACCTTCAACAACACGATCGTCACGATCACGGACCAGAGTGGCAACGTGATCAGCTGGGGGTCGGCCGGGGTCGTCGGGTTCAAGGGCTCCCGCAAGAGCACGCCGTACGCCGCCGCCCTGTCCGCCGACTCCGCCGCCAAGAAGGCGATGGAGCACGGCATGCGCCAGGTCGAAGTCTACGTGAAGGGCCCCGGGGCTGGTCGCGAACAGGCGGTCCGGTCCCTCCAGGCAGCCGGCCTCGAGGTCACCGCCATCACCGACGTCACCCCGATCCCGCACAACGGATGCCGCCCGCCCAAGCGGCGCCGCGTCTGACCGGAGCTTCCGCCCCATGGCTCGCTACACCGATCCCGTCTGCCGGCTGTGCCGGCGCGAGGGCGCCAAGCTCTTCCTGAAGGGCTCGCGCTGCTACACGAAGAAGTGCGCCTTCGAGCGCCGCCCGTCGCCGCCGGGCCAGCACGGCGTGCGCCGCCGCAAGGTCGGCGACTACGGCCTCCAGCTGCGCGAGAAGCAGAAGGTGCGCCGGATCTACCGCGTCCTGGAGAAGCAGTTCCGCAACTACTTCGACGCCGCCGAGTCCCGGCCCGGCGTGACCGGTGAGAACCTCCTCCGGCTCCTCGAGCTCCGCCTCGACAACGTGGTCTTCCGGCTCGGCATCGCCGCGTCCCGCGACCAGGCCCGGCAGCTCGTGGGCCACGGCCACTTCGCCGTCAACGGCCGCCCCACGAACATTCCCTCCTTCCAGGTCAAGCCCGGTGACACGGTGGCCGTCCGCGAGTCGCGGCGCGACCGCGAGCCGTTCAAGATGGCCAAGGAGTCCCTCCGCTCCGTCGCGGTTCCGGCGTGGCTCACCATCGACCCGACGACCCTGACCGGGACGATCGCCGCCGCACCGCGGCGCGACCAGATGCCGCTCGAGCTCAACGAGCAGCTCGTGGTCGAGTACTACTCGAGGTAGCCCCGCCCCATGATCGAACTCGAGACCACGACCCAGATCGAGCCCGTCGCGGAGCAGGGCTCGTACGCCAAGTACGAGGCCGGTCCGCTGCCGGCCGGCTACGGGACCACCCTGGGCAACGCGCTCCGGCGCGTCCTCCTCTCCTCGCTCGAGGGGGCGGCCGTCACCTCCATCCAGATCCGCGACGTCTACCACGAGTTCACGACGATCGCCGGCGTCAAGGAAGACGTCACCCAGATCGTCCTGAACGTGAAGAGGCTGCGCCTCCGCAGCTTCGCGGCCCACCCGGTCCAGCTGAAGCTCATCAAGTCGGGGGCCGGGACGGTCACCGCCGGCGACATCCTCGAGTCGGCGGACGTCGAGATCGTGAACCCCGACCAGATCCTCATGACCCTCGACGCCGACGACGTCCAGGTCGAGATGGACCTCACCGTCGAGCGCGGCGTCGGCTACCTGGCCGCCGAGCGGCCCGAGGGGCTGCCGATCGGCGTCATCCCCGTCGACGCGATCTTCACGCCGGTGCGGAAAGTGAACTTCCACGTCGAGAACATGCGCGTTGGCCAGACGACCAACTACGACAAGCTGACCCTCGAGATCGAGACCGACGGGACCCTCGGCCCGGAGGATGCCCTCGGGAAGGCGGCCGAGATCCTGGTCCGCCAGTTCTCGCTCTTTGCCAACGTCGGTGCCGCGGCCGTTCCGGTCGCGGCCGCCTCCGGCGCGCCGCAGATCCCGGCGAACATGCTGGAGATGCCGATCGAGGAGCTCGACCTCCCGATGCGGGCCTACAACTCCCTCAAGCGCAACAACATCGTCAAAGTGGGGCAGCTGCTGCAGCTCTCCGACGACGAGCTTCTCCGGATGCGCAACTTCGGCAAGAAGTCGCTCGACGAGATGAAGGAGCGCCTCCGGATGCGCGGCTTCCTCGTCCCGGAGAGCGAGCCCGGCGATATCGAGGAGCTGGGCGAGGACGACGCGCTCTCGGACGGCGACGCGCCGTTCGAGGAGGCCTGAGCCATGGCCCACCGCATCGATGGTCGCAAGCTCGGGCGCAAGCACAGTCCCCGACTGGCCCTCTACGCCAACCTGATCGTGGCGGTCCTCCGCTACGAGAAGGTGAAGACGACCGAGGCGAAGGCGAAGGAGATCCGCCCGCAGGTCGAGCGGATGATCACGCTCGCGAAGCGGGGCGACCTCGCCGCCCGCCGGATGGTCGTCGCGGAGCTTCCCAACGAGCCCCTCGTCATCAGGAAGCTCTTCGATGAGATCGCCCCGAAATACGCCGAGCGGACATCTGGGTACACCCGGATCACCCATCTCGGCAACCGGAACGGTGACAGAGCCCCGATCGTCCAGATCGAGCTCCTCTGATCCATGCCAAGGCGCCCGAGAGGGTGCCCTCGTGCGGATGCGCGCACGGGTCGAATACGACGGCACGGACTTCGCCGGGTTCCAGCTCCAGCTGCGGGCTCGGACGGTCCAGGGAGAGCTCGAAGCCGCGCTCGGCACCCTCTCCGGCGGTTGCCGGGTCCGGGTAGACGCGGCGGGACGCACCGACGCCGGGGTGCACGCAACGGGCCAGGTGATCGCATTCAGCTGGCCCGGGCGGCTCACGGTGACGGAGCTCGGCAGGGCGCTCGACGCGCTGCTGCCGGCGGATGTCGCGGTTCGCGACCTCCGCCGGGCCCCAATCGGGTTTCGCCCCCGCTACGCGGCGCGGTATCGGGACTACCGCTACACCGTCTGGAACGGGCCGCGAAGCCCGCTCCGCGAGCGTTTCGCGCTCGGGGTGCGGGTCCCGCTCGACACCGCTGCGATGGCGCGGGCCGGGTCGGTCCTCGAGGGCCGGCACGACTTCTCCGCCTTCGGGGCGGCGGACCGGCAGCCGGTCCGGACCCTTCACCGGGTCTGGGTCCGGCGGGACGGCCCGCTCGTGACGATCGACGTCAGGGGCGACGCCTTCCTCCGCCAGATGGTCCGGCGGATCGCCGCGGCGCTCCTCCTGGTGGGACGCGGCGAGGTCGAGGAGTCGGCGGTGGCCGCGGCGCTTGCGTCGAGGGCACCGGCCTTCAACGGGGCAGTGGCCCCGGCGAAGGGGCTCTGCCTGCGGCGCGTCGTCTTGGGACGGCTGGCCACGGAGATGAACGGAGACAGATGACCACGAAGACGTACACGCTCCGAGAGGCGGAGATCGACCGACGCTGGTACGTCGTCGACGCGACGGACGAGACGCTCGGCCGGCTCGCGTCGCGGATCGCCCGCGTCCTCGAGGGCAAGCACAAGCCGACCTACACGCCGAATCTCGACTCGGGCGACCACGTGATCGTCCTCAACGCCGGAAAGGTCGCCGTGTCGCGGGACAAGCTGACCTCGAAGGTCTACGCGCGCCACAGCGGCTATCCCGGGGGCTACAAAGAGGAAACCCTGGGGCACCTTCTGGAGCGGCGCCCAGAGGAGGTCCTCCGGCGCGCGGTGAAGGGGATGCTGCCGCACAATCGCCTCGGAGCGAAGCAGCTCCGGAAGCTGAAGATCTATGCGGGCCCGGATCATCCGCACCAGGCCCAGCAGCCCGAGCCGCTGGCCTGACGAGGAGCACGCCCTGATGACCACTCTTGCCTACTTCCAGGGCACCGGACGCCGCAAGACGTCCGTCGCCCGCGTTCGCCTCATGGCCGGCGAGGGCGACATCGTCGTCAACGGCCGCTCGCTCGAGCAGCACTTCGGCAACGCCATCTCCGAGGGCGACCTGCGCATGCCGTTCCGGGTCACCGGGACGGAGGGTCGCTACAACGCCCTGATCAAGGTCGAGGGCGGCGGCGTGACGGGCCAGGCGGGCGCGATCCGCCACGGCATCGCCCGGGCCCTCCTCACCGTGGACCCCGAGGGCTATCGCCTGCCGCTCCGCCAGGCCGGCTTCCTCACCCGCGATCCGCGGATGAAGGAGCGCAAGAAGTACGGCCTGAAGCGGGCGCGCAAGGCGCCGCAGTACACGAAGCGCTGACCAGAACGGGCGCCCCGCACGGGACGCCCGTCCTCTTCCCGGTCCCGGAGCCGGCTGCGATGACCGAGACTCTCTTCGAGCGGTACAAGGAGGCCCTCCGAACCGGCCATGTGGCCGTCCTGCGGGGCCGCCTCGAGGACGCCGCCGTCGCCTATCGCGAGGCGATCTCGATCACGGCGGATCGTGCGGTGCCCCGGACGGCCCTCGGCAGCGTCCAGCTGCGGCTGGGCGATCCGCAGGACGCGCTGGACGCCTTCGACGGCGCCCTCGCCCTGGAACCCGACGACGACGCTTCCCTCCTCGGGAGGGCGCAGGCGCTGGTCGTCCTCCGCCGCACGGGCGAGGCCGCCCTCGGGTACGACCATCTCGCCGGGGTCCGTGCGGCGCACGCGCGCCTGTCGGACGCCGCCGAGGCCGCGCGCCGGGCCCTCGCCATCGAGCCGACCGACGAGCGGCGGGAGCGGCACGCGCGCCTCGTGGAGGAGCTGCGCACGACCGCCGGGGAGGCGGTTGCCGAAGGCGCGGCCGCTCCCGCGACCGCGGAGCCGGCCGATTGGGAACCGCCGGAGATGGCCGACGCCGAGCCCACGGCACCGGAGCCGCGACCCGACCCGGAGGCGCTCGTCCTCGCGCTCGAGGAGGCTGCTGCCCGCGGAGACGCCGAGAGCGCGGCGGCGGCCGCCCTCGCCGCGGCCCGCGCCCACCGGGAGGAAGGCCAGGTCGACGCCGCCTTCGACGCCTGCCTCCTCGGGATCGGGGTCCGCCCCGGCGATGTGGACCTCCACCTCCTGCTCGCGGACCTCGCCGTTGACCGCGGGTGGACCGGCCAGGCGGGGGATGCCTATCGGCAGCTGCTCCGCCTCGCGGACCTGGACGGGGATGCTGCCGGGGCCGACCTTGTGCGGCGGACGGCGGCCGCTCGTCTGCCCAACGACCCTCCCTTCGCTCCCCGCTGACCGGCCCCGGCGCCGGCGTGGGGCTTCGGGCGACCGGAGACCCGGTGCTACACTCACCGGACGATGTGGGAGTTCCTCGAGTCGATCGCCGGCCAGATCGGGCTGGCCACGCTCGTCGACATCGGGCTGACCGCCGTCGTCATCTACTGGGTCTTCAGTCTGATCCGCGGCACGCGCGCGGTCCGCCTGGTGATCGGCGTCAGCGTGATCCTCGTGATCTACGCCGTGGCCCAGGCGACCGGCCTGCGCCTCTTCACCCAGCTCCTCCAGGCGGGGGCCGTCGTGGGGCTCTTCGCCCTCGTCGTCGTCTTCCAGCCCGAGCTCCGGCGCGGCCTCGAGCGCCTGGGGCGGGTGGGGTCGTTCGCCTGGCTCCTGTCGCCCTCCGACCAGCGGGCGGCCGAGCGGGTCGCCGGCGCCGTGGCCCGTGCGGCGACCCGCCTCGCGGCGGCGCGCAGCGGCGCCCTCGTGGTGATCGAGCGCGAGACCGGCCTCGAGGAGATCGCTGAGACCGGCGTCATGATCCACGGCGACCTCACGGCCGACCTCCTCGAGGCGCTGTTCGCGCCCCGTGCAGCCCTCCACGATGGAGCCGTCATCGTGCGCGGCGAGACGATCGTCGCCGCGGGCGCCCTGCTGCCGCTGGCCGAGACGACGCTCCAGGCCGAGCGCTACGGCACGCGCCATCGAGCTGCCCTCGGGATCACGGAGCAGACCGACGCGGTCGTCGTCGTCGTCTCGGAGGAGACCGGCCAGGCGAGCCTCGTGGAGCGCGCCCGGATCCGCCGGAACCTCGACGAGGCGCAGCTCAACCGGGCGCTGACCGCCCTCCTGCGCCCGGAGCGGCGCGGCGATGCGATCCGCGACCGGCTGGGCCGTCCGCGGGCCACGGCCGCCGAGCTGCGGCGGGCCGCCCTGGGCGACCTGGGCCGCGCGGCGCGGGAGAGCGGGGCGGACGAGTCGCGCGACGACGCGCCGGGCGCCGCGGCCGGAGCGGGCGGCTGACCCGTCGTGCGCCACGCCGTCGCCTTCGTCTTCCGCAACTGGCCGCTCAAGCTGGCGGCGATCCTGCTCGCCTCGCTCCTGTACGCCGGCCTCATCGTCTCAGCCTCGGCCGAGACCTTCCAGGGCCTCATCCCGATCCAGCTGCTCAACCAGCCCCAGGACACGTTCGTGCTGGGCAACCTCGACGACGTGACCTCGGTTCGCTATCTCGCGATCGGCACCGACCGTCCGCAGATCACCTCGTCCAGCTTCACCGTCACCGTTGACCTGGCCGGCGTCGTCGCGGTGCCCGGAGCGCCGAGCGTCAGCTTCCCGGTAGACGTGCGGTCGGTGGATCCGGCTGTCCAGGTGATCGATTTCACCCCTTCCCGGGTCGCCATTCGCCTCGACCCCGTCGTCACGCGCGAGGTGCCGGTGATGGTGGACCTCGGGACCGTGCCGCCGGGGCTCGACGTGCGCGAGCCGGTCGTCTCCCAGGACCCGGTGACGGTCTCCGGGCCCGATTCCGCGGTCCGGTCTGTCGCCGCGGCACTCGCGCGCGTCCGGCTCGATCCGTCGGGCATCGACGTCAACGAGACCGTGGGGTTGCTGCCGGTCGACGCGCGCGGCGAGGTCGTCGACGGCGCGGATGTCCAGCCGAGCGCCGTCCGCGTCACGATCCAGATCGGGAGCCAGCTCTCCACCAAGACCCTGCCCGTGAGCCCGGTCGTCACGGGCACGCCGGCGTCGTCCGTCGAGATCGCGTCAGTCGAGGTGCAGCCGGCTCTCGTGACGGTGGAGGGAGAGGCCGACGCGCTCGCCGGCCTCGTCTCGATCGACACCCGACCCGTGACGATCTCCGGCGCGACGACCGACGTGGAGGCGGTCGTCGGGCTCGACCTGCCGGACGGCGTCGCCGCCCTGGGCGTCGACCAGGTGCGGGTGACGATCGCGATCCGCCCCCGCACGGGGACGCGCACCTTCGAGGCGGGGGTCGAGGTGGTCAACGGCGGACCCGACCTCGCCTACCGGCCGGCCATCGACCGCGTGCTCCTGACCGTGGGCGGGATGCTCGAGGCGCTGGACGCCGTCGATCCCACCCGCATCGGCGCCCGCCTGGATGTCGCGGGGCTGGGACCCGGGACGGCTCCGGTGCCCGTGACCGCCCGGTTGCCGGCCGGCGTTACCCTCGTCTCCGCATCGCCCCTGGAGGTGACGGTGATCGTGACGCCCGTGGCCACGCCGGCTCCGACGCCGGCCACGCCCCCCGCGACGACCCCGGCGCCGGCCCCCACGGCGGCCCCCTGAGGATGGGGCGACTCTTCGGCACCGACGGGATTCGCGGCACCGCCAACGTCGATCTGCGGCCGCCGCTGGCCTACGCCCTCGGGAGGGCGGTCGCCCACGAGCTGGTGGGGGCTGGAGGCGCCCTGGTCGTCGGCCAGGACACCCGGCGCTCGGGCGGGATGCTGGTGGCGGCGATCTCCGCCGGCGCCGCCAGCATGGGGACGGACGTCCGGATTGCCGGGGTGCTGCCCACGCCGGCCCTCGCCTTCCTCGCCGGCAGCGGGGCGTTCGCGGCGGGGATCATGGTGTCCGCCTCGCACAATCCCGCCGACGACAACGGCCTCAAGGTGCTCGACAGCCGCGGCCTCAAGCTCGACGAGCCGGCCGAGGACGCCCTGGAGCAGCTGATCTGGCGGGCCGAGGAGCTGGGGGGACCGCGGAACGCCGGGATCGGACGCGTCGTGGAGGCCCCGGACCTGACGGACCGCTATCGCGAGGACCGCCGGCGCCTTGCCGCGGCGACGCCGTGCGATCTCCACATCGTCCTCGACTGCGCGAACGGCGCGGGCGGAGCGACCGCCCCCGACATCCTCGCCGCGACGGGCGCCCGCGTGGACGTCATCCACAACGAGCCGGACGGGGTCAACATCAACGACGGCTGCGGCGCGATGGCGCCGGCCTCCCTGGCCGCCGAGGTCGTGGCCCGGGGGGCCGACCTGGGCTTCGCGCTCGACGGCGACGCCGACCGCCTCGTCGTGGTCGATCGTCACGGCCGGGTCGTGGACGGCGACCAGCTGCTCGGCGTCTGCGCGCTCGACCGCCTCGCGCGCGATGCGCTGCCGGGCGGGATTCTCGTCGTGACCGTCCTCTCGAACGGCGGCCTGGAGGCTGCGCTCGCGTCTGCCGGCGGGCGCCTGGTCCGGACGCCGGTCGGGGACAAGTACATCCTCGAGGGAATGCAGGTGACGGGAGCCGGCCTCGGCGGGGAGAAGAGCGGCCACGTGATCGTCCTCGAGCACGCCAGCTCCGGCGACGGCCTCGTCACCGGCCTGGAGCTCCTGGGGATCCTGGGTCGCGCCGGCCGGTCGATCGACGAGCTTGCCGTGGCCGTCCCGCTCTTCCCGCAGGAGCAGCGCGCCGTCCCGGCGCGGCGCAAGGAGCAGTGGGAGGCGGATCCCGTGCTCGGCGCGGCGATCGAGGCCGCGCGAGATCGGCTGGGCGCCGGGGGGCGGGTCCTCGTCCGCCCGTCCGGAACGGAGCCCGCCCTGCGGGTCATGGTCGAGGGCGCCGATCCCTCGATCGTCCGCGAGCTGGCGGACGGGCTGGCTGCCCTGGCAGGCCAGCGCCTACACTAAGGCGCCGGCAGGGGTGCCGGCGCGGGCGCCCCTTCGCAGCAGAGGTGGGTTCGGACGGCATGTGCGGAATCGTCGGCTACACGGGACCTCGTGCCGCGGGCCCCATCCTGATGGAGGGGCTGCGGCGCCTGGAGTACCGGGGCTACGACTCGGCCGGGATCGCGCTTGTCACCGATGCGGGCGAGCTCTTCGTCGAGAAGAGGGCCGGGAAGCTGGCCAACCTCGCGGCCGCCCTCGAGGATCGGACCCCCAGGGCCGGCATCGGCCTGGCCCACACGCGCTGGGCCACGCACGGCCGCCCCAACGACCTGAACGCCCACCCCCACGTGGACTGCACCGGCGAGATCACGGTCATCCACAACGGGATCATCGAGAACTTCCGCGAGCTGCGCGACGGGCTCGAGGCCCGCGGCCATGCGCTCGCCTCGGAGACCGACACGGAGGCCCTCGCGCATCTCGTCGAGGAGGCCTATCACGGCGACCTCGCTGCGGCGGTCCGTGAGGCGCTGGCTCGGGCCCAGGGCGCCTACGCCATCGCCGTCATGCACCGGGGCGAGCCCGACCGGCTCGTCGGCGCCCGGATGAACGTGCCCCTCGTGGTCGGGATCGGCGACGGCGAGACCTTCCTCGCCTCGGACGTCGCCGCGATCCTCGCCCACACCAATCGCGTCGTCTTCCTGGAGGAGGGCGACGTCGCCGACCTCCGGCCCTCGGGAATCGAGGTCACCGACGTGGCCGGCGTGCCCCACGAGCGGGTCGCGACCGAGATCACCTGGACGGCCGAGGCGGCCGAGAAGGGCGGTTTCGAGCACTTCATGCTCAAGGAGATCCACGAGCAGCCGCAGGCGCTCCGCCAGTGCATCGCGGGCCGGCTGGCGCCCGACGGGACGCTCCGGGTCGAGGAGCTCGCCCCGCTGGCCGACGTCCTGCGGACGATCACCCGCGTCGAGCTGATCGCCTGCGGGACGGCCTCGTATGCCGCGCTCGTGGGCGCCGCGCTCATCGAGCGCTGGACCGGGCTCGCGGCGCGCGTGACCGTCGGATCGGAGTTCCGCTACAGCCCGCCGCCGCTCGACCCCACGACCCTGGTGCTGGCCGTCACCCAGTCTGGCGAGACGGCCGACACGATCGCCCCGACCCGCCACGCCCGCGAGCAGGGCTGCCCGATCGTGGCCGTGACCAACACCGTCGGCTCGGCGATCACCCGGGAGGCGGACGCCGTCCTCTTCCTCCAGGCCGGCCCGGAGATCGCGGTGGCCGCCTCCAAGACCTTCACGACGCAGGTGGCGACGCTGGTCATGGTCGCCGCGGCGATCGCCCGCATTCGCGGGACGCTGCCCCCGGCGGAGGAGCGGGCGCTCGTCCAGGCGCTGCGCCATCTCCCCGACGCCGCCCAGCGGGCGCTCGACGCGAGCGCCGGCGTCCCCGACCTCGCCCGGCGCTACGTCCACAGCCGCGGTTTCATGTTCGTCGGGCGCGGCACCTCCTACCCGGCGGCGCTCGAGGGGGCCCTCAAGCTCAAGGAGGTCAGCTACATCCACGCGGAGGGATATGCCGCGGGCGAGCTCAAGCACGGGCCGATCAGCCTCCTCGACGCGGAGTGCCCGCTCGTGGCCGTCGCAACCCGGTCGGCGGTCTACGACAAGCTGATCAGCAACGTCATGGAGGGCCGGGCCCGAGACGCGCGCGTCATCGCGGTCGCGACGGAGGGGGACGTCCAGATCGAGCGGTTCGCCGACGACGTCCTGTGGGTCCCGGACACGCTGGACGCGCTGAGCCCGATCCTGGCCATCATCCCGCTCCAGCTGTTTGCGTACCACATGGCGGTCGCCCGCGGCACGGATGTCGACCAGCCGCGGAATCTCGCCAAGTCCGTGACGGTGGAGTAGGGCCGGCGGTGGACGGAACGATGCCGGTTCCGCAGGGAACGGCCGAGCTCGGCCTCGACATCATCCGGGTCGACCGGATCCGGGAAGCGCTCGAGCGCTTCGGCGACCGCTTCGTGGGTCGGGTCCTGACGCCCGCCGAGGCGCGCTACGTGCGGGGTCGCCCGGAGACGTTCGCGGGGCGCTGGGCGGCCAAGGAGGCGGTCAGCAAGGTCCTCGGCCTCGGCGTGCGCGGCATCGGCTGGCGCGACATCGAGATCGAGCGGCTCCCGACGGGTCAGCCGGCCGTCCGCCTCCACGGGCGCGCCGCGGCCCGGGCCGACCAGCTCGGCGTGGAGCGCGTGGCGGTGAGCATCACGCACGAGCGGGAGTACGCGCTGGCGATCGCCTTCGGCCTGCGCAGCACGGGCGGGCGCTACGTCTTCCCGCCGGACATCGACGCCCGCCTGGACGAGCGCGAGGCGGCCCTCCAGCGGCGGATGGAGCGCCTGCGGGCCCTCGCGGCGGAGGCCGCCGCGCTCGAGGTCCCGGGGGGCGGAGACGGGACGGCAGCGCGCCGCCATGGTTGACCTCGAGCGGCTCGACGATCGGGCTGCGGCGCGCCTCCTGCCCGCCCGGCCTCCCCGGGGGCACAAGGGGACCTTCGGCAAGCTCCTCGTCCTTGCCGGCTCGCTCGACTACGCGGGTGCCGCGCTCCTCGTCTGTCGCGCGGCCGGGCGGGCGGGCGCCGGCCTCGTCACGCTCGCCGTGCCGGAGTCGCTGCAGCCGCTCTTCGCCGCCAAGGTGGTGGAGGCCACGACGATGCCGCTCACCGAGGACGACGTCGAGGAAGTGGACCCCGAGCCCGCCCTGGCCCGGATCCTCGACCACGACCACGACGCCCTCGTCATCGGGCCCGGTCTCCGCCCCTCGCTGGCCACCGGCGAGCTCGTCCGGGGCGTGCTCGGCCCCGCCCGGGGCGAGGACGCCTGCCCCGCCGTGGTCGACGCCGAGGCGCTGCGGACGCTCGCCGCCGAGGACGGCTGGTGGGAGGGCGTGCGCCGCCCGTCCGTCCTCACGCCCCACGCCGGCGAGTTCGCCCGGCTCCGGGCCGCGTCCGGCGTCTCCCCCGGCGCCGACGGCGACCTCAACGAGGACGACGAGGCCAGGCGCGAGGCGGCGCTCGACGCCGCCGCGACGTGGGGCCACGTGGTCGTGCTCAAGGGCGCCCACACGGTCATTGCCGCCCCCGACGGGTCGGCCGCGGTCGCGCCCTTCGAGAACCCGGGCCTGGCGACCGGCGGGACCGGCGACGTCCTGGCGGGTACGATCGGCGCGCTGCTGGCCCAGGGTCTCGCGCCCTACGCGGCGGCGCGCCTGGGCGTCTACCTCCACGGCATGGCCGGCGAAGCGGCGCGGGCGCGCGTGGGCGACGCAGGGATCCTGGCCGGCGATCTCCCCCTCGAGGTCGCCCTCGCGCGGCGCCGGCTGGCCGGCGACGCGGAGCGGCGGGCCGGCGCGAGCCGCGTCGGCTTCCGGGGCGGCGAGGGCGCCTCGCCCGACCCCGACGCCCCGTGACGGACCCTGGCGGGACGCGCGGGGACGGCGTCGACGCACGCCTCCGCGCGGCCGGGCTGCCGCCCCTGCCCCGCACGGCCTGGCTGGAGATCGACCTCGACCGGCTCGCCGGCAACCTCGCCGCGATCCGCGCCGCCCTGTCCGGGGCCGTCACGGTGGAAGTCGTCGTCAAGGCCGACGCCTACGGCCACGGCGCCGTCCCGGTCGCCCACGCGGCGCTGGCGGCCGGTGCCCGGGGCCTGTGCGTGGCCACCCTGGACGAGGCCCTCGAGCTGCGGAGGGCGGGTGTCTCCGCCCCGGTCCTGGTGCTCTTCCAGGTCCCGCCCGACGGGGCGGTGGTGGCGGCGCGCGCAGGCGTGGCGATCGCCGCCGGTGACGCCGGCCTCCTGGGGGAGGCGATCGCCGCGTACGGGGCGGCTCGCCGGAGGGCCCGTCGCACGCTACCCGACCTGGGCGTCCAGCTGGCTATCGAGACGGGCCTGGGGCGCGATGGTCTGACGATCGCCGAAGCCGTCGTCGCCGGCCGGCTCGTCGCCGCGTCGCCGGGCGTCGTGCTCCGCGGCGCGTCGTCGCACCTCCAGGCGCCCGCCGACCGCGCCGTGACCGACGGGCAGGTGGAGCGTTTCGCGGTCGCCGTCGACGCGCTGCGGGGCGCTGGGATCGAGGTCCCGCACCGGCTCCTGCTCGCCTCCGGGGGGCTTCTCGCGGTCGAGCGCCTCGTTGGCGGAGAGCGCCCGCTCTTCGACGGGCTGCGGGTGGGACTCGCCGCGTACGGCATCGTCCCCAACGGCCTGGCCATCGGGTCGGCCGCGACGGGGATCCACGCCGGCCTCCGCCCCGTCCTCTCGCTGCACGCTCGGCCGATCCGGGTCGCCGACCTCCCGGCGGGCACCGGCATCAGCTACGGGCCGTCGTTCGTGACGGCCCGTCCCAGCCGCATCGCCACCCTCCCCCTGGGCTATGCCGACGGCTGGGTGCGGACGCTCTCGAACCGGGCGACGGCTCTGGTGCGCGGCCGCCGCGTGCCGCTCGTTGGCAACGTGGCGATGGACGCCGTCATGGCGGATGTCACCGACGTCCCGGGTCCGCCCGTGACGCCCGCCGACGAATTCGTTCTCCTCGGCGCCCAGGGCGGCGACGAGATCACCGCCGGGGAGCTGGCGCAGGAGCGCACCACGATCAGCTGGGAGATCGTCGCCGTGATGTCTCGGCGTCTGACCCGGGTGTACACTGCGCGCGCCGTGACGGTCGGTATTCGTACGCTCACCGAGGAACGGGGGAGATGGCGCAGCTCGCGCTCTGGAACGGCGACATCTGCGACCTCGAGGTCGACGCGATCGTGAACCCCGCGAACGTCACGCTCTGGATGTCCACCGGCGTCGCCGGTGCGATCAAGCGCCGCGGCGGCGACGCCATCGAGTTCGCCGCGGTGCGCCAGGCGCCGGTCCCCCTGGGCGGCGCGATCGTGACGGACGCCGGCTCCCTCGGGGCCCGCTGGGTCATCCACGCCGTGTCCCTCGATCACCAGCGGCGGACCAGCGCGGCCACCATCGAGCGCGCCGTCCGGAGCGCGCTCGCCCGCGCTCGCGAGCTGGGCGTCGAGACCCTTGCGATCCCTGCGCTCGGCACCGGGGTGGGCGGCTTTCCGCTCGCCGAGGCCGCCCGGATCACGGTCGCTACGGTTCGCGAGGTGGCACCGCGCCTGCCGCGCCTCCGAACCGTGACGTTCGCGCTCCGGGGGGCGGCCCCCTACGAGGCGTTCCGCCTCGCGCTCGCGGCGCCCGAGGCGGCCGGGGCGCCGGCCAGCGGTGGTCACGCGTGACCGGGATCGCGGGCGCGCTCCCCACGCCCGAGCAGCGCGCCGAGCTTGTGGAGGAGGTCGCCCGCGAGATCCTGCTCCACGGGATGACCGCCCCCGCGGTCCTCTTCCTGCAGGCCAGCATGCCCGACGGGATGGTTCCCGGCAGCGCGATGCTCTTCTTCGACCCCGTCCTCCGCCGGCTGTTCGGCGGCGAGAACGCGCCCGCGCGCGCCATCCTCGCCGACGAGCTCGGGATCGAGCAGCTCATCGATCGTCTCGAGGAGCTCGACGAGGACTTGAGCTGGGACGCGTGACGGACGCCGCGACCCCGGCTCGGGAGGCGGGGGCGGCATCGGCACGAGCAGCGCGCGCTCGGCGCGACGCCTTCGTCACCCTCGACCGCGGCACCGCGACCTGCGCCGCAGCGGTGGTCGGCCGCGTCGATCGTCGCTGGCGGCTCCTGGCGGCCACGGCCGTTCCCGCTCCGGCGGTCCCTGCGTCGGCCGCGCTCGTCGAGATCCTGCTGGACCGCGTACGGACGGCCGACCCGGCGCTGGCGACCGATCTCGGGCTTGACCGGCCGGGGACGATCCCGCCGACGATCGAGGCCGTCGGCAGCGTCATGGTCCATGCGGTCGTCCTGGCCGCCACCGAGGCCAGCCGCCAGCGTCTCGAGGCCGACGCGACTGCGGCCGGCTGGCGGACGACGGGGGCGAGCGCCGAGCGTCTTGACCCCCTCGAGACCATGCGCCTGGCGACGCGCCCGGACGTGGCGGCTCTCATCGTCGGGACGGGTGATCCGCCCGCTGCCGACGAGCGCGACCTCGTCGGCGAGCTGGTGGCGCTCGCGGCCGGGGTGGCGGAGCGCCGGCCCGGGATGCCCGTGATCCTCGTGGGCGCGGCCGCCGCCCACGCCTCGGAGTTCCCGCTCGGGACGGAGGTCGTGGCGGTTCCGCGGCCCCACGGCGACGCGGCGGTGGACCTCCGCGCCCTCCTCGCCGCGCGACGGGCGGGCCCTGCCGACGCGCGCCAGGCGCTGGTCACGGCGACCGCCACGCTGGCCGAGGTGCTGGACCTCAGGATCGAGCTGCTCGAGGTTGGGATGAGCGGCGCGCTCCGCGCCCGGGCTGAGCCCGGCAGGGACCCGGGAGCGCCCGCCCGGATCGCGGCCGTCGAGGCGCCGTCGGCGGTCCTCGGCCTCGTGGACGACGACGCGGCCCTCGATCGTGTCGAGGCGTGGGCGACCCTCGGCCTCGACCGGGCCCGCCTGCGCGACCGGCTCGCCGAGCTGCGCCTCGCCCCGTGGGCCGACCTCGGGGGGGACGGTGCGCTCCTCCGCGCGGCGGCGCTCCGAGCCGCCCTCGAGCGGCTCGTCGAGAGCTCCGCGGAGCTCGACGGCCCGCCACCCGATCTCGTCGTGCTCGCCGGCGGCGCGTGGTCGTCGATCCCGGCGCCCGCCGCCCTGCTCGTGCTCGCGGACGCGATCCGCCGACCCGGCGTCGTCCAGGTCGCGCTCGATACGGCCCGGCTCCTGGCCCCGCTCGGGACGATCGAGGATGGCGCCGAGCGGGCGCGCCTCGTGGGCGACCTCATCGCGGACGCCCTCGTTCCCCTCGGCACGCTCGCGATCGCGCGCGGCGTCCGCGCCGGGCGCCAGGCCGGACACCTCCGCCTCACCGTGGGCGAGGCGCCCGTGGATCTCCAGCTGGCGGGCGGCCGCCTCGCCCTCGTGGACCTTCCGCCCGGCCAGACTGGGGCTGCCGAGCTCGGCTTCCGGGCCCCCGTCGACCTGGGCGTGCGCGGCAAGCGGTTCGCCGTTCGCGCGACCGGCGGGCTCGCGGGCCTGGTCGTCGACCTCCGCGACGTGCCGCTCCGGCTGCCCGAGCGAGCCGACGAGCGGCGCGACATGCTGGGGAGCTGGGAGGCCGCGCTCTGGCCCGAGCGCGACCGATGAGCGGCCCGCCCCTCGTCACCTCCCGCGCCCTGCTCGTCGGGGCGCCGCGCGTCCGCGTCCAGCTCCGGCCCGGTGACCGGATCGTAGCGAGCGCGGGAGCGAGCGTGGTCGCAGGCGACCTGCTCGCGGAGCGGGTGCGCGACCCCCGGCTCGTGGAGACAGGTGGCGGCTCGGCGACGTCGCACCCCGGGGCGTGGATCCCCGCGGAGCCCGGACGGCGCGGGACGGCGCCCGCCGGCGAGCTCCTCTTCCAGCACCGCGGCCGGCGTCGGATCGCCACCGGACCGCATCCCGACCTGGTCGCCGCGCCCGCCGCCGGGCGCGTGGTCGCGATCCACCCCGGGGTGGAGCTGGTGCTCCAGCTCGACGGGACCGGGATTCCCGGCACCGAGCTCCTGGGCGATCCCGGCCACGGTCGGCTCGCGCTGCTTCCGGGCGACGGCGACGGCCGGATTCCGCTGGAGGTTGCGCACGCCGGCACGATCGTCGTCTTCCCGGGCCGAGCCGACGCGGAGACCCTCACCCGGGCCCGGGCGATGGGGATCGCGGGGGCGGTGGTCCCGGCGCTGGCCGAGCGCGACCGGCGCGACGTCGTCGCATCCGAGGCACGCCAGCGGGCCGGGCTCCACCGTCTTGCGCCGTTTCCCGTGCTGATCCTGGACGGTTACGTGCGCCGTTCGCTCGCGGGACCCGTGCGGGACATCTTCGCCATCCTCGCCGGATCGGAGGTGGGTCTCGTGGGGGGTCCGCCCATGCTCGTGACTGCCCTGTCGGCCGGCGACCTGCCGCTGCCCGACCCCGACCGGGTCCGGGTGCGGGGCGGCCCGGAGGTTGGGCGCGAGGGCCGGTTCGTGGGCCTCGCCGGGCCGCGCCGCCTGCCGGGCGGGATCGTGGTCGAGACCGCCCGGGTCCACCTCGACGACGGGCGCGAGGCGGTCGTGGCGGTCGGCGACCTCGAGCGGTTCACCTGACCTCCGTGCCGCGTCACCGCCGCCGCGGCGGCGGGGCCGTCGCCTCGGGGCGCTTCGGGTAGGCTCTTGCGGTGACCGCGCCCCCAGCCGCCGTCCGGCGGACCAGCCGCTCGCCCGCCGCCACGCGCGCCCTCGGCGTGCGCCTCGGTGCCGCGGCGCGCCCCGGCGACGTGATCGCCGTGGGCGGACCCCTGGGCGCCGGGAAGACGGAGTTGGCCCGCGGCATCGCCCGGGGCCTGGGCGTCGCCGAGCCCGTCGCGTCGCCCACCTTCATCCTGGTCGCGGAGCACGACGGGCGTGTCCCGCTCTTCCACGTCGACTGCTACCGCCTGGCCGGCGCCGAGGACGCCCTCGCCGCCGGGATCCTCGACGACCGGGCCGCGGAGGGCGTCACGGTGATCGAGTGGGCCGAGCGGCTCGGCGCCGCGCTTCCGACCGGCCGCCTGGATGTCGCGATCGACGGAGCCGGCGACGCCCCGCGCACGCTCGTCCTCCGGGCGACGGACGCCCGCCACGCCCGCCTCCTCGAGGCGCTGACGTGACGGCCGCGGCCGGGGACCGGTTCCCGGCCCCGCTCGTCCTCGCGATCGAGACGGCCACGACCCGGGCCGTCGTTGCCCTGGGCTCGCTCGATGGAGAGTTGCTCGCCGTCGAGGAATGGGAAGCCGGCCACCGCCACGCGGAGGAGCTGCTCGTCCGCATCGCGGCGCTCCTGGCACGGGCCGGGATCGGTCGCCCGGGCCCCGGCGTCCTCGCCGGGATCGTCGCCGGCACGGGCCCGGGAGGGTTCACCGGGCTCCGCGTCGGGCTCGCGACGGCGCACGGGATCGCGAGGGCGGCCGCGGCGCCGCTCGTCGGGGTCCCAACGGGCGTCGCCCTCGCGGCGGCGGCGCGGGCAACCGGTGCCGTCCCGTCGGGCGCCGAGGTCGCGCTCCTGTTGCCGGCCGGCCCCGTCGGCCGCTACCTCGTGCGCGACGGGCGGGCGACGCTCGCTCCCCCTGTCGAGCCGACGGACGACCCGGCGCCCGGCGGGACGCTCGTGGCCGTCGACCTGGCGGGCCGCGCGCCGGAGGAGGCCGCGGCCCGCGGCGCGGTGGCCCGGACGGGCCTCGCGGCGGCGCTCCTGGGTCTCGGCGCCGTGCGCCTCCGCGAGGGAGCCGACGACGGGGCCGCGCTGGTGCCCGAGTACGTGACGATGCCGCGCGGCGTGACCGCCGCCGCGGGGGAGGTCGCATGGTCGCCCGCCCGCCCGTGAGGCTCGTCATCGACCGGATGACCCACGCTGACCTGGCCGGCGTCCAGGAGATCGAGAAGGCGAGCTTCACGACGCCGTGGCCCTCGCGCGCCTACCGCAACGAGCTGGAGACGAACGGCCTGGCCCAGTACCTCGTCGTGCGAGCCGGGCGCGAGGTCATCGGGTACGCGGGGATCTGGCTCATGGTCGACGAGGCCCACGTGACGACCTTCGCCGTCACCCCCGCCTGGCGCCGCCGACGCATCGGCGAGCGGCTCCTCATTGACCTCCTCGACCTCGCGATCGCGCGCGGGGCGCGCGAGGCCACGCTCGAAGTCCGTCTCTCGAACCTGGGCGCGCGGCGGCTCTACGAGAAGTACGGGTTCCGGCCCGTCGGCATCCGGCCGCGCTACTACAGCGACGACCACGAGGATGCCCTGATCATGACGACCGAGCCCCTGGAGGGCCCGGCGATGACGGCCCGCCTCGCCGTGCTGCGGGCGGAGCTGGCGGCGCTGCCCATGCCCGAGGCCCCCGGATGAGCCGCGGGCTGCTCCTGGCCGTCGAGTCGTCCTGCGACGAGACCGGCGTCGCCCTCCTCGATGGCCCACGGCGGATCGTCGCCCAGGCCGTGGCCAGCCAGGTCGCGCTCCACGCCGGCGCCGGCGGCATCGTCCCGGAGCTGGCCGCGCGGGCGCACCTGCGCTGGCTCGACCCGGCCCTCGACGAGGTCCTCGCGGAGGCCGGGGCGACGCTCGGCGACGTGCGCTCGGTCGCCGTCACGGCCGGGCCCGGTCTCGTCGGCTCCCTCCTCGTCGGGCTCTCCTACGCGAAGGCGCTCGCCTGGGCGCTCGACGTGCCGCTGGTCGGGGTCAACCACCTGGAGGGCCACCTCTACGCCGCGTGGCTCCTGGACCCCGGAGAGCCCGAACGCCCGGAGCCGGCCTTCCCGCTCGTGGCGCTCGTCGTCTCGGGCGGGCACACCTTCCTCGTCGAGATGCGCGACCACCTCGCCTATCGCCTGCTCGGCGAGACGGTCGACGACGCGGCCGGCGAGGCCTTCGACAAGGCGGGGCGCCTCCTGGGCCTCGGGTATCCCGGCGGGCCGGCGATCGCGCTCGCCGCCGAGGCTGCCGCCGGCCCGGCGGACCGGCTCCCCCGTGCGTGGCTCGGCGACTCGTACGATTTCAGCTTCTCCGGCCTCAAGACCGCCCTCCGGCGTCTGGTGGAGGCGGAGCTCGCCGACGGCGGGCGTCCGTCGACCGAGAGCGGGGGCCGCCTGGACGCGTCCCGCGTGGCCGCGCTGGCCGCCGCCTTCCAGGAGAGCGTCGTGGACGTCCTGGCCACGAAGACGTTGCGGGCGGCGGCGTCGGTGGGCGCCCGGACGATCGTCGTGGGCGGCGGCGTCGCCTCGAACGCGGCGCTGCGAGGGCGCCTCGCGGCCGGGGCGGCCGGACTCGGGGTCGACCTCGTCATCCCACGACCCGGGCTCTGCACGGACAACGGGGCGATGATCGGGGCCGCGGGCGCCCGTCGCCTCGCGGCCGGCGAGACGGCCGGTCCCGACCTGGGCGTGCGGGCCTCGTGGCCGCTGGCGCGCCCCGCGGGCGCCCCGGCCTCGCGCCGCCCGCCCACCCGCGGCGCCGCCGCCCGCGCCTACGCCCGGGCCCGGGACGCCGAGGCGGATGCCGCGGGACGAGTGACGGGATGAGCCTGCCCGTCGCGATCCGCCTCGACTCGGCCGCCGTGCGGCGCACCCTCCGCGAGGCCGGGCTGCGCGCCCAGCGCCGCTTCAGCCAGAACTTCCTGGCCGACGTGGACGTCCTCGAGGCCATCCTCGCCGCGGCGGCCCCGGTCCCGGGCCGCCGCGTCCTCGAGATCGGTCCGGGGCTCGGCATCCTCACCGGGGGACTCCTGGCCGCGGGGGCCCAGGTCACCGCGGTGGAGATCGACCGGGGCATGGTCGCCCAACTCCGCAGCTCCTTCGCCCTCGAGCTGGCCGCCGGCGCCCTCAGGCTCGTCGAGGGCGACATCCTCGACGAGGACCTCGCGGCCCTCGCGGCCCCCCCGTACGACGTCGTGGCCAACCTGCCGTACCACGTCACGAGCCCGGTCCTCCACCGGCTCCTCGGAGGCGAGGCCGGGCCGCGCCCGGAGCGCTGCGTCCTCATGGTCCAGCGCGAGGTGGCGGAGCGGATCGCGGCGCCGCCCGGGGCGATGAGCTACCTCTCGGTCTTCGTCCAGTACCACGCGGCCCCGTCCATCGTGCGGCGGGTCCCGCGCGACGCGTTCGAGCCCGCGCCGGAGGTGGAGTCCGCGATCCTGGCCCTCGACGTCCGCGCCCCCGAGGCCCACGGGCGACTCCCCGCCGAGATGGAGGACAACCTGTGGCGCCTCGTCCAGGCGGGGTTCCGCGAGCGGCGCAAGATGCTCCACAACGTCCTGCCCCGCCAGCTGCCGATCGAGCCGGCGACGATCGCCGCGGCGCTGGCGGAGGCGGGCATCGCGAGCGACCGCCGCCCGCAGACGCTTCGGGTCGCGGAGTGGATCGCGCTCCTGGGGGCGCTCGGCCCCATCTCGGAGGATCGACGCGGCCGCCGGGGGGATGGCCCGCCGTGACCGTCCCGCTCGGGCGCGTGACCCCCGTCGTGCGCGTCGCCCCCGCGAAGCTGAACCTGACGCTGGCCGTGGTGGGGCGTCGCCCGGACGGGTTTCACGCCGTTCACTCGGTGATGGCGATCCTCGACCTGGCGGATCGGCTCGCCCTGGGCCCGGCCTTCGGCCCCGACGATCGCCTCCACGTGGTGGGGGACGGCTCCGGCCCGGCGCCCGACCTCGGGCCAGAGCGGGAGAACCTGGTCCGGCGGGCGGTCGAGGCCGCCCGGCGGGCGATCCGCGCCACCGGCGACGACCGCCCGCTCCCGGCGCTCGCCGTCCGCCTCGAGAAGCGGATCCCGGCGGCCGCGGGCCTGGCGGGCGGCTCGTCCGACGCGGTCGCCGCCCTCGACGGGGCACTGGAGGCGTGGGGCGTCGGGGACCTCCTCGACCCGGGGGCGCGCGCGGCCATCGCGGCATCGCTCGGCTCCGACTGCCCGTTCTTCCTGGCCGGCGGCTGGGCGGCGGTCGAGGGGCGCGGCGAGCGGGTGCGGCCACTGCCGCCGCCCCGCGGCGAGCCACCCGGCGTCGTTCTCGTCACCCCGTCGGTCGCCGTCTCGACGCCGGCGGTCTTCGAGCGTTACGCCGCGGGCATCCGGCCCCCGGGCGGCGCCGCCCTGGCGTCCTCCACGCATCTCGCCGGGGAGTTGCAGGCCGGGCTCTCCACAGCCCGTCTCCTGGAGCGCGCGGGCCTTCTCGCCGTCGCCAACGACCTGGTTCCCGCGACCGCCGACCTCGTCCCCGGGCTGGTCCTGGCCCGCCGGGCCCTCTCCCGGCTGCTGGAGCGACCGGTGGGCCAGTCGGGATCCGGCCCCACGCTATGGGCCCTCTCGCCGTCGAAGGCCGACGCGCTGGGCGACGCCGCGATCGTCCGCGCCGCGCTGGCCGACGGGCTGCTCTCCCTGCCGGGGGAGGGGGCCGCGTTCGTCGCCGCGGCCGCGCTCGTCGGCGGGCCCGCGACCATGCCATCCTGAGCACCCCGAAGGAGATCGCCATGCCCCGCACGCCCGTCGCGACGACGCTCGCTCCCGCCGCCATCGGCCCCTACAGCCAGGCCGTGACGGCCGGCGGCTTCCTGTTCTGCTCCGGCCAGCTCGGGCTCGATCCGGCGACCGGCGACTTCGCCGGACCGGACGTCGAGGCCCAGGCCGAGCGGGCCATGACCAACCTGCGCAACGTCCTCGATGCCGTCGGCTGCACGTTTGCCGACGTCGTGAAGACGACCGTCTTCCTCGCCGACATGGCCGACTTCGCAGCCGTCAACGGCGTCTACGGCCGCTTCGTGACGGACCCGCCGCCTGCCCGGTCCACCGTGCAGGTCGCGGCGCTCCCGAAGGGCGGTCGGGTCGAGATCGAGGCGATCGCCCGCCTGCGCGCCTAGAGGGAGCTGGGCTCGTCGGTTGACGAACCCGCGCGGTCGCCCCTACGATCCTGGGACCACATGACACCCGAACCAGCCACGCCGGCCGGCAGTCGCCCGGACCCGGAGCCCGCCGCGCTCCCGGGTCGCGCCGCCCGCCCCGCGTCCCGATGACCCATCCCGTCGCCGTCGTGCTCGCCGGCGGGCTCGGCACGCGCATGAAGTCTGGCACTCCGAAGCTCCTGCATCCCCTGTGCGGGCGCCCGATGCTCGCCTACGTGCTGGACGCCGCCCGCGCCGCGACCGGGTCGGACCCGGTGGTCGTCTACTCGCCCGCGACGGCAGCGCTCCGCGCGGCCTTCCCGGCGGGGGTCTCCTTCGTCCTGCAGGAACGGCCTGACGGCACCGGCGACGCGCTGCGAGCTGGCCTGGCCGCCGTCCCGGCGGATGCCGACGAGGTCGTCGTGCTCTCGGGCGACGTCCC
>Ga0315293_10000129_pt1 | contig 62565 bp, 62 predicted proteins | sample YL17G13_20_MG_FD_203071 | JGI IMG/M metagenome (GOLD analysis project Ga0315293, IMG submission 203071) | Sediment microbial communities from Yellowstone Lake, YNP, Wyoming, USA - YL17G13_20 | ecosystem: Environmental > Aquatic > Freshwater > Lake > Sediment | place: USA: Wyoming | collected... | reverse complement strand
TTGTTGTCTATGCTCAGGCGTGCGTTCGAGGCCCTTCCCGCTATCCGGTTGCGCCCGTTGGGCCCTGGGCTTCGCATTCCGGCGCTATTCCATCTGCCGCGACCGGCTTTCCGGCCGGGCCTCTAGGGCGGTGTGAGGGGTCGGCTCGGGGATGGCGCCGGTGTCGCTAGCTCCCGCGGGGGGATGAGGGATGGGCTCGGGGATGGCGCCGGTGTCGCTAGCTCCCGCGGGGGGTTGAGGGATCGGCTCAGGGATGGCACCGGTGCTGCTGGCTCCCGCGGGGGGATGAGGGATCGGCTCGGGAATGGTGCCGATGTCGTGCGCCTCATGGGGCACCGGTTGCGGGACTGGGGAAGAACTGACTGCGGTCGCCCCGCCCTGGGCAACATGAGGGATCGGCTCAGGGATGGCGCCGGTATCGTGTGGCCCGCGGGCCTCGTGGGGGATGGGGATGGGCAAGCCGCCAACATCCTCGGGGCCTTGGGCAGTGTGAGGGATCGGCTCAGGGATGGCGCCGGTGTTGGTTGCTCCCTGGGGGGGATGAGGGATCGGCTCTGGGATGGCACCGGTATCGTGTGGCCCGCGGGCCTCATGGGGGATGGGGATGGGCAGGCCGCCAACATCCTTGGGGCTGTGGGCAGTGTGAGGGATCGGCTCGGGGATAGCGCCGGTATCGTGTGGCCCTTGGGCAGGATGAGGGATCGGCTCGGGGATGGCGCCCGCATCCTGCGCTGCTGAGGTGAGCACCCGGGACAGGGCGGCCAAGGGCAGGCCGGCGCGCGAGATGCGCGCATCAAGATCGCCGGCTGGGCCGACACCGACGCCCGACTCCAGACCGTGCCGGATGGCCTCGACCTCAGCCTGGGTTAGCTCGTACGCTGCCAGGACGCTGTTTGGATCGGTGAGCAGCTTCCTGCGGAACTGCACATTCGCTAGTGCCCTTCCGATGATGTCGGCAACTGCTTTCTGAGACATGGTTTCCTCCTTGGCCAACCCCAGGAGCCAATGGCGCCTGGATCGTTCATACGCCGACGAGCCGTAGCTGCATAGTAGGCTCGTGACCTTGCGTGCTGTTCTGTTAGCCCTCCAGGGCTATGCTGCCGAAAGGCGCCGCCTGCGGCCGGTCACCAGGTTACCGAACAACGGCCAGAAGAGCAGCGCGCCAAGCACGCCGATCAGGACGCCGCCCACCGCGAGACCGGCGATCTCGCCCAAGGACCCCTGGAAGAAGCTCAGGATTGAGTGTCCGTAGAATCGCAGTGTGGACCACAGGGCGGACGTAGTCCAGGCGAGCGCCAAGAACCCGAAGATGGTGAAGATCCGTTCCTCTCGGCCAAAGGCTTCGCGGCGGCGGATCTTGCGCCACAGGCCTGACTGCACGAAGTTGATCGCGCGTGCTCGCAGCAGGGGCATCTCCAACCAGTCCATCAGGATGTAGTACCCGTCCAACTGCAGGAGCGGGTTGAGGTTGAAGAACGAGATCAGGTAGCTGGCGCTGGCAAACTGGAAGAGCAGGCCGGCGATGAAGGGATCCGGGGTCACGAGGGCGAGCAGGCTGGCCAGCGAGCCCAGGAAGAATCCGGAGTAGGGTCCGGCCCAGGACACGAGCAGGCGCGGCCGGCGCGGCTCCATCCAGATGTCGGTGGTGTCGACAAAGAAGGACGGCATGCCCAGGTAGAACAAGAACCCGGCTCGGCGCACTTCGCGCCGGTAGTGCTTGCAGGCCAGCGCATGCGAGGCCTCGTGGGTGAACAGCGCCGCCATCTGCGCCAGATACAGACAGGTCAACCCCAGCGCAGCATACTGACCGCCGCCCGTCAGGATGGAGTATCTCCCTCCCAGCGCGAGAACCACGTAGGCCACAAGCCCCGCCAGCGTCGCAAACAGGATGAGCACCTTGGCCGGGAGCGTGAAGAGTAGGAATCCGCCGAACCGGTAGAGCGCCGCAAACCAGCGATCCAGTCCGCGGATCGAGATCGTCGCCGAGGTTAATGCCTGCCACAGCCGGTACAGGCGCGGGCCGATCCGGCCGCGGCGGATCGCCCCGGCCGTGACCGAGTACAGGTTCGTGCGCGAAGCGGCCAGAAAACCCCTGGCCTCCATTTGCCCGAGCAGCGTCAGGAGCCCCTCAATCGCCAGTGCCTTGTACTGGATGAAGTACGCGACGGCCAGGTCCTGCACTGTGTGCTCGCCGTCCATCAGGTTCCACAGGAAGACCTGGGGTTCGCTCAGGCGCAGGTAGGTGCCCGTGCGCATGTTCTTGAGGACGAAGTACTCCTCGCCGCCAGCCGTCTGGAGCTTCTTGAGCGCCCAACCGAGCCGCCGAGTCGGCCGCTGCTGAGTGAGGCTCTCACCTTGCGCTGCGCCGCTCCACAGGGTGGCCTGTGGCGGGGCGATCAGGAGCGTTCGATTGCTGGTCTGAGTCCACAGGCCCAGGTCCGAGGATGGCGCCGGCCGGACGGCCTGGAGCTCACGCCACAAGTCGCGTCGCGGCCGCAGGATCAGCGTCTCTTCGTTGACCTCCCGCCAGACGTCCGGCCGATCCTGGGCGCGGACGAGGAGTGTCTCACCCGCCAGATCGTGCCACATGCCGCCCGGCCGGTTCCCCAGGATGGACCATACGCTGGGATCGCCGAGGGCCAGTGGACGCGCCGGATTCGGGAGGGCTCGGTGCCAGATACCCCGTGCAGCGGATCTTGTAGGCAGAGCGGCCCAGACGCTTCGGGCGCCGCTCATCCCACCCCCGCCCGGAATACCAGAATGGCCTCACCGAACGTGATGGCATCGCCATCCGACAATGGGTGAGGTTCGGTCAAGGCCACCCCGTTCACCAGCGTTCCGTTCGCACTCCCGAGGTCCTTGAGCAGGAAGCTCTCGCCCTGCTTGACGATTTCGGCGTGCGGCCTCGAGACGGCCCGGTCGACGAGGACGATGTCCCACGGATCGCCTTGGCCGGAGCGTCCGATCACCATCCGCTCCCGGGTCAGGTCGAAGACAAGGCCGCGCTGCGGCCCACTGGAAATCTCCAATCGCGGCAGGCTGGACGGTTCTTCCATGACGATGGTCGGCCGCTCGGGGATCTCGGGTTCTGGAGGAGTCAGGATCTCGTAGCGGAGCTCGAAGGGGCCGACGCGCACACGATCACCATGGTGTAGTTCCTGCGGCTCCAGAATGCGCGCGCCATTGACGAAGGTGCCGTTAACGCTGCCGAGATCGCTGATGACCACCCGACGGCCCTCGCAGCGCACCTGCGTGTGGTGCCGAGAGAGCCGCGTGTCGGCGATCGAGATCTGGCACTCCTTGGCTCGACCGAGAGTCAGGCTTCCCTCGGAGACGAGCCACTGCTGGGGGTCACCTTCCGTTCCTTGCAGGATCAGATGGCCCACCGGGGAGGCACGGGTCTCGGCGTCGCCTTCGGCCATGGCAGCCTCCTGGCTTCAGTCGAGGTAGGGCGTTTCCAGGGGCTCAGGTTGGGGCTTACACAGGCCGCAGAAGACCGCATCGGCGACGACCAGGGCCTTGGTGACCTGCTTGGTGGCGCTGGGGTACACGGTGACGATGTAGTTGAGGGTTTGCAGGTGGCTGCTGCAGACCGCTCGTCCGCAGAAGCGACAGACCGCCTCGGCCTGCTTGTCGCAGCGGATGCATTTCATCGGGGGACTCCTGTGGGCGGCTCGTGACCAGATCCGGCGGACGGCGGGGATGGGCAACCCGAGCAGGGGAAGCCGGATCGGAGAGGGGTTTCCTCAGCGTGGCTACGACCATCATACAGGGATTCCAGACCGGGGACAATCAGCCCGCCGCCGGGTCCGCCCGGTCATGCCGCGGCTGTCAGGCAAGGATCCATTTCACCCGACGAACGAGGGCCTAGCCTACGACGCTCTGGCTGCGCGCGTGCAGTTCCGAAAGGCGCTGGCGGACTTCGGCCAGACTGGCTTCCGTCTTGGCGATGCGCTCGTGTTCGGCGCGGATGAACCGGGTGTAGGGCGCCACGCCGTCCTTCAGGCGGGCGATGGCGCTTTCCGACTCCTGGTTGAATTGGGTCGTCAGCGCGCTCAGCAACTTCGTCCTCAGGAGCTGCATCTTCTCTTTGAAGCTGTCCTTGGCCTGCTTGCGCTTGTACGGGATCACGAAGAAGCCGAGGATGGCCAGCGTCCCAGCGGCCAGCATGCCGGTGATGTCGATGGCGGAAGAGACGACCGCCAGCGTGACCAATGCTCCAAGTCCCACCGCCCCGGCCTCCAGGAGGGCGGTCTGCGCCACGGCCGCCTCCACACTTGCGGCCAGTTCGCTGGCTTCCTGGTTGCGGTCGTAGGATTCCACGATGGATTGGACGGTCCTGCCTACGTTGTCGATCAGCTCGCGCCGGCGGGTTTCGCGCGGTCCGCCGGTCTCGCCAACCATGTGCTCGACGTAGCGCGCCCGACGTCGCTGCAGGTAAGCCATCACCTGCTGCCACTCGTGCAGATCCTTCTGCACCAGCCAATCGATCAGCCGATGGACCTGGTCCTCGATCTGCTGCGGGACGTCCGCGAGCACCTGCTGCTCGAACTGGGCCCGCACCCTGTCGCCGCGCGCCAGGTCCATGATCCTTGTCAGGCGCAGGGTGCTGTCGAAGAAGTCGAGCCCGCGCTGCTCGAGCCGGTGCAGGATGTTCTCGACCTCGGCCAGCCGCGGCGGAAGTTCACTGTGCAGCTCGCGCTCGTAGGCTGTGATGACGGTTTCCAGGGAGGCGACCGTCTGGCCGTCCTCTCGGACCGCCTCGGCCTCCTTCTCTACCGTTCCCTGAGCTTGCGCCACCAGGTTGTCGGCGACGCCCAGCGGGTTGTCGAACTTGAGCGCCAGACGCGTGGAGTCGTCGAGCGTGGCGGAGATGTACCGCTCCAGGTCGTCGAGTCCGCTGTCTTCCCGCAGTCGGCGGCGCTGTTCCGGGTCGGATTCGTCCCAGGCGTGCTGTGCGAGCCTGGCGGACACGGGGAACAACTCCGGCGGATCGCCCAGCATGCTCGTGGCATGCTTGAGCACGAAGCCCTTGACGTCCTGCAGGTCAGCCTCGTCCTCCAGAATGTCGGCCTTGTTCAGTACGAAGACGACCTTCTTGCCCCAGGCGAGGATGCGCTCCAGGAACAGCCGCTCGCTCTCCGTCATGGGACGATCGGCGGACGTGGCGAAGATCACCAGGTCGCTGCGGGGCACGAACTCGTCCGTCAATCGCTCGTGGCGCCGGATGACCGCGTTGGTGCCCGGCGTGTCAACGATGTTCAGCTCCTTCAGGAGCGGCAGGGGGTAGGTGTAGATGGCGTAACTTTCGTCGACGACCTGCTCTACGGCGTGCTCGCCCCACTTCACCAGCGTGACCCGGGAGGTGGTCGGCGTCGCGCCTTCGGGCAGCACCCTCTCTCCCAGCAGCGCGTTCACCAGGGCGCTCTTGCCGGCATTGAACTCGCCGACGACGACCAGCAGGAACAACTCATCCAGCTGCAGGATGGCCTTCTGCAGGACCGCTAGCGCGTCTCCCGGAACCTCGAGATCGGCCAGGGCGAGGCGGATCTCGGCCAGGGCCTCCTTCTCCTCGCGCAGGAAACGAACCTGGGATTCGGTGAGCATAGATTGGCGCATGTGGATCTCCCCGGGAGCGCCGAGAGGCAGAGGTCATGCCATCCGACGGCGCTCAAGCCAATTATACAGACAGGACGACGACGAGCGGAGGCTATGACGGCCGGGATTGATCCGGGTGCGTCGTGCTCTGGCCAATGTCCAGCGGCTCGAGGCCAAGCGGCCTGAGCCAGGCATGGTTCGGGGCGCGGAAGGACCCGTATCCTGTTCGGGTCATGCCATCCTGCGCGCGTGTGCGCAATGCTGGTGCGCTGGGCACGCCGTACGGTACGTCCGGCGTGGAGATCACACCGGCGGCCTGGGGCAGGTCGCCGAGATCAAGCTAACACTCGTGCGCGGCGATGCGGAGCGCCCTTAGGTTGGACGGTCGCCTCGCCGGTTCCTAAACCCATCCGGCCAGCCGGGCCACGCTCGCCGTCAGGAGAGTCACCAGGAAGGCGACGCCCAGCGTGATGACGACGCTCATCGCCGCCCACTTCTTGCTGTTGGTCTCGCGGTAGATGGTCAGGATCGTCGTTCCGCAGGGGTTGTGCAGCAGCGAGAACAGCATCAGGTTGACCGCCGTCAGCATCGTCCAGCTATGCCCGCTGACCAGCAGCGTCCGCAGGGAATCCAGGCCGGGGAGATCGGTCATCATGCCGGTACCCATGTAGACCATCAGCATCGTGGGCACGACGATCTCGTTCGCCGGGATGGCGATGACATATGCCAGCAGGATGACGCCATCCAGCCCCAGCAGAAGCCCAAACGGGTTGAGGAAGTTGGCGGCGTGCTGTGCCAGGCTGATCCCGTGCAGGTCGATGTTGCCCAGGATCCAGATCAGCGCCCCTGCCGGCGCGGCGGTGCCCAGGGCCCGCAGCAGGACGAAGATCGTCCGGTCAATGAGGGAGGTGTACAGGATGCGGCCGATGTTGGGGCGGCGGTAGGGTGGCAACTCGAGGGTGAAGGCAGACGCTTCGCCGCGCAGGATCGTGCGAGATAGGATCCATGAGATCAGCAGCGTGAACGCGGCGCCGATCAGCACCACGGCCAGCACGGCGCCGGCAGCGGCGAACGAAGCGAAAGCCGGCGGGAAGGCGGCGGCGACGAACACGCTGGCGAGCATGATCAGCGTGGGGAAACGCCCGTTGCACGGGACGAAGTTGTTGGTCAGGATGGCGATCAGCCGCTCGCGAGGAGAGTCGATGACCCGAGTGGAGATCACGCCGGCGGCGTTGCAGCCGAAGCCCATCGCCATCGTTAACGCCTGCTTGCCGTGCGCACCCGCCTTGCGGAACAAGAAGTCCAGGTTGAACGCCACGCGCGGCAGATAGCCCAGGTCTTCCAGGATGGTGAAGATCGGGAAGAAGATCGCCATCGGCGGGAGCATCACCGCCACGACCCACGCCAGCCCGCGGAAGACGCCGTGCCAGACGAAGCCGGTCAGCCAGGACGGGAGGCCGAAGGCCAGCGACCACGCGGCTGCCTGATCCTCCACAGCGAACAGGCCACGGGCGATGAGCTGCGACGGGACATTGGCGCCAACGATCGTCACCCAGAACACGGCTGCCAGGAGCAGCAGCATCAGCGGCAGTCCGAAGACGGGCGAGGTCACCAACCGGTCGATGCGCTGGTCGAGGTCCCGGCCTCCCTGCCCCCGTACCTGCACAGCCCGCTTGGAGATCCGCTCCGCTTCGCCGTACAGCGATTCGACCAGCTCGTCGCGGAAGCCCTTCTCGAGTTGGGGGCGCAGCGCGTCGGCGCGCTGGAGCACTTCTTGGGGGGAGATGGTACCTTCCGTCATCACAGCCACGAGGACCTCCTACGATTCCCGACGGTGAGCGAGCAGCAATCAGCAATTAGCAATTAGCAATTAGCAATTGGCAATTGGCAATTGGCAATTGGCAATTAGCGACCAGCAATTGGCAGTCAGCGATTGGCGACTGGGAATGTGCAATCGGCAATGGCAATGGGCGGCTGGCGATTCTCGATTCGCCGTGGGCCGGCGGCACCTGACGCTCGGCAGATGGCAGCTGGAAGTCCGGGATGCGCAATAGACACCGGCCACTTCGCTGCAAGCCGCTCGCAGACAGCTGCCATGGGTCCCTGCCCCTCGCGGGCCGCGCTCCGCTAATCACTGGCCACCATCCAGGGCGATCTGGCGGCTGAAGCGTGTGGCGGCCTGCCGCTGCCGCTCGACCAGCCCGGCGAGCTCTCCCTGGACCAGTGCGCTGCGCACGCGGGCATCGCCGTCCAGCAGGCGGATGGCCAGCCAGCGGGCGTTGGGTATGCCCGGCGCCAGCTGCTCGACATACGGGGCAAGCTCGGCCACCGCGCGCCGGAACTCCGGCGTGCCCTGCACCTGAAGCGGCCGGGTGCTGATCGTCCCCTCAATGACCTCCGTCATCGTTGAGAGCAGCGTCTGAATACCCTCGCCGGTGCGGGCAGTGATCGGGATGGCCGGCACGCCCAGGTCACGCGACAGGCTGCGGCAATCGACCTCCAACCCCTTGCGGCGCGCTTCATCCATCAGGTTCACCGCCACGACCACCTTGTTCGTGATCTCCATGACCTGCAGCACAAGGTTCAGGTTCCGTTCGAGGGCCGTGGCATCCGTCACGACGAGCGTGCAGTCCGGCTGACCGAACAGGATGAAGTCGCGCGCCACCTCTTCATCCTGCGAGGCCGAGAGCAGCGAATACGTCCCGGGCAGGTCGACCAGCATGTAGCGCATATGGTTGAAGACGAAGCCGCCCTCGGCGCGCGACACGGTCTTTCCCGGCCAGTTGCCGGTGTGCTGTTTGAGCCCTGTGAGGGCGTTGAACAAGGTCGACTTCCCGGTGTTGGGGTTGCCAGCCAGCGCCACCACACGGTCGAACTTGTCAACCTTCAAACCCATTTGCTCGAGCTGCCCGAAGGCCGGGCACGTCTCACAGGCGTCGTTCATACTCCACTCTCCCTACCGTCATCCATCCACGGGCGCACCCAGATCATCCCGGACTGGTCCTGGCGCAGGGCGATCAGCGTGCCGCGCACACGGTAGGCGCGCGGTTCGCGGAAAGCGTTGGCTAGTTCCGGCCGGATCTCCGTCCCGGGAGTCAGGCCCAGATCGAGAAAGCGTCGGCGAGTGAACCCCTGGCAGGAGTCGTCGAGGCGGGCGATCCTCGCTCGGGCGCCGGTGGTCAGCTGTGACAGCCGGAAGGCGCCCGCCGTCTCCTCCCTTGGGGCCGGCAGCGGGGCGAGCGAGATGTTGGCGGCAACGATCGGCGCCATGTGGAATTCGTTCTCGCCGTCACTGACGACGATGCGCTCGGGCCGAGCTTCGACAATATGCAGGACCTGCCCCAGCCGCAGCCCTTCAGCCAGGATCTGGGCGTAGACAACTGGAGGTTCATCCTCTAGGTGCGTGACGCGTCCCGGGATCCCAACGGGCCAGGCCGTGAGCGGTGTGCTCCCTTCGCCGGCGCGCATCTTCCCGGACGTGTCTGGGATCGGATCCCCGTGCGGGTCGAGCGCCGGACGGCCGAGGGCGTCATCCAGGTCCTCGAGCGCCTCGGCCGACATGCCGTGCTCGCGGCGGTGGGCCTCGGCATGCACCTGGTTCAGCGGCAGCCGCGCTTCATCCGCCAGGTAGCGTTCCCACAGCCGATGCGCACGCACGATCTGCAGCGCCCAGCGCTCGCCTTCGGGCGTCAGGCGCAGCTCGGATCCGGCTGTGTGGACCAGGCCCTGGGATTCCATGCGTGCCAGCAGGCTCAGTCGGGATCGCACCGAGAGCCCAAGCGCCCCGCTGAGCGCGTCGGCGTTCGTGGGCATCCCGGAATGCGCCGCGCTCAGCAGGTGCTTCAGCGCGTTTTCCACTTGCTCGCGCTGCGCGGCAAGGCGCCACGCGCGAGCGCGCGCCACCAACCCGTGTTTGGGGAAGAGGACCGAGGCCAGGAGGGCCAAGCCGAGGCCGGTCCACAGGAGGGTCGTCAGTAGGTTCATGATCGTGCCTCGACAAAGACCTGCTCGCTGACCGCCGGCCCGACGACCAGTGGCTCCACCTGATCGCCGAGCCGCAGGCGAAGCAGGCGATCGAAGGGCGACGAGTCAACGACGCGCAGCGAAACGCCGGGGAGAAGCCCGAGCGAGGCCACGTGGCGAAGGAAGGCCGGGTCGGAATCGTCGACTCGGCGGATGACGGCCGTCTCGCCGGGAGACATGGCGCTCAGCGGAGCGTCGTCGAATGCAGGCAGGCGAAGCTCGCGATCCGGGATCGGGTCCCCATGCGGATCCCGTGTCGGCTCGCCGAGGGCCGCCGCCAGCCGGTCTTCGACAGCCGGAGAAATCGCATGCTCGAGGCGGTGCGCTTCGGCGTGCACCTCGTCCCAGGCGAGGCCGAGCGTGTCGCACAGGAAAGACTCGATCAGGCGGTGATGCCGGACGACCCGCAGCGCCTCACGCCTGCCTGCGGCCGACAGCGAGGCGCCGCGATGTTTGCGGTAGGTAACCATCGGCGGGCGGGCGGACGCCATCCGCTGCAACATCCCGGTGACCGAGGCCGGCGCGAGCCCCAGGTGACGGGCGAGCTGACTCGTGGTCACCGGTTCATCGCCCCCGCCCAGGTCGAAGATGGCCTTGAGGTAGTCCTGTTCCGCTTGGGTTCGCGTCTCATCCATGGTTTCAGTATATACTAATTATCGTTTTAGGTCAAGCGAAATCAACTAGGCAATCCAGACCGCTCCGCCTTCCCATTCCAGGCTCCGGTGGCCAGCTTGCCGATCCGGCCTGTACGGTCTTCGGCCTGCCCCCGGTGCGATCCCTCTCACCCATTCCAGCGTAGGGCTCGGCTCTGGGAGCCCGGGAGGCAACCCCTGCCCAAGCCGGAGCACCAGCCTCCGGGCAGCCAGGATTGCCACACCCCGCCCTCCGGCCTAGAATCCTCCCGGACCACAAGCCGCGTGCGCGTTCACCGGTTCTGCATCCCGACGACCTCGAAGGGAGCACGCCCACGATGAAGAAGCTGATCAACACACCCGCCACCTTCGTTCGCGAGAGCCTGGACGGGATGGCGCGGGCGCATCCGGACTTGATCCGTCTTCACTTTGACCCGATCTATGTCTACCGCGCCGACGCGCCGGTTGTGGGGAAAGTCGCGCTGATCTCCGGTGGCGGCAGCGGACACGAGCCGATGCACGGCGGCTTCGTCGGACATGGGATGCTCGATGCCGCGTGCCCCGGCGAGGTGTTCACCTCCCCCACCCCGGATCAGATGCTCGAGGCCGCCAAGGCAGTCCAGGGCGGCACGGGCGTGTTGTTCGTCGTCAAGAACTACTCCGGGGATGTGATGAACTTCGAGATGGCAACCGAGCTGGCACATGCCGAGGGCATCCAGGTCGCCTGTGTGCTGGTCGACGATGACGTGGCCGTGCGCGACAGCCTGTACACGCAAGGACGGCGCGGCGTCGGGACAACGGTCCTGGCGGAGAAGATCTGCGGCGCGGCGGCGGAGAAGGGCTATGCCCTGGCGCGCCTGGCCGCGCTCGGGCGCCGCGTGGCCCTCAACGGGCGCAGCATGGGCCTGGCGCTGACGTCATGCACCGTCCCGGCCAAGGGCTCGCCGACCTTCGCGCTGGGCGAGAACGAGATCGAGTTCGGCATCGGCATCCACGGCGAGCCGGGCCGCCAACGGCTCCCGCTGGCCTCGGCTGATGCACTGGCCGAATCGCTGGCGCTGGCGATCCTCGACGATCCGGCCTACACGCGCACGGTGCGCGAATGGAACGCCGCCGGCGAGAGCTGGGACGAGGTCAGCCTGACCAGTGAACCGCTGCGCCGCGGTGACCGCGTGCTGGCGTTCGTGAACAGTATGGGCGGCACGCCGCTGGCCGAGCTGTACGTCGCGTATCGGAAGCTGGCCGAGGTGTGCGCCGCGCGCGGCGTGACGATCGAACGCTCGCTGGTCGGGCCGTACATCACATCGCTCGAGATGCAAGGCGCCTCGATCACGCTGCTGCGGGTGGACGACGAGATGCTCGGCCTGTGGGACGCGCCGGTGAAGACGCCCGGCCTGCGCTGGGGCGTGTAGGTCCCTGGTCGATGTCCGACCGCACGGTCCTCACCCTTCACGATGTGCCGCCTGGCTCGAGCGTGCCGCAGAAGGCCTGCAGGCAGCGCGCGACGAATTGACCGAACTGGACGCGGCGATCGGGGATGCCGATCACGGATTCAATATGGATCGCGGCTTCCAGAAGGTGCGGGCGCTCCTCCCCCCGCCGCCCGGGCAGGACATCGCCGGCCTGCTGAAAGCAGTCGGCATGACGCTGATCTCGTCGGTTGGTGGCGCCGCAGGTCCGCTGTATGGCACGGGCTTCCTGCGCGCCGCCAGCGCGGTGGCCGGCAAACAGGAACTCATGGCCACGGATGTCGGCTCGCTGCTGCAGGCGATGCTGGCCGGGATCGTCGAGCGCGGTAAGGCCGCACCAGGCGCCAAGACGATGGTGGATGCGCTGACGCCGGCTGTCGATGCCTACCATCGGTCGTTGGCAGCAGGCGTCTCGCTGCAGGAGGCATTGGGGGCCGCCGTGCGGTCCGCCGACGACGGCGTGCGTGCCACCATCCCGATGCAGGCGACCAAAGGACGCGCCAGCTACCTGGGCGAGAGGTCGATCGGCCACCAGGATCCGGGCGCCACATCGTGCGCGCTGATTCTGAGGGCACTGCAGGCCGCCGCCGCGGGCTGATGGTGAGGCGGGCTGCGTGGCGTGCGTGCGAACCGGCGTACTGACTCCGCGTGGATTGCAGACTCGATGGGCGATGCTCCCGCTGGCACGGCGCCGACAGCTTGAGAGAGCGGACACTCGATGGTCTCACTGGTCCTCGTAGCCCACAGCGCGGAACTGGCAGAGAGCGCCAAGGCCCTCGCCGAGCAAGTTGCCGCCGGTCGCGTGCGGATCGCGGCGGCCGGGGGCGTGGACGACGCGCAGCACCCTTTCGGCACCAACGCAGCGCGCGTAGCGCAGGCCATCCGGGTGGTGCGTGACCCAGCCGGCGTTCTCGTGCTGGTTGACCTGGGCAGCGCGCTGCTCAGCGCGGAGACGGCGCTCGAGATGCTGCCCCCCGGGCTCCCCGGTGAGGTGCGAATCTCGGCGGCCCCACTGGTCGAAGGCGCGGTGGCGGCGGCCGTGGAGGCGTCAGCCGGCGCCTCGCTCGACGAGGTTGAACGCGAGGCGCAGCGGGCCCTCCTGCCGAAACAGCAACACCTGGGGACGGGACCGGCGCCCGAGCGCGACCGAAGACAGGCGCCAGACGCCGGGTCGGCCCTGACCGCCGAGGTGGTCGTGCCGAATGCCCTGGGCATCCATGTCCGGCCGGCGGCGGCGATCGTCGGCCTGGCGTCGCGCTTCGACGCGGCAATCGAAATGGACAACCTGTCGCGACCCTCGCCGAGCGCCGGGGCGCGCAGCCTGACGCAGGTGGCGCTGCTCGACGCGCATCAATGTGATTCGATCCGCGTGCGCGTCACGGGCCGGCAAGCGGAGGCCGCCCTTCAGGCCATCATGCAGCTGGTCCGATCAGGGTTCGGTGAGGACCGGGCCCCGGAACTCCCGCCCTCTGCGGATCGCATGGCTGCGGCTGGCGGTGGACTGCGCGGCCTGCCTGCCTCCCCGGGCGTTGCCCTTGGCCCAGCCTACCTTCTCGGAAATGTGGTGCCCATAGTCCCGGAACGGGCGCCGCTGTCCTCCGAAGAGGAAGGACGCCGGCTCCACGATGCGATTCGTCAGGCGGAGTCGGAACTGACCGCGTTGACCGGGCGTGCCGGCCAGGGTGGGCGCGGAGCGGCGGCGATCTTCGAGGCGCAGCGGTTGCTGCTCTCCGACCCCGAGCTCCACGGGCGCGCTCAGGATGCGATAAGGCAGGGTGGGACGCCGGCGGAGCGGGCGTGGCAGACGGCCACGATGACCGTGGCCGAGGTGTATGCCAGCCATTCGTCGCCCCTCCTGCGGGCGCGTGCCGCCGACGTGCGCGACGTCGCCCAGCGCGTCCTGCGCGCGCTGATGGGTCTGGCAGGCGAGCGGCTGGTCCTCCCGCGGCCGTCGATCGTCGTCGCCGACGAGCTGACACCGTCCGATCTCGCTGCCTTCCATCCGCCATCGGTGTTGGGGGTGGCGACGGCTGCCGGTGCGCCGGGCAGCCACAGCAGCATCCTGGCGCGGGCGCTCGGCCTCCCGATGGTTGTCGGGCTGGGGAGCATTGTGCTGCAGCTGACAGATGGGATGACCGTCGGCCTGGACGGTGACGGAGGCGTGCTGTACCTCGATCCCTCAGCCGATCGCCGGGCCGAACTGATCGGACAGCGAGACCGCTGGAGCCGCCGTCGCGCCGAGGCTGAGGCCGCATGCCAGAAGCCGGCCGTGACGTCAGACGGCCGGTCCATCGAGGTCGTGGCCAACATTGGCCGGCTCGACGAGCTCCCCTTGGCCGTCCGGTTGGGTGCGGAGGGCATCGGCGTGCTGCGCACCGAGTTCCTGTTCCTGGATCGGCCCGAACCGCCGACGGAGGCCGAACAAGAGGAAGCCTACCGCCAGGTTCTGCGAGAGATGCCAGGCGAGCGCATCATCATCCGCACCCTTGACATCGGGGGCGACAAGCCCGTGCCCTACCTGCCGGCGCTCAACGAAGCGAACCCATTCCTGGGGGAGCGCGGCATTCGGTTGTCATTGCGTCATCCGGAGCTGTTCCTCACACAGGCGCGCGCGCTCTGGCGTGCGGCAACCGGCGGCCGGCTGCATGTCCTGCTGCCGATGGTCACGACGCGCGACGAGGTGGTGCACGCCCGGGCGCTGCTGGCACAGGCCCGCCAGGATGTACTGACCCAGGGCGTCGAGATCTTCGGCCGACTTCCGCTCGGGATCATGATCGAGACACCTGCCTCCGCGCTGGGGATCGATCACCTGCTGCCCGAGATCGACTTCGTCAGCATCGGCACGAACGACCTGACCCAGTACACGCTTGCGGCCGAGCGCGGCAACCCGCGCCTTGCGGAGCTGTTGGACGCTTGTCATCCAGCCGTCCTGCGCCAGATCGCAGTGGTGGTGGAAGCGGCACACCGGCACGGGAAGTGGGCCGGGGTATGCGGCGAGATCGCCGCCGATCCGCAGGCGATCCCGATCCTGGTCGGGCTGGGCGTCGACGAGCTGAGCATGGCGCCGGCTTCCATCCCGGCGGCCAAAGAACTCATCCGGCGCGTCTCCTTCTCGGAGGCACGGCTCCTGGCGCGACGAGCCCTTGAGCTGGAAAGCGCGGCCGACGTCCGCTCCCTCGCTCCGGCCTAGGAACGCGCGCCCCACCCTTACCGGGACCCCTGCAGCCGAACGGCCCCGGCCTCCCACGTGGAAAAGAAGTCCCATCTCCCCGACCTCTGGGTCGGTGGAGTCATGGGATAATGCGAGCCTTGCGAACTGGATCTACGCATAAGGCCCCTAACCCTTACGCAGCCCGCCGTACAAGGTCGGGATGAGCATCCACGAAGGCTGGCGTGCCTTCTTCGATGGGCACGCCCCGTTCTATATGCAGAACGTCTTCACCGGGAACACGGCCGTCGAGGTCGCCTTCCTGGTCGATGTCCTGCGCCTGGCGCCGGGGTCGCGGATCCTCGACCTGGGATGCGGGACCGGACGGCACTCGGTTGAACTGGCGCGGCTTGGTTTCCGCCTGGTCGGCGTCGACCTGTCCCGCGGGATGCTGCGCCAGGCGCAGGCCGCCGCCCACTCCGCGAGCGTGGCAGTCGACTGGATCCAGGCTGACGCCACGCGGTTCGCTGCGCCGGCTGCGTTCGAGGCTGCTATCTGCCTGTGCGAAGGTGCGTTTGGGCTGGTGGGCGCCGGCGAGGACCCCGCGGCGCACGACGCCGCCATTGCGCGCAACCTGGGACTATCCCTCCGGCCCGGAGGACGCCTGGTCCTGACCGCTTCGAACGGCCTGCGCTTCCTGCGTCAGTATGGGCCGGCAGATGTGGAACGCGGGGCGTTCGACCCCGACACATTGACCGAGCGCGTCACCATGACATGGGAGGACGACAGCGGTCCTCGGCAGGTCGTCGTGCAGGAGCACGCGCACCGGCCGGAGGAGCTGCGGGCGCTGTTCGAATCGGCCGGTTTCACCGTCGAGCACGTCGGCGGGGGCACCGCGGGCGCGTGGGGTTTCCGCCCCGTCGACCCGGAGGAGTACGAGATCATGCTCATCGCCACGCGGCTGGGGGATCGTCCGTGAACCTCCTTCAACCGTATTACTCCGCGCGCCGCTTGTACCGCGACTATCCGGGGCCGTTCTGGACGCTGGCCGTCGCAACCTTCATCGACCGGCTGGGCGGCGCGCTAATCTTCCCCTTCTTCGCGCTGTACATCACCCGCAAGTTCGGCGTCGGGATGACCGAGGTCGGCATCCTGTTCTTGCTGTTCTCGGTGCCGAGCATCCTCGGCGGCCTGATCGGCGGTGCGCTGGCCGATCGGCTGGGACGCAAGAGCGTGATCGTATTCAGCCTATTGACCACGGCGGCCAGCACGCTGCTGATGGGATACATCGAGTCGCTGGAGGCCTTCTACGTCCTGGCGGTGCTGGTCGGCCTGCTGGCCGACGTCGGCGGCCCGGCCTATCAGGCAGTCGTGGCCGACCTGCTTCCCGTGGAGCAGCGGGCGGGAGGCTATGGGCTGCTGCGTGTGATCTTCAACCTGGCGGTCGTGATCGGCCCGGCGATCGGCGGGCTGCTGATCACCCGATCCTACTTGCTGCTCTTCATCGCCGACGCGATCGCCAGTACCGTGACGGCGGCGATCGTGCTGCTCTTCCTGCCCGAGACCAAGCCGCGCAGGATCAGCCCGCAGGCGCAAGAGTCGCTTATGGGGACGTTCGGCGGCTACGGCGTACCGCTGCGCGATGCCACGTTCGTGTTCTTCATCCTGGCCTGCGTGCTGCAAGGGTTCGTCTACATGCAGATGCACAGCACGCTGGGTGTGTACTTGCGCGACACGCACGGCATCGCGGAGCGGGGATACGGAGCTCTGCTCAGCCTGAATGCCGCCATGGTGGTCGTGATGCAGTTCTGGATCACACGCCGGGTCGAGAAGCGACCGCCGTTCCAGATCATGGTGGTCGGGACGCTGCTCTACGCCATCGGCTTCGGGCTCTACGGTCCGGCGACGACCTACACCTGGTTCGCCATCGCCATGATCATCCTGACGATCGGGGAGATGGTTGTCGCCCCGGTAACCCAGGCCCTCGTGGCGCGCATGGCGCCGGAAGACATGCGCGGGCGCTATATGGCCGCCTACGGCTTCGCCTGGGTCGTCCCGAGCGCCTTGGCCCCGCTACTGGCAGGTGTGGTCATGGACCAATACGACCCGCGCTGGGTGTGGTACGCCGCCGCCCTCCTGGGCATGCTCTCCGCAGTGATGTTCCAGCGTCTGCACCGGCGCGACGTGAACCCAGCCCTGTCTGCAGCGGGCGGTGTACCGACCGTGTCCATCGAACGCTCGGGCGGCGGGACATCTTGATGGACGCGCGCCTGCTGGACCTGCTCGCCTGCCCGGAGTGCCGTCAGGCGCTGGACCCTCTCCCCGGCGGATCCTCCTCGGGTGTGCGCTGCCGCGGCTGTGGCGCCCTTTTCCCGGAGAGGGACGGCGTGGTCTTGCTCCTTCCGCAAGACTCGCGGAGCGAAGACCTATGGCAGGAAACCGCGACCCAACTGGCGGTCTACCTCGAGAGCCATCCCGACACCGCACGGAGCCTCCTCACCTTGCCCCCGGATGAACTCCCCCCGGCAGACCGATACTACCGAGGCCTCATCCTCGAAGAGCGGGGCCAGGTGATCGAGGGACGCGGCCTTCAGGAACAGGCCATGACGGAATGCTATACCGACGAGTGGCGGCAAGGCACCCGCCGCCAACGCGAGTGGACCGTGGCGCAACTTCGCCAGGAAACCAAGCCGATCGTTGACCTGGCCTGCGGGACGGGTACGCTGGTTGAGGATCTGCTGGCGGGGACGCAAGGCCGGATCATCGGCACGGATATCAGCCCGCGGGTGCTCCGGCGGTTGCGTCGCCGCTGCGAGCCTGCGCATGGCTCGCGGCTCGATCTTCTGGCCATGGATGCGCGGCGAATGGCATTCCGCGACGGAAGCCTGGATCGTCTGACCACCTTCGAAGGCCTGGTGAACCTGAGCCAGCCCGCCGAGGCACTGGCGGAGATTCAGCGGGTGCTTCGGGGTGACCTCTGGGCGTTGATGGGGTTCTACCCCCCAGACGATTCCGCCAACCGGGACCTACTGCGGAGCCTCGGCCTCGAAGCGATGGGTTTCCGCTCGAGTGCGCTCGCGGCCTTCGCCGCCGCAGGGCTTGATGCCGGGATCGAGTTTGAGGTGAAGGCCCGGGTGCGCCCCACTCCTCGAGCCAGGCTGCTGGAGGGGGCGACGATCGACGCCCTTCCCGCCGCCGAGACCGAACTGCAGTTGTGCGTGGTGCATGCGCGCCGGGCCGCCGTCCCCCGTGGACGGGCTGGAGGCAGCAACGTGACGAAAGTGGAAGGAGGAGCATGAGTCTCATTAAGCGGGTCGATCAAGCACGCGACGCGTATCGCAAGGGCGACGTGGGCAGTTCGGCGGCGGCGCATTCGGCAGCGCGCATCGCTGCCGCGGCACGTGAAGAGCATGGCGGCGCCAGCCACGCCTACCTGGGCGACATGGTGTACGGCGGGCTGGACGGCATTGTGACGACCTTCGCCGTGGTGAGCGGCGTCGCCGGCGCGCAGCTCGGCAGCGGGATCGTGCTGATCCTCGGTCTGGCCAACCTGTTTGCCGACGGGTTCTCGATGGCTGTCGGCGCCTACCTGTCGTCGAAGAGCGAGCAGGAGTACTACGATCGCGAGTACACGCGCGAAGCCTGGGAGGTCGAGCACTTCCCGGACGGCGAGCGCCGGGAACTGATCGAGGCGTATCGCGCCAAGGGATACTCCGACGAGGACTCTACGAGCCTGGTGGACATTCAGACGAAGAAGCCGGACCTGTGGGTCAAGACGATGATGGTGGAAGAGCTGGGGCTGATGAAGGACGAGCGCAATCCTCTCTTCAGCGCACTGGCGACGTTCGCCTCGTTCCTGCTCGCCGGGGTCGTTCCGCTATTGGTCTACTTGATCGGCTTGGTGACGCCGATCCCGGCCGCCGCGGCCTTCCCCGCCTCGCTGGTCCTCTCGGCCCTGGCGCTGTTCGGACTCGGCGCGGCGAAGGTGCTGGTCACGGAGCGCAACTTCCTGAAGAGCGGGCTTGAGATGTTGATCGTCGGCGGTGCGGCGGCGGGCGTGGCCTACGTCGTCGGCCTGCTGCTCAAGGGGCTGGGCGCCGGGGGTTGAGTCCCCGAGTTCTCACCGGGCGAGGCTTCCCTGCCCGGCTGCGAGAGCACACGACCCCGGCGCCTTGTGTCCAGGGTCGTGTGATTCGATGCTCTTCCTGTTCCTGAGCCGCGGGTTGTCCCCGTCCCCGAGAACGACCGCCCCGGTCGCCAGCCGACTGAGATGGTTAAGCGTCGAGGGCGCGGCGCGCCAGACGCCGCTGGCGGCGGAGCAGCAGGGGGCCGAGGCGGTCGATCAGCCAGCCGAAGGTCAGCTCAAGCCAGGGCAGGATGCGCAGGCCGGCCGGGACGTAGACCGTCCGCCGTGGGCGGCGCAGCAGCGAGGCGACGGCTTTGGCCACCTGTTCCGGTCGCACGGCCCAGCGCCGCCCGGGAATGGGATGGCCTCCGGGCTGCTCGGCGGAGCGTTGCGACATCTCGGTCTCGACGTACCCGGGCCGCACAACGCCGACGCGCACCCCGCTACCGACGAGCTCACGGTGCAGGGCCGTGGTGAAGGCGTCGATGAAGGACTTCGTGCCCGAGTAGACGGCCACACCCTGGCTGGGGAAGCCGCCGACCACGGAACTGATGTTGACCACCGAGCCGCGGTGACGACTCAACATGTCGGGCAAGCACAGCAACGTCAGGTGAACGGTGGCAGCCGCATTGATCTGGACCATGTCGCGGGCCGTCGTCCAGCCCATCTCCTGCCCGAAGCCGTACCAACCCGTGCCGGCGTTGTTGACCAGCACGTCGATCGGCCCCAGGTTGTGGCGGATCTCCCGCACCAGCCGCACGCGCTCGCCCTCGTCGGCCAGGTCGGCGATGAAGGAAGAGGCCGTGCCGCCAGCCGCGCGCAGCGCGGCGGCCAGCTCCTCCAGGCGATCGCCCCGTCGGGCGACGAGCGCCACCGAAAGCCCTTCCGCCGCGAGCCGGCGTGCCGTTGCGGCGCCGATCCCCGAGGAGGCGCCGGTGACCAGCGCCACCTTCCCGGCCCACGGGGCACGTCGCGTCTGCTGCACCTGCGGTGACTGGCGCAGAAGCCAGGCGCGCACGAAGGGCCGGAAGATCTGCGCCAGCAGGCGGCGCGGTCCGAGGCGCGCCACCAGGTCGCGGGTGAAGTCCACCAGCGTCCGGCGTTGGTAGCGCAACAGTCTCTCGCTCTCCCGCGTGTCCAGCCAGTCGGTGGCAAAGGGCACATCGGTGAAGGCCGAGTCCGGCAGCGGCCCGACGCCCATGGCGGTCAGGATCGAGGTCATCATCTCGCGGTAGGTGAGCTGGCAGCGCGGCCCACCTCCGATGAGCAGCACTTTCCCCCAGATGGCGTCGCTCTCGACGGCGTTGGCCAACGCCAGGCCGACATCGCGCGTGTGCACAAACTCGATGCGGTTGTTCAGCGGGACATCGAACATTCCGGGGTCAGGCCGCACGCTCAGCGGCAGGACGGCGCCGAAGCGCAGGATGCTCCAGCGCAGGCCGGACAGGCGGACCATGCGCTCGCAGGCGACCTTGTGGCGGGCGTAGTGCTCGACCGGGTGCGGCAGGTCGTCGATCGTGCGCGGGGGCGGCAGGTTCTGCGTCAGCCCGTAAACGTGCAGCGACGAGGAGAAGATCAGTCGCGGCGGCTGCGGCAGCGCCCGCATGGCGCGGAGCAGATTGCGCGTCCCGCCGATATTGACCCCGCGGGCCAGGTCCGGTTGCTTCTCGGATTCGATCCCCGTGGCCGACAGCTTGGGAATAATGAAGGCTAGGTGGATGACCGCCTCAACACCCTGCACGGCGGCGGCCACATCTTCGAGCGAGCGCAGGTCGCCCCAGGCGAGCTCCGCCTCGCGGGCGACCCGCCGGGCAAGGCGCAGGTTTGCGGGAGTCTTCAGGTCGAAGCAGCGTACCTGATGCCCGCGCGCCAGCAGCTCGTGCAGGGCGCTGACGCCCACGTTACCAAACGCACCGGTCAACAAGATCTTCATCTCAACCCTCGGCTTGCATGCCACGGATCAGCAGGTCGACGCCCTGCTGCAGGACGGCCGACCAATCGGCGCCCTCCGGGTCCATCAGCCCCTGGAGCAGCACACCGACCGCCAGGGCAACGAGCACCGGCCCGGCCGTTTTCGGATCGGCACGGCGCAGGGAACCTTCGGCCACGCCGGTCTCGATCAAAAGGCTGAAGAACTCGCGGTAGCGCTGATAGGGGGCGATGGTCGTCTTCCACACCGTCGGGTCGTGGGCGGACTGGTTCCAGAACTCCAGGAACATGGGGAGCTGGCCCCGGGCGGATTGGAAGATGACGCGCGACATACCTGCGATGCGCTGCATCGCCTCCGCGGCCGTGCCTGTCTGCTCCATGGTCGCCAGCAGCTGCTCGTCGAGCATCCCGAGCCAGCGATCCAGCAGCGACAGGAAGACGGCCTGCTTGGAGGGGAAATGGTGATAGAAGGCCCCCTTGCTGACCCCGGCCGTGGAGCAGAGCTCGGCGACGCCGGTCGCGTCGTAGCCCTGGCGCGAGAAGCACTGGGCCGCGGCGTCCAGGATGCGAGCCTGGGTTTCGGGTCCAGTCGTGCGTGGGCTCATGGGACACCTTACCAGACCGACCGGTCGGTTTGATTATCAGTCAGCTCGGGAGGATCGTCAAGGGTACTGCCGGGCCAGGAAGCCACCGGCCGGGGAAGATGGAGCCCTTGGCCGATCGAGACAGGACCACCAAGCCGACCCACAAGCCTCTGGATACGCTGGCAGGCGCGACAAAGAAGAAGAACCCTCAAGGCGCGGAACCCCCACTCCCTGGCCTGGCCAGGACTTGCCCGGCCGCCCCACCCCGAGCTTGGTGGCTCACGCAAGACCCATCGATCTCACCTGGGGCCGTGTTGGAGACCTTTCGTCGTAGAACGTGACCGCCGTGACTACGCCTTCGAGAGCTTTCAGCCCTATACTCGATCGTTGGTGCTCCCGGTGCATCGATCGGCCGAAACGGGCGCGCGATGGGAAGAGGAGACTCAGGCGATGAACACCAACCGAAGAAGCGGCCTCGTGGGAGGCGTGATCCTGATCGTGCTGGGGATTGCGTTCCTGGCGGCCCAGTCCATGCCCGGATGGCGATCCTGGCTGCGCGCTGAAGACAGCTGGCCGCTGATCGTCATCGGGGTCGGGGTGGTCCTGTTCGTGCTCGCGCTGGCAATGAACACACCGTCCTTGGCCGTCCCCGGCTGCATTGTGGGCGGGATCGGCTGCATCCTTTTCTATCAGAACGCCACAGGGCACTGGGAGAGCTGGGCCTATGCCTGGGCGCTCATCCCCGGCTTCGTTGGGCTGGGGGGCCTGATCTCAGGACTGCTCGAGGGAAGGGCAAGAAGCGTCCTGGCGCCCAACCTCTGGCTGATCCTGATCAGCCTGGTTGCCTTCGTGGTCTTCGGATCCTTCCTGGGCCTGGGGCGGTTCACCGCGTACTGGCCCATCCTGCTCGTCCTGGGCGGCCTGCTGATCCTGGGGCAGGCGTTGTTCCGTCGCAGGCCCTGAGGCCCAGCGACGAATCCTGCGTAGACGGATTCGGTATCACGCACTCATAGACCCTCAACGGTCCAAGAAAGGAAGGTAGTAGCATGCGTGGGTCGATCTTCTGGGGAGGGGTCCTCATCCTGCTGGGCGGCCTGTTCTTGCTCGACAACCTTGGCCTGCTCCCCGTACGTGCCTGGTCGCTCTTCTGGCCGCTGGCGCTGATCGCCGCAGGTGCGCTGACGCTGCTCGGTGTGATGCGCCGCAACGTGCGCCGCACGACGGTCGAGGCGGAGGTCGCCCTCGATGGGGCGGCGCGGGCCCGGGTGCGCGTGCATCACGGCGCCGGCATCCTGCGCGTAAAGGCCGGCGCCAAGCCGGGGATGCTTGCCTCTGGGACCTTCGCCGGCGCGCTGGCGCGACGTGTGCGGCGCGAGGGCGACATGCTGGTGGCGGACCTAAGCCCCGAAACCGATCCGGCCACCTTCTTCACCCCGTGGAACTGGGGGCCGGGCGGCGCGTACGACTGGGATCTGGCGCTGACCGACACCATCCCTCTTGAGGTCGACTTTGAAACCGGTGCCAGTGATGCCCGCATTGACCTGTCGGGGCTACGCGTGACCGGCGTCTCGCTCAAGACCGGAGCCAGCAGCACGACGATTGTGCTGCCGGCCAAACCTGTGGGAACTTGCCCCGTGCGGATCGAAGGCGGCGCCGCCTCGGTCGAGGCCACGATCCCTGCCGGCGTCGAGGCCTTCGTGCGTTCCGAGAGCGGACTGGCCGATGTGCACGTCGATCGCGGCCGCTTCCTCCCGGTGCCAGGAGGCTATCAGTCCGGCGGCTACGCGACCGGCACCGACCGACTCGAGATCAAGGTCAGCATGGGGCTGGCCTCGTTCCGATTGAGCTAGACCGGCCGCCGGTCAAGGCCTGGGCCGGCGCCTGGTGGTGCAGGGAGGTTCGCATGATGGGGAATTCGCGCGTTCGCATGGCCATTGGCATCCTGTTGGTGGCCGCCGGTGTCCTGGTCTTGCTGCAGAACCTGGGGATCGTACGCAGCGGGCTCGCGCTGCTGTGGTCCCTGTGTTTCCTTGCGGCGGGTGCCATCTTCACCTACGTCTTCACCAAGGATCGCGATCATTGGTGGGCGGTTATTCCGGGCTTCACGCTGCTCGGGATCGGTGCGCTGATCCTGCTGGACTGGGCGCTGCCGGTGAGCGGCGACAGCCTGGGTGGCACGTTGCTGCTCGGCGCAATGGGAGCCTCGTTCTGGGTAATCTATGCCAACCGCCGTGAGCACTGGTGGCCGATCATCCCGGGAGGCGTGCTCATCACGGTTGCGATCGCGACGCTGCTGGAGGACCTGGTCAACCTAGGATTCGACACCGGCAGCCTGGTCCTGCTTGGCCTGGGCGCCACCTTCTACCTCGTGTATGCCCTCTCGCCAAGCGCGAAGAAGATGACCTGGGCGCTCTACCCGGCGGGGATCCTGGCGGCCATTGGCGTCGCGATCGGCATCGCCTCCTCATCGCTGATGCGCTTCCTGGGGCCCGTGGCACTGCTGGCCGCCGGCGCGTACCTGGTGTACCGCGCCACTCGCCCTAAGACCGGCAGCTAGCAGGACGAGCTGCGCGTCAGGAGAACGGAATGCCCGCGCGCGGACTACGCGGCAGACATCGCGCGGCACACGACCGCTGCGACGCTGAAGCTCAGGCAATGGACAAGGTCCGCCGGGAAGGCCCGGGGGCCGGAGGAGAATGTCATGGAACAACGTCACTACCGCGGAGGCCTGGTCGGCCCCGTCCTGCTGATAGGCTTCGGCCTGGTCTTCCTGGCCCAGAACCTGGGCTGGGTCCAGCCGGACATCTGGCTCAGCCTGCTGCGCATGTGGCCGTTGATCCTGATCGCGGCGGGGATCGACTTGCTCATTCCCCGCCGTTCGGTCTGGGGCACGCTGCTCTCACTGATCCTGATCCTGGCCGTGTTCGCCGGAGGCTTCTGGCTGTCGGGTGTGCGTCCGGGCAGCGCCCGTGCCGGTGAAACAGAGAATGTCTCCGTCCCACTCGGAGATGCCAGCCGGGCGCGGATCCACTTCAGCCCGCCGGTGGCGGCGCTGGAGATCGATGCGCTGGGGGATTCCAGCGCCGTGATTCTCGGCACGGTGCCTCGGGCCGGATATGGGCAGGTGCAGACCGAATCGTCGCAGTCGGGCACAACGGCGGTCGTCGATGTCACGGCCAGCGGCGTGTACGTCATCCCGGCCTTCGGGCCGCGCGATGACACCTGGCACTTCGGGTTAACCTCGAAGGTCCCGGTCGACCTGGAGATTTCAACCGGCGTCGGATTGGTGGGAGCCGACCTGACCGGGTTGGACTTGTCGGCGCTGGATATCGAGATGGGGGTTGGCCGCGTGGTGCTCACGCTGCCCGCCGAAGGCAGCTTCACCGGAAACCTGAGCGGTGCGGTTGGCGAGATCGAGGTACTCATTCCTGCGGGCGTGGGTGTCCGCGTCCAGATGGACGCAGCCCTGGCGAGCATGATCACTCCAAACGGGCAAACCTATGGACCCGGCGAGCACGAGTACACGACCCCGAACTTCGGCTCGGCCAAGCACCGCGTCGAACTTCGGATTGCACAGGCCATTGGAGCGGTCATCATCCGTCAGCGCTGAAGGCAGACAACTCCGCCAGCTCCTTGCGGGGCGGTGGCCTAGTTGGCGCCGCCCCGTGCCGCGCCGGCCGCGCCCTGCTGGTGAGCCAGCCATCCGGGAGCCCATTCCATAGCCAGGCGGCGCCAAATCACTCCCCCTCAAAGGGGAATTGAGATGGGCGGGGGCTGGCGGTATGATTGCGCTGTTGCCGAGGGAAGGTAGGGCGTGAAAGCCATCCAGGTCGAGCACCTGCGGCGTGTGTTCAGGACGACGATCGGCGTCCTGCGGCGGACGGTCAAGGAAGTCGTCGCCGTGGACGACATCTCGTTCGACGTCGAGCCCGGGGAGCTTTTCGGCTTACTCGGGCCGAACGGCGCCGGCAAGACGACGACGGTCAAGATGCTCACCACACTGCTGATCCCCTCCGGGGGCACAGCGCGTGTGCTGGGTGAGGACGTCGTCCATCAGGCGGACCGGCTGCGAGCCCGCATCGGTTTCATCTTCGGCGGGGAACGTGGCCTGTACTGGCGCCTGTCCGGCAACGATAACCTGCGCTATTTCTCAAGCCTGTACCACGTCGAGCCGGAGGTGGCCAGGAAGCGGATCCCCTACTTGCTGGAGCTGGTCGGGCTGGCCGACCGAGCCAAGGAGAAGGTTGACGGCTACTCGCGCGGTATGAAGCAGCGGCTGCACATCGCCCGCACGCTGCTGCACGACCCCGAGATGCTGTTCCTCGACGAGCCCACCATGGGGCTCGACCCGGTCGGGGCACGCGAGCTGCGCCACGTAATCCGCGACCTGCAGGCCGAGAAGAAGACGATCCTGCTCACCACGCACTACATGTTTGAAGCCGATGCCCTGTGCCAGCGTCTGGCGGTCATCAACAAGGGCCGGATCATTGCCCTGGACACGCCGGCCGGCCTGAAACGGCACGTCCAGGACCTGTCCGTGGTGGATGTGGAGGTCTTCGGGATCCCGGACGAAAACCTGACCCGCCTGCGTGCCCTGCCCTCCGTGGACACCGTCTCGGTCGAGAATCTAGACCAGCGGCAGATCGTCCGGGTGCAGACGACCGAGGGCTCGGCCTCGGTCCCGGCGATCGTGGGAGCCCTCGCAGGCCTGCGCCTGGGCAAGGTGAACGTGCGAGAGCCCAGCCTGGAAGACGCCTACGTACGCCTGGTGAAAGGCGAAGCATGAAGCGGACCGCCTTCTGGCAGAACCTGCAGGTCGTTGCCTCGACCTTCGAGGTGACCCTCAAGATGATCGCCGTGGATTCCTTCGTCCTATTCGGCATTCTGATCCAGCCGCTGATTATCGCCGTCCTGGCAATCTGGATGCTGACGCCGAAGGACCCGACGCAGGCGATCTTCGTCGTGGTCGGCAGCGGCATGACGGGGCTGTGGAGCACGCTGCTCTTCATCGGCGGCAATAGCATCACGCGTGAGCGCTGGACGGGGACGCTCGAATCGCTGGTCGCCCAGCCGACGCCCCTGGGCTTCATCGTCATCGGCAAGAACTTGGCCAGCGTGCTGCAATCGCTGTTGTCGATGCTCGCCAGCTATGCCCTGGCCGCCCTGCTCTTCCACCTGCAACTGCGCATTGCCCAGCCGCTTCCGTTCGCCATCTCCCTGCTGTTCACCGTGTTCGCCTTCGTCTGCTTTGGGCTGATCATCGCCCCGGTGTTCCTGCTCAACCCGGCGGTCCAGCAGTGGCAGAATGCCATGGAATTCCCGGTCTACATCCTGGCCGGCTTCCTGTTCCCGATCGCTCTTCTGCCGGGTTGGTCGACGCCCCTGAGTTACTTGCTGGCCCCGTACTGGGCCGCTCGGGCGCTCCACGCCACTTCCGGCGGCAGCGCGACCCCAGGGGAGCTCGCCTTGTGCTGGGGCATGATGGGGCTGTTCGGGGTCCTCTACCTGGTCTTCTCGCGCTTCTTGCTGCGTGTGATCGTGCGCAAGGCGCGGGCCGACGCTACGCTCGGTCTGGAGTAGCGCGGCGGACGCAGAGGCTGCCATGTTCCATACCTTCTCGCTCGACGTGCGCTTGTTTCTTGATGGAGCCTTGCTGTCGTACATTGCCCTGTTTCGCTGGCTCCGCCCGATGACCTATCTGGCATCGAAGGTCGTGATGCCGTTGGCCTCGATCCTGTTCTTCACCGTCCTGGGGACCTACGCCACCTCCCCCTCCAATGCAAGCTTCTATGTGATTGGCAACGCCATCCAGATCGCCTCGGTGAGCGGGATCTACGGCGTGACCATGAGCATCGGAGGGGACCGCTGGGAGGGGACACTGGTCTACCTGTTCGGCACGCCCGCCAACCGCCTGGCGATGTTCATCGGTCGTGCGTTCTTCCACGTCTTCGATGGCATCCTGGGTGTCTTGATCGGGCTGGGCTGGGGCGTCATCCTGTTGGGCCTGGACCTCTCCCATACCGATCCATCGGCGCTGCTCCTGACCATCCTGGTGACGACCTTCAGTACCTCCGGCCTCGGCCTCCTGCTCGGCTGTGTGAGCCTAGTGAGCGTGGACACGATGTTCATCAACAACCTCGCGTACTTCGCCCTGCTGATCTTTTCGGGGGCCAATGTCCCAATCACAACCCTCCCGGCCTGGATGGCCGCGATCTCCTGGGCGCTTCCGCTCACGCGCGGGATCGCCGCCAGCCGTTTGCTGATCAGCGGCGCGAGCCTGGCTCAGGTCGTCCCCCTGATTACCGGCGAGCTGATCATTGGGGTGGTGTACGTCCTGTTGGGGTACGCCCTCTTCCGCTGGTTCGAGTTTCAGGCACGTCGGCGGGGAACGCTCGAGGCCTTCTGACCTCGGCTCGCTGCCCGCCGCACAGGTTCCGCGATGAACGTTTCCTCCCCACGTGGTTTCCGGCTCTTCCTCTCCCGTCTTCCCCAGGTGGCCGCTTTCTACATCGTCATGGGGCTCATGTTGATGCTCTCCGCCGGGCGTGTGGACTGGGTGGACGCCTGGGTCTTCCTGATCGCCTACTTCCTCGTGGCCGCCGCCGGGCAGGCCTGGTTGATTCGCATCGATCCATCCCTGGTCGAGGAACGCTCGCGCTGGGGAAGCAACACCAAAGCGTGGGACCGGTGGATCGTCTCGGCCAACGCGCTGCTGACGCTGGCGCTGCTGGTCGTGATCGGCCTGGACGCCGGGCGCTTCGGGTGGTCGCACGTTGCAGGACCGGTTCGCCTGGCCGCACTCTTCGGCTTCGTGCCGGCCTTCGGCCTGCCGCTGTTGGCGTCGCGCGCCAATACCTTCCTCGCCTCAACGGTCCGAATCCAGACCGAACGCGGGCACGCTGTAGTTTCGGCCGGACCCTATGCCTGGATCCGTCACCCGATGTATGCCGGCATGATCCTGTTCGACGTCAGCCTGCCGTTGCTGCTCGGTTCGTGGTGCGGGCTGGGGGTCAGTGCGGTCATGGTTGCCCTCGTCATCCTCCGGACGGCGCTCGAGGATCGGACGCTGCAGTCCGATCTCCCCGGGTATGTGAACTACGCCCGGCGCGTGCGCTTTCGCCTCCTTCCAGGCCTGTGGTAACTCGCCCCACGATCCCAGCCCCGCGGGTAGAATGACGATCATTCGCCGGCCGGGAGCGGCGTCTGGCGAAGCGAGCCAGCGCGCCGCACACTCGAGCTGCCGGCAGGAGCCCCGGATGGCCATCCCGAGCGCCCAGGCCCGGCGCGAGGCCGCTCATCTCGCCCGTCTCAGACTGCAATCCAGCCCGCTCTACCTGGACACCGAGACGACCGGCCTGGGCCCGCAGGACGAGATCATCGAGGTGTGCCTGCTGGACTCCCAGGGGGCCGTGCTCTTCGGGTCACTGGTCCGCCCCACCCAGTCAATCCCGATGGATGCGGTCGCGCTGCACGGGATCATCGATGCCATGGTGGCGCAGGCGCCGCGCTGGCCAGAGGTCTGGCCAACCCTGCGCGGGATGATGCTCGGACGCCCGGTAGGGGTCTACAACGCTGATTTCGATAGCCGGCTCCTGCGGCAGACGCACGCACGCCACGCGTCGACGGATTCCGTCGACACGTCGGCGTTCTTCTGCCTGATGCTGTTGTACGCGCAGTACCGCGGCGAGTGGGATGCGTCCCGCCGGAGCTTTCGCTGGCACAGCCTGGAGACAGCCCGCCGCCAGGCCGGGCTGCCTTTCCCAAATGCGCATCGGGCTCGCGACGATGCGTATCTGGCCCGCGCCCTGCTCCACTACATGGCCGCCAGCGCGTGAGCGCCGCGGTCGGGGGTCCGCCTTGAAACCATCCGCCGGGCAACTCCGAGTCCACAGGGTCACGACCGACGCCGACCGCAAGGCCTTCCTTCGCTTCCCCTATCGGCTTTATCGGAACGATCCGCATTGGATCCCGCGGCTCTGGCCTGAGCAGATGGCCTGGCTGCGGCGCGAGAACCCGTTCTTCGAAGCGGGCGACGCCGAGTGGTTCATGGCCCGGCGCCAGGGTGAGATCGTCGGCACGGTCGGTGTCGCTATCGACCACGCCGCCAACCGCGTGCGCCAACGGCGTTGGGGGATCATCGGCTTCTTCGAGTTCATCGAGGACGAGCAGGTATTCGCCGCGCTGATCGATCAAGCTCGGGGGTACCTGCGCTTGCGCGGTTGCACCCACATGGTCGGGCCGCGCTCCTTCACCGACAATGACTTCCCCGGATTCCTCGTGGGCCGGTATGACGTGCCGGCGGCGCTGTATGAGGGGCACACACCACCCTACTACCTCGTGCTTGCCGAGAAGGCCGGGTGGAGCACCACCAGCGACACGCTGGCCTACCGCTTCGAGGCGCACCAGGCCGGCGAGCACCTGGAGCTCCTGCCGCGCAAGCTGCTCCACGTGGCGGAGCGGGTGTCGCGCAACCCGCGCTGCAGCCTGCGCCACGCGGAGCTGGCGCACTACGAGCGCGACCTCGCGCTGGTGCGACGGATCTACAACCGGTCGCTTGCCACGCTGCCGGACTTCACGCCGATGGCGGAGGAGGACCTGCGGCGCTTCGCCGAAAGCATGCGCCCGATCCTGATTGAGGAGCTGATCTGGTTCGCGCTTGTCGACGGGCAGGAGGTCGGCTTCAGCCTGGCCGTGCCGAACGTGGCGGAGGCGTTCCATCGGTGCGGCGGATTGCGCTACCCCTGGCAGTACCTACAGCTGGCGTGGGCGATGCGGCGCATCCGCTCGGTTTCCTTCAAGATCCTGGCTGTCGAGCCCGAGTTCTGGGGGATGGGCCTCGAAGCCTGGATGTTCGCCCGCATCGGCGAGGTCAGCTTGCGCCGCGGCTACCGCTGGCTCGACGGCAGCTTGACCGGCGAAGACAACCCACAGACGAACAAGCTCTCGCTCCGGCTGGGGGGCGAGGAGTACAAGCGCTACCGCGTTTTCACGGTGCCCGTATAGCGCCAGGGGGCATCTGTCGGGGAAGATGCAGCGCCCCCTCCATCTGGAGGGGGCGCGCTAGTTTCATGCTGCCCGCGCAATCGTACGCTGCAGACGGTCGTTCAGGAACTGCCTGACCGCATCCACCGGGACGGCCAGGCCCACCTCCGGGCCTGCCATGATCGTGCTGATCCCCACCAGTCGTCCGTGCATGTCGACCAGGGGGCCACCCGAGTGACCGGGCCTCAAGTACAGGCTCACGGCGACCAGGTCGCGCCACGGCTGCGGATTCTCCGGCAGGTCGGCGCCGACGCCGATCACGACACCGAGCGTCGCGCCGCCTTCGACTCCCCACGGATGTTCGACGGCAAACGCCAACTCACCGGCCCGAAGATCGCGTGACGATCCGAATGGGATCGCGGCAAGCCCGTGCGCCTCGATCCGCAGCGCCGCCAGGTCGAGCCTCGGATCGAAGGCCTCGACCTGCGCCTTGAGGCGGCGACCGTCGCGCAGGACGACCTCCAGGTGGCAGTGCCGGGCGACGTGCGCGTTGGTCACAATCAATCCGTCCGCGCCGGCGACGGTGCCCGTGCCGGCTCCATCCCACCCCGTTCGCACTTGCACCATACTGGCTCAGGCCACAGACGCGAGGTCACCTTGAAGCGAGGCCAGCAAGCTCGAGATCGACATGAGGCTACGCTCGTTCGCCGACGGTGACACGGACGTCGTGCAGCTTGCCGCCGCGCAGGTATCGGGCGCCCAAGGTTGAGCCGATCCGGTCGCCGCCGAGGGCCGCCAGGACGTCGTCCATGTGACGGATCGGCGCGCCTTCAAGGGTGACCAACGTATCGCCGAGCGCCAGCCCGGCCTTCGCCGCCGGCCCGCCGGGTTCGACCGACATCAGGAGCACGCCGGTCTCCTGCCCGAGCTGGCCGGCAACTTCCTCCGGCAGCCGGACCGGTTGCGCGCCGATCCCGAGATAGCCGCGGCGGACGTGCCCGTGCTGCACCAGCATGGGCACGATACGCTGAAGCGTCACGGCGGGCAGCGTCAGGCTGACGCCGCGCGACAGACCGGAGGTGTTCATCCCCACAAACCGGCCGTCGGCGCTGACGAGCGGCCCACCGGAGAAGCCGGGGTACATGACGACATCGGTCTGCAAGTACCGGTCGACCAGGCCGCCTTCCGGCGTGCGCCACTCGCTGCCGAGGGCGCTGACGACGCCAAGCGTCGCCTGGACCGTGCGGCCGGGCCGGCCGAGCGCCAGCACCAGCTGCCCGACGCGCGCCTCATCCATCGGAAGCCACGTGGGCGCCTTGAGCCCCGTGGCCGAGGCGCGCAGCACAGCGATGTCGGCGGCAGGGTCCCGCCCGATCAGCTTGGCATCAACCTCGCGGCCGTCGGGCAGACCCACGCGCAAGTCCTCCTCGCGACGGACGACGTGGCTCGCCGTGACGATCTCGCCGTCGCCGGACCAGATGATCCCGCTTCCCGGGACGCCGCGCCGGCCATTGACCCGGACTACGGCCGCGCCGGCCAGATCGATCATGGCCGCCATCGCCGTTGACAGATCACTCAGGACCGTGCTCATCCACAACCTCCTCTTGGGCGCCGGAGCGGCGCCTCCACAGGAGGCTAACAGACCTCGAGGCGGGGTTCCACTGCCCGACTGGCGAGAAGTGGGCCTGGACGAATGGCTAGGTCAGAGGAGAAGAAGCCCGAGTCGCGTCGCCCGCACCACGGCGTCCGTCCGGCTTTGGGCGCCGAGCTTGCGCAGGACGGCGTTGAGGTGGAACTTGACCGTGTGGTCGCTGACGCTCAGGCGCGCGGCAATGGCCTTGTTGGGCAAGCCTTCCGCCACCAGGCGCAGCACCTCGAGCTCGCGCTCGGTCAAGGGGTCCAACGGAGGGTGAACCTCGCGGGCTTGCGCGTCGAGCTGCAGGGTGTCTAGAGAAGGGTCCGTCACACGCAACCCGCGCCGGACGGCGAGGACCGCCAGCGCCAGCATCTCGGAGTCTGCGTCGCGTGCCATCAGACCACGAGCCCCGGCGCGGCGCGCCTCGGCAGCGTGCGCCGGACTCGGGAGCAGCGCCACCACCGGAGGGAGGTCCGGCGCGCGCTCGGCCAACCCCTCGAGCGGAAGATCGGCGTTCCATCCCAGGTCCCAGAGCAGGACATCCGGCCGGCTGGCCTCGAGCATCGCCTCCAGCTCTCCTTGGGGCGCGCATTGCCCGACCACCAGTACATCGGTCCGCCCGTCGAGCACGCCCGCCAGCCCGGTCCGCGCCAGGATGTCTCCCGCCACGATGAGGAGCCGAACCGGAGGGTCAGACATCGGCGGACGAGGAGAGCGGTTGAATGGACAAGGCAGTGCTGGTCATAGCGGCGCGGGCTCAGTCAAGGAGGGGCGTCCCGGTGTACCAGGAGGTCAGGGCGTGGGGGTCTCAGCGGGGGTCTCGGTGGGGGTCTCGGTGGGGGTTTCCGTCGGCGTCGGCGTGTCCGCCCCCGGCGTGTTGGTCAGCGTGGGTGTTGGGGTGTCGGTGAGTAGCACAAGCAGCGTCGCTGTCGGCGTGCCGGTTTGCGTGGGAGTCGCTGTGCCGGCCGTGGCCGTCAGGCACAGGTTGACCGCATGGTCCGATGTCGGCTCGAGAGCCGAGTTGCTGAAGGTCCTCAAAGACTGGTCGTACTGAGCTGCAGCGCCGCAGGGGTCGCCGGTCGCCAGCAGCAAGTGGCCGTACTCCATCGCGGAGCGAGCGTACTTGCGGCAGGCATCCCAGGTTTGCGCGCTGCAGATCTGGCCGAAGAGGCGCGCCGACTCGGCCCAGTCGAGGCCGAAGTACGAGTTGGCCCACGTGTAGAAGGCAGCCGAATTGCGCCAGGCCACGGCGGTTCCGTCGAGCGGTGCGAAGCGCTCCGCCAGGTTGAGATGGTAGATGCCCTGTTCGTGCAACCCGCGTTGGATCTCGTCGACGCCCAGGCTGCGCAGGGCTTGCGACATCAGCGCGTCGATTTCGCCGGACCGATAGGTGATGTCGCGGCCGCGCAGGGTAATCAGCGCTTCGAGCGCCGTCGACCATCCGCCCTGCCCCAGCGCCGATTGGGCCTGATCGAACAGCGCCTGCAGCGAGGACACATCGAGCGTGGGCGTGGGTGTCGGCGGCGGGCCGGTGGGGACGGGCACTGGCGTCGGCAGTTCGAGGGCGGTCAGGGCGCGCCCCAGCAGCTCGGCGGCGCCTAGGTAGTCCGGGTTGATCTGCAGGACGTAGTCGAAGCGCTGGCGGGCTAGTTCGTAGCGCGTGGCCAGCAGGTCCTCGACCCCCAGATCAAACTGCTCCTGCGCCGCACGGGCGAGCATCTCGTCAGATGACTGTCCCGCGCGCTGGCGCCCGGCCGAGACACCGGTGAGTGTGGCGATCGTCAGAACCAGGACGGCGAACAGCCCCAGCCCACAGACAACCAGGACGGAAGTGCGAACCCGCCTTCGGGGCTGCGGTGGTGGCACCGAGTGCGGACTGGTGGTCGTCACGGACGAGCGCTGCGGCAACATTCCCGATAGCCCTCAGGGCGATGACGGCGGGATGAGCCCGGACGAAGGGCCAAAGCCGCTGGTCACCGTGAAGATCTCGTCGCGCAGCAGGCGGATCTGGTCTGGGACCGTGCCGAGGACCTTTGCCCCGTCCGGCCGGGTGTAGAAGCGCACCATTTTCGGCGGGCCAATGACGCCTGCGCGAATACTGTCTTTGGGGATCTGGATCGCCAGCCAGCCGAGCGAGACCATCTGATCCAGCGACAGATCGGTGCGAACGCCAGACGCCAGTTCCTGGTACAGGGCCGGGGCGCGGGTGATTAGCGTCGGCAGCATGTCGAATCCGACGACGCGGTCGAGGACGGCCAGGACCACCCGCTGCTGGCGGCGCGCGCGGCCGAAGTCATCGCCGGCAGCCTTGCGCACACGGGCATAGGCCAGCGCTTCGGGGCCGTCGAAATGGTAGGCTTTGGCTTCCAGGTTGATCGACATGCGGCCGATGGGGGCAATGCGGATCGGTTCCTCGACGAGAATATCGATACCGCCGATCTCGTCGATCATGCGCTCGAAGGCCTTGAAGTCGATCACGGCGTAGAAGTTGACCGGCACGCCGATCACGTCTTCGACCGTCTGGCGCGCCAGCGCCGGCCCGCCGCCGGGCAGGCGGTAGGCTTCGCCGAGCATGTAGGCGGTATTGATACGGTTGTGATCGAAACCGGGAATCTCGACCCACAGGTCGCGGGGAATGGACAGCATGCCCGCCTGGCGAGTGATCGGGTCGATGGTCACTAGCATCATGCTGTCGGAGCGCGGCGCACCGGAGTTGGCCTCCCAGTCGCGGTAGTCAAGGCCCATGACCAGCAGCGTCACACGCGTACTTCCGTTCCACGGCTGGACGTTGATCGGCTCGAGCGCCGGAAGCGGCGTGGTGCCCGGCGCCGGCGTCGTTCCCGGAACGGTTAGGGCCGTCCCACTGAACGGTCGCAGGCCGCTGGCGGAGACGCCGGCGGTGAAGTTGCGCACCATCACATGCACCACGACCCCGGCCACCAGGATCAGCCCGGCGCAACCGGCAATCAGCAGGCCAAGGATTGCCCGCCACGCCAGGTGCTCGCCCTCCTTGCCGTCCAGACCTCTCAGCCCCACGCTTCCCTCCCGGGACAAGCTCGGCCTATTGTACGACGCATCCCGGGTCTCGGAGGTTCCAACCTCTACCAGCTGTTGGAGTGCGAACGGATCCCCGGACTCGCGGGGCAGCCCAGGTCGCCCTCAGCCTCCGGCCTTGCCGCGCGCCGCCCAAGCCGCCTCGAAGTCGGCCACGGCCTTCTCGGTCAGCGCGTTCTCGGCCATGGCCAGGATCACGTCCAGGGGCAGGCTGAGGTGGTGGGCGCCGGCCAGCAGCGTGTCGACCGCCTCCGCCGGCGACTTGATCCCAGCCGCCAGAATCTCGCAATCCGTCGGGTCGAGGACATCGGCCATCTGGTCGATCAGGCCGGGGCCATCGCCGGTGAATCGCGTGACGCGGTTGACGTACGGGATGACATACTGCGCGCCGGCCTGCGCCGCCAGGTACGCCTGGCCGGGGGTGAAGACGCCGGTGACGGCGACGGTGGCCTCGCCGGATACCTGCGCCGTGAACGTCAGACCCTCGACGGTGCACGGGACCTTGAGTCCCAGGTTCTCAGCCAGCGCCAGGAATGGGTCGGCCTCGGTGCGCATCGCCTGCGGGGTGTGCGCCAGCACCTGGTAGAAGACGCTCCCGGGGAAGAGGGGGCAGAGCGCCTGGAGCGCCTGGCGCGCGTCGGTGTGTCCGGCGCGCGCCAGCAGCGCGGGGTTGGTCGTCGCGCCGACGACGAACCCAAGCGCCGATGCCCGCCGGGCGTCATCGAGGTTGGCCGAGTCAAGGAACAATGCCATGCTGTCCTCCGATGCTTGCCGCCGATGGGGTGCGGTGGGACGGGGCAATCATAGCCGCGACCCCGGCGACTTGCCACGTCCGACGTGACACGTGGCTGTGCCACGTGTCACGTCGGGGGGACGCCGCGGAAACGCGGTATCCTCATCTGCCGGAGGCAACACTATGGCGAGTCGCAGGCTCACGCCGACGGAGCAGGCTGAGGCATGGACCGTGTTTGGCGGCGCGGTGGACTACGTGCGGGTGCGTGTGGACGAGGATGCGGGCTGGACGAATGCCCTACCCCGCCTGCATGCCCGGCTCGCCCGGCGCCCTGCCCCAACGACCGACAACGCTGTGACGCTGGGCCACCGCGTATCCTTCCCGCGTCGTCTGGATACGACAGTGGAGGCTGCGGCGGCAGGCCGATTCGGCGACTTCGGTTGGCTGATGCATGAGCTGACGCATGCCTGGCAGGCAGAACGAATGGGCGTGCGCTACCCGCTGCAGGCGCTGCAGTCGCAGGTGAGGCTCGGGGAACGCGTGTACGACTATGGGGGCGAGGAGGCCCTGCGACGGGCAACGGAGGCCGGTTTCGGGCTACGCGGGTTCAACGTCGAGCAGCAGGCCGAGATCGCCCGCGATTTCTACATGGGCAGGAAGCACGGCCTCGACGTCTCCGCCTGGATGCCTGTCGCCGCAGAGCTTTCGCGCGCCATCCCCGCGCCCTAGGATTCCCGCTCTCTGGCGACGCTCAGCCCTTCGTCGCCCCCTGCCTGCGCAGGGGCTTGCCTGGCTCGCGGACAGAGGCCCCTTTGGCCTCGTGATCCGACTGAACGGTCTTCACCCACCAGCTGGCCTTCACTGCGTCTGGAAGGAGATCATCGCGCAGGTGGCCGACGACGGCTCGGAACAACTCCGCCTGCGTCGGCCCACGTTCCCGAGTGGGCAGCACCTTGAGCAGCGTGCGATGCGTGGCCCGGTACATGGCCGCGTCGACCGTGGTGTTGTACCCGTGGACATTCACATTCTCAACCGTCAGCCGCTCAGACGTCCCTGCTGCTGCCTTGGACGCCATGTGCACCTTCGACTGCGCACGCGCAAACGGCGCATCGCCAACGCGGGGCGCCAGCGATGCTCTCTATGCCATACGCGCAATCGGACCCATTCTTCGTGTTCCTTCCATGGCCGGACCATCGTGCTTGCACTTCGTCTCGGGCATATTCCTTCCGCACGGCCTCATTCAGGCTTCCTCACCACGTCCAATCATGAAACGCTAAGTGCTTCCTGTATTTCCTCCGGCAGAGACTCCAATCCATAGAACACATCCCATGACTCCACATGCCTCACACAAGCACCAGGGTTCAGTTTCCCAAGCGGAGCGAGGCTTTCGATTTCCACAAACTGGTTATTGCAGTATGTTTCTGCATTGCAGTTGTTATCGGGATGCTGTAAGCCAGGATGTACTTCAAACGTCTTCTGGAACAGAATACCGTCCACCCAATACGCCAGCCAACCGTGTGGATTGAAATAGCCCATCTTGAACGGTTGTATGGCGGACTCCGCTTTGAGTAGGACGAAACTATCTCTCCACGTCACACGCGGATCATTGATCCGGCTATAGGGCCAGAGGGCAAACTGACGGTTGTGGAGCAGGCCTGCCGGATCCGTGTTTCCAACCGGCATGGGACGAATTGCGACCAGCAGCGCCCGGCGTCCCCCGAACGCAACGGCCCGGAAGACGGTGGACCTCCGCCCAGCCAGCCGGCTCACTCGTTGAACAGCTCGCCAACCGAACGCCCTTCGTGCGCCCGGATGATGACCTCGGACAGGAGCGGGGCGATCGAGAGGACGGTCATGTTGGTGAGTTGCTTCTCGGGCGGCATGTCGATGGTGTTGGTGGTGACGATCTCCCGCAGGTTGGCCTCGGCCAGGCGTTGTGAGGAGGGCGGAACGAGGAGCGCGTGCGTAAAGGATAGGTAGACGTCGCGGGCACCGTGCTCGCGCACGATCTTGGCCGCCTCGAGGATCGATCCGGACGTCAACACCTCGTCGTCGACCAGGATGACATTACGGTCGGTGACATCGCCGATGACGGTGGTCGCCCGCGCCCGGGCGTCGTCGCGCGAGCGGCGCTTCTCTACGAAAGCCAGCGGGACGCCGAGCTTGGCGGCGAAGTTGCGTCCCTTCTTGGCAAAGCCAAGGTCAACAGTGGCCACGGCCGCGTTCTCGACCTTCTTGGAGACGAAGTAGTCGCTCAGCAGGTGGAACGCGGTCAGCACGTCGCCGGGGATCGAGAAGAAGCCCTGGATCTGTCCGGCGTGCAGATCGATGGTCATGTAGCGATCGGCGCCAGCCACCTCGATCATGTCGGCCAGCAGTCGGGCGGTGATCGGGACGCGGGGCTGGTCCTTCTTGTCCGATCGGGCGTAGGCCATGTAGGGGATCACCGCCGTGATCCGGCCGGCCGAATCCCGTTTCAGGCAGTCGATCATGATCAGGAGTTCCATGATGTTGCGATGGAGCGGTGACGACAGCGACTGGATGACGTAGACATCCTGGCCGCGTACGCTGCCGTGCAGGCGGATGAACAGGTTCTCGTTCGAGAACTCCACCAGATCGTACTGGGACAGGGGGACGCGCATGTACTCGCTGATCTCTCTGGCCAGGTCCCGGCTCGCCGAACCGGCAAACAGCTGGATCTCCCCGTACCCGAACATCCTGCCCATGGCATCCCTCGTGTGCGTGGCCGCCGACCGGTCCAGCGGCGTCGGGGCGTAGTGTAGCGCAACTGAACGAAGCGGGCACCCCCACAGGGAGAGCGTCAGGTCCGGCCGAGGAGCGTCTCAATCGCCTCTCGCGGGGAAGCCGCCCGGGCGACCACACGCTCCAGCGCTGCGCTCAGCTCGGGCCCGCGGCCTGACGAAAGGAACTGCTCGAGCAGCCGCTCGCCGAGCAGCGCATGAACCTCGGCGCTGAGGCGCTCTCGATCCCGGCGCTTCAGCCCTCCGCTGCCTTCGAGGTGGATGCGGTGGGACTGGATGGCATCGACGACCTCGGGAATCCCCTGCCCCAGCGTAGCCACCGTCTTGAGCACGGGCGGAATCCAGGCCGGCTGTCCGGCAGGCTCGACTTCGGCGATCTCCAGCCGGCCGTGGTGATCCCACACCGGCCGCAGGTTCGCGGCGAGCTCGAGGCTCGACTGCAGGGCCCGCACAGCGTTGTCAGCGCCCGGCAGGTCGGCTTTGTTGACAACGAGCAGGTCGGCGGCCTCGAGGATCCCGGCCTTGCTGGCCTGGACGTCGTCGCCCAGGCTCGGGGCTTCGACGACCAGCGTAGTATGCGCCGTGCGGGCAATCTCAACCTCAGCCTGTCCGGCACCGACCGTTTCGATCAAGACCCAGCCGAAGCCGGCGGCGTCGAAGGCGTCGACGACGGCGGCCGTCGTGCGCGCCAGGCCGCCAAGCGCGCCGCGGCTGGCCATGCTGCGGATGAAGACCCCGGGGTCGCCCGACAGGTCGCGCATGCGGATTCGGTCACCGAGCAGCGCCCCACCGGTGAACGGGCTGCTGGGGTCAACGGCGACGATGGCTACGGTAGCCCCCGTCTGGGCTCGGAGTGTCTGGGCCACCCGGTTGACGAGCGTGGACTTGCCCGTGCCGGGAGCGCCGGTGATACCGACCAGGTGCGCTCGACCGGTCCGCGGGAACAGGCTCGACAGCGTCTGGAAGCCCTCCGGGTTCTCGTCCTCGATCTGGGTCAGGAGCCGCGCCAAGGCAAGGCGATCGCCCGCCAGAATGCGTTCCAGAAGATTCATCGGGGCTCGCCCTCAGGACTTGGGGGCCGCGCCGGCCACGGCCCGCTCAAAGGCGGCCACGACGGCGTCGGTGGTGGTGCCAGGACCGAAGATGGCGGCCACCCCATGTCCCTGCAAGATGGGGATGTCCTCGTCGGGGATGATCCCGCCCAGCAGGATCGGCAGGCCAGCCTGGCCTTGCGCCTTGAGCAGATCGACGACGCGCGGCACGAGGGTCATGTGCGCGCCGGAGAGGATCGACAGGCCGATGGCGTCGACGTCTTCCTGCAGCGCCGCCTCGGCGATCATCTCGGGTGTCTGGCGCAGGCCGGTGTAGATGACCTCCATGCCGGAATCGCGCAGCGCCCGGGCGATGACCTTGGCGCCGCGGTCGTGCCCATCCAAGCCGGGCTTGGCGATCAGGATGCGCAGCTTCTTCGCCATGGTGTGCTTCCGACATGCCTCCGGGCGGATGCGAAGCGGATTATACACCGCTGTCCTGCTGCAGCCTCCGGCACGGCCGCTCGAGTTCGCATCTCTCGAGCGATACCCGACGGCCGAAGGGACCTCGACCACCGGCGATGATCCGTGAATGCCCGGCATGACGACGAGGTCGCGAGGCGCCTATGCGCGAAGCGAGCCATCAGGCTGACGGATCGCGTGGCCAAGCCGAGAGGCCCGGCGCCCGCATCCGGGAGCGCTTCAACGCCCGCTTCGTCTTCACCGACCTGGAGCACGAGGCGTTCCTCCGGCAGGCGAATACGGATCCCGGTCTCGACGAGATCTACCGTGACCGGACAGCGGTCATCGATCGCGTCCTGCCTTCCGGCGAACGCTAGGCCTCGGGCAGTCGGTACAACCCCATCGCCTGGCGCACGGCCGCCATGGTTTCCCCGGCTTCGTGCCGCGCCCGCGCCGTACCCGACCGCAGGATCTCCTCCACGCGGCCGGGCTGGCGGGCATAAACGGCCCGCCGCTCGCGGATGGGCTCCAGAAACGCGTTGAGCGCTCGCGCCAGCCGGATCTTGACCTCGACGTCGCCCACCCTTCCCTCCCGGTAGCGTGCCTTCAGGTCATCCACCTCATCCCGGTCGGGATTGAAGGCGTCGTGGTACGCAAACACCGGATTGCCCTCGACCGTGCCGGGGATGTCGGCACGGACGCGGTTGGGGTCCGTGTACATCCGGCGCACCTTGGCGTCGACCGTGCGGGCGTCATCGGCCAGGAAGATGGCGTTGTCGAGTGACTTGCTCATCTTGGCCTGCCCGTCGATGCCGACAAGCGAGGGCACATCCCCCAGCAGGACCTCGGGCACGGGAAACACCTCGCCGTACAGGCCGTTGAAGCGGCGAGCGATCTCACGCGCCACCTCGACGTGCGCCTCGTTATCCTTGCCCACCGGGACAAGCGTCGCACGCGGCAGCAGGATGTCGGCGGCTTGGAGGACCGGGTAGCCGAGGAGCCCAAAGGGCATGGCCTCCAGGTCCGCCGCTTGCGCCATATCCTTGAGGCTGGGGACACGCTCAAGGCGCGGCACGCTGACCAGCATCTCGAAGATCAGGTTCAGCTCGTACGTCTCCGGCACGCCGGACTGCAGGAAGATGGCACTGCGCTCCGGATCGATCCCCACCGCCAGGTAGTCCAACACCATTTCGCGGATGTTGTCGCCCAGGGCGGCGATGTCGGCCCTGTCCGGCCGCGTGGTCAGCGTATGCAGATCGGCGACGATGAAGAAACACTCGTACGAGACCTGCAGCCGAAGCCGGTTGGCCAGCGTGCCGACGTAGTGACCGAGGTGCAGCGGCCCGGTGGGCCGGTCCCCGGTGAGAATGCGCTTGCGCTGGGCATGCATGTCGACCTCCTACGCCGCAGGCGCGGCGTGCGACGGGAGTGCGCACGGCCGGGGAATCAAAACGCCCGTCCCCGATGGGGGACGAGCGTGTTGCCCGCGGTGCCACCCCGCTTAGGCGGCGGCCCGCGGCCGCCACCTCCCTCGCCGGCCGCCTTCGATGGCCGCTGCCACGGTAACGGGGGCAGTCTCCGGCACGGGCTACTGGGCTGCTGTCGAGGCAAGCCCTTCGCGGTGCGGCTCAGAGGTCCATTCGGCGCCGGCGTGCGTGCGGCTTCTCACCCTCGCCGCTCTCTGTCCCGTCGTATCGGCGCGTACTCGTCCTCGTCAACGCCTGTCGGTTCTCGATTGTGACTCAGTCTACGCCGGGAGGAGACTGCCGTCAAGCCGGGCCTCACGCGGGTCAGGCCACGGTCTCCCACAGACTGGCCTCATCAGCCGGTGGGAGCCTGGCAGTCGTACAGGACGTTCGGCTGTCCTGCCCTTGGACCCCCGGAGCCCAGCGGATATGCCGGCACGCCTGCGGGTGAGGGTGGCTGGGGCGACTGGCTTCCTATGCCCGGCAAGCGCAGCGCGCAGTGGCCGTAGACCCACTCCAGCAGGCCGGCATTCTCCGAGCGTGACCCGCGTGCCGGCCGTTGCGCTAACCCGCCTTCCTGCCGTGGGATCCAGAAGAAGCGGACCTCGCCGGCGGCGACTCGTTTCGCAAGCTCCTCGGGCGTCAGAATCGGATCGCTGCCGGTGAACCCTCCCATGGCCATCACCGGTCGGCCCGTCGCCAGGATGAGCGGCGCTGCAGCGTTAGCGTCGAGCGCAGCGGCGAGGAAGACTTCGCCGTCTGCAAGGTGCACGAGCCGATCAACCAGCGGCTGCGGAGGTCCATCGGCCTGCGCGCGGCCGGCGCTCGTTGCCAACTCAGGACCGGCGTACGGAAGGTGGCGGTCACCGCCAAGGATCACGGGGAACGTTGACCACACGGCGGGGACGACGAGCAGGCTTGCGATGCCGAGAACCAAGCCCGATGCAGCCATGGCGCGCCGCCAGACTCCCTCTGTCCCTCCGAGGAGGATCAGGACCATCGCAACCAGCGTCAGCGCGACGAGCAGCGGCGCAAGGCGTGCCTGCCAGTCCGGCCAGTATCCGAGGAGCAGGACCGTGCTCGCGGTCGATGTCGCCAGCAGGGCACCGAGTGCCGCGCGCCAGACTCCCGCGGCACGTCTCTCCCAGAATCGGGACAGCCCAGCCCCGACGAGCGCGGCGATCGCAGGTGCGCACATAGCCAGGTAGTAGCGGTGCATGAGCCCGGCAAGGCATACAAAGACGGCCATCGGCAGTAGCCAGGCAACCCACAGGATCAGCCCGCGCGCCGGCTGGCTGAGGCGAACGCGCCAGCGGGTGTTGGCAGCAACGAGAGCCCCGCCCAGGACAGCCAGGGGGAGCAGCCACGAGGCTTGCCCGGCCAGCTCCGCGTTGAACAGGCGGAAGGGTCCGGGATCGCCGGTCTCCCGCTGAAGGGGCCCGGCCGGAGCACCCGCGGGCCGGGTCTGCAGGCTGTCACCTCCGTCCGACAGTCGCAGCCCGAGACGCGAGGCGGCGTTGTGTCCAACGATCAGCTCGAGGACCGAGTTGCCCTGCGTGCTCGAGACGTAGGGACGATCGGCTTCCGGCGTCAGATCGACGGCCACTGCCCAACTGAGGGACAGCGCGACCAACAGGAGCGTCGCCAGGGCAAGGTGGAGCAAGCGCACGCGCAGGCGCGCGCCGGCCGCAAGGAGGTAGACGGCGTAGACCGCCGGCAGAACCAGCAGCGCCTGCGCCATCTTGATGTTGAACCCGAGCCCAAGGAGCGCTGCAGATCCTAAGAGCCAGCGAGGGCGGCCCGTGTCGGCCGCCTCCCGCGCGGCCCAGGCCGCCAGCAGGCAGACGAGGACCAGTTGGCTGTCCATCGTGTTGTTGCGCGCCGTGGCCACGCTGATCGGCGTCAGCGCCACCACGAGCGCAGCGATGAAGCCCGCCGGGCGTCCGAAGTCGCGCTTCACCAGGATGTACAAGACGACAACCGAAGCGATGGCGGAGAGGGCCTGCGGCAGGATCAAGCTCCAGCCGTGGAAGCCGAGGCCCGCCGCGAATGCAGCCTGCACCCAGAGCCCAACCGGCGGTTTGTCAACTGCCAGAAATCCGGCCGGATCGAAGGCGGCGAAGAACAGGTTGTGCCCGCTTTGGAGCATCGAGCGCACGGCGGCGGCGTAGTACTCGTTGCCGAAGCCTTCCTGGCCGAGCCGCGTGAGGACGAAGAACGCGCTGACGATCGCCGGGATGGCCGGAGCGATGCAAGACCCGAGGCGCCGGGCGGGTCGGGGAATCATACTTCGGCAGAATGCTCGGAGGTCGGCTGCCGCCTCAGATCAGGGAATGCCACCGAGCCCCATCTTCTCCGGCCACGGCTCCACCGTCGACGCGTGCACGGTAACGGGCAGGACGGTTGCCATCGGCAGCACCGTGACCGAGCCTTCGATGCAGCCTATGCTGGTTGCGCAAGGATGGCGCCGTTGTGAGGATTGGTGCTGGGGCATCCGCGTTCACGAGGCAGACGACAGCCGCGCGGCCGGCGCCGGCATGGCCGTGGAATGCAACCAGAGCACTCGTCATCCATCGATCTGCTGGCTCCGCATTCGGTATTCTCCCGATCCTTCCCGGCCAGCGGAGGAAGCCGGCTAACCGCCCGGCAGGAAAGGCCCGAGCTTCTCGAGGATCTTGCGTCTTGGCTGGTAGCCAGAGAGGCGCTCTTTCACCTCGCCGCCGACAAACAGGATCAAGGTCGGGACGCCCATCACCCCGTACTTCATTGTCGTGGCCACGTTCTGGTCAATGTCGAGCTTGACGACGCGTACCTTGCCCGCCCACTCAGACGCCAGCTCGTCGACGATAGGGTCCAGCTGCTTGCACGGGTGGCACCACTCGGCACCGAAATCGACCAGCACCGGCAGGTCGGCGTGCAATACGTCGGCGTCGAACGCGGCGTCCGTTGTGGCAGGGATAGCGGCCATGGACTCTCCAAGGGAGGAAATGGGGAAGCGCTCAACATGCTAAGCGCCGCGCGTGGGCCTGTCAAGCACATGCGCCCTACGCTCGCTCTCCGTTGTCACGGATCAGGAGGATCGTAGGACCAGTAGCAGCCTGGGCCCCGGAGTCGCACGCGGTCGGAGGGAATCACATTCGTTCGGCCACGGTTGCGATGCGGGATTCAGCCTGGCTGCAGCGCGGTCAACCGCAGCCGGCCCCCGAGGCGGCGCCGAGGGGACCGGCGGAGGCCCAACACGCGTGATCACCCGTGCGCCCGCTCACCCTGCCTGCGCTTGACGCCGCTTCCCCCGGCATGGTATCATCCGACCCAATGTGTTAGCACTCGGCAGGCGAGAGTGCTAACCGGCTGAGAGGTCCATGCCAGAGCTTTCCGAGCGCCAGGAGACGATCCTGGCCCTGATCATTCACGAGTACATCGACACGGCCCAGCCCGTGGGCTCGAAGACGCTGGTGGACCACTTCGGGTTGGGCGTCAGCTCGGCGACCGTGCGCAACGAGATGGGCTCGCTCACCGACGAAGGGCTGCTGCGCCAGCCCCACACCTCAGCCGGGCGCGTGCCGTCCGAAGAGGGATACCGCTACTTCGTCCGCCGGTTGCTTCGCGAGACCGAGCTACCCATGGAAGAGAAGCGGCTGATCAGCCACCAGTTCCACCAGGCGCGAGCGGATGTCGACGAATGGTTGCGGCTGGCAGCGGCAGTGCTGGCGCGGCACTCGCGCGTGGCGTCGGTCGTCACGGCGCCGCACGCCGATCGGGCGATCTACAAGCACCTGGAGCTGATTTCGACCCAGGCACGGCAGGTGCTGCTCGTGCTCGTCCTGCAGGGCGGCGAAGTGCGACAGCAGGTGTTGACGCTGGCCGAGAGCATCGACCAGCCGCGGCTGACGCTGACCGCCGAAGCCATCAACCGTGCTTGTTTCGGCAAGGACGCCCAGGGCGTGGCGGCACATGCCGGCCGGGTGTCGGACCTCGAACACGAGGTCACCCGCCTGGTGGCGGAGATCATCGCCCGGGCGGACGCGGTCTCCGCCGGCGCCGTCGTTCACGACGGGATCGCCAACGTGCTCACCCAGCCTGAGTTTGCCGACGCCTCGACCGCGCGCTCGGCGCTGCGCCTGCTCGAGGAGCACGCGTTCCTCGAGGAAGTGCTGGCCAAGGCGCTCAGCCCGAACGTGGGCGGGGTGCAGGTGGTCATCGGTGGCGAGGGCGCCTGGGAAGAACTGAAGGACTGCTCGATGATCCTGGCGCGCTACGGCGCCGCCGGGTATGCAACGGGTGCGCTGGGTGTGCTGGGCCCGACGCGCATGGCCTACGGCCGAACGATCTCCGCCGTGCGTTACGTAGCGGGGTTGATGAGCGACCTGCTGGTGGAGAGCTACGCCGGCTGAGACGGCCCGCTCTGACCGCATTCGTACATGGACAGGAGTGGGATGCCCATGAGCCGACGCAAGCACGGGAAGAAGGACACGATGCCGGATGAGCAGCTCGAACCGCACCCGAACCCGGAGGCCGACGCAGGCGCGCTGTGGAGCGAGGTGAGCGCACCGGCGGCTGAAGCGGCGCCGGCCGAGTTTCCGGCCGATACCCGCGCAGCGGAAAGCGCTGGCCCAGGGGCTGCGGTGGCCGAGACTCCTGACCTGACCGGTGTACCCGAAGAGGCGGCGGCCGAGATCGCCCGGCTGCAGGGGCAGGCCGCCGAGTACCTCGACGGCTGGCAGCGAGCCCGGGCGGAGTTCGCCAACTACAAGAAGCGCATCGAGCGCGAGCAGGAGGAGTCGCGCGCCCGGGTGGTGGCGGACCTGCTGCAGGATTTCACCGCCATCCTCGACGACCTTGAGCGGGCGCTCAAGGACCGTCCCGCAGACGGCGATGCGGCGGCGTGGGCTTCGGGCATCGACATGATCTACCGCAAGCTGATGGCGATCCTCGATGCGGAAGGCGTCAAGGCGATCCTGCCAGCCGCCGGCGAGGCGTTCGATCCCAACGTGCATGAGGCCGTGTCGCACGAGTCCAGCGACGGGCATTCCGAAGGCCAGATCATCGATGTCATCCACCAGGGGTACCGGATCGGCGAGCGCGTCATCCGCCCGGCCCTGGTGCGCGTGGCGAAATAGGAGAGAGGCGCATGGGCAAGATCATCGGTATCGACCTGGGCACGACCAACTCGGTGGTCGCCATCATGGAAGGCGGCGAGCCGACGGTGATCCCGTCGTCGGAAGGCGGGCGGCTCGTCCCGTCCGTCGTGGCCGTCAACCCCAAGAGCGGCGAGCGTATGGTCGGCCAGGTGGCAAGGCGCCAGGCGATCGTCAACCCCGAGAACACGATCTTCTCGATCAAGCGCTTCATGGGCCGCAAGTATTCGGACCCTGAGGTGCAGAAGGGGCTGGAGCTGGTGCCCTACAAGGTGAGCGCCGCGCCGAACGGCGACGTGCGCGTGCACATGGGCGGCCGCGAGTATGCGCCGCCGGAGGTCTCGGCCATGATCCTGTCCAAGATCAAGGCCGATGCCGAGGGCTACGTCGGCGAGGCGATCACCCAGGCGGTGATCACGGTGCCGGCCTACTTCAACGACTCGCAGCGCAACGCCACCAAGGACGCCGGCAAGATTGCCGGGCTCGAGGTGCTGCGCATCATCAACGAGCCGACGGCGTCTTCGCTGGCCTACGGAATGGACAAGAAGGCCGACCAGACGATCGCGGTCTACGACCTGGGCGGCGGGACGTTCGATATCTCGATCCTCGACGTAGGCGATGGCGTGTTCGAGGTCAAGGCGACCAACGGTGACACCTTTCTGGGCGGCGACGACTTCGACCAGCGCATTATCGACTGGGTGGCGGACGAGTTCCGGAAGGAACAGGGCATCGACCTGCGCACCGACCGGCAGGCGCTGCAGCGCTTGAAAGAGTCCTCCGAGAAGGCCAAGATCGAGCTGTCGACGGTCATGCAGACGGAGCTCAACCTGCCGTTCATCAGCGCCGACGCCAGCGGGCCGAAGCACCTGAACATCACCCTCAGCCGCTCGAAGCTCGAGCAGCTGACCGACGACCTGATCGAGCGCTCGATCGGGCCGTGCCGCCAGGCGCTGCAGGATGCCGCGCTGAGCCCGTCCGCCATCCAAGAGGTTGTGCTGGTGGGCGGGATGACGCGCATGCCGGCCGTGCAGGAAGCCGTGCGCAAGATCTTCGGGCGCGATCCGCACAAGGGCGTCAACCCCGACGAGGTCGTGGCGATCGGCGCTGCCATCCAGGCCGGCGTGCTGGGCGGCGAGGTGAAGGACATCCTGCTGCTCGACGTCACGCCGCTGTCCCTGTCGATCGAGACCCTGGGCGGCGTGGCGACGGCACTGATCGAACGCAACACGACCGTACCGACGCGCAAGAGCCAGGTGTTCTCGACGGCGTCCGACAGCCAGCGCGAGGTGGAGATCCACATCGTGCAGGGCGAGCGCCCCATGGCGGCCGACAACAAGTCGCTGGGCAAGTTCAAGCTGGACGGCATCCCCCCCGCCCCGCGCGGCGTACCGCAGATCGAGGTGACCTTCGACATCGACGCCGACGGCATCCTGAAGGTGAGCGCCACCGACAAAGCCACCGGCCGCAGCCAGCACATCACGATCACGGCCTCCTCCGGCCTGTCCGAGGACGAGGTGGAGCGCATGCGCCGTGAGGCGGATGCCCACCGCCAGGATGACCAGCTCCGGCGCGAGATGGCCGAGGCACACAACGCCGCCGACAACGCGGTGTACGCGGCCGAGAAGGCGCTGCGCGACGCCGGCGACAAGCTGCCAGCGGATATTCGCTCAAAGGTCGAGACGCGCGTCCAGGCGACCCGCGGGGCTCTGGACTCCGACAACCCGCAGCGCGTGCGCCAGGCGACAAACGAGCTCCTGCAGGCGATGCAGGAGATCGGTTCCAACGCCTACCAGCAGCCGTCTGGGCCTTCGGCCGGCGGCCCGGCGGGAGGCGGCCCCGGCGCCGGAGGTGCGGCGGGCTCCGGCGGCGGGAGCAAACCCGGCGATGATGTCATCGACGGGCAGTTCAAGGAAACGTAGCCGGCGGCGGACGCCTGCCCCCTGCAGCCATGCCCGAGAAGCGCGACTACTACCAGGTGCTGGAGGTACCTCGCGACGCCTCGTCCGAGGACCTTCGGCGCGCCTACAGGCGATTGGCCAAGCAGTACCACCCGGACGTCAACAAGGAGACGGGAGCCGAGGAGCGCTTCAAGGAGATCAACGAGGCCTATGCCGTCCTGTCCGACGATGAGCGGCGGGCGGCGTACGATCGCTACGGACATGCCGGCGTGCAGGGAATGCCGGCCGACTTCGGCGTCAACCCGTTCGAGATCTTCGAGGAGTTCTTTGGCTTCGGCCTGGGCGGCGGCCGGAGGTCACGGCGCGCCCCACGTCGGGGCGCCGACCTGCGCTTTGACCTCAGCCTGAGTTTCGAGGAATCGGTCTTCGGCGCTGAGAAGGAGATCTCGTTCGCCCGCCAGGATACCTGCACGACGTGCCAGGGGTCCGGCGCCGAGCCGGGGACGACGCCGGTTCGATGCACGACCTGCAACGGCGCCGGTGAAGTGCGCCAGGTGCGGCAGACCTTCCTGGGCTCGATGGTCAATGTGGCCACCTGCCCTGCGTGCGGCGGGGCGGGCGAGACGATCACCGCGCCGTGCCGCACCTGCCGCGGCTCGGGCCGTCAGCGGATCGAGATCCAGCGCGTCGTCCCGGTCCCGGGCGGCGTCGATGAGGGGACCCAGATCCGTCTGGCGGGCGAGGGCGAGCCGGGGATCAACGGTGGGCCGCGCGGCGACCTGTACATCGTGCTGCATGCCAAGCCGCACCGCTTCTTCCGCCGCCGCGGGGACGACATCCTGCTGGACGTGAGCATCAACGTAGCCCAGGCGGCGCTGGGCGCCAAGATCACGGTGCCGACGGTCGACGGCGACGAGCCGACCAGCGTGCCGGCCGGGACGCAGCCCGGGCGCGTCCTGCGCTTGAAAGGCAAGGGGGTCCCGCATGTGCGTCGCAACGGGCGCGGCGATCAGTTGGTGATCCTGTCGGTCGAGGTGCCGCGGACCTTGACCAAGGAGCAGCGCGAGCTGCTCGAAAAGCTCAGCGCTACGCTGGGCAGCGAGGTCCATCCGCAGGAGAAGTCCTTCCTGGATTCGCTCAAGGACCTGTTCGGGGGAACGGCCGGTTGAACTGGCTGGAGATTCGTCTGACGGTTGACGGTGAGCTGGCCGAAGCCGTCGCCGACCTGCTGGCGCGGTACGCGCCGGGCGGCGTGGCGATCGAGTCTGAGCGCGAAGGCGAACAAGCCGCCCTTCCCGAAACACCAGTCGCTGTGTGTGCCTACCTCCCGGCCGACGAGACGCTGGAAGCGCGCCGGGCGGCCGTCGAGCAGGGGCTGTGGCACCTGGGGATGATCCAGCCGCTGCCGGCGCCCGCTTTCCGTCCGATCGACGAGCAAGACTGGGCCGAGGCCTGGAAGGCACACTACCACCCGATCCCCATTGGCCGGCGGCTGCTGATCCTGCCCGCCTGGCTGGCCTCCCCGGATGACCAGCGGCTACCGATCGTGCTCGACCCGGGCATGGCCTTCGGCACCGGCACGCATCCCAGCACGCAGCTGAGCCTGGCCGCGATCGAGGACTACCTGCAGCCGGGCGACGAGATGATCGACCTGGGCTGCGGATCGGGCATCCTGAGCATCGCCGCCGCCCGGCTCGGCGCGCGACACATCCGGGCGCTGGATATTGACCCGCTGGCCGTGGACATCGCGCGTGAGAACGCCGAGCGCAACGGCGTGGCGGCGCAGATCACCGTCAGCGCCGGCTCGCTCGACGACTTGCTCGATGCATGCGCGCCGTCGGCCGACCTGTTGGCGGCCAACATCCTGGCGCCGGTTCTCGAGACCATGGTCCGACAGGGCCTGTCGCGAACGGTGCGGCCCGGCGGCGCTCTGATCCTGGCCGGGATCCTGGCTGAGCAGGCAGAGGCGCTCGTGGAGATCTGTCACCGCCATGGGCTGGACCTCATCGAGCAGCGCGCGTCGGGCGAATGGCGCACCCTGGTGCTGAAAAGCAAACCGCCCCACACGGTGTAGGGCGGTTGCGGAACGTCGGCGGATGCGGACTACGTGACTTCTTCTTCCGGTTCGGTGCCGCGCTTCTTGAAGCGGTAGGTGATGCGCCCGCGGGTGAGGTCGTAGGGCGAGAGTTCCACGCGCACCCGGTCCCCGAGCAGAATGCGGATGTAGTACTTACGCATCTTGCCGGAAAGGTAAGCCAGGACCGTGTGGCCGTTCTCGAGCTTCACGCGGAACTGCGTCGACGGCAGCGCCTCGACGATCATCCCTTCCACCTCAACCTTATCCTGCTGTTTCGTCATCCAACCCTCCGCGGGTGCGCTCGCACGACACCCCGGAACCGCTTGCCGGCCGCCGGCTAGCTTTCGATGCGCGGCGCCAGCTTGCGCGCGCGGCGCTTGAGCCGCCGGATCGCCTTCTTGCGCTCGATACGTCGAAGCTCGCTCTTGGACACGAACCAGCGCTTGCGCCGGAAGGTGCTCAGGATGCCGCTCTTGGCCACTTTCTTGCGGAAGCGGCGCATGAGCTGATCCTGGGATTCATTCGGACGAAGAACTACAGTCGCCATACACGATCACCTCCCTCCCGGTTGCGTTTCTCCCTCGCCTCACTCAGCGACCCCCACCGTCGCCGGAAAGACCTCCAGCTCGAGCCGCTCGCGATCGGAGTCGAGCGTGACGACACGCACCTCGATCTCCGATCCTGACGTGGGCGCGGTGGCGCCATCGGTCCCGCGGATGACCCCTTCGATCCCGTCGTCGAAGGCCACGTACGTCCCGCTGCCGGTCTGGCGCGTCACCCGCCCGCGGCATACGCTGCCTGGGGCATAGCGTTCCCCGGCCAGCTGCCACGGATTGGGCTGGAGCCGTTTCAGGCTCAGCCCGATACGATTGGACTGGCGGTCCAGGCGGATAATGACCGCTTCGACCTCCTGCCCGACGTGCACCACCTGGCCCGGGTCTTCGACCCGCTGCCAAGCCAGCTCCGAAATGTGGATCAGCCCGTCGGCGCCGCCGATGTCTACGAACACGCCGAACTCACGCAGGCTGGTGACGATGCCCTTGCGGACCTCGCCCTCTTTCAGTTCGGAGATCACCCGCCCCTTCTGATCCTGGCGCCACTGACGGATGGCCTTGCGCTCCGAGAGCACCAGCCGCTGGCGCTGCGGGTCGACCTCGATCACCTTGAACGGCATGCGGCGGCCGACCATCTGCTTCAGGTGGACGACGCGCGCTTCCTCGTCCAGCCCGCGTGGCAGATCGGTCAGGTGCGATGCCGGCACGAAGCCGCGCAGCCTCCCGAAGGTCACGATCAGCCCGCCGCGGTTGTAGCCGCTGGGCACAGCCTCGACGATGGCGTCGCCTTCCATCAGCCGCTGCGCATCGAGCCAGTCGCCGCTCTCGCGCGCCTGGGCCAATGAGACGAGCAGGTTGCCGTCATCGTCCAGAGGGTGGACGACCATCACGGCGACCTTGTCTCCGACGCGAGGCCCGGCGTCGCCGGGCACCTTGTCCAGGTCAGCCCGCGGGATGACGCCGTCGCGCTTCATCCCCAGGTCGACGATCGCCCCCTGCCCATCGATGGACAGGATGACCCCGCGCAGAAGATCCCCCCGCCGGGGCATGGAGACTGAGTCGGCCTGGGCAAGCAAGGCCTCGAAGCTATCGGGTGGCTCCGCCATCCGCCCTCCCCTGGAAACAAAACGCCTGATCAGCACCGTCACAAGCCGATCAGGCCCTGCTCAGCGGATTGACGCCATTCCGAGCGTGGCTACCGTCTGCCCTGGCGCCCTCCTCTACCCGTCCACGCGGCCTGCATGCGACTGCACAAGGATTATACGCACCCCCTCCCAGCTTGTCAATTCAGGCTGCGACCGGGTTTTTCAGCCGGATCAGCCCTGCTCAGACGGGCGCAGCAGCACCTTGTCGCCGCCCCGGTTGACCTCCCACGGGAAGATGATGTAGGCGTCGGTGACGGCGGCGTAGTAATCGGGCCGCGACTGCGAGAACAGGCTCCGGTGGGGGTTGAAGTGCAGCACGCAGGTGGACGGAAAACCGCCGGCGGCGGAAACCCGGTTCTTGACCGCCGTGATCGTCCTACCCGAGCCCCACACGTCGTCGACGACGAGCACCTTCTGGCCGGTCAGTTGGGCGTCGGACGGAAATTGGATGAATTGGGGCCAAGCTAGCAGCTTTGCCGCCTCCCGCTGCGACTCGAATGGGAAGTCGACGCTGGCCGTCATGACGTTCTCGATGTTCAATGCCTCACACAGCATCCCGCCCGGCACCACGCCGCCGCGGGTGATGATCACCATGCTGTCGAACTCGGTCGAGAATTGCGGGATCAGATGGTCGACCAGCCGCTCCACCTCTTCCCAGGTGACCATCTCCTTGCGATCCGCCATGCCTCACCGCCTGCCGTTGGCTGCGCTCATGGTAGCATCGCCGGCTCTAGAGGACAAACTGGGACGGGTTCACCGACCGCCCGGGCGAAGCCCGGCTGTCTGGGACGCATATGTCTACCGCCGTCATCCAGGGAACGGGCTCACTGGCCGCCAGGGTCTGCCGGAAGGCGGGGATGCCGGAACCACGTCGCTCTGCCACGTGTCACGTGGTTGCGGGCTTCTTGCCAGACCGGGAACGATGGCGACCCTCTGGCCTACGGTCGAAGCCAAGTGGGCCGCCGTAGGGAGCACTCCCTCCGCCAGATCTGCCATGCTCCGCGGCAGCCTGATCACGCGGGCCGCGGGGTCTTGTGTTCACGGGCGCGCAGGGACAGCCAGAGGTTCGATCAGGATCGCCAGCGGCCGGCCCAGCAGGCGCGTCAGGAGAACCGTCGCTTCGCCGTCACCCGTGAGCCTAAGACGCCTGCCGAGCCCTTCGGTGTCCACCGCCGAGCCGCGCTTCTTCAGCGTCACCCGCCCTACCCCGCGACGGCGCAACTCGAGGCGCAGCCCTTTCTCACTGAAGGGCAGGACGTCGATGACACCGTAGGCGTCTGCGAATGGGCTCTCCAGCAACACATCGGCGGTCAGCAGCGCCAACGCCGGGTCCACCTGGCGGGCGCCCATCGCTTCCCCGAGCCGGCGGACGAGGCCGGCGCGCAGGATCGCCGGGTCGGGCTCATACAAGTAGGCGCGCACTGGACTTGCCGCCTCCTCGGGTGCCTCCGGCCCGGTCAATGTGTCCCCACTGGGAAACAGCGTCGCTCGGGATTCGGCTGTACGCAGCGCGCCGAACCACAACACGCACTCTTTCAGCTCGCCGCCGTCGGACACGAACTCGACCTCCGCCTTCAGGCCGGCGATCTCGCGGCGGTCGATGGCCGGCGAAACCTTGATGCCCATGCCGTCTACGTTCCCCGCCAAGTGCACAAGGGTATCGAGCGGCGGTTCATACCGGGAACTGTCATGCACGCGGCGACCGCCACGCCGCCGCGCAGGGTCGGCGAAAGCGCCGGCCTTGCGGGGCAGGCGCCAGCCCGGATGGGTCAGGTCGCCCAGCAGGGGGACAACGCGTGCGCCGAGCCCGAGGGCCGAGGCGTTGGCCCGCAGCACCTGCAAGCACAGCGTGTCACGGTCGATGGCCACCACCGGCCCCTGCTCGGCGAGCGCCAGTGCGTCGCCGCCGATCCCGCACCCGAGGTCGAAGCACGGGCTCAGGTCCGCCAACCTGGCCGCGTGGTACGCGGCCACACGGTGCCCGGTCGCTTGCTCGAGGGGTTCACGCAAGAAGATCATCTCGCCGGCGCGCGGGAATTTGGAGGCGGCCCGGCGGCGCAGCATTGCCTGGTCGACGGCGAGCCGTGCCAGCCGCTCCGGCCAGCGGCGCGCCAGCTGCTGCGAGACGCGCAGGAACGTCTCCAGGCTGGGCTGCAGTGCCTCGGCCTCGACGACGGCCTCCCGGCCGGAGGCGGAGACCAGCCAACCGAGCGACTCGGTGGTCAGCACGCGGCGTGCCTGCAGATCGGGGGGGCTTGCCGGCTCAGGCCTCCGGCAGCGCGCGGGCAAGCTCGATGAACTGCTTCCATTCCTCGAGGAAGAAGTGCAGCGTCACGGTGCCCAGCTCGAGGTGATAGGTCACTTCGCCATCGGGTTCCGTGGCTTTCCAGGCAATGTAGTCGGCCGTCTCTGCGAGCGTGCTGGTGTTCATCTCCGGTTCGCTGGCCATCGAGTCACCTCATGAGGGATCGAGTTCGAACGCCTGCAGGACCCGCTGCAGCGCCACCAGGCTGGCGCCGGCATGCAGGCCGCCGTCGAGCGCCGGAACACGGTAGCGCCGATCGTACGCGTTGGGTATGAAGTCCGCGGCCGCAAGGACAGGTCGCAGCTCTTCGGCCATTGCCACGCGCCGGGCGGCGTCCCACGTTCGGACCTCGGTCATCCAGCCGATGCGGTAGGCGAAGGCCGGGTCGGGGGGTGCGACCGTCCGGCGCCGCCTGAGCCACCACTGTCGTCCTCGCGCAAGCACCCCGCTCACTCCACCATCGCCCAGGTCGGGGAACGGAGTGTGCAGGTCCGTGGGAGGCTCATTCAATCGGCGCCGGGGGTTTGGCATCAGCGCTACGCTGCCGGCGGCGCAGCCACCAGCGCGGCAATGCCGGCGGCGTCCACGGCCTCACGGCGTCAATCGGCGGATCCCACGGCGGAAGGTCCACCAGCTTGCGGTACGCGTAGCGCGTCAGGAGCAGCAGCGTGGCCATCGCCGGCGCAGAGAGCAGCAAGCCGATCACTCCCGCCAGCGTGGCCCCGACGATGGCGCCCACAAGAACCAGCACCGGGTGCAGGTTGAGCGATGTCCCCAGGATGCGCGGTAGAAGCAGGTAGTCCACCATCTGGTCAAGCAGTGTCGTGCAGGCGATGACGATCAGGGCGAAGGCCAGCGGCGCCAGACCGAACGGATTCGATGTCTGGAACAACGCCACCAGCGCCGCCGCCGCTCCTGCGCTGAACGGTCCCACGATCGGCACGAACTTGGCAAACCCCATCAGGACACCGAGGCCGATGGCGTACCGGACGCCCAGCACGCCCATCAGTACCATCATCAGCACCGCCATGACGAGCACGATCAGCAGCTGGCCGCGCAGGAACGCGTGCCAGATGCGCACCAGCGCCTCCCGCAGGCGCGACAGGTCATACTCGAAGCGCGGGATGGTGATCCCGCCCCAGCGTGAGCGGATGCGGTCCGAGTCGACCGTCAGGAAGTACGACACGGCCAGCACGAAGACCAGGCGGGCCAGCGACTCGAGGGCATGGCCGGCGGCCGAGGCCACCAGGCTGCTCGCCCGGCCGAGAATCGGCTCAACGGTGCCCAGCCCACGTTCGACGAGCGGGATGATCTCGGACGTCGTCAGCGCGAACGTCCAGGGCCCCAGCGCGATCGGCTGGCGGCTGAGCGCTTCGAGCTGGGCTGGCACGCCCTCCAGCAGCCCCTGCAGTGTGACGAACAGCGCCTGCAACTGCTGAACGACCGCCAGCCCGGCGGCGGTGAAGGCCAGCACGAGCAGCACGAGCCAGTAGACGAAGATGATGTTGGTCGAGGCTGCCCAGGACAGGTGCGCCCGGTGGTGCAGCGCCCGGACGAAGGGGAGCGACAGGTACGAGATGATCCCGGCGACGACCAGCAGTGGGATGATCGCCTGGAAGCGCACCAGGAGTGCCCCCACGAGGACCAGGCCCGTGAGGGCCACCAAAGCCTTGGTGGCTAAGCCCCAGCGCGGGGATGGCGCCTCAGCGTTGCTCATCGGGTGCTTCCTGCGCGGGTTTCGGAACCGGCTTGGTCCGGCGAAGACGCCACCACCCGCGGCGGGGGGCCGGCAGCGGTGGCGGAGGCTCGGGCCAAGGGTCGAGGCCGGCCGTCTTGCGATAGAAGTAGGTCAGCCAGACGCGCAGCATCGCCGTCACGGGCTGCGCCAGCAGGACGCCCACGACGCCCGCCAGGGTGGCGCCTGCCATGGCGGCCAGGAGGATCGTCAGCGGCCGCGTCTTCAGGGAGTAGCCGAGGATCCCAGGGATCAGCACCGTGTTCTCGATCTGCTGGATGATCATGAACGCGGCCAGCACGATGGCCGCGAAGGCCAGCGGGTGCAGGCCCCACCAATTGGCTCCCTGGAAGAAGGCCACCACGACCGCGATCAGGCCGGCGATGAAGGGGCCGAAGAAGGGCACCACGTCGAGGATCCCAGCGATCAGCCCAAGTACCAAGGCGAAGCGCACACCGAGGGCGGCCAGGACGGCCGCGACGACCAGGCCGAGCACCAGCGCCAGCAGAAGCTGCCCGCGCACGAACGCCCGCCAGACCAGCGTCGTCTCCTTCAGCAGGCGCAGCGCATCCCCTCGAAACTCCGGGGGCGCCCACGCCGCCAGCCGTTCTTCCGCCCCGTCGATGTCCACGAGCATATAGAAGGCCACGACCACGATCAACGCGATCACGCCGACGGCCGAGGCGGTCGCGGAAGCGAGTGTCGCCAGGATCGTCCCGGTCTGCGACAGAAAGGGCTGCAGGATGGACGCCAGCCCGCTGACGAGCGGCTCGGCGTTCATCTTGGAAAGGTCGAAGGCCCATGGGCCGATGACGACTTGAGCGACGGCTATCCGCTGCAGCTGATCCGGGACCTGGTTCGACAGCAGGATCAGGTCTTCGACCAGGCCGCCGAGCTGCTGCGAGGCTGCCAGCCCGAGCCCGGTCGCCGCGCCGCCCAGAAGAATCCCCAGGGCGACGAACACCAGCAGCGCTCCGCCCAGCCGCGGCATCCTTGCCCGGCGTTCGAGCCAATGGACAAGCGGGGCGAGCATGTACGCCAGCAGCAGAGCCAGCAAGACGGGAAGCAAGAGGCTGCGCAGGGCGTACAGAAGCGCGGCCACCAGGATCAGCAGGATGACCGCACCGGCCAGGCGTGAGCTTGGCCGCCAGGGCGGTGACTCGGGTGGTGGAAGAAGGGTCATCAACGCCTATCCTTGCGGCGCGCGCGTCTCGGGTCCCCCGCGGACCAACCGGCAGCCCGCGCACCCCCCCCCATCATACACAAATTCGGGCGCGGCTTGAGGACATGCTACCGGCGGCGTCTCGCCGGCACCCTTCAGAACGCGACGCGGACCTGCCGGGAGACCTCGGCGACAAATCGCCATGCGGATTGGATCTCGGCGAAACCCTCGCTCAGGACGACCAGGACGTACGGCTCCGCGCCGGTCGGCAGCACCATGCCGGCGTCGTGAGCCACGGGGGCCATCCAACCGCTCTTGTGCGCTACGAGCACGTCCGGAGGCAGTAGGGCGCGCATGCCCTCCCGGCCGGGCTCCCGGAGCATCAGGTCAACCATCGCATGCGAGGCCGCCGGCGAGGAGACGTCTCCGCGCGCCAGCCGCAGCAGGAGCGTGCGCAGGCCGCAGGCCGTGACGATGTTGTTCAGCCCGAGGGCATAGGCGCGCAGGTCCTGCAGCCCGCGCCGCACGACGATCCCCGGCGCTCCGAGGATCGCCATCGACGCGCTTACGTGCTCGGCGCCCAGGTACTCCAGCAGCACGTTGGCCGCCAGGTTGCTGCCGCGCACGATCATGTGCTCGAGCAGGTTGTCGACGGAACAGCGGCTCCCGACAGAAGCGTAGAACCCCGGGTCCGAGTCATCCTCCGGATCGAGGGCGTAGGTGCTGCCATCTGCCAGGCTGCAGAAGCGGTTGGCGACCGTCAGTTGATCGTCGAGGTACAGCCGGCCGTCTGCAGCGGCGAGATGAGCCTCGGCCATGATCGCCAGCTTCACCGTGCTTGCCGGATGAAAGGGCTCATCGGCGTGCAGGCAGACGTCGTGCCCGCCCGCGAGGTCTGAGCAGGCAACGGCGAACCGGCGTAGGCGACAACTCCCGCCCAGCTGGACGAAGCCTGGTGCAGGGTCAGCTTTCCCGTCGCGGGTCATGGTGGGTCCTGCGCCGCGTCCCTGGGGGAAACGCGCGCGCTCAGGTCGGTCCCGGGACTTCTCTCGGGAACACTCTCAGGCGGACTGTGGCCGAGCCGGTACCGACCGCGCCGGGCGCCCGCGCCAGAGTGCCCAGGCGGCCAGCAGGGCGGTGGCGGCCGCGGCGATCCAGCCGGCGTTGGCCACCAACGGCGCGCCGGCTTGCGCGACGCCGATGCCGGCGAAGGCCCACGTCAGGACCAGGATGTACGCCGGGTCGCGGCGCGTGACGGCCATGGCCAATGCCACCAGCGTCGCAATCACGAGGAGGATGACGGCCCACATTTCGGGCCCGATACCCCACCCATTCCACGTCGTGAGGTACAACACGTCGGTCACATTGGCCAGCGTCGCCACGGTGATCCATCCGAGGTAGATGCTGAAGGGCACGCGCACGGCCCAGCGTTCGCCCGGGCCCGCCGCCGACGTACGCCCGATGCCGAGGCGCAGGTAGATCGCCAGCAGGCTGGCCAGCAGCAGCAGCATGGCCACCAGCGTCCAGCCGAAGGCGTTGTAGTGCCAGAAGAACAGCCAGGCAACATTGGCCACACCACTCAGGCTGGGCAGGTATCCGATGCGCCGCAGGGCGGCGTTCTGTCGCTGAAAGGGCAGGACCTGGAAGATGGCGAAGGCCAGCAGGCCGATGTAGATCAGCCCCCATATCGAGAAGACATACCCCGCGGGCACGAAGAATACGCGGAAGCGATCGGAGATCTCACCAGTCAGTTGGCCGTTGAGCGGCAGCGCATTCGCCAGGCCGTTCATGGCGATGGTTCCGACCACGGCCAGCGCATTCACGATCTGCCGAATCAAGTCCTTCGACATCGACGCCTCCTTCTACGCAACCATCCCGGGCCAAGTGGCTGACAGGGCTGAGGGGACGCAGATCCTGGCTTTCCAGGCGGCGCGCAATAGCAGGCGAGGCTCCGGGTCATCCGGAGCCTCGCGGGTCTGCCACCTACCGGCGATCACGTGGGCCGGAGCTGCGCCCGCCACCGGAACGGCCACCCCCGGGGCGGCCGCCGCCCTCGCCGGACCTTCGTGGCGGCCGGCGGTCGCGCTCCAGCGCTTCCTCCGGCGTCCAGCCTTCGAGAACGGCCTGGCGCGACAGGCGGATCTTTCCCTCGGGATCGATCGCCGTCACCATCACCGTCAGGTCATCGCCCACCTTGGCCACGTCCTCAACCTTCTCGATGCGCTCGCTGTCAAGCTGCGAGATGTGTACCAGGCCGTCCGTCCCCGGCAGGATCTGCACGAAGGCGCCAAAGTCGGTCGTGCGCACGACGCGTCCGGTATAGATGCGCCCGACGACCGGGACCTCGATCAGGCCTTCGATCATCTCACGGGCCTTGGCGGCGCTCTCGCCGTTGGTGGCGGCGATGTACACTGAGCCGTCGTCCTCGATGTCGATCGAGGCGCCGGTCTGTTCCTGGATCGAGCGGATGGTCTTGCCACCGGGGCCGATGATGGCGCCGATCTTGTCCGGGGCAATCTTAATCACCGTCATGCGCGGGGCGTGCGGCTTGAGGTCCGGCCGCGGGGCGGCAAGACAGGCCGTGATCGCGTCCAGGATCGTCAGCCTGGCCACGCGCGCCTGCTGCAGCGCCTCGGCCATGATTGCCGGGGTGATGCCCTTGATCTTGATGTCCATCTGCAGGGCAGTGATCCCGGCTCGCGTCCCTGCAACTTTGAAGTCCATGTCGCCCAGGTGGTCCTCGATCCCCTGGATGTCGGTCAGCACGGCGTAGCGATCACCTTCCTTGACCAGGCCCATGGCGATGCCGGCCACCGGGGTCTTGATCGGCACGCCGGTGTCGAGCAGCGCCAGCGTCGAGGCGCAGACCGAGGCCATCGACGTTGAGCCGTTGGACGACAGCACTTCAGAGACCAGACGCATCGTGTACGGGAAATCATCGACCGTCGGCAGGACGGGGATCAGCGCACGTTCGGCCAGGGCGCCATGCCCGGTCTCGCGCCGTGATGTGCCACGCAGCGGGCGCGTCTCTCCGGTCGAGAACGGCGGGAAGTTATAGTGGTGCATGTAGCGCTTCTCGTCGATCGGCGACAGCCCGTCGAGCTCCTGCCGCTCGCGCGGCGTGCCCAGCGTCGCCAGCGTCAGCACCTGCGTCTCGCCGCGCATGAACAACCCGGAACCATGGGCGCGCGGGCTCAGGTCGACCTCGGCGCTGAGAGGGCGGAGGTCGGTCAGCCCGCGCCCGTCGACGCGGCGGCGGTCATCGAGGATCAGCGACCGCACGGTTTCCTTGTGCAGGTCCTCAAGGGCGGCGCGTACGGCGTCCGGTTCCAGCTTACCGTCACCCGCCAGCGCGGCTTCGGCCTCGCTCTCGAGGGCCTCGACGGCGTCGTCGACCGCGGCCTTACCCAGCGGTTGGGCGTGCAGGTCCTTGAGGCGCGAGCCGACCCAGCCGCGAACGGCATTCGCGGCACCCGCACCCGCGGCATGCGGCGGGTAGGCGCGTTTGGGCTTCCCCAACGCCGCGCGCATCTCGTCCTGGATGTCGATCAACGGCAGCATCGCCTGCTGGGCGCGCTGCAGCGCCGCCAGCATCACGTCCTCGGGTACTTCGTTGGCACCGCACTCGACCATCAGGATCGCGTCGCGCGTGCCCGCCACACGCAGGTCGAGGTCGGACTTCTCCAGATCCTGGAAGGTCGGGTCGACGATGAATTGGCCGTCGACGCGGGCGATGCGCACCGCGGCGACGGGGCCGCCGAAGGGAACGTCGGAGACGGTCAGCGCCGCCGAGGCACCGACGATCCCGAGCATGTCGATCGGCGTCTCGCCGTCCGCCGACAGGGCGTACAGCACGACCTGGACGTCGTTGCGCATGTCCTTGGGGAACAGCGGCCTCAGAGGCCGATCGGCCAGCCGGGCGGTCAGGATGGCTACTTCCGAGGGGCGGCCTTCACGCCGGAAGAACGAACCGGGGATGCGCCCGCCGGCATACAACCGCTCCTCGTAGTCGACGGTGAGCGGGAAGAAGTCGATCCCCTCGCGAGGCTGCTTGCTCATCGTTGCGGCGGCGAACAGCACGGTGTCCGCCCGGCGCACGGTGACGGCGCCGCCCGCCTGCGGAGCGAGCTTGCCCGTCTCGATCGTCAACGTCTTTCCCTCGACGACCGCGGTGAATTGTCTGGACTGCAACATGGGATTCCCTTCCGCGCCGGGGCTGGCTCGGGTCAGGGACTGGAGACCGGCCGCCAGGTACGCAGGGCCTGACGGGCGCGCTCCAATTCCCAACCCGGTCTAGGTGCGCCGGCGTCTTGGCTGGTTCGATTCGGGCGTCCCGGGACTTCCCGGATCAGGCGCCCACCGGAAAACACGACGAGCCGATGATCGTCTTGCTCGTCACCCGCTCGTCGGAAGTCGGCATCCTACTTGCGGCGGATGCCCAGGCGGTCCGTCAGCCCCAGGTACCCCTTGGCGTCCTTGCGCTTCAGGTAGGCCAGGTGCCTTCGGCGCTGGCCGACGAGCTTGAGCAGCCCGCGCCGCGACGATTCGTCGTGGCTGTGCGTCCGCAGATGGTCGGTAAGCTGGTCGATGCGCTTGGTCAGGATAGCGATCTGGACTTCCGGAGACCCGGTGTCCCCGTCGTGGCGGTGGTACTCGCCGATCAGTGCCGTCTTGAGTTCCTTGTTCAGCGTCATGACATCTGCTCCTCTGCAGGTCACCCAGGGCGCAGTCTCTCTCGGCCACACCCCGGTCTAGTCAGGAGGCATTATACCAGCCCGGGGCAGGAGGGACAAGGTTCCGTATTCACTCAGCTATTATGTTACCCAGGGGGCCTGGTTCTCTCAATTGATAATGTTACCGAGGGAACCATGGCTGCCAACGACCCCATGACCATTGACGAGCGGCGAAAGTACTTG
>Ga0315293_10000128_pt1 | contig 63153 bp, 49 predicted proteins | sample YL17G13_20_MG_FD_203071 | JGI IMG/M metagenome (GOLD analysis project Ga0315293, IMG submission 203071) | Sediment microbial communities from Yellowstone Lake, YNP, Wyoming, USA - YL17G13_20 | ecosystem: Environmental > Aquatic > Freshwater > Lake > Sediment | place: USA: Wyoming | collected... | reverse complement strand
CGACCCGGGGACTGTCGCAACTGGCCGAACAGATTTTCGGCGGCTGTCTTAGTCATCAGAGTATCAGCGTGTTAATGCGATGGACCGACGACGCACTCAAAGCGTGGCAAAAACAGCCAATCGAGCCAATATACACGGTTGTTTACATCGACGGAATGCACGTCAACAGGGTTGGTTCTGATAGAACGGTGATGATAGCAACAGGGTTGCGAGAGGATGGCGTTCTGGATGTGCTGGGTTTTTGTGTCGGTCCCGGCGAACAGTGCGGCGACTTCCTGGCGGATTTGCGACGACGCGGACTTGAAGATGTAAAGTTGTTTGTCAGCGATGACTCAAAGGCGATTCGATATGCGCTGGAATGGGTTTATCCGGAGGTCGCCTGGCAGAGCTGCACGTTCCATCGGCTGTCTCGTTTGAGAGTTGCCATCGGGACAACTGATTTTCGTGACACAATGGCGGCCGAAGCGTCTTGTATATTCCGATGTCCGAGTCGTGAGGCGGCACTGGATATTGCTGCTGACTGGCGTAAACGTTGGGAAAAGGTTGCACCTTGGCCGACGTATCAGTTCCTAGAAGGATTAACTGACAGTTTGAACTTTTATAATTTACCAATGTGGCGGTGGAAACGGGTACGAACCAATAACCCTATGGAACGGCTGATTAAAACATTGAGACAGCGATTACGACCTATGGGCTGCTTCTATGACGATTCAGCCATCGAAAGGGCTGTCTTTGGCCAACTCCTTCGCTGGCATAAAATTAAACTTACACATAATACTTGACGCTATCCATTCATCGCATTTATTGCCCTGCGATAGAGTTAATGGTATAATGTATTGAAAGCGGGAATCGCGAGTGAATTTGAAAAGTCAATAAGGGGGCGAAAGGCTTCGACCGGATGTCGGAGAGCCGAGCTGCATATCCAGGACGCCGGTTGGCCTGGCTAATCATTCCGGCACTAAACTTAATTGGCAACTACCAGTTGCGAATGGCTGCCTAAATTAGGCAACCCGTCCTTTCAGGCAGTGCCTGCGGGCCTGATTCGGGCGTAAGACAGTGGGCTGCTCTCGTCGGTGCTTTCGGGCCGACGGGTTAAGACCAATCCCGGAATAGCCGAACCGATTGACCGTCGTTTGCCGGTCGGGGAGGCGAAAAAACAAAAAGACGACTAAATATGTAGATGCTCGTCTCAAAGCATACCGGGACGGGGGTTCGAATCCCCCCGCCTCCATTGGACTCGCTTCCCTGAAAAAGGGGATTCGAACCCTAAAAGGGTCTGGGAAAAGAATTTTCCCAGGTCGTCGGGGTGACAGGCAGCATAGCTGCCGCCAGAGGGGCAGCGCCCCTATGGAAATTCGCCTTGCGAATTTGGGTTCAAGGCCAAAGGCCGGAATCCCCCCGCCTCCATTCTGATCTTGCCTCAACTCTTTTATCGGTAACAACTTACATCACACTCATGATGCCATGAGTCCGTCACGGGAGTATTTCGTGTATGTTTTCAGATTAAATGAGAAAGGGATCGAAGGCTCGGTAATTCAAAAGAGCGTGGTTATAATCCCGCCCTCTCCGTTAATTTTTTTGCTGAATTACGTAAGTACTTAGATTTGCGAGTGTTGCATGAGGCTCTGGGCAATGTGACGCCTGATGATGTTTACTTCGGCAGACGAGATGAAATACTAAAACGCAGGGCAAAACTAAAAACCAAAACCATTGAAAACAGAAGAGAGTTTAATTCAAAGGTAACTGAAACAGTGAGCCAAAACCGTCAACTAAAATAGGCCTCTTTACTGTCTCATTTAAGTTGACGACGCACAGCATAATCTCCGAACAACAAAACCATTATTTGTTTGAATCTGTTTGATTTTGCCCGAATTTGTCAAAATCGGTTTGAACCAGTGCCAAAATTGCCTGTTTGATATTCTCCGATAGGTCTGGCTAATGCAAAGATTTGCTGAAAAACTTGGATTTATGAAGGTCAGAACGGTCAAGGTCTGCACAAAAACAGGATTTGGAAGAAGTCGGGAGCATATAATCCGAGTATTTTTGCGGATTTTAGAGAAATACGCATCAGGGAAGATAAATCTTGACAGAACATGCCGATTTTTGTAAAATTATAGGTGTCACACCCGTGTATAACACGGGAAAAAATATGTTTTTTAACCGTGCAAACGGGAAATGTTGGTTTTTATCAATTAATCACCTCCGGGGGAGGACTAAAAGGAGAGGCGGGTTATGAAAAGAACATCCTTAATCATTTCGGTCCTGGCTTTAACAATCATTTCCACCGATGCCTTCGCATCCAAGCTTGTCGGAATAAAGGTTATCGACAAGGACTACCTTATGGCCTTTTACAAAGATGGGGATGTATGTTTTGTTGACGACGGGCTTGGAACCTTGGCCTTTACAGGGGATCATCAAACATCCAATAATTCCAGGACGCTTTACGGAACCGCTCTTAACATAACAAACGCCGTAGCGACTGCAAACTGGACTATAAAATCAACCACTGATACGAATTTTGGCACAACCGGCTTGCATCCGGCCAACTGCTATCGTAAATCAAAACTCAATGGTATGGCTGAAATGAACTGGGGTTCTGGCGACTGGATTTATGAATATACCATGGAACATACCATTTATTTACAATTACCGCATTCCCTCACGCAGGGATACAGCTATACCGTCGACATAAACGCCAATACAAATTCCGATCCGTGCAGCCAGGCCATGACTTTTGATATATTCAGCAGCCGCTCAGAAGCAGTCCACGTAAACCTGGTTGGATATTTAAACGATGACTCCATAAAAGCCGTCGATTTATATATGTGGATGGGAAACGGCGGTGCGCGTAATTACTCGTCCTTTGAGGGTAAAAAGGTTTATATATATAACGTCAACACTTCAGCCACACAGGAAGTGAATACTGTCGCTTTTTGGAAAAGCAGCGGCTCGGATGTAGGATGGTATAACCTCACGATGTCAGATGTCTGGAAGGCCGATTTTAACGACTTTAATACCCCAGGGACATACCGCATCGCGATAGAAGGAATCGGCTGCAGCGAAAATTTCGAGATAAAAAAAGACGTTTATTATGAGCCGTTCAGGGTCAGCACGCTCGGCTATTTTTATATGCGTATCGGCCAGGAAACAAATTATCCTGGGATGCCGGTTCCGCGCCGGCCTCTTTATATCCCCAGTGTATCCCCGTCAACCACAAAGGTTTATATAACCACTATGTCGCCCATTCATCCAAGTTGGGGCACTTTTTCAAGCGGCGACGTCTGGGACAAACCTACCGACTGGGCCCCCTATAAAAAATCGGGCAGTCCTCAGAACAACAACGCATACGGCGGCCATTCCGATGCAGCGGACTGGGACAGGCACTTAGGACATATTTCAAACATTTATGACATGCTCTTACCCTTTATTCTTACCGATGGTAAATTGCTTGATGATAACCTCGGAATTGTCGAAAGCGGCAACGGCATCCCTGATATTCTCGATGAAGCAAGAAACGAAGTCGATTTCTGGCTACGCTTACGCGACGGAGATGGATACAGTCACGGACTTACCAATCCCGACGGCAGCAATAACCTTTACCAGGCAGGAAACACGCCGATAGCGGCCTGGGCGAACGCCGCAAACGCGTCAATGTTAGCTAATTGTTTTATGCTTGCCGGACTGGATAGTTTGAAAGATACCTACACAACTGCCGCAGTTACAGCTTACAATTATGCCTCAGGCCTGGCCGACCAGATGCTTAGTGCAACGCAGAATGTCGGCGATTTAACAGTCAGGGGAAAAGACCTGAAAATGATGGCTGCGGCGTTTCTCTACAATCTGACAGGAGATACTGCTTATGAAGATATGGTCGATTCATTGAGCGAAGTAACATCAGACACTTCAGTGATAGTTGATTCGGGCAAGGACCAGCTTTGGGCATGTGCCGGTTATCTCAAAACCAAACGAACTGTTAATTATCCCGTTTTATTCAGCAGGATGAAGGCATCCATTATTAATGAGGCCAAAAACGTTGAAACAAATAATATTAACAACCGGCCGTCGCGCAGGTCCACAGACAATGCCGCAGGATACTGGAAGCTCGCACACAATGTGCAAAGGTCGATAGTCGCCCACTCGGTTGCCACCAATCCTGCGGATATAGAATTATTCAAAAACGCTATAATTCTGGAAGCCGACTGGGGACTTGGACGTAATTCCCTCAATATCATTTATATGACTACCGCCGCTACAAACCTGGCAAGCAAGCGCAGTGTTGAAAACTGCTATACAACAGGCAGAGACGATGGCTCACCCGGCGTGCATCCCGGCCATACTCCCTATATAAATACCGACGACTGGTACACAGGTATGATTATGGGTAAACCGAGCTGGATGACTGATAAATGTTACCCTGCTTATGGGACATCCTCTACCGGCTGGCCAAAAGCAGAAGGTTATTTCAATACAAGATATGTATGGGCCCATTCGGAATTTACACCCCAGCAAACTATGCGCGGCAAAATGGCCCTGTATGGTTATTTATATGGTTTATATAACGTTACTGCCCTTACCTTTGATTTCAATGGCTTGGCCATCTTTTTCGATTCCTGGTTAAAAGTCCCCGGCGATGCGGGCTACGATTCACGTGCAAACCTTTACGAAGATCCGTCCGGCATAGTGGACTTATATGATTTTGCTGTCTTCGCGAATGGATGGGAACCAGTGCCGTAGCGGTTCAGCGATTACGGCAGGATAATTGTTGCGATGTTACCGGGAATGTCCTGCCCGGTAAGCTCGGCGACTTGCCTTACAACGTCGTCTATAAACTCACGGTAAGTATTCATCGTTTCACCTGCCTTATATCGGGCTGGCTCAGGCAACAGTGTTTGACGTCAGGCAAAATGAGACAAACTTGCGTTCAGATTAGGAGATGACTTCAGCTTTTGCGGACACCAGACAATAAAAAGCATCGAGACGAAATGTTCTATTTTTTAAGCGTTGTCCTACAAATTGTCCTATTTTTCAAGTCGCGTATATGTAAATCTTCAGGAAGAATGAAATAGACCGGGCTTTGAATCAGGAGACGGTTTCAGCTCCTTTCCTGTGATTGTATCGTTGTTTCTTGACCTTGCAAAGATTGCCATGATTTTTCTATAAGGATGCCAAAACAAACCTCCGACGCATGTTAAATTATCAATAAGAATGGCCTGATAATATTTACTTTTCAGGTCGTTTGAATCTGTTGCGTAAAACAGCTTGAACACTCTCCTATCCATATCCCTTAACTTGTTCTACGCATCGTTTGTCTCCTTTTTTACGGTTTCTAACATGCCGGTTCTCTAATTACAAGTGGCACTGTTTGCGAGGGGAAGGTCAAGTTCCATGTGTGTAATTCGCGGGAGTAATACGGGAGTATTTGAAAGCCAAATTCTGATAAATTCTGATAAAATCTGAGAATTTTAAGTAGTTGTAAAAAATAGAGTTATGTTGTATTTCATTGTCTTACAAGGACTTACGAAAACGGCCTGACGGGGGTTCGAATCCCCCCGCCTCCAGTCTTCGTTCGCCGCTTTTTGGCGAACGAAGCGTGTCACGGCGAAGCCCCTAAGGGGCGAAGCCGGACTTTTCAATGATGCGTAATAGCGGCGCTCGTCTCGGCGAAGGCGATTCTCAAGTTACAGAAGGAATAAACACGCCGAGCCGTGTTTGCTCTGTGGTCCGAGAGGCGCATACGCCGAGACGAGTGCAAAATCTGTGTTTACAGAAGGTTGAAGACGCCCTTTCGCCGCTAAATAGTCAATAAGCGGACACCGCTAAGGGCGACAACGGCTGCCATCTCTACTGTCCCGACATCGACGTCGATTTGAATCTCGCCTGCCTCGCAAGTCCACGAGCTTATCTTGCGTATTCGATGCAGCGGAGCTCGCGGAGCAATGTCACCTGGATTTCGCCGGGATAGGTCATTTCGGCCTCGACCTTCTTGGCGATGTCGCGGGCAATCTTCATCGCTGACTCGTCGGGGACCTTTTCGGCGCTGACAATGACGCGAATCTCCCTGCCGGCCTGAATCGCATACGCATTTTCGACGCCCGGGAAGCCGTTGGCTATCTCCTCGAGTTTTTCAAGCCGTTTGATATACCTTTCGAGCGTTTCCCTTCGGGCGCCGGGCCGCGAGGCGCTGATGGCGTCGGCGGAGGCAACCAGAGGCGTATAAGGATTGTCCGGCGGAATGTCACCGTGATGGCCTTCCACGGCGTTCAGTATCACCTGCGGCTCGCTGAACCTCCGCAGGAAATTGGCGCCTATAACGGGGTGACTGCCTTCAATCTCGTGGTCGAGGGCCTTGCCGATGTCGTGCAGAAGCCCGGCGCGGCGGGCAATTGAGCCGTCCAAACCAAGCTCGTCGGCCATTACCTGCGCCAGGAACGCAACCTCAACGCTGTGACGTAGCACGTTCTGACCATAGCTTGTCCGGTAATTCAGCGCGCCAATCATACTCATCACGCGGTTGTTCAGGCCTCGCACGTTGGCCTCGACAGCGGCGTCTTTGCCCAGTTGCAGGACCTTTGCGTTAATTTCCTTTTTGGTCTGTGTGACAAGCTCCTCGATTCGTGACGGGTGGATTCGCCCGTCCTGAATCAGCCGTTCCATCGACAGGCGTGCCACTTCTCGTCTGACGGGGTCAAAGCCGCTGACGACAATCATCCCCGGCGTGTCATCCACAATGACGTCCACGCCGGTGGCCTTTTCAAACGCCCGTATGTTGCGTCCCTCTCTGCCGATGACCCGGCCCTTCATATCGTCGTTGGGAATCTCGACCGTCGAGACCGTCACCTCACAGGTCTGTTCGGCGGCGTAACGCTGAATAGCCGTGCTGATTACCTCCCTGCTTTTTTCGCCGACCTTTTCGGTCGCCTCTTCGACCTTGCGTTGAATGAGAGCGGACATCTCAAGCTCGCACTCATCCTCCAGCCGTTTGAGCAGCAATTCCTTGGCCTCATCAACGCTCATCGCCGTCATTTTCAACAGTTGGTTTTTCTGCTGTGCAATTACCGTCGAGAGCTGCTTATCCTTCAGCTCGACGTTGTGCATACGCCGCTCAATTTCCTTGTCCTGCTCTTCCTGCGTCTTTTCCTTCTGGCGAAGCTGCTCGGCCTGCTTATCCAGCACGTCCTCTCGTTTGCTGAGTCGAAGCTCCGTTTCCCGGAACTCTGCACGAACCTGGTTGGCCTCGGTGGTAAACTGTTCCTTTTTCTTGATGGTTTCAGCGGCCGCTTCCAATTGTGCGGCCCTGATTATGTTCTCCGCTTCCTTTTTGGCGCCGTCCAACTGCCTGTCTATGTCTTCGTGGAAGGTCTTGGTCTTGGCCTTGTTGATAAACCAGACCGCAATCCAGGTGACAGAAATCCCAATTAACAGGCCGGCAACCACGGCGAAAATAGCGGAGATATCGACTTGCATTAATATCCCGTCCATATCCCTACCCTTACAAAATTTGAAAGCCCAATGTTCAACAGCGTCTGCGACGAACTCAAATTGCGGGATTGACGGCAGGAAAGCTACAAGTATATGCTTTAACGAAATGAAATCTTTATTTGCCGGAACTCGCCCCGTCTTATGCGTGGCGGGTTAAAATCATCTGCATAAGGCCCACCACCAGTTTACTAAATTCAGACTGTTGCTGCCCGCCGAGGCGGGATAGTTCGTCTTCAAAATTGGGTGGACTTATGTTCAATATCGTCCCTTTTGTCGACCGGTTAAATGTCTCTAAAGATTCCATCTTCGCGTTTTTTTGCACCAATGAACCCCGATTTTATCGGAGCCAAAAGTGTCTTTGTAGCTCATTTGCCTCCAGAGGCGCCCAAAGGCGCACCTGGGCTGCCCTGTTGTAAACCGTCAAAGCCGCATAATTCATTACAGGGCAAACCGCAATCGTGTTCATCATCGGCAAACTCGAATTGATGGTAAACTGTTTTTGGTATCTGGTCAACAAAAAACTGCCCAAAAACTCCCCCCGAGGCAGAATTTTTACGCTTTAGGTGCCTGCCGGGTCAGCCCCCGGCTGCCCGGAACGGCCAAACCACCCCGACCCCCTTTATTATCTCAAAATCAATGGGTGCTAAAAACAAGAAGCTGCCGATGGGCCGGCGTTTATGCTAAAATTCGGGAATGAACGGCAAAAAATCAGATTCTTTCGACTACGCTCAAGACAGGTGCAAACCGGCTGGTTTATACGTGCATATCCCATTCTGCGAGGCCAAGTGCCGGTATTGCGGTTTTTACTCCGAGCCGATAAAAAATCACAATCCAGGCCGCTTAGTTTCGGCAATAATCACCGAGCTGGGCCAGTACGATTCGGCAATAGCCGTTCAGACGGCCTATATCGGCGGCGGAAGCCCAAGCTGCCTGCCAAAAGACCAACTTTTGCGGCTGGTGGGCGAAATTACCTATCGATGGCCTAAGTTAGATGAGTTTACGATCGAGGTCAACCCGGGCCAAGTTAATGAAGGCATATTGAGTCGATTACGCGCTTGTGGTGTCAGTCGGCTTTCGATTGGGGCACAATCCTTCACTGCCAGCGAGCTGGATTTTTTAGGCAGAAGGCACTCGGTGGCCGACATCAGTCGGGCGGTTGGGGCGGCAAAAGAGGCGCATTTTGAGAATATCAGCGTAGATTTGATTTTCGCAATCCCTGGCTCAACATTGGAATCGTGGAAACACAGCTTGCGTTCTGCTATCGACTTAGGCATCCAGCATATCTCCGCCTACTGTCTTACCTACGAAGAAGGAACGCCGCTGCAAAAGGCGGTCGCGGCGGACGAAGTAGAGCCGGTCGATGAAGAGACTGACCGGGGGATGTATGAGGCGGCCATCGATGATCTCGAACGGGCCGGATTTAAGCAGTATGAGATATCGAATTTCGCAAGGCCTGGTTCTGAGTGCAAACACAATCTTAACTACTGGGCGAACAGGCCTTATATCGGCGTCGGTCCCGCAGCCGGCTCATACTGGCAAGGCAGGCGGACACTCAATATCGCCGATATAAATAAATACATTGAGGCGATTGAGTCCCGGCGCGCCGGGAATGTAACCGCGGAAAGCGAAATCCCCGATAATACTCAGATTGCCTGTGAGACGGCTGTGTTGAATCTCCGTCGGCGGTGCGGCATCGACCTCGAAGAGTTCAAAAGCCGAACCGGTTTTGAGGCGATGGAGCTGTTTGCCGAGCCGATCAGGAGATACAAGAAACTTGGTTTGATAGAAGCGTCCGATGGCAGATTATTTCTTACTCGCAGGGCGCTTCCAATCGCCGATTCGGTCCTGTGTGATTTTTCAGCGGTTTAGCCGGTAGTTTTTGTTATAATAGCGACCCGGTGGGGTAAACCCCACCCTACAAAACTTATGAGCACAGAACTAATACGAAATTTTTCGATAATTGCGCACATCGACCACGGCAAGAGCACGCTGGCCGACCGCATAATGGAGATTACCGGCGCCGTTAGCGACCGCGAAAAAAAAGACCAGTTGCTCGACGATATGGACATCGAGCGTGAGCGCGGCATCACAATCAAGGCATCGGCTGTAACGATGAACTACGAGCACGCAGGCAAGAGCTATATGCTGAACCTGATTGACACGCCGGGCCACGTGGATTTTCATTATGAGGTCTCTCGTGCCCTGTCGGCCTGTGAGGGAGCGCTTCTTGTCGTTGACGCCAGCCAGGGCGTTCAGGCCCAGACCGTAGCCAACGCGTATTTGGCCACATCTGTCGGAGCGGAGCTTATCGGCGTTATCAACAAGGTTGACCTGCCTTCGGCGCAGCCGGAAATCACGGCGGAGGAAATCGAGCATGTCTTGGGCATCAAAAAGCAGGACTGTTTCCGCATCAGCGCAAAGACCGGCGTAGGCGTCCGTGAGCTTCTTGACGCGGTGGTAACGCTACTTCCGCCGCCGCCCGACAGGGGTAATGAACCTACGGCGGCGCTTGTCTTCGACAGCATCTGCGACGACTATCGAGGCGTAATATGCTACGTCAGGGTCTTTGCCGGCGCGCTTACCCTCAAACAAAAAATCAGGTTTATGGGCGCCGGCAGGACGCACCTTGTAACCGAGCTGGGAAAGTTCACTCCCAAGATGTCGCCGGTTGACCGGCTCAGCGCCGGCGAGGTCGGTTACGTCATCGCCAACGTCCGTCAATTGTCGGATGTAACCGTCGGCGACACGATAACTGACGATTCGAGTCCCGCCGAAAAACCACTGCCGGGTTATGTGCCGCCGATGCAGATGGTCTTCTCTGATTTTTATCCCGGCAACAATACCGATTATCCTAACCTGCGTTCGGCCTTTGAGAAACTTACCCTCAACGACGCGAGCTTTTCATTCATTCCCCAAAATTCGCCGGCCCTGGGATTCGGTTTCAGGTGCGGCTTCCTGGGCCTTTTGCATATGGAAATCGTCCAGGAGCGTCTCGAACGCGAAAACGATATTGACGTTGTTCAGACCGCACCAACCGTCAGCTACGAAATCGTGACCAACGACGACCAGGTAAAAAGAATCGATTCTCCCAGCGACCTGCCGGACATAAGCCATATAAAAGAGCTGCGAGAGCCGTTCGTGCGCTTAGAGATTATCACCGGCACCGACGCGATTGGCGGGATTATGAAGCTGGCCGAGAACCGACGATGCAAACTGATTAAGACGGACTACCTCAGCCAGAAGCGTGTTATGCTCGAATACAGGGCGCCGTTGGCCGAGATAGTTTACGATTTCTACGATTTGCTCAAGGGTATCAGCCACGGCTATGCCACGATGGATTACGAATTCCTCGACTTTGAGCCGAGCGACCTTGTGAAGATAAACATTTTAGTCAACAGGATTCCGGTCGATGCGCTCTCGCTGATTGTGCATCGCAGCACCGCCGAATCAAGAGGCCGAAAAATGCTTGTTCGCCTGCGCAAGGCCATTCCGCGGCATCAGTTTGAGATTCCGCTGCAGGTCGCCATCGGCGGAAAAATCGTCGCCAGAGAGACAATCAAGCCGTTCAGGAAAGACGTTACCGCGAAACTCTACGGCGGCGACGTTACCAGAAAAATGAAGGTGCTCAAGAGGCAAAAGGAAGGCAAGAAGAGGATGAAGAACATCGGCTCCGTCCAAATCCCCCAGGAGGCCTTTATGAGCATCCTCGACAGCTCCGACTAACCTGTTCTCGATACTCGATGTCATTTCGAGCGAGCCGAGGAATCTATTACGCTGTCATCCTGAGCGAAACGTAGCGAAGTCGAAGGATCTATTCATTACACCAACAACAAACAAACCGGCCTTCACTTATGCCATATCATTTTGACAACGAACTCCTTAATTGGCTCAAGCCACCCCAAGAGATGAAAAATAGTAAGCAGCGCCGCAAGAAAGAATACTACACCAACTGTCTTAGCCAGTATTGTTTTGTACCATTTTTTATCCGTTGAATCATTACTTTGCTGATGTAAATTTTTACTTGTACTTTCATCTTTGGAAACCATCAAAAGGGCTGCATCATAATGTCCTTTTAGGCGTTGCTCCATTTTGCTAAATTTTTCAATTACATTCCTACGCGATATATTCTTCGGGTAACCTTTAACTTGCAGCGTTCGAGATATTTCCTCCATGCGGTTATAAATTCTATGGATAAATCCGGTTAGTAAACCGTTGGCCTCATAAAGATACGGTTTAGGATCTAAGTTGTTCTTACGACATTCTTCGATAGTCTGATCAAAGACTTTTATTATTGCATCTTCAATAAAAGGAGGAATAAAATCGTCACTCCAAAAAACCGTTACGATGGTATCCGTAAACATAACCCCCTCAACTGATATAATCTTACCATTATGCATTGTAACTGGACGCATTTTGCCAGCGTTAATGGAAAGCCAAGGATTCAGCTTTTCATTTTCAATATTTTCATAAAAATCATCCACTCTTTTTTTTGTTCGCGTGTATAGTGGGGTTCTTTCGTAATTATCCGATATATTTGTTATCTCCTTTGGCGAGCTATAAATTTTACTGAACAAATTGAATTTTGGCAGGACAACGATACTCGAAATCAACGGTAAAAGTACTACAAGTAATATGAGTTTCCAGTGCTTTTTGCCATACTTCCGTACCCACACGATGTTCCGTAGAATCTTAGGCGGTTCGGGGACAATCGCCCCTTCTCGTTCCTCTTTTATATCTTTATTTCCTTGCACCATTTCTGCTGGCTTTAACTTGGCAAGGTCGGCTTTCACATACTCAAGAGCTATCTCGATATTAGTTTGTTCCTCATCGGTAAGATTAAAGTCAAGACATCCGACAAGTCCGGCCAAAGATGCAGGCCAAGCACCCTTACTGATTGGAGCAAAATCTTTGCGCAAACAATCGTGAATAATTATCAGCGATCGGTAGGATTTCTTGAGCGTCTCTTTATGATTTTTGGGTGATACACCAAAACGTTTGGAGGGAATAGATACAAGTCTTAATCCAGGATATTGGTCCAATTCTTTACAAGGTGGCCCCCAGAAACCTTTATCTGGGTCGCCTGTCCTAAGGTATGAATCATCATACCACACATATCTCTTTTTGGGAGGCCCGCTTCTTTTGTCGCGTAATCTCTCGTCTTGGAACGATTTTTTCCGGTATTCTTCTACCTTTTGCCGTCGCTGGTCGTAAGCCCTTTGGTATACAGCCAATTCCTTGTGAAACTCACGACCATATAGCTCAAAAACTTTCCGATTTGCCTCATTAGTCAGTAGATTTTCAACTTCAGTGGCTATCTTCAGTAGAAATGATTTGTTTTGTCCATCCATTTTTCACCTGTCCTTTTCGGGTCGGCACAAGCAGGGTAACGGATAGGTGCGCATGACCACAATTGTACCGCTTGGCAGTTGTACAGCCTGCCGTCCCGATTTAGTTTCAATACAGCTGGCATATTAGCTAAAAACAGCCGACAAAGCAACGTTTCGCCGTTTCCCTTGCTTGACCGCCGCTATAAAACAGGTATAGTAAATTGGATAAGGGAATAGTTTCCGTTACGGAACTTCATAGAAGAGAAAGGAAGTTTATGGGCATCTCTTACTTGTCAATGATACCGATACCTGCGAGGAATGGCCAAAGCCTACCGGCAGGAATTTTATTGCTCCTTATAATCATCGGTTTGATTGTGTTGGTAATCTATAAAGCAAGAATTTTCAAAGCAGCGCAAACACCTTTTCCGATGAATTGGTTTTGTTTTTATACCTACTTTCAGTTGCCGTGTGGGGTTATAGATATCCTTAATGAATTCGACAAAATGGGAAAAGTATCATTTTTTGGACTTGGGCTTATCGCCCTTATTGTGGCCGTATTCATTGGTCTTCACAAACGCAAGTTGTGGGGCTGGTATCTAAATTGGGTTTTGTTCGCAATTGGGGTATTGACTAAAATTCTGTTCTATCCCGTTGGGGACCTCGGTGGGACGCAGTTCGAGAAGATAGGTTTTTTTGCCGGTTGTTTACTTGCAGGTCTTTTATACACTTTAGCAAACGTGATGTATTTCTGGAAAAGAAAAGTATTATTTACATAACTATCTACCTTGTGGCCTCGGTGCTTTGATTTTAAGAAAAAGTCCCTGATTCCCGCCTATTCGATTGTGCTTGGTTGCGTTTTTCGTCTATCGGTTGCGCTGCTTGTTTCGTCTGCCGTCAGACGTCAAACGTAACCGTGACGAGCCGCGCAACCGCAGCCGTATTATGAATCAGAGATTTTGAGACACGTATTTTACGGCGTTTGTGAAAATGGTGATGTCGTCAGGTGTCCCTTACGGGAATAGCCCGAAGGGCTTTGAAAAGGCATAGCCTTTCTATCATTTTCGTTTTGTGAATTTGAAAGGTAAAGATATAGTAGGCCTGTATTGTTCAGGTCTAAAATACCTATACCCTGGCATAACGGCCATTCTCTGGCACAAACCGAATCTCCAATCGACAATGAAGAGCCGTGCATATTCTTTGGAGCATTTTCATGCTGTATCCTTCGTAATCTGCGTCTTCTAAACGGCTAATGTCTGATTGGGATGTTCCAATTAGCTCAGCAAGTTCTTGTTGTGAAAGATTTGCTTGAGTTCTAAGTTTATATATTTGTTCTGCAACATCGAGGTCTTCTTGTATCTTTTCAAGTCTCTGTAATCGCTTTGTGTTGCCTTTGATAAACTTTTTCTGTAAAATCTCTATCGCATCAGTTGTCGTTTTTCTTTTCTTAGTCATAGTTTCACCTGTATATGCGATGTGTATGTTTCTTCGGGTTCTGTAAATACTCTTTTGTATATCTAATAGTTTTGTCGATTTCTTCCGGAGGCACAACGCTTTCCTTTGTTAATCCATGCGTTAAAAGCACTACTCGTTCTTTGGCGAAGGCGTAAAGAATTCTATGTTGCACTCTTCGGACTATCACACGAAGTTCCCAAATATCATCTCTTAAAAACTTAGCGGCTGGCATACCTAATTCATGTCCTTTTTCCTTTAATTGCTTCGCCAAGCCGATTGCTTTTTCTCTGACCTCTTGGTTCTGGCTATTAAACCAGGTCATTAGAGGCACTCGTCCATTTGCTTTTCTAAATATATCAACCCTAACCTTAGACATCCTTATCCCTATATATAGTATATCTCATATTTGATATATAGTGCTAAAGAAAAAAGTTGCTAATTTAAAAAAATGTAATTGCCATAACGTCTTGTATATACAGAACTTATAAAAAACAACAAGAAAAATTTTTTAATCTTCCGATTCGCGTAGCAGCGCGTTCTTGCTTGGCCTCGGCGCTTTGGTTTTAAGAAAAAGGGTTTGATTCCCGTTAGAGATTTGCCTTCACGTATTTTACGGCGTTGCTGAAGATGGTCATTCCGTCGGCCTGCCCTGAGCTTGTCGAAGGGGCGTCTTGTTCGTTCTTTTGACGTGTCCGCCCCTGGCCCTCGGCTTCGCCGAGAGGCGGGCGAGACCTCGCCAGCAGGCGGGTCCAGTGCGGATGCTGGGTATGTCTAACGTGCCGTTCAGGATGGGGCATAAGGCCGAGGACCCGGCCGGTTGAATCGGTCAGGCCGGCGATTGATTCAAAAGAGCCGTTGGGGTTAATGGGGTAGCCGCCCTCGTTTCCGTTCTCATCGACGTATTTGAACGCGACGAAGCCATCCGACTGGAGTTTTTCGAGTGTTTGCGGGTCTTTGGTAACGAGTTTGCCCTCGCCGTGGGCTATGGGCAGGTAGATGCGTCTCGCCGGCTCGATGAACACACACTTGTCCGTCTGCGGGGCTAAGTAAACCCATCTATCCTCGAATTTATTGCTGTCGTTATATGTAATGGTAACAGCGTTCAGCGTCCAGCGTCCAGCGTTCAGCGTGCCGTTGCCAGGCAAAAGCCCCACCTTTACGAGGACCTGAAAGCCGTTGCAGATACCGAGGACTAATTTGCCGTCATCGATGAACTTTTGCACCCGGTCATAGAGGTGATGCCTGATTTGATTGGCTAAGATTTTGCCTGCCGCGACGTCGTCGCCGTAGCTGAAGCCGCCCGGTATCACCATTATCTGGTATTGGTCCAGCAGCGACTTATCTTCAATCATCCTGTTTATATGGACGCGGTCTGCCTGTGCCCCTGCAAGCTCTAAGGCGAACTGGGTTTCGAGGTCGCAGTTAATCCCCGCCGCACGCAGAACTATCGCTTTAATATCTGCCATATCGCTACCCCGCAAATCCGAGATGCTTCGGACTTAGCTCTGCCCACATTGCAATTTTGCAAGCTGCTCCATCAACGCATACCTGTTTGCCGCGTCGCTGTTTGCGAGTTTCATCAGTTGTTCCGCCGCCTCCGGTTTCAACTGCTTGAGCGACCGATAACGGTTTTCGCCGTAAGCATATTCGTCGAATTTCATCGTCGGGGCTTTTGAGTCAAGCTGAAGGGGGTTTTTGCCCTGTTCTTTGAGGCGCGGGTCAAAACGATACAGCGGCCAGTGCCCGCACGCCACGGCCTTCTTTTGCTCCTCGTAGCCGATTGTCATATCAATGCCGTGGTTGATGCACTGGGCGTAAGCGATTATCAATGACGGCCCCGGATACGCTTCTGCCTCGACGAACGCCTTTACCGCCTGATTGGTGTTGGCGCCCATCGCCACTTTGGCGACGTAGATATTGCCGTAGACCATCGCCAGCAGGCCCAGGTCTTTTTTCGGCGCCGGTTTTCCGCCTGCTGCGAACTTGGCAACCGCAGCCCTCGGCGTCGATTTCGACATCTGCCCGCCCGTGTTCGAGTAAACCTCAGTATCTAAAACAAGCACGTTAACATCCGCTCCGCTTGCCAGAACGTGGTCGAGTCCGCCGTAGCCGATGTCATAAGCCCAGCCGTCGCCGCCCAAAGCCCAAACCGATTTGCGAACAAGATAATCGGCGAGCGTCACCAGCCGTTTACATTCGGGGCAGTTGCTCTTTTTACATTGCTCTTTGAGTTTGGTTACGCGGGTCCTCTGCAGTTCAATCGCATCCTGAGCCGGGTCATTGGCGACCACGGCAGCATTTATTTCGCCCGCTAAAGCCGCCTCGATGCAGCCCTTCTTGGCCACTATGTCAAGCAGCTCTATTGCCTGTTGTTTGAACTTATCGACCGTCAGCCGCATACCCATTGCAAACTCGGTGTTGTCCTCAAACAAGCTGTTGCTCCATATCGGCCCGCGACCGTCCTCTCTTGTTGTGTAAGGCGTCGTCGGAAGGTTACCGCCGTAAATCGACGAGCACCCGGTTGCGTTGCCAATCATTGCCCTGTCGCCGAACAACTGCGTCAAAAGTTTCACATAAGGCGTCTCGCCGCAGCCGGCACAGGCGCCGGAATACTCGAACAAAGGCATAATCAACTGGCTGCCCTTGACGCTCTCTCGCTTGAACAATTTCGGGTCTGTATTTGGCATCGACAAAAAGAACTCGTAATTGGTCCGCTCCTGCGCTCGCAACGGTTCCTGCAGCGACATATTTATCGCCTTGCGTCCGGTTGGCTGTTTATTCGCGTCCTTTTCCTGAACCGGGCACATCTGCACGCACACGCCGCAGCCCGTGCAGTCTTCAGGGGCAATCTGAACGGTTGCCTTCATCCCCGCAAATTCCTTACCCTTCGCATCGGCGCTCTTGAAAGCCGATGGGGCCTTGTCGAGATACTTTTTGTCGTATGCCTTCAGCCGGATTGTCCCGTGCGGGCAGACAAATGAACAAGTGCCGCACTGGATGCAAAGCTGCGGCTCCCAGACGGGGATATTGACGGCGATGTTTCGTTTCTCATATTTGGTTGTGCCCGTCGGCCACTTTCCGTCAATGGGAAATTTGCTTGTGGGCAGCTTATCGCCGCGAAGAGCCATAATCTCAGCGGTTACATTCTGCACGAATTCCGGCGCATCCTTCGACACTACGGCCGGCATCCGTTTTGTGCTTGTTACCTTGTTCGGCACCTTTACCTCGTGAACTCGCGCCAACGCGCCATCCACCGCGGCGTTATTCATCGAAACTATTCTTTCGCCCTTCTTGCCGTAGCTTTTCTGGATGGCGGCCTTGATTGCCTCGACTGCCTTTTCAATCGGGATGATGTTGCTTATCTTGAAGAACGCCACCTGCATAATCGTATTGATTCTGGCGCCAAGGCCGATTTCCTGAGCAAGTGAAATCGCGTCGATAACGTAGAACTTCAGCTTCTTATCGACTATCTGCTTTTGCACCTCCATCGGCAGCGTGTCCCACACCTTGTCCGCAGGGTACATACTGGTCATCAAAAATGTCCCGCCTTCCTTTGCCGTCGAAAGCATATCGTATTTTTCGAGAAAGCTCGGATTATGGCAGGCGACGAAATCGGCCCTGGTTATCAGGTAAGGCCTGCGAATCGGTTTTTTGCCGAACCGCAGGTGCGATATTGTAATCGCACCGGCCTTTTTTGAATCGTAAACAAAATAGCCCTGTGCGTTGTTGTCCGTCTTCTGGCCGATAATCTGTATCGAGTTGTGGTTCGCGCCGACCGTGCCGTCCGAGCCAAGACCGTAGAACATCGCGGTGTAAATTCCCTCTCCCGACAGCACAAACGACTCATCAAAGTCCAGGCTGGTGTTCGCCACATCGTCTATGATGCCCACGGTAAAGCCGTTCTTCGGCTCTTTTGCGTCTAAGTTATCAAACACCGCCTTGACCATCGCAGGGGTAAATTCCTTCGAGCCGAGACCGTACCTGCCGCCCACAATCACAGGGTATTCCTTGAAAGCCGTTTGCTTTTTCGCCATTTGCTCGCCAATGCCCGTGCGAATATCCATATATAACGGCTCACCCAGGGCACCCGGCTCCTTGGTCCTGTCCAATACCGCGATTTTCTTTACTGTTTTGGGAAGGGCATCGACAAAATCTTGACCGCTGAAGGGCCTGAATAGGCGCACCTTCAAAACGCCGACCTTCTGCCCTTTCGACTTGTCCGCCGTCTGTGTGGCGGAATTCAGATACTCAACAGTCTCGTGAACCGTATCTGCGCCTGAACCCATAATCACAATCACCTTTTCGGCATCCGCTGCTCCTACATAATCGAACAGGTGATACTGTCTTCCTACTAATTTTGCGAACTTGTCCATCGTCTCCTGCACAATGCCGGCCACAGCCGAATAAAACTTGTTTACCACCTCCCTGCCCTGAAAATAAACGTCCGGGTTCTGCGCGGTTCCCGCAATCATCGGCCTGTCGGGCGTCAGTGCCCTTGCGCGAACTGCCGCCACAAGCTCGTCATCAATCATTTGCCGCATATCATCGAACGTCAGCTCCTCGACTTTTTGTATCTCGTGGCTGGTGCGGAAGCCGTCGAAGAAATGCAGGAACGGCACGCGCGACGCAAGGGTTGCCCGCTGCGAAATAAGCGCAAAATCCATTACCTCCTGGACATTGCAGGAGCAAAGCATCGCCCAGCCGGTCTGCCGGCAGGCCATCACGTCCGCGTGGTCCCCGAAAATCGACAATGCGTGCGCCGCCAAAGACCGCGCCGATATATGGAACACCGTCGGCAGCAGTTCCCCCGCTATCTTGTACATATCCGGTATCATCAGCAAAAGCCCCTGCGAGGCCGTAAACGTCGTCGTCAACGCTCCAGCAGTCAGCGCACCGTGCACCGCGCCGGCCGCCCCGCCTTCCGACTGCATCTCGGTTACGGACGGAATTGTTCCCCAGATGTTCCGCTCGCCCCTGGCGGTCTTGTCGTCGGCTATCTCGCCCATCGGCGAGCTCGGCGTAATCGGATATATCGCTATCACCTCGTTAGTGGCGTGAGCAACGTGTGCCACCGCGCTGTTCCCGTCTATCGTTACCATTTTGCGACTCATATCTGCCTAACCTCTCATAAGAAATCGTATTTCGTATATCGTTTGCGATGATAGTTTCATTGAACGTTGGACGTTAAACGCAACCGTAACGAGCCGCGCAACCCCAACTGCCCGACGTAACCTGTCGAGCTACGGTGAATCGTGTATTTATACAACTTTCGCCCCCACTAATCAATCGAATTTTCTCGTAGCGCAGCGAAGACCTCGGCGTAGGTAAAAGCGAAGACGGGCTCTACTTTCCCGTGCAGCGCCGAACATAATGTTAAAGCGATAAATTCTTAGGAAAATTAATATGGTGGCCCCGGATTTGCGGATTTGCAAGAATCTTCTTGAATCGCGCTGTGACGATCTCCGATGAGGCGGAATAACTTAACTTTGCCTCCGCATCGGCCAAGTTGTCCAAATTCTGGATCAATGTCACGAGCATTTGTGTACCGACGCACCAGTATGAAATCGATTCGATAAATCTATCGATCCTCGAAAAGTAGTCTCCCGCTTGTTTCGCTTCTTGTTCCCGAGCTTGGACAATATCTTTAATGTCAATAGCAGCCGATCCAAGGGCACCGCCCGGCACAATGCCAATGATCATTAGCATTAGTTTCAAAGCAGCACCCAGAATAAATCGATCATCGTCTCTAGCGAACAATTCTGGAAGTGTTTCCATGCAAAATGAAACACTCGTCTGGAGCATTTCTAATTCAAGAATTCCGAACGTATACCCAGATTGGATAGTGTTTTGCGCCGATTTGGCAAGTGCGTCGGCGAGTAAGAGGTTAGACTCCCTCAACTCATCAGTTTTCACCTGCGAAGCCAACTGGTATGCTTCACGCAAGGAGTTTAATAGTTGGTCCTTTCTGCTCTTCTGTTCGAGAAGATGTGACTTAGCGTATTCAGGGATCAAATGTACGTTCCGCGAAAGTTCGGCAAAAGTTTCAAGGCACACGTCGCAAAAGAATGCTGCCTGCAAAGCCTTATTTCTTACTGCGGGATGAGTGTCGTTTGTGATGCCCTTGAGAAAGGACTTCCGCCGCATTATGTATAGCCTGCTAAGTTTCTCTGGTTTTACCATGTCTTAAACCAAATAAAATAAGCAATCTAACGGCGAAGGTGAGCTTCGTTTTGCCCGCAGCGGGCAAAACGTAAACTCCTCCTCATTGTTGGGGACCCATTATCTTCTCGACCGCTAATTGCGTTGCTAGCTCGTTGATGATTCCAAATGCCAGTACTCCGCCTTGGTTGATGATTGTGTTCTTGATTTTCTGCCAAGTAGTTTCGCTTCTGATTTTCTCGAGGAATTCATGGCCCTGCCACGTGAGATCAAACGGAAGTACGTAGATGACACGGTCACTGGTTGATGACTTAACCGGTTCGCATCGTAGGAATCCGGCGTCGTGCAGGAGGACAAGATGGTATTTGAGAGCTAACTCATCGTATCCCTCAATCGGTGGCACGGCGACATGTTCTGGGCCGGGCTTTTCTTCAAAGAAGATGAGTAGTTTGCGGATCAGATCAAAATCTCGTTTCATTTCATTCGTTGTCCCCAACAATGCTTATACAGTCTGTATAAAACGGGAAACACAGACTGTTTCTGCCAGTATAAGATGTTCCCGCTGCTTCTTCAATACTCGTTGCGCAGGAATCTCAATTTCCTCGCATTTTATCCTGCTGAATAAATGAAAAATGTGTATCTGCAACATAAAAAAGGCCACTCAAGGCATAAAAGTCTCGCTTAAATTCATCTCGTATAGAATCGGTTTTGTAATCTAAGTGGTGAGAAACTGAATCCCATGCATCTTGTGCTATTGTTCTAACTTGGATTTCAAATGGCATGGCATTAGTTTCTTTCTTTGCTTTTAATTTAACAATAAAATGTTTTCCCATATACCCAAAGACGTCTTTTCTGTCGTTATTTATTTTGTCTTTTCTTTCAACAATTTCAAATGTCCGCTCTATAACCTTTTCGACCTTATCCAAATCTGAAAGAAATAAACATACTACACGCAGGCCAACAAAATCATTAATACCTTCAAATGGATTCTCTATTTTCTTGTCTGTGACCTTCTTGACGCAAGAGTCAAAGTCTTTTATTCTTCCAATAATTGAATGCACTTTAATCCCAGACTTGGCAATGGCTTCTTTTAAAACACTTTTCCCTTCCTCCATAAGAACCTTGAATTCATGAAATCGGTTATGATATGCTTCAAAAAAGTTATTAAATTCATCTCGCTTCATTTGTATCTACTTTCTTTTCCCCTTTGATCGCTATCGTAAGACCTTGCGTGTTTTTTATCGTTGCATTTGCTTCAAAACTTGTTTCATTTATTTTACCGTCTTTAAGCACAAGTGTGAAACTTGGAATGTCGCCGAACACAGAGACAGCATTGGGGTTAAACCTAACCACATTAACTTCTCCCGTCACGTTGTTTCCAGTTGTGTCTATTTTTCCTGAATAATAATATCCGTAATCGCCACCCAATACTTGACCGCCATTAAAGACCAACACACCAGTACCAAAGCTGAAGTCTGTTTTAAACTCTATAGTCCATAATCCATCAAACATATTATTTCTCCTAAATAAAACATTTTATTCTCTCACGGCAAATCTTTTTGGTCAATTGCTGTAATACCTTCACACGTATCTTCCGGCCTTTTTTACTAAATTAACTATAAGTCCTCACGTTCTTCCCGTCAATTATTAACCCGCAATTGACGCCTTGCGTCATCCCCGGGAACTTTCTCCTTTGACTTTGCAACAGGGGACCCAGTATCCTTTCTCCGGCAGCTTCCAAACAACGAGTCACGAGCCACGTGGCACGGGCGACTAACTAAACCGCCCAGATTAACTATTAATTCCGCTAATATATCGAACGTGAAAAAGGGTATCAAAAATGGTCAAAAAGTGCTCAACTTTGGTAACTTTTTAGCAAAAACGCGCTCATTTCTTATCAAAACTCGCGCATTTTAGGTGCTTTTTTAGGCCTTTTTGAATGTAAAATATTTTTTCACCTCGGAGCGAAGCGTAGATCCCCGCGTCGTATTTTGCTTTGTCCTTCATGAGCAAAGCTAAATGTTGCGGGGGCATACCCTCCATCTTACCCATATTCGTTAATCTGGGCCATTTGTAGCGTTTATCCGTCCATTTCTTCACAAAGTTTTTTGCGTTTTTGGTTGAATGATAAGTGTTATCTTATACTATTTCCCCCGCTAAAACTTCTCCGCCTCCGGCGGAATCCGCATCCCAAATCATCAATCATCAATCAAAAATCATAAATGCTTCTCAGTTGCTGATATATGCATCTGCCTCGGTGCTTTTGATAACTCGATAATCCGGCCCGGGGATTATCAGGATACACTCAACGTCAGGAAATGATTCAATCAAGGCAAGGCCTTTTTCCGGGCCTAATACGTTTACGGTGGTCGAAAGGGCATCGGCATCGACAGCCGTTTTGGCAATTATCGTATCGCTGCTTAATTTCCCTGCCCCTCCCCCAGAGTTAGTATCAATAATATGGCTGACCTTTTTGCCACCTACCATTACAAACCGTCTATAATCCCCGCTTGTTGCAACAGCACAATCATTCAACTTCAAAACAAGCAATGGCTGACTATCAGCCATCCGCTCATCGCTATCCGCTAAATTAGGGTCTTGTATCCCAATCAGCCAGGCGTCCTTGCCTGCCGGTCCGCCGAGGGCGAGACCTCGCCCACCGGCGGGCCTGCCGAAGCAGCGGATATTGCCGCCTGAATCAACCATACCGGCGATTGCGCCTTTTCGCTGCATTATCTCGACTGCCTTATCGACGGCGTAACCCTTTCCTATCCCGCCCAAATCCAGCCGCATCCCAGCAACTGCAAACCGCACCGTTCGCTCATTCGCATCCAGTATCAGCTTTTCATATCCGACCCTCGCCCTTGCTTCGACAAGCGTGCTTTCGTCGGGCATCACATTCGCCTCGCCTGCTTTATGCCAGAGGTCAACCAAAGGCCCGACGGTAATATCAAACGCGCCATTGGAAAGCCGGCTGAACTCAACGCTTTTTTGAAGTATCTCGAAAAGCTCGGGGCTTACCTTGACGGGCTTTGCGAACGCCTCGCGGTTGACTTTGCTCAGCTCCGAATCTTCTTTGTAATCGCTCATCATCGCATCAATCCGCCTCAGTTCGTTAAATCCCGCCTCAATGTAACGTCTGGCCTGGCGTTCGTGTTTTGCCACCGCCACGATTCGCGCGAACGTCCCCATAATCTCGCGGTAGCCGCCGTCAACTTCAATTGGCTGCCGTATCTTTTCCATCACAAAATAATACATAGCGGCCACGAGGCACGCGGTAATAAAGAACTTTAACGCAACTCGTCTGCTATTGTAGTTGTCCATACAAACCTCATATTTTGTAAGCTGATTATAAGCTATAATACGAGGGTGAACAGAACAGAACCTATAATATTGGCTGAGCGAATCGACCGCGACTTTTTGCCCTTTGTCCGCAGGCCCAGCCGATACATCGGCGGTGAGATAAACCAAATTAAAAAGGACCTGCACAACTGCACTCTTACCGTCGCTCTGTGCTTTCCCGACACATACGAGATCGGTATGAGTTACACCGGCCTGTCTATCATTTACGACGTCCTTAACAAAATGGAGGACGTAGCAGCCGAACGTGTTTTTGCCCCCTGGCTTGACGCTGAAGACATACTTCGCAAAAAGAATGTCCCCCTGTTTTCGCTTGAGTCCAAAGCAGCGGTAAACAGTTTTGACGTAATCGGTTTCAGTTTGACCAACGAACTGTGTTATACAAACGTGCTCAATATGCTGGACCTCGCCGGCTTGGCCGTTCGCAGCACAGGCCGAAGCGAAACCGACCCGCTGGTTATCGCGGGCGGCGGGATGACTAACTGCTGCGAGCCGATGGCTGACTTCATCGACCTTTTTATCCTCGGTGAGGCGGAAAACGCCGTAGTTGATTTGGCTCGGCTGATTATCGCCCTGAAAAAAGACGGTGCCGCCAAAAAAGACATCCTGCTCGCCGCGGCAAATAAGTTCGAATGGGCCTACGTTCCTTCGCTTTACAAATTTGAATACGACCCTTCTACGCTGTGCTACGAAGGGCAGGCCGGCAAAATCAAATCGTTTGCCGCCCTTGAAGATGGGCTGCCGACGCGGTTCAACAACGCCGTCGTCGATGACCTCGATATCGCACCCGTGCCGACAAGGCCGATAGTTCCTTTCGCCGAGGCCGTCCACGAGCGAGTCAGTATCGAGATTATGCGGGGCTGCCCCGGCCGATGCAGATTCTGCCAGGCGAGCTTCTGCAGAAGGCCAATTCGCTATCGCAGCATCGACAAAATCTTTGAGACGGCAAAAGATTGTTTCCAGTCAACCGGCTTTGACACAATCAGTTTGCTTAGTTTGTCAACCGCCGACTACCCCGGCCTCGAAGACCTTATCGACCGACTCCATAATTACTTTCGCGACAAATACGTCGGGCTTTCTTTGCCGAGCCTGCGAGTTGACCAGCAATTGAAACTGCTGCCCAAATTAGTAAAGGAGGTGCGTAAAAGCGGCCTGACCATCGCAGTTGAAGCCGCATCGGAAAAATTGCGACAAATCATCAATAAACCCCTCAAGGACGAAGACCTCCTCGCCGCCGCACTCGCCGCCTATCAGGCCGGCTGGCAAAAAATCAAACTGTACTTTATGACGGGCCTGCCGGGCGAAACGGAAGACGACATAAAGCAAATCGTGCACCTCTCATCACAATTAGCCCAGCTCCGCAGACAAGTTGACGGCAGGCCGGTCCAAATCAATATCACCGTATCCTGGCTCGTCTCAAAACCTCATACCCCATTCGGCTGGCTGGCGCAAAAACCGCGTGAATACTTTGAGAATGCCAAAAATCTCATTCTTGCCGAGAAAAGAAAGCTAAACGCAAAGTACCTCCAGTTCAAATTCCACGATATCGAACAATCGCTGCTCGAATCAGCAATAGGACGCGGCGACAGACGACTTGGCGATGTTATTGAGTGTGCCTGGCGAAACGGCGCGAGATTTGATTTGTGGAGCGAATCCTTCAAGCCAGAAATCTGGGAAGAGGCGTTCCAAAAATACGGTATGAATCTCGATACTGCCGCTCAAAGGCAATTTGCAACGGACGAGATTTTGCCGTGGGAACATTTGGGTGGCCCCGACAAGAATTACCTGCTAAAACACTTGGCCGAGGCACGCGAAAAAATAGCGACCCAAAGACAATGACGCGGGCGTAGCTATCCTGTCCTCATACCGCCGGGCAGTTGCAGACCGGCCTGGCCCTGGGCATCCCTGAAGTCGGTTATGATTTTGACGGCGGCCTGCGGTTCATCGACAAGCGAAAAAACGTGGAGGTCCTTTTCAGCTATAAAGCCATATTCCCCGAGCATCTTTTCCCTCATCCAGTCAATGAGGCCCTGCCAGTACTCGCTGCACATAAGTATCACGGGGAAAGACGCCTGCCGGAGGGTCTGAATCAGCACCACCGACTCGAAAAATTCGTCCATTGTGCCATAGCCGCCGGGAAAAACTATAAAGCCGTGTGCGTATTTCAAAAACATTACCTTCCGGCAAAAAAAGTACCTGAACTGCAGCGATATGTTCTGATACTCATTCGGAATCTGCTCTTTTGGAAGCTCGATATTCAGCCCGATGCTCTTTCCTCCCGCCGCCACCGCCCCTTTGTTGGCCGCCTCCATTATCCCTCCGCCGCCGCCCGTTATCACCGCAAAACCCTCTTTGGCAATCTCGTAAGCGGTCTTTTGCGCAAGCTTATAATGCCGGTGCTCCTGGTCTGTTCTGGCGGAACCAAATATCGACACGGCAGGCCCCACCGTAGAAAGCTCCTGAAAGCCCTCTACGAATTCGGACATTATCCGGAATATCCGCCACAAGTCCTCAACCGGCTGACTCGTTATATTCGTCATTCGCAAAATGCTCCTTCAAATCTTTTTTGGTTGCCATCCGCGTTCTTGGGCCTCACCACAGGGCCGGGTTGTTCGCCGAAGGACAGTATTTCGATATCGCACAGTTGCTGCAATCCGGCTTCCGTGCCTGGCATAAGTTTCGGCCGTGAAGAATCAGCGTATGACTGAACACGGTCCAGTCCTTCTTAGGGACTATTTCGGCCAAATCAAACTCAAGCTTTACCGGATCGCTGTTTTCCGACAGTTGCAATCGGCGACTAAGGCGAATCACGTGCGTGTCACACATTATGGCCGGCTGACCATAAGCATTAGCCAAAACGCAATTCGCTGTCTTTCTGCCCACCCCGGGCAGCGTCACGAGCTTTTCCATCGTATCCGGAACGCGGCCCCCATATTTTTCAATTATCGCCTGGCAGGCGCCTTTAATGCCCAGGGCCTTGTTGTGATAAAAACCTGTGCTGCGTATATCATTTTCGATATTCTTCAGTTCTGCTTTAGCCCAGTCCTGTGCGGATTTGTATTTGGCGAACAAACCCGGTGTTACCATATTCACGCGTGCATCGGTGCACTGGGCCGAAAGTATCGTCGCAATCAGTAACTCCAGCGGATTGCCGAACCGCAGCGCCGTTGTCGCATCAGGGTAAAGCTTTTTCAAAATCGGCAGTATCTTCCCTACGCGCTTCGCCGCTTCTTTCTTATCAACCTTAAATTTCTTGACTGTCTTTTTTGCCACGAGTTGTTGTGAGGTTACTGGCCCTGCGATTTCTCCAGAGCCGTCTTCAATTTATCCCCAAACGCCAGCCCGCGCCAACGCTGAGGGGTACTTTGTCCCGGCATTAACAAAATAGTCACCGGAACGCCCGGCTCATTGTAAAGCTCTTTCAGGGCAATCGTGGCTGGATAGTCCTTCAAAGTGGTATCCGCCCTAATCGCCACAACCCCCTTTTGCTTTATCAGGTCCGCAATATCTTTGCGAGAATAGACGGTCTTTTCGACCACCTGGCAGCTAAGGCACCAATCGGCCGTAAATTTTATCAGGACGGGTTTGTTTGCGGCCAGCGCCGAATTTATCGCAGCCGCATCATATTTTTGCCAATCGACAAGCGACGGTTTCGGCACCGGCAAAAAAACAAAACCCGCACCAACGGCAAGTACAACAGCGATAATTCTTACAAGCCGGCGCCTGAACACAGGCGTCGCGTAATTTACCCAGCCCCCCCACATCCAGACACAAAAACCGAGGATGACCGAGTAATACAGGACGTCAATTCTTCTGTCTGCGGGGACGGCGGCGATGAGTTTGACTGCGATAACGAGAAGTATAAAGCCGATGGTCTGCTTTACCAGTTCCATCCATCGACCAGGTCTCGGCGTCTTTTTCAATAATGAAGGTATCGCGGTAAGTATCGCATAAGGGGCGGCCATACCGATACCGATTACCATTATCGCAAGCGTCGCAAGTCCCAACGGCTGGACCATCGCCCAAGCGAATGCCAACGCAAGTATCGCAAAGCTACAGGACGTGCTAAGTATTGCGGCCAGAAATCCCATCCCGACAGCGCCTGCAAATCCCTGGCCGGAGCCGCTTTTGGCGGCAATCGAGCTTGGCACGCTTACCGTGAATAGTCCGAACATAAACAACGCCAACACCACCAGTAAAAGCGCCATGCCCGTAACAAACGCTGGATTTCTGAACTGGTCGCCCCACTGAAGGACGTAGCCGTAGAAAACCTGCAAAATAATATTTGCCCCTGCCAGGCACGCGAAGAAGAGCAGTATCCCCAGACAAAACGCAAGGCCCATTGTGATTGATTTACCTTTGCTTTCTTTGGCGTTCTCGACAAGCCGCATAACTATTATGGGCAAAACCGGCCAGACGCAGGGCATAATGTTCAGCAACAAGCCCGCGACGAACGCCAGAATAAGCGCCGCCCAAATCGAGTAGCTCGCCCACTGACCCGTTAAAGCGGGGGGGTTCTGCGGTTTGGGAATATCGAACTTCGGCTGCGCTGTCGCAGCATCGGGTGCAATCTTTACTTCAACCTTTATGCTGCCGAAATCAGGGACTCGACACTGCGTCTCAGTGCAGACCGCGCCTTCCATACCGATATCAATAACAATAGTTCTCGGCTGAGGCGCATCGGCGGCCACTTCAAACGGCAGGTAAACCGTAAATTTGCCGCCGACAACCTCGACCTTTTTGCCCAGCCCCTCGTCATAAAGCCAGTCCGCTTTGGGGAATATGGGTTTGCCAAACGACAGGAATCGCGCCCCCAGTTCATTCGGCTCAAATTTCAGGTTCATTCCGCCAGGCGCCGTGTCAGCGGAGGCGTAGAAGTGCCAGTCCTTTTCCATCTCAAAGTGAATTGCGATTGCGCTTTTGCCGCCCGGTGCTACTGTGTCGAATTGCTGCTCAGCCCAGGAGGTAACAACATCGGTTTTTTGCTGTTGCGGGGCCTCGGCGGCGATTGCGCCGGCCTTCAAGAGCAAAAACAGCGTTAGTATGCCGGTGATTCTAATCCTCATATCCTTATTGAAGGATAAGCAGTCCATTTACTTCTTTTCTTCGGCGGATTTGTTGTCTTTTGCCTGCTCCGCCGCCAGCAAATCCGTTACTGTCGGTTTGTCCAAAGTCCCCCCTTCCAGAATCACCTTTACATCGTCCGCATCGAGCGTCTCATACTTCAGAAGCGCCTTGGCTATCTGCTCGAGTTTCTCCCTGTTGGCCTCAATAAGCTCTCTGGCCTTGTTGAATGCCTCGTCCGTTATTCGCTTGACCTCGTTGTCTATGATCTCCGCGGTCTTTTCCGAATACTCCTTCTCCCCCGGCAGAACGTAATATGCATCATTAAACCCGGAGTCCGGCTCGTAACTGATCGGCCCAAGCCGCTCGCTCATACCCCAGGTCAGCACCATTTGTTTGGCTATCCGGGTCGCCTGCTGTATATCAGACTGTGCCCCGCTGGACACGTCGTCACAGAACATCTCCTCGGCAATCCTGCCTCCGAAGCAGACCTGCAACAGCGCCATACAATATCTTTTTGTAAACAGCGTGCGGTCCTTTTCCGGTAGCGCAAAAGTTGCCCCGCCCATCGGCCCTCTCGGAATGATGCTGACTTTGTGCAGCGGGTCCGCGTCTTTCAACATTGACTGGACAAGCGTATGCCCCGCCTCGTGGAAGGCGGTTATCTCCTTTTCCTTCTGGTCGATAACCCCGCTTTTCCTGGCTCGTCCCCAGCGCACCTTGTCCCTGGCCTCCTCGAGGTCTGCCACTTCAATGAAGTCCTTGTTGGCCATTGTCGCCGCCAGGGCCGCCTCGTTGATAATCGCTGCCAAATCAGCTCCGCTGAACATAGGTGTGCCGCGGGCCAGCCGTTCCAGGCCCGCGCCGGGGCCGAGCTTGACTTTCTTTGCGTGGACTTTCAATATCTCCAGCCGGCCCTTCAGGTCAGGTAAATGCACCACCACCTGTCTGTCGAACCGGCCCGGCCTGGTCAATGCGTTATCCAATATGTCCGAGCGGTTCGTGGCCGCCATCACAATCACCTGGTCATCCGTATCAAATCCGTCCATCTCAACGAGGATGGCATTGAGCGTTTGCTCCCGCTCGTCGTGTCCGCCGCCGGCAAAACTTGCGCTGCGTCTGCGACCCACCGCGTCAATCTCATCGAGGAATATTATACACGGCGAGCTATCCTTGGCCTGCTTGAATAAATCGCGCACGCGCGAGGCGCCTACCCCGACGAACATCTCGACAAAGTCGCTGCCGGAAATGCTGAAAAACGGAACGTCGGCCTCGCCCGCAATCGCCTTGGCAAGCAGCGTCTTGCCGCATCCGGGCGGCCCGACAAGCAAAACCCCGCGCGGTATCCGCCCGCCCAGACGCTGGAACTTCTTGGGATTTCTCAAAAATTCTATTATCTCCGCCACCTCCTCCTTGGCCTCGTCTATCCCAGCAACGTCCTCAAAGGTGATTTTGACTCGCTCTTTGTCGTGCAGCCGGTGCTTGCTTCGACCAAACGACATCAGCATCCCGCCTGCCCCGCTGCGAAGATTTCGCGCAAACATCAGGTACAAAAACAGGCCCACGAGGACCAGAGGAAACAGCATACTGACCAGGTTCCACAGCCAGATGCGCTCCTTCGCCTGCTCAACCTTCAGGCCGCCTTTTTCAATCTGCTCAGCCAGCAACTTTTTCAACTGTTCATCCAGAACGCCGCCGGACCTGTATGTGACGACGAATTCCTTCGGGGCCTTTTGACCGTTGTTTTTGAGCCACTCCTCATTGAACTGGCCGCTGATATCGGTTTCGCCGAGCACAACCTTTTCGATGTGCCCCTCGCTAAGGTGTGTCACAAACTCATCGTATCTAAGCGGCATGACGCGTTGCTGCTGCCACTTGTTGAGCAAAATCGTTACCGTCAGTATGACTATGAGTATCAAAAGCAGATTGAAGGGTCCGCGTCTATAGACAATCGAGCCTTTACCGGTAATCCCTTTCTCCTCGAATCTGCTCCTAGCGCCACGTTTTTTGTTTCGATTCTCGCCCATATCAACCTTACCACCAAGATACCCGGACACGAAATTTCTTTTTGATTTTTTACTTTTAACTTTTTACTTCGTGTCTTTGGGTCTTGGGCGTTACCATCCGGTTTCCATAAGTTCTACGATTCGCTCAGCCAGCGAGTTTGCAGCAAGTGTTGAGCCGTATGCAAAGCTTTGGCTTTGCCACTCCGAGTAGCTGGCTGATGCGTTTACCGTCTTGTTATCAATCAAAAGCTCGCCTGTCCGCAGGTTCTTCCAACTGACCACTGCACGCAACTCAACCGTCTTCTCCAATGCCCTGCCTATCTGACGTTCGGTCGTCAAAACCGACTCGGTGGCCTGCACAATCTGCCCGCTTATCACGGTATCGGCCCGGTCGCGGTTTGTAACAATCTTATAAGGCGTCTGCGCCTCTATTCGCTTGGCCAGCGCATCGGTCATTTCATATTCCATTCCTCGCCGGAAACTCTGGTTGTCGAACATCTCCACGTAAACGGTCCCCACCCCCTCCGGATACAGCGACGCATTATTGTAGCCGGCGCAGCCGGCCAGCAAGATACACAACGAAGACAGAAGACAGAGGACAGAAGGCAGACGGTCAGTCATCTGTCCTCTATTCTCAGTCATCTGTCCTCTGTTCTCGGTCATCTGTCCTCTACTTTTTACTCAGCTTTTCCTTTGCCGTCTGTGCCGCCTTGCTTTGGGGCCAGTTGTCAACAACCATTTGATAATACATATTGGCCGGCCCGGAACTGCCTGTCCTGCTGTAGTACTTGGCTATCCGCAGATTCTTCTCGGCCAACTGCTCCCCTATCCGCGATAGAATCTCATCCACCTGCAGCTTCTGCGCCTCCTCCGGATAGCGCAGCTTGAAATTCTCATAATAGCTCTTCGCGCTAATCAAGCCGGACCCGTCGTACAGGGGGCCCCGATAGGCCGCATACTTTGTCCTGGCCATTGCGAGCAGGGCTTCTTTCCCCGTTCCTCCGGTAGGCCAGCGAGACGAGATTTCCGACCATTTCAGGTACGCCTCATTGTATTTACGGCGCTTCTCATAGCTGTGCGCCACGGCCAATGAGGCCCTTTTAGCAATATCGGCGCTGCCGGAGCGGTCGCTAATCTTTTCCATTATCTTGATACCTTCATCATAGCCGCGGACCCTGAATACAAGCAAAACCTGCTTCTTTCTACCGGCTAAATAATCGCTTGCTATTTCGAACTCTCTTTCTAATGCGGCATCACGCAGCGAGCTGCCGGGATAATCATCTAAAAACTTTTCGTATTGCTTCACCGCCTTGGTCAGCTTGCTCCCTGCCAACAGCACCTCGGCCTCAATGAAGGCGTCGAAATCCGCACCGGCAATTTCCGGAAAATCCGCCTTAAGCTGTTTTGCGGCCTTGCGGACCTTATTCGACTGTCCGGCGTCCACGAGTTTTTTTACCGTGGCTACCCGAAGCATAAACTCTTCGTCTCTGGAGCCGGTTGTTTGTTTCCATTGGCCCGTTTCATCGAGACGCACCGTCTCGGCCGCTATGGCACACGGTGGCTGCAAGCACAGGACTGCCAATGCCAAAACTCCAAATGTGATAACCACCTGTCGCATCTTTACCTCGAACTCGGACTGCTTTTCAATCTTTCGCTCTTGTGCTCTTACAGGCCTGCACCTGTTCATTATAACCCCCAATTTTGTATTTGCAAACCAAGAATTTCATCCATTGGGAGTGCACTTATCGACGTTCGGCAGATACCCACCAACTGCTCAAAAAAGAGGGTTGTAAGCCTTGAGACAAGCGAACTACGTCCAGTAAAGTCCTTTGCTACGGCAAATTATACGTTCAATTAATCTCGCCGAAAAAACAGGATTATAAACTCCAGAAGGCGGCCTATTCTGATTAAACCACCAGAGTAAAACAACCGATTTTAGCGGCGCGGCCAAACCGGTTAAACCGCATACGCGGGGTTTTGGTCATCGCTTAAACTGGGGGCGATTCTGAGCGTTACAGCAGGACTTCTTTGCATCTAAATTCTCACTCACCCAGTCCTTTCAGGCAAAGCAACAAAAATTTTATTTGTCCGTGGTGACGGCTATTTCGCCTAAAACGGAATTTCGCAGTGTCTCATTGGTGCTGAGTAGCACGGTGTCGTGGTGATTGTTTTTCTTTTAGGCGGGGGTATTATTAACAAAACCCCGAAAAATGGCCGATGAATGAAATTAGAGAACATCGAATAATGAACATTGAACGCCGAACAGTGAGATATACAGTATGAAGAAGTGTCCGTTTTGTGCGGAAGAGATTCAGGATGACGCGGTGAAGTGCAAACACTGCGGAGAGTTTCTAATCGATGCGGAACTAAAGAAAACCGCCAATATCAAATGGTATCAAAGGACATCGTTTGTCGTCATTTCCATATTGTGCTTGGGGCCATTTGCGCTGCCGTTAGTGTGGTTTAATCCGAATTACAGCGCCGTCACCAAGGCGGTCGTTACGATTGCGGTAATCGTTCTTACCGTTGGGCTGTGCTTAGCATCCGTCGAGCTTTATGTAAATCTTTTGAAGCAGATTGAGAAGATGGGGATGTAGGAATTACCGGTTCCACCAGACGAACGGCGGACAAGTGTCGATTTGCGATTTCCGATTGCGGATTTACTTCACCACAAAGACCCCCCCTGCCTACTGCTTGCATCCCCGATAACAACATTCGAGGACGGGAGGGCAGGCAAGACACCAAGAGCAAGTGAAAAAAACAGGCCCTTCAAGTCCGCCGAGGGGGACGCGCCAGACGGACCCCGGATAACGACTTTCCGGGATTTAGACGGACCCCGGATAACGACTTTCCGGGGTTTAGACGGACCAGTCTTTTGAGCCCCTGAGGAATCTGAATTGGAGGACGATGCCGAGCAGGGTGAAGCCAATGAGCAATACGGGCAGGAACCAGTGATTGTCGTAATAGAGCTGGTTGAGGTGCGTCGTAGGCGGGTCCTGGACGAATGTTTCATATCGGTAGATGAGCGAGAAGCCGCCGATAAGGATAAGTGATGCGCCGGCGAAGCTGGTGAAGAGCATAACGGAGAGTTTGAAGACGACGAAGGAAATCATACCGCCTGCGACGACGCCGACAAGCGCGCCTGCCCAGACGAACTGCTGGGGGAGATTGCAGGCGTGCCAGATAGCTGCGGCAAGCACCCCGCCAGCAACGGCGCCGAGGACGCTGACGGCCCATCGCATCAAGGGTAGCGCCAGGATAACCAGAAGTGCTGCGCCGATAACGCTGCCGAGGAGGACTTTTTCAAACTGTGCGCCGACCCACATACCAATGTAGAGGCCGAGCAGGCCGAGGCCGATTACGGTCAGGACCTTGTAAATTCGCCAGCCATACATTAGAGGAATGATGCCGAATGATATGGCGAGGACGGCCTGTAGAGGGGTCAGAAGGGTGGCCTGCTGCCAGATTTGGTCGAGCGCCTGCATGACGTATTTGGTGCCATAATCGACCTGCGTATAGTCGAAGTGGCCTGGTGCTTTACTGGTCTGAGCGAGAATCAGCAGAAAATTCATCTCGTCTTCTCCTTTAGTGTTCAGCGGTGCCCAGCACTGGGCGGGGTTACGATGTTCGCCAGGCGGTTGACTTCTGCGCCGGCTGGGCCTCGCTGTCATCGGATTTGCTTTTTTTGGCCCGCTTTGCTTTGATTTTTGCGGCTTCTTTGACGGCGGCGAAGCGGTTGCTAAGCTTTGGCAGCAGCAACAACTGCACGATTGCGCCAATGACTGTGGCCGCAATGAAAAGTTCAAGGTAGAGTTCGCGTTTGCTGCTTATATGTCCAGTGGCGGCAAAGCCGCTGCGGACTAACAGCAGGATGGTGCCGGTCAGTAGCATAGCAGTTCCTGCCGCTGAGCACAACACAGCAGAGGTGCCTTGCCAAAAGGCGGCGCTGGCTCCAAGGGGAGCGACGATTAAGGCGAGCAGTATCGGCCAATTATAATAGGGGACGCCGATGGTCAGTTGGCGAATTATGGAGAATAGGTCGTCGGATGCATCGACATAGGGTCTTATCAGGATTGAGAAGCCATAAACGGCAGCCAATATCGACGTCATTAGCGTGAGGAAAGTGTTCTGGAATTTCAGGGCCAGCAGGACACCAGCGCCTGCCAGTGCGGCGGCCAAGAGGAGGTTGGGACTGCTGGCGGGCATGGTGCAGACCGCGCCGCAATACGCTCCTACGACGGCAAACATCACTTTTCTGTAGCCGAGTCCTCCCAGCCAGACGAACAGTCCCGCAGCAATGGCAACCATCGCCATCGCGAGCAGTAAACGCGGTGGCAGCCCGGTTACGCGGTGCTCAAATGTCCACAAAAACTCAATCATAATGTGCCCAACTGTATTAAAATATGTCTATAAGATTACGCCCCGCCAAATTTTGGCGTACATTTATTTATCGGCCTAAGACCCCCTTAACGTTAGATTGCGAGTAAATCACTGAAAAGCTGTGAAATTTTCAGAAAATGATTGCGGATGAGAGGAATCGAACCTCCACGGGCGCAATGCCCACAGGCTCCTGAGGCCTGCGCGTCTGCCAGTTCCGCCACATCCGCTGGTTTGGCTGATAATAACGACTTTTTTCCCATTCGTCAATACCGAAGGTCTGGTTAGGCGGGTGCAAAAAGGCAGGATGGGCCAAATGTTATCGGGCCTTGGTGCGGGTTAAAGGGGGGGATGTTTTTTGCCCAAGTTTTGCTTTACGGGTTAGTGGTGCAGCGAGACAATATCCCTGCGATTCGCCTGGCGAATATTGACAGGGACGAGTGAGTAATTCGGTGTGTGCGGGCATATTGTAGTAAGGGAATACGATTTAAGGAGAAACAAAATGAAGCGCAGGAGTTTGTATTCATTAGCGGTGGTGGTTGCGGTTAGCACCTGCTGTTTCGGCGCCGGAGATAAAATCGGGGTCGAGCCAGGGATTGGGCTTACGATTTACAACGATAATTTTGCGGTGGTGCGTGAGGCCCGCAGGATGAAATTTGAGAAGGGGCAAAATACGGTGCGGTTTACGGACGTGGCTTCGGCGATAGACCCGACGAGCGTGAAGTTTGCGTGCCTGTCTGCACCGGGGGCGGTGTCGGTGCTGGAGCAGAATTACGAGTATGACCTTGTGAACGCCGAGAGCTTGCTGAAGCGGTATATCGACAAGAAGGTGATGGTTGTTGTGCGGGGCAGCGGGTCGGAGACGAGAAAACACGTCGAAGGAGTTTTGCTGGCGGCTGTCGGCGGAGAACTGATATTAAAAAGCGAGGAGGGCGGAATTGAGATAATCGGGCAGGGCAGTGTTGAGGAAGTAGCGATGAAGGAACTCCCTGATGATTTGGTGACGAGGCCGACGCTTGTATGGCTTGCCCAGTCAGACAAGGGGGGCGAACAGCTTTGCGAGGTGGCTTACACAACCGGGGCGATTGGCTGGAAGGCGGATTACACGGCGGTATTGAACGCGGACGATACGGCGCTGGATTTTTCGGGTTGGGTGACGATTGATAACAGAAGCGGGGCCGGCTATAAGGACGCGACGCTGAAACTGATTGCGGGGGACGTGCGTCGTGTTATGCCGCAGCCGATGGCGTTGGACAAACTCGGCGTTGTAAGGGAGATGCGGGCAGCGGCGCCGGCTTTTGAGGAAAAGGCGTTTATGGAATACCATATGTACACCTTAGGAAGGAAGAGCACGATAAACAATAACCAGGTCAAGCAGATTGAGTTTATCGAGCCGGCGGAGGGTGTCAAGGCGAAGAAGATTTATGTTTATGAGCGAAGCGACTACTGGAACCCGAGAGGCGGGGACCAAAGCAAAAAGGTGATGGTCAAGATTGAGTTTGAGAACAAGAAGGACAACAAACTTGGTATTGCTTTACCGAAGGGAAAGGTTCGCGTCTTCAAGAAAGACCCGGCAGATGCGAGCTTACAGTTTGTCGGCGAGGATGAGATAGACCATACGCCGAAGGATGAGAAGCTGTCGCTTTATATCGGCGACGCTTTTGATATAGTCGCGGAGCATACATTAGTTGACAGCAAGGAGCAGTGGGGCAAACACCGCGAGTCGCACAAGATTGAGCTTCGCAACAGAAAAGACCAGGAGGTAACGGTGTTTGTCGATGAGAAGTTTGCCCGGTGGGTTTATTGGGAGGTGGAAAAATCGACGCACGAATATGAAAAGAAGGATGCTTATACGGCGAGATTCCCTGTGAAGGTGGGGCCTAATTCAACGACGACGCTGGAGTATACGGTTGTGTGGTCAACGTGGTGGAAATAAGCCGAGCCGCTGTGCAAGGACGGTCCGGTGCCGTAAAATCCTTTATGGGTTGTCGGTTCTTGACTTCGGGAGGGACTTTCATATTATTGCTGTTGTTTTGAGTAAGCTCGTCTCGGCGTAGGCGCCGAGCCGTAGCCGGGGAGGCCGAGAATTGGCAGACAAGCAGGCAGCAGGAGTGTATGTCTTCGAGGTGGAAGCAAAGCCGCCGATGGGAAGCGTGCTATACAAGGAGCATCTCAAGCTCACCGATAAATCGCACATAGCGGAGTTCGCGGGCTATCTGATGCCGTTGTGGTATTCTTCGATAAGCGAGGAACACACGGCGGTTCGTCAGCATGCGGGGGTGTTTGACTGCACTCATATGGGGGCAATTGAGGTCAGCGGGGATGAGGCGGAGCCATTTCTGAATGCGGTTACGACCAACAAGGTTGAAGGGATGAGACTTGGTGCGGCGCAATACGGCTACATACTCGACGCGGGCGGCAACGTGCTGGACGACATAATTGTTTATCGGCGAGGGGCGGACAGGTTTATGGTGGTTGTGAACGCTTCGAACGAGCCGAAGATTAAGGCGTATCTTGCCGCGGCGGACAAGTATTTCACCGCTGAGAACGCAGAGACCGCAGAAAAAAAACAAAATAAATTTTTTGTTAAGAATTGGCGAGAAGTAGTTTCTATTCGTGATATGCGGGATACTAGCCCCGGCGCGCCGGGGGACTGCCGGGTGGATATTGCGCTGCAGGGACCTGCGTCATTAGAGGTGCTTCGTAAACTGACGGATGACCAACTGGTGGTCCAGCGAATGGGGACGTTGAAAAGTTTCACGTTTTTCGAGGCGAAGCTGGCGGGGATTGACTGCATCATATCGCGGACGGGATACACTGGGGCGAAGGTGTGTTTCGAGCTTTTTGTGCATCCGGACTTTGCGTCAAAGATGTGGTGGCGGCTGTTAGACGAGGGCAAGGAGCTGGGAGTTGTGCCTTGCGGACTGGGAGCGAGGGACAGCTTGCGGATAGAAGCGGGGCTGCCGCTTTATGGTCACGAGCTTGATGGGCCGTATAACATATCGCCGTTTGAGGCGGGCTATGGATGGGCGGTGAAGCTGGATAAGGAGTTTTTCATCGGCAAGGCGGCGATGGAGAAGATTGCAAAAAGTTTTGATATGAAGGTTGCGAGGATTGAACTGCCGGGGGAAAAGGGCGTGCGGCCCGTTCGGCAGGGCGATGGAGTGATAATTGACAGGGTTTGTGTCGGGTGGGTATTGAGCTGTGCAAATACAGGCGAGCGCCAGGTAGCGCTGGTGTATGTGGAGAAGGACAAGGCGACGGAGGGGAATTCGGTCGGTGTGTATTACCTGGCGCGAAGTGATAGCCAGAGGAGCAAGGGAAGAAAACAGGCCGTAGAGAGAGGCGAGCGGCTGGAGGCGGACGTCTGGGGGAAAGTGGTAAGCCGATTTGAGAAGTTCTGATGATGGAGACAAGGTTATGGTTGTGAAGGGACTGCTTTATACACAGGAACACGAGTGGGCGAAGGTCGAGGGGGATATTGCGACTATTGGGATAACGGACCACGCCCAGGAGCATTTGGGCGAGCTTACGTTTGTGGAGTTGCCTGAGGTGGGCAAGGAGGTCAAGCAGAAAGGTGAGATTGGGGTTGTGGAAAGCTCGAAGGCGGCCAGCGACGTTTATTCGCCGGTAACGGGCAAGGTGACCGAGGTGAATATGGCACTTGAGCGCAAGCCGGAGGTGATAAACGAGGACTGTTACGGGGCCGGCTGGATTTGCAAAATCCGGATAACCGACAAGGCCTCGATTAAAAATCTTATGGACGCAGCACAGTATGAGGAATACCTGAAAGGGCTTTGAGCGGAGGTGTCAAAATATGCCGTTTATAGCGAATACGCAAGAGCAGCAGAAGCAGATGCTGGCCGAGATGGGGCTTACAATGGAGGGGCTTTTTTCTGATATACCGAAGAAGCTCTTGTGCGGCAAGCTCAACATCGGCGAGGGATTGCCGGAGCAGGAGGTCCGCGGTGTGCTTGCGGAGCTTGCTGGGAAAAATTCGATAGACCTGACGCTTTTTTTAGGCGGCGGTTTTTACGACCATTTCATACCCGCGGCCGTTTATTCGATTATATCGCGGAGCGAATTTTACACGGCTTACACGCCCTATCAGCCGGAGGTCTCGCAGGGGACGTTGCAGGCGATATATGAGTATCAGTCGATGATTTGCCGGCTGACGGGTATGGAAGTGGCCAACGCCTCGCTATACGACGGCGGGACAGCGATGTATGAAGCGATGATGATGGCGCTTCGTGCAACAGGGAGAAACAAGGTCATTATCGATGATAGCGTGAATCCTATCTATCGCGTGATGATTGAGTCATACACGAAGAATCTGAAGATTGAGCTTGTGCAGACGCACTGTGCGACGGGCCTTGTGGACCGCGAGCAGATACTGGCGAAGCTGGATGACGGCACGGCGGCGGTTATTTTGCAGAACCCTAATTTTTTCGGGTGCGTTGATGATTTCAGCGACATAGCCCAGGCGGCGCACAACAAGGGTGCGCTTTTGGTGGTGTCGTGTTATCCGATATCGCTTGGAATACTGAAAACGCCCGGGTCAATGGGCGCAGATATCGTTACAGGCGAAGGCCAGAGCTTGGGTATGCCGATGTCGTTCGGCGGACCATACCTTGGGTTTATGGCGACGCGGATGGAATATGTTCGCAAGATGCCGGGGCGAATCATCGGCAGAACAGTGGACAGGCAGGGCAGGCCGTGCTTTGTTATGACGCTTCAGGCGAGGGAGCAGCACATACGCAGAGAAAAGGCGACGTCGAATATCTGCTCGAATGAGGCGTTGTGTGCGTTGACGGCCCTGGTGTATTTGTCGTTATTGGGCAAAGAGGGTTTGAAAGAAACGGCCCAGCTTTGCGCGGACAAGGCGAGTTTCGCGTATAGTCGCCTCACGGCGATACCGGGCGTGAAGCCGCATTTCAAGGCGAAGTGGTTTTTCAACGAGTTTGTGCTGGACTTGCCGAAAGAGGCGGCGGACGTAATTGCCAAGCTGATTGAGAAGGGATTCGCGGCGGGGTTCCCATTGAGCAGATATTATCCCGATATGAAGAATTGTATTCTCGTGTGCGTGACGGAAAAACGCACAAAGCAGCAGATAGGAATGTTTGCGGAGGCGCTGGAGAGCGTTTTATGAAGCTGATATTTGAGAAAAGTGTTCTCGGCAGGCGGGGCGTTCAGCCGACGCGGAGCGACGTTGGGACGACGATAAATATAAAGCGGGAGTTCCTGCGGGATAGACCGGCTGAGCTTGCAGAATTTAGCGAGCTTGACGTGGTGAGGCATTTTACGCAGCTTAGTCGTTGTAATTTCGGCGTTGACACGAATTTTTACCCGCTTGGTTCCTGCACGATGAAATATAACCCGAAGGTCGCGGAACGCATTGCATCGTATCCGGGATTTACACATCTTCATCCGCTCCTTCCCCAGTTACGCGGCGGCGGGATGCTGACGCAGGGCGCGCTGGCCGTGCTTTATGAGATGGATTTGCTCTTGCGCGAAATAACCGGTATGGCGGGCTTTACAATGCAGCCGATGGCAGGCGCACACGGAGAACTGACGGGGATAATGATAATGGCGGCGTATCATCGCGACAAGGGCAACAAAAAAACAACGGTCCTCATCCCCGACAGCGCGCACGGCACAAATCCCGCCAGCGCGGCAATCGCCGGCTACAAAGTCGTTTCTGTGCCCAGCACAGACAAAGGCGTGATGGACGTAAGTGCGCTGAAACGGGTGCTAAATGACGAGGTTGCAGGTCTTATGCTCACCTGCCCCAACACGCTGGGGCTTTTCGACCCGCACATCAAAGAGATATGCGACCTGATACATAGCGTCGATGGCCTCGCCTATTACGACGGGGCGAACTTGAATGCGATTGTGGGCAAAGCCCGGCCTGGCGACTTTGGCTTTGACATAGTTCATATCAATCTTCACAAGACCTTTGCCACGCCTCACGGCGGGGGCGGACCCGGCGCAGGCCCTGTGGGTGTGACGAAGAAATTAGTCGATTATCTGCCTGTATCGATAGTGGTGAAACGCGGCGACGGGACATATGCGCTGGAATACGACAGGCCGAAGTCGATTGGGTACATCGCGCCGTTTTACGGCAACTTTGCGGTGATATTGAGGGCGTATGTTTACATATTGATGTTAGGCAGCCAGGGGCTTGTTCGAGTTGCGGAAAACTCGGTGCTCAACGCCAATTACATCCGGGTGAAATTGCGGGATTACTTTGAATCGGCAGTTGATGTGATATGTAAGCATGAGTGTGTCTTTAGCCCTTCGAAGAAAATGCTGGAGGCGGGGATTCACGCGATAGACGTGGCTAAGGCGCTGATAGACCGGGGATTTCATCCGCCGACGGTATATTTCCCGGGGACGGTCAAAGAAGCGATGATGATTGAGCCGACGGAGACAGAGAGCAAAGAGACGCTTGACGCATTTATCGAGGCGATGAAGGATATTGCGGCTCTTTCCGAAAGAGAGCCGGAGAAGATTAAAGCGGCGCCTGTAACAACGCCCGTTTGCAGACCTGACGAAACCGCCGCGGCAAAGAACCTTGACTTGGCATACTTATAAGGCCGACATCCGAGTTCCGCTTCATTCCAGCAGCTTGCGAATCGTGCTTGACAACCGATGTCATTTCTCGAATAATTGGTATCAGAGTAGCAAAAAATATGAGCAAGAAACCCTTAATAAACTATGATTACGAATCAGACGTTCTTTACATTGCGGCCCAAAAAGCCGTGGAAGAAGAATTCATCGAAATCGCCCCAGGCATAAATGTGGAGCTTGATGATAAAGGCCAGGTGATTGGTATAGAAATCCTGAATGCCTCAAAATGCTTAAGGCCCATCGCCGAACCTTTATATAAAAATATGCAGATGGCGTAGGAAAGCGGTGTATTTTAAATTCGGCTAAAACATATCTAAAGGGCGCCTTGATTAGGAGTAAAGTCAAGCCGATGCAAAGAGACATAATCGATGACCTGAAGTTTGTACCTCAAACCCATCGACCCCTTCATGAAGCTCGAATCGGCCGAGAGTTCCAGATGACGGTTACTATACTCGCATTTTTCGCGGCATGCGTAGTTGCACGATATGAGCTCCCGGAAGAAAGTGTAATCTTTCTTTCATGTTTCTCACCTTATGATGTCTGTATTCTTTTAGCCTTCGCTGGTCTTGTGGTAATTGCCACCTTGAACCTCATCGGAAGCATGCAGGCCAATAGAATGAATCAGAAGCTCGCGGAGCGTGCAGAAGATATAATCCTCCAAGACCTGAAAGTTAAAGGAGTCGATTTACCAACACCTATAGGACACCCCAATAAAGCAAGATGGTTGTGGCAGTTGATCATAATCGTCGCTGGAGCATTGATTGCAGCAATCTTGATAATTGTGCCCTTATAACAAGTGTCTGCTCAGCGACGCGGATAAGTCACGCACCTGAGCCGTGACGTTATGTGCCTTGAGAGATTGAAATTGAAGGTAATCAAGTTCGCCTAAGGCGGAGAAATCCGACCGGAAAGCGAACTGGGCCTCAATTAGCAGTACAAATTGCTTGATTTTTCAAAACTTATATAGTATTGTTACAGCAGAGGTGATTAGAAAATGAAAAAACACTACCAGTTGCCTATATTCATAGAAAAAGATGAAGATGGATTTTACGTGGTTGAATGCCCCGTATTTTCGGGATGCTATAGCCAGGGGAAAACCATTGATGAAGCCCTGAAAAACATCAGGGAAGTAATCGACTTATGTCTCGAAGAAAAAGAAAATAAGGAAGCCCTTAAAAATTTCCATCCTCAGGAATTAAGCTTCTGCACACTATCTTATGCCTAAACTACCTGTCATTTCCGGCAGTCAAGCCATAAAATGCTTTGAAAAGATAGGTTATCAAGTTATTCGTCAACGAGGCAGCCACGTGCGAATGCACCATAAAAGCGACAGTTCCAAACACCCTTTAACTATACCTCTTCACAAAACATTAGGCAAAGGTCTCTTGCGCAAATTATTGCGAGACGCCGACCTTGCTATCGAAGAATTGCTAAAGTTACTTTAACCAACTGGCTTTTCGTCCATGACTGGCTGTGTGTCTGCCCCTACGACTGGCCGTTGAAGTGAAGAACCAAACGTCGAACACAGAACATTGAACGAAGAACAAACCAGCTTCTACTTCAGCTCGACGGACCAGTAGGCGTTGTCCAAGAATTGTTTCCAACTGCTATAGCGCTCGTGGCCGAGGTGGATGTGGATGAGGGGGTTGTGTTTTGGTCTGGCGGGTTTCTGGACTAAGGTCATTCCGGCCTCGTGGGGAGTTCGGCCGCCTTTTCTGACGTTACAGCCGGTGCAGGCGCAGACGATATTTGTCCAGGCGGCTTTGCCGCCGGCGCTTCTCGGAATGACGTGGTCGAGAGATAGTTCGGTGGTGGGTTGTTTTCTGCCGCAATACTGACAGCGGTTCTTGTCGCGAGCGAAGATGTTTCTGCGGTTGAATTTCACTTCGGTTCTGGGCAGGCGGTCGTAGAAGAGAAGGCGGATTATCCTTGGAACGGCGACGTAGAAGTTGACCGTCGAGACCCAGTCGCAGCTTTCCGGCTCGAAGTTGCGCTTTAGCTCGCTGACCTCGCACCAGCTTTGAAAGTTGTAATTGGCGTAGGTGCCTTCCTCGAATGAGACGACCTCGGCCAGTTGGCGGCAAAGCAGGGAAAAAGCTCGCCTGGCGCCGATAATGCGGATGGCCATATAGTGCTTGTTAAGGACAAGCACATTGCAGTCAAGACCGGATTGGCACTCTGCGGAGAGCATAACCGGGAATCGCCTTAGTGTATTGGCTTTTCATTTGCTACTCTGCGAAGTAGCTCGCTACGTAGCACGAGCATCACCTCAGTATTGAAATAGCACCTATTTGGCGTGGTTGCAAGAAAAAAAACGTGTGCGGGCCGACCGGGCTGGAGTTCAGCGAATCAGCCGATACAGGGGAACCACATAGGTCAAAGCTGTGCATCAAGATGGCCGAAGGGCGGGTTTACTGTTCTGCCTGGAGTTTTTGCGGCTGCTCGCCCTTTTTTGCCACTGTCTTGGCGGCTGCTCGCGGGACTACGTTTTCGGCCCTGGGGCCTTTTTCGCCCTGGACGATGTCGAAGGTGACTGCATCACCCTCCGCAAGGCTCTTGTAGCCGTCGCTGGTGATGCTTGAGTAGTGGACGAAGACATCGTTGCCGTCGGCGGCTGCGATGAAGCCATACCCCTTCCTTGGGTTGAACCACTTAACTGTTCCCTCTGACATAAACTGCACCTCTTGAACAACCTTACCGCAAACGCGTTTTTTGTTGCTCGATACTCGTTGCTCGCGACCACGCCCGGCGCCGGGCGGGGCATCGAGTATCCAGTATCGAGATTTATTTTGCCCCCGCCGATTCACGAGCGCCGGAACACAGTTTGTCCCTCATCAATCGGCCCATCTTGAACTTCACCGTCCTCTTTGCCGGAACGTCGACCCGCTGGAGTGTCTTGGGATTCTGAGCGACACGCGAGGCACGGGTTCTGGTCTCAAAGACTCCGAAATCACGGAACTCCAGCCGGTTACCCTTCATCAGCTCCGCGGTCATCGCATCAAGGAATACCTGAATTATGCGCTTGACGGTAACCCTTTTTGCCTGAGTGTCTTTTGCGATACGATCGATAAGTTCTTTCTTTGTAATGGTTGACATATATTACCTCGCTTCAACGAAAAGTCAGTAGCGAATTAAAATCTCCCTTGTTTACAGGAAAGCTGTTGTCTGACCCAAATCCACCTTTTCATTCTCCGTAGCAGTAGCGTTGCTGCCGCTACTGCGAAGGACGAACTGCTCATCCCGGTCTTCATTGCGCGCCTCTGCAAAGCTCGTATATAGGTTATCGCGGTGAACGATTCGAGTAGCTGCAAGTAACTATACAATAACGACTTCTACACAGCAAGCAATTTTTGTTGAAAAAATTTATGCCCAGCCCTATTTTGAGTAGTGCACGTTGGTTGCAGGAAAACGTTCGTATGACAAATTGTTCGTCATAGACCGTTCGGGAAACATGGCTCAAAATAGGGCTGGGCGGGGTTGACCTGACGGCGACTTGCCTGCATAATGTGTTTTTCGATTCCCTGTGGTGCAGCTGGGAGGGGAGACGATACTATCTATTTGGGGATGTATGGTTAAGGGCGACGAAGGAAAAACGAGGCAGAGTGCTCGGCGGACAAGAAACCGGGCAAATGAGGTGGCGAACACGCTCGAATGGCTGATAACGGCCTTTGCGCTGGCCTTTGTGTTTCGGGCGTTTGTTATGGAGGCGTTTCGTATCCCTACGGGCAGTATGGCCAATACGCTGTTAGGTGCGCATTACAGGTTGCGATGCACGCAGTGTGGGTATAAATACTGCTATGGCCAGAGCAACTTCAAGTTGCCTCGCGGCCCGGCGCAGGCACGCCAGGAGTATTCCCGTTGTCCGAGCTGCGGGTATTTTCAGGCGACCGGCGGGACGGAGTCGGCTTCGAGCGGCGACCGGATACTGGTCTTGAAGTGCATTTATCAGTTTGCAGAGCCGAGGCAGTGGGACGTGGTTGTGTTCAAGAACCCGCTGGACCCGTCGGAGAATTACATAAAGCGGCTGGTAGGCAGGCCCGGCGAGACGGTGGAAATAATCGACGGGGACGTGTATATCGACGGGCGAATAAGCAGGAAGCCGCCGAAGGTGCAGGAAGAGCTGTGGATGCCGATTTATGACAACGATTATCAGCCGGCCAGGCCCGAGGAACCGTCGTTCAACAGGCATACCTGGCAGCGACCGTTCAGGAACGCCGAGGATTCGAATTGGATAATTGAGGAGGAAAGCCCGACGATTTTCACTCTTGTCGGTGCGCCCGGTAAGGAACACTTGCTGGTTTACGATACGTCGCGGGGTAATGACTTCAGGGCTACGTATGCATACGACGAGATTATGGATTACAGATATATGCCTTATTGCAGCGACCTGATGGTTCGTTTTTGGGTGAGTTCGAGTGAGCCGGTGGGGCTTGTGGGGGCTTCGCTGAGCAAATATGGGATTCCATATACCGGGCGGGTCGATTTTGCCGGGCAGATGACGATAGTGCGGCTTTCGGACGGCAACGAACAGGTGCTGGCAACAAGGACGATTGGCTCGCCGACGGTCGGCAGGCCGATGATGCTGAGGTTTGCCAACGTTGACCACGGACTTGTGCTGGAGTTTGGCAATGAGAAGCTGACTTACGACCTGGGCCCAGGGCCGGATGACGCAGGCGCCAGGAGGACCGATATTGAGCCGGAGGTAAAGATTTTTGGTGCCGGCGAAATTTCGATTTCGCACCTGGCTTTATTCAGAGACATCCACTATACCGCGAGGAACCCCAACAGCAACGAGGGTGGCAGGGCCACCGAGGGCAATCCGCTCAAGCTGGAAGCAGACCAATTCTTTATGCTGGGGGATAACAGCCCAAGGAGCGAGGACGGCAGGTGGTGGGCGCAGCCGGGCAAGGGGAACAACGGCAAAATCTATTCCGAAGGCATCGTCCCACGCGAGTATCTGGTGGGCAAGGCCCTGGTCGTCTATTGGCCCGCCGGTTTCAAACCCTTCTCCAAATCGCCCCTGGCTATTATCCCGAATGTCGGCGAGCTGCGCTTCATTTACGGCGGCTCAGATAACGCAGAATAATACCGCCATCGCGATTGACATTGTCAGGTTTGTGACAAGGGGCAATATATGAACAAGTCGATGAAGGGCGAGCTTTTTGTGCGTTGTGCCCAGAACCCGATTTTGTCGGTGAAGGACTGGCCTTATCCGGCGAATTCGGTTTTCAACGCGGGTGCGGCGATTGTGGATAATCAAACGCTTCTCCTGGTTCGGGTGGAGGATTTTCGCGGGGCTTCGCATCTGACGGTTGCCAGAAGCGCTGACGGTATTCACGACTGGCAAATCGATACTCAGCCGACTCTTGAGCCGGACCCGGCGTATCCGGAGGAGGTGTGGGGGATAGAGGACCCGCGCATTACCTGGCTTGATGAGCTGAGGGAGTGGGCCATCACTTATACGGCTTTTTCGTCGGGCGGGCCTTTGGTGTCGCTGGCAACTACAAAGGACTTTCGTCATTTCAACCGGCTTGGCGCCGTTATGCCGCCTGAGGACAAGGACGCGGCCTTGTTTCCTGTAAAGTTCAACGGATTGTGGGCGATGCTGCATCGGCCCGTTGTCGGTTTCCCGCATATAGAGGGACACATCTGGCTTTCGACCTCGCCGGACCTTGAGCACTGGGGCCGGCATCAGATTTTGCTCCACGCCAGGCAGGGTAGCTGGTGGGATTCAAACAGGATTGGCTTGTCGGCGCCGCCGATGCAAACTGAACATGGGTGGCTAATATTGTATCACGGCGTGCGGGCGACGGCCTCCGGCTCGATTTATCGCCTTGGGCTTGCACTGCTTGACCTGAACAATCCGGCACGCGTCCTGCGACGGTCCGATGAATGGATATTCGGGCCAAAAACTGCATACGAGCGGGAGGGAGATGTTGACGATGTGGTTTTCCCCTGCGGCTGGACCGTGCGGGACGGCACAGTCTATATGTATTACGGGGCGGCTGATTCGTGCATCGCCCTCGCCACGGCAAAACTGAAGGACATACTCGATTATGTTCTCGGCTGTCCCGTTTACAAACCGAGCGGGGATTGATGAGCAGTATCCTAAATAATCTGTAATGATAAGGGGGCAATATGAACCTGGCATTGTTTCTGATAGTGCTTGTCGTCGCTTTCGTAGTAGTGCGAATCGGGGCCATTGCGTTTCAGTTGACCGGCCTTGAGTGGTCGACGGCGAAATTCCAGGCGATTTCGTGCTTTACCTCGACGGGCTTTACGACCAAGGAAGCCGAGAACATTACGGGCCATCCCCAGAGGCGACGTATCGCATCGACGCTGATGGTTCTGGGGCACGCTGGCCTTGTGATGATGATAGCAACACTGGTGAACAGCTTGCGGGCACAGGAGGTGGTGGAGCAGACACTTTTAAGACCGATTCTGCATTTCGATGCCCCGCCTCTTTTAGTGCAATTTATACATCTGCTGATAATCATCGTCGGCGCCTATGCCATTTACAAGTTTTTCACGAATGCACTCATCGCCAGGAAGTTGACCGAGATACTGCGCAAGCGTGTAATTAAAAGACAAACGCTGAAGTCCATATCGCATGAGGAGCTTTTGGTGGCCACGGGCGGCTATGGAGTCGCGACAGTGAGAATTCGGCAGGACCATCCCATTCTCGGTAAGTCGCTGCTGGAATCGGGGCTTAGAAAAGAGGACATTAACGTCCTGGCCATAGTGCGGGCAAATGAAACGATGCCCAATCCCAGACCCGACGTGAAAATCCTCAGCGGCGACGAGCTGATTTGTTTCGGGAAGCTGGAGCACATCCGAGAGGAGTTCACATAAGCCGATTTGTCGGGTGTGCAGCCGGTCAGGCACGGCTGTCTTTTACATATTTGCCCAGCGGGAAGAAAAATCTGCTCTGTCCGATTTGTGCGGAGAAGGTCTTGACCCCAAAGACATTTTCAATTCGCTCGGTTGTTAAAACATCCCGCGTTGGGCCGAACTCGTAACCGCCGTTGGCTGCGAGCAGCAGGGTCATATCGCTGTATTGGGCGGCGAGATTTATGTCGTGCGTGACCGCCACGATTGTTTTTTGTTTTTCAATCTGCATTTTTTTCAACAGGTCATAAATCCCGACCTGATGTTTCATATCGAGAAAGCTCGTCGGCTCGTCTAAGAACAGGATAGGTGTCTGCTGGGCCAGGGCCCGTGCGATAAAGATAAGCTGGCGCTCGCCGCCGCTGAGATGGTTAAGCGGGCGGTCGGCAAACCGGGCGGTATCCGTCATTTCGAGCGCTTCAGCCACTGCCTCTTTGTCGGCGTCGGTTTCAAATGCGAGTGCCCCCAGATACGGCGTTCTGGCCATTGACACAACCTGTGATGCTGAGAACTCAAAAACGGGAACAAACTCCTGACGGACAACTGCGATTTTTTTTGCGAGCCGCTTGATTGAATATGATTGCAACGGCGCATCGTCGATTTTGATTGAACCGGACATTGGTTTTAACAGGCCTGAGAGCAAATTCAGCAACGTTGTCTTGCCGGCGCCATTGGGGCCGGCTATCGACAGAAAACTGCCCTGTTCAAGGCCGAAACTGATGTTCTTCAGTATCTCGGATTGTGCCTTATAGGCGAAGCAGAGATTTTCGACCTCTATGTTCATCGCAAAGACCCGACTTTTTTACTGTATCTGGCTAACAACAGCAAAAACACAGGCCCGCCGATAATGGCTGTTATCACACCAACCGGCAATTGTGCCGGTGCGATTATCGTGCGGGCAACCGTGTCACAAACCACCACAAACGCGGCGCCGACTAATGCGCTGGTGGGCAGCAACTGGCGATGGTCGGGGCCGAAAACAAGACGGACCGAATGTGGAACAACCAGGCCTACAAATCCCACCAGCCCGCTCAAACCCACTGCGACGGCTGTAATGAACGAGGCGAGCGCAAATGCGACAAGGGTAATTGCTCGCGGGTTGACGCCTAAGGAATGTGCCTCCTGCCTGCCGAACGTCAGGACGTTCAGCTTTTGGCAAATGGCGAATAATCCCGCGATGCCCGCAATAATAAAAATAGCGCTCAGAAACAGGGTGGGAAAATCTTTCTCGGTGATGTTGCCCATAAGCCAGAATATCGTGGAACGCAGTTGCTGGCTGTCAACTATGGAGGTTAAAAGCATTATTACCGCGGAGAAGAACGCGTTGACGACCACGCCCGCCAAAAGCAAACTGGTTATGCCGGAGCCGCCTGCCAAATGCCCGATGAGCCAGACTAACCAGACGGTGCCAAGTGCAAAAACAAAAGCCATAATTGCCAGTGGAGAACCGCCTAAAAACCGCCAGCTTAGCCCCAGCATAACAGCCGTTATAACGCCAAGAGCTGCACCACTGGATATGCCTAAGATGTAGGGTTCAGCCAGAGGATTTCGCAGAATCGCCTGCAGGACGACGCCGCTTGCCGCTAAGGCCGCCCCGACAAGCGCTGCTAAGATTACCCGCGGAATTCTCACGCGGACGAATATATCGTAATCGATATTTTGCCCCGGCTGGGTCCCCGGGCCGGCAAGGACGGCATTAAGCGATACTTTTTGCGTCCCCACAAGTGAGCATACGAACATAACAACGACCAGCAGCGCCAAACACAGGGCGATTTTGATTATCAAACGAGATGGCGTCAGTTGGTCAGTCATTTTTCTGTTTTGTCTCTTGCGGCTGAGCGAATAATTCCGGATGCATACACGTCACTACTGCCTGCGCACCCTCCGGCAATCGCGGGCCTAAGCGGAGCACCGTGTCCGGGTCGATAACGTAAATTCTTTTGTCCTTCACCGCGGGCAGGTTCGCATACCTGCTCCAGAATTTCTCCGCGGCAGCTTGCTGTTTTGCAATATCTTCCGTCCCCATCGCTGACTGTATTATAACTTCTGCGCCGCATGTTAGTATTTCTTCTGTTCCTACAGACGGATACTGGTCTATTGTCGGTCCTATTGCGTTTTGGCCGCCCGACAGTTCGACAATTTGATTTATGAACGTGTTTGTGCCCGCCACACGCAATGGCTCGGCCTGCATAATCCAGAGGACTTTTACCTTCCCGGCTGAAGACGACTTTGCCCGGATTTGGTCGATTTGTCTTTTTATGTCCGCAACGAGTTGTTCGCCCTTTTCAGGACAGCCGGCGGCCTGCCCGATTCTCGCAATAGCAGTGAAAAGCTCCTCGATTGACTCGACCCGCAGCGAAAGGACGTTCAACCCCGCCCTTTTGAGGGTTTCCGCAACCTCTTTTTGCTGAGGGAAAGACTCACAGACAACCAGGTCGGGTTTGGCGGCGATAATGGCCTCGGTATTTGGCTGCCAGAATGACCCTACCTTTGATTTTGTTTTTGCCTCGATGGGCCAGTCGCACTCATTGGAAACGGCCGCTACTTTGTCGCCAAGCCCAAGGGCAAAGATAATTTCAGTGATATTGGGAGAGAGTGTCACAATCCTGTTTGGCAAATTTGTCGGGCTTATGGTTTTGTCCGGTATTTGGTCGGCTTGTCGGATTATAAGCGCCAGAGCCACGGCAAAGACGGAGATGACAACCAGGATTGCCAATGGTTTTTTCATATCAGGTCCGTTTGAACTGCTTTTCGAGTTCGGCAAGCGTAAATTTAATCGCGGCGGGTCTGCCGTGGGGACAATGACTCGAATGCTCAACCGTCTCTTTGTCGGCAAGAAGTTGCTCTATCTCGCCGTCGGCAAGTTTATGCCCCGCCTTGATTGCCGCCTTGCACGCCGCCATATGCAGAACCTCGTCTAAAAGACTGTCCCCGTCGAGCGTTCCCCCTTTGTCGGCGAGCAAATCCGCCAGGTCGCGGATAAAATCGGCCGGCTCAGCTTTCGCCAGAAGCACCGGAAACGCCTGAATGGCGATGGTTTTTGGCCCAAAGGGCACAAGTTCAATTCCTAATCGCTCGATTAGCTGGGAGTTGTTTTCGATTGCTTCCAACTGGTCTTTGGTCAGTTGAAAACTTTCCGGCACTAAAAGTTTCTGCGATTCGAGTTTATTGTCCTGCACTCGCCTCTTCAACTGCTCATACATAATGCGCTCGTGCAGCGCGTGCTGGTCGATAATGACGAAGCCCTCGTCGTTTTCGGCGATGATGAAGCTGTCGTGAATTTGCATGAACTTCCTGTCTGTGAAAACTGCTGGTTGCGTAGAGGCGGTTCTTGCCATTTGACTGGGGTGAGTATCAGCGGTGGAGAAGTCGATTTGTCGCTGGCTGACGGGTCGATGCCTCCTGAAAAATTCCTCCATCGCCTCGGCAATTCGGCTGTCGCGACGGGGGAGCGAAACCGGCTGCTGCGGGGCCTTTGCGCTAATATCGAGGTCCGTGCTCAGAAGTTTTTCCCGAATACAAGCCAGTATCTGCGAGTGCACGAGATTTGCATTGTAGAAACGCACCTCAATCTTGGTTGGGTGGACGTTGACGTCGTAATCTTCGTAAGGCATCCGGATAAACAGAAAGGCGGCGGGGAATCTGCTGGGATCAATACTGCCGCGATACGCCTCTTTGATTGCGTGGGAAATGAATTTGTCTCGTATGAATCTTCCGTTGAGAAATATGTATTGGAGGCGATTGCTGGTAGCGGCAATTGCGGGCTTGCCCAGAAGGCCGAGGATATGAAGGCCCTTTTCGTCGCTTTCGGTCTCAAGCAATTCGTCGGCCACTTCCTGCGAAAATAACTCGGTAATTCTTGAGCGGATACCCTGTTCGGCGGAGAGCCGAAAGGTGTCCCTGCCGTTGTGGGTCAAGGCAAGCTCGATAGCAGCGTTGCCCAGGGCGATTCTCGTAACCTGCTCGATTATGTGTGCTATTTCGGTATTGGCGCTTTTCAGAAATTTGCGTCTGGCGGGCAGTTTGTAAAAAATGTCCCGGACCTGAACGGTCGTGCCAACGTCGGCGCTGCAGGGCGTCAGGTCGGCTTTGTCGCCGCAGTCAATTTCGATACGGTTGCCGGAAAGCTCATCTGCTGTTCTGCTGACGGCCTTGACTTGCGCCACTGAGGTGATACTGGCCAGCGCCTCGCCCCTGAAACCCAGCGTCGATATCGCGTGCAGGTCGGCGCTATTTTTTATTTTGCTTGTGGTGTGTGGCTCGAACGCACAAGCGAGGTCTTCGGCGTCCATACCGCAGCCGTTGTCCGTTACCGAGATAAGTTTCCTGCCGCCGTCTTCGACGGCTACGGTGATTTTTGTTGCGCCGGCGTCGATGCTGTTTTCGATGAGCTCCTTGACCACGCTGGCAGGCCTCTCGATTACCTCCCCCGCCGCTATCATATTTACCATATTCTGGTCAAGGACGACTATCCGACCCATTTTCTCTCCCGCCCCGTTGAAAAACTCGCCCGGCCAAAGGCGATATGTGGCCTCAACTTTCGAGCAAGCTGCGGCCAGTCATTTCTTCCGGCTTCGGCAGGCCCATCATATCAAGCAGCGTCGGCCCGATGTCCGCAAGCACCCCGCCCGGACGCAAAGTCCTGCCCTTGTAGCGCTCGTCAAAAACAATCAGCGGGACGTCGCCAATGGTGTGTGCCGTGTGTGGCTTGTCGGGGCTTCCGTCTATCATTTTCTCAAAATTGCCGTGGTCGGCCGTTACTATCGCCGCACCGCCCAACTGTTTGACTTTGTCTAAAATTTTGCCGACGCAGGTATCGACCGCTTCTGCCGCCTTAATCGCCGCCTCCAGAATACCCGTGTGCCCCACCATATCGGGATTGGCAAAGTTCACAACCATCACGTCGTATTGGTTTAAGTCGAGCCGTTGCAGCACAACGTCGGCTACCTCATACGCGCTCATCTCCGGCTTCAAATCGTATGTCCGCACACGCGGCGACGGAACTATCTGTCTGTCCTCGCCCGGAAAGGGCTTTTCGGTGTAGTCGTTGAAGAAGAACGTTACATGTGCGTATTTCTCGGTTTCCGCGCAGCGGAATTGTTTAAGACCAAGCGAGCCCCAGTAGGCGCCTAAGATATTTCTCATTTTCGGCGGTTTCGGAAACGCCACCGGCGCAGGTATAGTCGTGTCGTATTCGGTCATACAAACGTAGTACAAATCGGGTTTTGTGGTTCGCGGAAATTCCTTGAAGTCGGGCTGGACAAAAGCGCGACTTATTTCGCGGGGCCTGTCGCCGCGGAAGTTGAAGAACACCACGCCGTCGCCGTCGGAAACCATCCCTATTGGTTCGTTATCCTCATTGACGATTGCCGTCGGCTCAATAAATTCGTCGGTTACCTGCTTGGCGTAACTGTTGCCGATTGCCTCGGCGGCGCTTTTGGCTTTAAGGCCCTTGCCTACCCGCATACATTCGTAGGCCTTCTGGACCCGCTCCCATCGACTGTCGCGGTCCATCGCATAGAACCTGCCCATTACAGTGGCGATTTTGCCCACGCCGATTTGGGCGGCCCGTTGCTCGATTTGGGCTATGTAGCCGGCGCCGCTGTCGGGCGGCGAATCCCGGCCATCGATAAAGGCGTGGATAAAAACGTCTTTGATTTCGGCTCTCTTCGCAAGCTCCAACAGTCCGTACAAATGGTCTAACAGTGAATGGACGCCGATGTCGCTGCACAAGCCCATAAGGTGTATCCTGCCCTGGTGCTCCTTTGTGAATTTAACGAGATTAGCGAATTGCTCGTTTTCAAAAAATGAGCCGTCGCGTATGGCGTGGCTTAGCCGGACAGATTCCTGCGGGACTATCCTGCCTGCCCCGATATTCTGATGCCCCACTTCGCTGTTACCCATTGTCCTGTCGGGCAGCCCCACGTATTCGCCGTAGGTATGAATGAGGGTGTTGGGGTATTCGCTCATCAACATATCGTCGGTGGGGGTTTGCGCGCATTTGACGGCGTTGTAGGCGTCCTCGGCGGGGTCCGGGTTGTAGCCCCAGCCGTCTCGAATAATCAGCAAAAAGGGTTTGCGTTCCAAAGTTACATTTTTTGCCATAAAAGCCAAACCTCTCAAGCAACCGCCATTCAGAAGCAATCCGGTATGGTAAGACCTTCCTGCTGAAATGTCAAACGTTTGCCTTGACCGTCTCCATCCGCAGGTATCTAAGTATCCACGGGATTTGACAGTGCTGCGTATCACGATATAATCTAAGGACTTATCCCTCACTCATTTTGGGGTATCGTGGCCGATTTAGTTATGGTTCTCGCGTATATACCCGGCGTTGCGTATATCGATGCCGCCTTAGATTCCTAAATGAGTGCGGCGTGTTGTGACGATATATCTGGTAAGGGTTGATTACTGATGATTGATTATTGATTACTTTAAACACAAAAACGGAGCAAACTTATGGTTTTCAAATCATCAACTGTCAATAATCAATTATCAGTTAAGCTGACAATAATAAGTTTGGCGATTTTGTTTTTTGCCGGCTGTGCGCCCCGGCAGCAAGCCGTTGAGCTTTACGTCGATGCGGTGGTGCTCAAGGAGCTTAACCAGAACGAAAAGGCCGTCCAGAAACTCAACCAGGCGGTAAAAGTTGACAAGCGTTTCTCCCTTGCACACTCGCTGTTGGGCGAGATTTACGAGCAGGCGGCGGATTACCAGAAGAGCGCCGCATCCTACGGGACCGCCACCCAGCTTAATCCCTGGTCTTTTAAGGACTATTTCGCCCTCGGGCGGGTTTACCAGACAATGAAGGATTTTACCCTCGCCGCCAAGTCATACCGCAGGGCAGTACAGCTTAAGCCCGACCACCTCGAAGCGAACCTCAATGCCGCCAAGTGCCTTTATCAAATAAATGATTACAACCAGGCCCTCGTTTATGGCAGAAAGGCCGCACAGATTGACCCCGACGTCGCCGAGCTTCACCAACTCCTCGGCAATATCTACGACTCACAGAAAGACTACGAGCAGGCAATACGGTCGTATAAACGGGTGCTGGAGATAGACAGCAACAACCCCGGCGTTATGATGTCGCTCGCCGTGGCTTATCTGCGGACGAGCCGCAACGAGCCGGCTAAGGAATTGCTTATCGCTGTAACGCGGTCGCAGCCGGCGAACAGCTCCCCCAGGCAGTATCTCGGGTATTGTTTCCTGCGTCTCGACGACGTCAATCAGGCCATTGAAAACTACAGAAAGGCCGTCGAAATAAATAATCAGGACTGGGAGGCGTTCCGCGGGCTTGGCGTTGCTTATATGACCAGGGCGATTAAAAATGACGACGCCGTTCTTAAGGCACAGGCGGTCGATTTGTGGAGGCAGTCGCTGAGCATCAAGCCCGACCAGCCACGCCGAGACCGCTTGGTCAAACTCATAGAAAAATACTCAAAGTGATTCCCACAGAAAAACAGAGGACAGAAGATAGAGTTCAAATGACAAATCATCCGTCTCCAGTCGTCAGTCCTCCGCCTGCCCTGCGTAGCCCCTCTTGTCCGGCGAAGTCTTGGCGAAGTCGGATGGGCGAAGCGGGGTCTTCCGTCCTCCGTCATCTGTTCTTCTGGCCCATTTTTATAGCAGGTGTTGCCCTTGATTTGTGGACTAAAAGCGCTGTGTTTAGCTGGCTTGAGGGTCGTGGGCGGGACGGTTTCACGATAATAGAGGGTTTTCTGCGATTGCAATTGGCTCAAAATCCCGGGGCGGCCTTCGGCATTGCCGCAGGGCAGCGTCCCTTGCTGGTGGCGGTGTCGGTCGCGGCGCTTGTCGTGGTGATTGCGGTGTTTCTGTTTGCCGGGGCCCATCGCAAAATCGTTCACGTCGCCCTTGCGATGTTTGCTGCAGGCGTGTCCGGCAATCTTTATGACCGATTATTCAATGAGGGCTTCGTGCGGGATTTCATTGACGTTGTCTATTGGCCGGGAAGGCATTGGCCGGCTTTTAATGTTGCCGATTCTTTATTGTGTATCGCCGTCGGTCTGTTGATTCTGTCCGGCTTCGGCTCGGCCCATAAAACCCCATCGCCGTAACCGCTCGCCTCAGCGAAACGCCAAGCCGGTCGGAGCGGTGTGCTTGCCTGCACTGAGCTTTGCCGAAGTGTCGAACCGCTACCCGACAAGCTTGTCAAAAACATGCTCAGCCACAAAGATAGGCGCGCTCGTCGCCGCACCCAGCGCAATCGCGTCCGATGGGCGGGAGTCAACCTCCACGGTCTTGTCGTTTAAGTTCAGGACTATCTTGGCATAAAACGTGTGATTGCGCAGGTCGTTAACGACTATTCTTTCTATCCGAGCGCCCAGACCGCTGATTATGCTCTCTATCAAATCGTGGGTCATCGGACGCGGCGGGGTGATACCCTTGAGTCGGCGGTCTATCGCAAATATCTCGACTATCCCGATTACTATCGGGAAACTGCGCTGGCCGTAGCGCTCTTTCAGCACTATCACCTGCTGGTCGGATGCCTCGTTTATGATTATCTTTGAAAGCTCAACCTCAATGTCCATCGTCTTACCCAATCTTCTTTATTTTGTAGGGTGGGGTTTACCCCACCAATTTATTGTTAGATTGTATCGGCGGGGCAAGCCCCGCCCTACCACCTTTCAGCTTTCAAGCTCAGCAAGGTGTTTTTCAATCGCTGCCAGTTGCTCGGTCAGCTCGGCCAGTTTATTTCTTGTCTGTGTTACGACTTCCGGCTTGGCCCTGGCGATAAAGTTTTCGTTGGCTAATTTCGCCTCAACGCCCTTTTTCGCCTGCTCGACCTGCTCTTTCTGTTTTGCCAAACGCTTTCGCTCGGCCTCAACGTCAACCACGTCGTGGAGATAAATTTGCATCTGCCCCGCTATCGTGGCGGCGGCATTCCTCGGTTTCTCAGCCGTCTCCGATGCCTTGAAGTTTTTTAGTCCCGCCAATTGGCAGATAAGCTGGCTATCGGCGTTCAGGACATCCGAAGTCTCATCCGTGGCGTTAACGGATGCGGCGAGTTTCTCAGAGGGCGCCTTATTATACTTGCTCCTTATATCCCGAAACGCGCGAATTACCGTCTGGATTTTGTCAATCCGCTGTTCGATGTCGTTATCCATCAGCGAATCAATTCTCTTCGGCCAGTCGGCTGTGACTAATGCCTTTGCGCTTGTTAATTCCACTATCCCTTTAAGCCCTCGCTTCGGTGCTATTTCGTTGAGTTTCTGGAATATCCCTTCGGTGATAAACGGCACAAACGGGTGCAACAAACGAAGCACCTGGTCCAGCACAAAGGCAAGGATGTTCTGCGCAATCGGTTTCTGTGCCGAATCGGACATCCTCGGTTTTGCCCACTCCAGATACCAGTCGCAGAAATCGTTCCAAAAGAATCTGTAAAGTGAATTCAACGGCTCATTATATTTGTATTCGTCGAGTCCGTTTGTAACTTCGGCAATGGTTCGCGCCAGGCGAGATAATATCCACTTGTCGGTTATCGCCAGTTTGGCCTTGTCGAAACCATCAGGGTTGATTCCTTCAAGGTTCATCATCGCAAACCGCGAGGCGTTCCAGAGCTTATTGCAGAAGTTTCGCCCGATATCTAATTTTGGCGAGGTATTTTCAACCCGGCCGTCAGGTAACTTCATCTGCGCGACGGGCATTCGGATATCCTGTGTGTCGGTGGTCATACTGGCCAACGTAAAACGCATCGCGTCTGCCCCGTGGCTGTTGATTGCCACAAGCGGGTCTATGCCGTTGCCCAAACTTTTGCTCATCTTTCTGCCTTCGCCGTCCTGTATCATCGCGTGAATATATACGTCCTTGAACGGTATGTCTCCGACGCAATACTGTCCCATCATTACCATTCTCGATACCCACAGCGTAATGATTTCACGGGCCGTGCAAAGAACGTCGCCCGGATAAAACGTCTTCAATAACGGCGATTCCTCTGGCCAGCCCAGCGTGCTAAAAGGCCACAACGCCGAGCTAAACCAGGAGTCGAGAACATCAGCATCACGTTGCCAGCCTTCATCATCCAATTTTTTCTCAATATCTGGATTCCCGGGCGCAATAGAGACAAATGATGTTGTCTCTCCTGTTAGCTTATCGTATCGCCCTATTCCGCATATCTTGTCAGTATACATCTCAAGAAAAGTGTCTGTCGTTGGGAACCGCCTGTCCAGATTGAAACGCTCAACCTCTTCTTTAGAATATTGAGTGCTCTGTTTCGACCAGACGGGTATTTGGTGTCCCCACCACAGTTGTCTGCTTATGGGCCAGTCGCGCAGGTTCTCAAGCCAGCTTCGATAAGTGTTGGCATAGCGGGATGGCGTGAATTTTAGCCGGCCGTCAAGTAGGGGAGCAAGCGCCAAGCCGGCTAATGAGGTCGCTGGCACATCAGTCCCCTTGATATAGGTTGCCCCGTCGCGTTTTTCGGTCTCAAATCGACAATCGACAATCGACAATTGACAATTGGGAATCGGTTTTTTCACCGCGATATACCACTGGTCCGATAAATATGGCTCAATCGGCACGTGGCTTCGATAACTGTGCCCGACCTCGTGGCTGTAAGGTCTTATCTCTTCTAAAAGGCCTTCTTCCCTGAACCACTCGACTATCGCCTCGCGTGCCTCGAAGCGGTCCATACCGATAAGGTTTTCCACGTCCGGGTTTTTAATTCTATCCCAGTCCGTCCAGCCAAATTTGTCGCTTATCGAGCCGTCCGGCGCCATCACGTTAATGACCTCAAGGCCCTGCCTTTGCCCAATCGCCCAGTCGTCGGGGTCATGGGCGGGTGTAACCTTCAAAAAACCCGTCGAGAATTTCGCCTTTTCATCCTCACTGTCCACCTTTGGCGAGACCTCGCCTTTGGGCGGGTTTGGATTCGGCAAAACAACATGCTCATCTGCGATTACCGGGATAATCCTTCCCACAATCGGCAGCCGAACCTTTTTACCTACAAGGTATTTTGCCCGCGGGTCCGCCGGATTCATCGCCACAGCCGTATCGCCTAACATCGTTTCAGGTCGGGTGGTTGCCACGGTAACATACTTAATGCTTTTACCTTCTACAACAACCGGCTCAACCAATGGATAACGCAGATACCAGAAATTACCCGCAATTGTCTCGTGCTCAACCTCGTCGTCCGCTAAAACCGTTTGCGTCGCAGGGTCCCAGTTGACCAACCGTTTGCCTCGATAGATTAACCCGTCTTTGAAGAGCTTGAAAAACGCCGACCTGACCGCTCGTGCGCATACTTCATCCATAGTGAAACGGGTCCGCTGCCAGTCGCAGGAGCACCCCATCGCCTTGAGCTGTTCGATGATTTTGGCTTCGTATTCATCCTTCCAGGCCTGCACCCGGCTGACGAATTCTTCTCGCTTGAAATCGGTGCGCCTCCTGCCCTCCTCCGCCAAAATTCTCTTTTCAACCACCGTCTGCGTCGCAATCCCCGCGTGGTCGGTGCCCGGCATCCAAAGCGTATTGAATCCTCGCATCCTGTGATAGCGAATCAGGATGTCCTGCAGCGTGTTATTCAGGGCGTGGCCCAAGTGTAGCGCGGCCGTAACGTTCGGCGGCGGTATCACTATCGTGTAAGGATTTCGCCCATTTACATCGGCGTCGGCGTGAAAGTAATTACCCTCAAGCCAAATCTCATTGGCCTGTTGCTCGGTTGTCCTCGGGTCGTAGGTCTTGGAAAGCTCTTCACCCATAGTATTGATTATCGATAACTGATTACTTGTCTGCCCCCGCACTTCTTTGGCGGATGGGTACTGCCTTCCAATTATCAATTATCAATCATCAATAATCAACTACCGTTTAGTCGATGTTCATCGTCATCAGAAATTCCGCATTAGTGCGGCACTTGCCTAACCGACTCTTCAACAGCTCGACGGCCTCGACCGGGTTCATATCGCTGAGCACCCTTCGCAGCCGATACGTCAGCTCAAGCTCCTTGGGTGCAAGCAGCAGCTCTTCTCTTCTGGTTCCGCTCCTGCTGATGTCGATTGCAGGCCAGACGCGCCTGTCAACGAGTTTCCTGTCTAAGTGCAATTCCATATTACCGGTGGCCTTGAACTCCTCAAAAATGACCTCGTCCATCTTCGAGCCGGTGTCAATCAGGGCGGTCGCGAAAATCGTTAGTGACCCGCCTTCCTCGACCTTCCTTGCGGCGCCGAAGAATTTCTTCGGCATCTGCATCGCGCTTGCGTCAACGCCACCCGTGAGGATTTTGCCGGAGTGGGGCATCTCAGAGTTATAAGCGCGTGCCAGACGCGTGATGGAATCCAGAAGTATGACCACGTCGTGCCCGTATTCCACTAAACGCTTGGCCTTTTCGATGACAACCTCGGCGACCTGGCAGTGCCTCGCTGCCGGCTCATCAAACGTCGAGCTTATCACCTCCACGTCCGGGGCCGTCTTTCGCTCCATTTCCGTCACTTCCTCTGGCCGCTCGTCTATCAAAAGCACTATAAGCTTTATCTGCGGGTTGTTTGTCGATATCGCGTTGGCCATCTTCTGCAGCAAAACGGTCTTGCCCGTCCTGGGCGATGCGACGATGAGGCCTCGCTGGCCCTTGCCAACCGGAGTTATCAGGTCTATTATCCGCATATTCAGCTCGTCGTGGGTTGTCTCCAGTATCAGTCGTTCCAGCGGATGCAAAGGCGTCAGGTCGCTGAACACCGTCTTCTCGGCGAGACGGTCTGGGTCCTCGAAGTTGATTGCCTCGACTCGCAGCAGCGCAAAGTATTTTTCGGAGTCCTTGGGAGGCCGAATCTGGCCCGATACGACGTTGCCCGTGCGCAGCCCGAATCGCCTTATCTGTGATGGCGATACGTAAATGTCGTCGGGGCTGGACAGGTAATTGTAGTCGGGGTTTCGCAAAAAGCCGTATCCGTCAGGCAGCACCTCCAGCACGCCCTCCCCGTACATCAGCCCGTTTTGTCGGATGCGCTCCTTGAGAATCCGGAAAATCAGCTCCTGCTTTTTCAGGGCGGTGTATTCCGTGATGCCGTCCTTCTTCGCCATTTCGTGCAGGTCGGATACGCTGAGCTTCTGCAGGTCCGTAAGGTACAGTTGCCCCTTCTTTATCCGCTCGTATTTCTCATGGGTCGATTCCTCTTCGGTCTGCTGCGGTTTGGCGGGTTCGCCGGTGGTCACAACGCTGACCGGCCGTTCCTCTGTGGTCGCCACCGCCTCGCTTTGTGCTTCTGACTGCTCCGTTTGCTTTATAACTTCCGCCTCGTCGCCTTTTCTCTTCCGTCTGGCTTTGCCGCTACCCTTGACCATAATCGCTTCCTTTACTGCCAACACCTGATTGTTACATTGGTTTTGTTATCCCGCCTTGACTGTGCGGGCTATCGAATCCGAATTTGTTGTCTCCAATGCTCCCCGTCTTCCGCCCCGTGCCGTTCATTCAAACCCCGATTGTCGCCTTTGTGTCTTGGGAGAAGCCCACGCCTCGGGCGCGTCCGCGATTGTGGTTAGTCTTCACATTTTCGGGGCAACGTGTTGAGTTGCATTTGGTATTCCGCAGTGCCGACCGGGCTTACCTGTTAGCCACGATGCTTGAGAATATACACGTGATTTGTTTGGACAAGCCCGATAAGTCGGAATTGTTATCGACGATATTATCGGCGATACGTTTCTTTTTGTCCAGAGAAATTTGCAGATTTTCTCGAATTTTTAGCTCATCGGCCTCAAAAAGCCCCGTTTTTTGAGCCCTTTTACGCCTTATGGGCAGGTCGCAATCCACAAAAATTACGCGGTCGCACCGTTTTTCCCACCCGACTTCCACCAATAAAGGCATATCCAGGACAATCGCCTTTACCCCTGGCTCCTGCATATACCTGGCTATCAACTGCTCGACCCTCGCCAATACCGGCGGATGCAATATCCCCGTCAACAAAGACATCCTGCCTTCTGTCTTCTGTCCTCCGTCGCCGAATACCCTCTTTGCAAGTTCCACCCTGCTGATTTTGCCTTCCTCGTCCAGAACTTCCTTGCCGAACACCCGCACAATCTTCGCCCGCACGTCCTTGTCATCCAGCAACTGATGTGCTATTTCGTCGGCGTTTATAACCGCGCAGCCTAACTTCGCAAACTCCGCCGCCACCGTGCTCTTGCCCGAGCACATCCCCCCTATGATTCCAATGACCGGCTTTTTGTCTGCCTTACCCATTGGCGAAAGCTTATTCGTAACGCATTGCGCAGTCAATACCCCTGGTTAGCCCCCAGGCCTGTTTATCCTGAGCTTGTCGAAGGGCCTGGGGGTCATCTAAATAATATTTAGATAATATGAAGGTCATCCTTTCAACGGTTATGATTTGTGCTTTGCACAACAAACAAATCTAACCTTATTGAAAGGAATGACCTATGACAACAGTATCAAACAAACAGAAATGGTTCAA
>Ga0315293_10000127_pt1 | contig 63191 bp, 74 predicted proteins | sample YL17G13_20_MG_FD_203071 | JGI IMG/M metagenome (GOLD analysis project Ga0315293, IMG submission 203071) | Sediment microbial communities from Yellowstone Lake, YNP, Wyoming, USA - YL17G13_20 | ecosystem: Environmental > Aquatic > Freshwater > Lake > Sediment | place: USA: Wyoming | collected... | reverse complement strand
GCATGAGGGTATTCATCTAAGAATGCTTTGACATCTGCACTGCTTTTAGCTAGTTGACCTGGAGCTAACTGATTTGCTGTACATCCAGCTATCAATACTGTTGCTAAAATTAGGATAGCAAATGGTATCTTCATAGTTAGAATTTATAATTTCTGGCTTTTAAACTTCTCATTTTTTTCTATAACTTTGGTTATCTATTTTAGTTTAAACAAGTATATTTTTTAGAAAAATTATAAATATTAGAACAGAACAATTATATCTAGGCAAGGTTCTTGAGAAAGCTTTAATATTATATCTTATAAATTTATCTTAGAGCGTTATGGTAAACAGGAGAAAAGTTATTATAATGGGAGCTCAGGGTAGGGATTACCATAACTTCAACGTCTTCTTTAGAGACAATAAAAATTATGAGGTTGTAGCCTTTACAGTTGCACAGATTCAAATGAAAAACAGAGTTTATCCAAAAATACTTGCAGGTAAGCTCTATCCAAAAGGCATCCCAATTTATCATGAAGAATCATTATCTAAACTGATTAAAGATTACGAAGTCAATGAGGTTGTTCTCGCATATTCAGACCTATCTCATGAAGATGTGATGCAGAAGGCTTCAATGATTTTATCTTGTGGAGCTGACTTTAGATTGATGGGACCTAGAGAGACGATGTTGAAGTCTAAAAAACCAGTGATAGCTGTAACAGGAGTTAGAACAGGAGCTGGAAAGAGCCCTACTTCTAGAAAAGTCTGCAGAATATTGAAATCAAAAGGAATCAAGTTCGTCGTTGTTAGACACCCAATGCCATATGGCAATCTGGAAAAGATGATAGTTCAAAGATTTTCTACTAAGGCGGATTTAGATAAATATGATTCTACGATTGAAGAGAGAGAAGAATACGAGCCTCATTTGGAAGAAGGAAACATAGTTTATGCAGGCGTTGATTATGCAAAAATATTAAAGGAGGCTGAGAAAGAAGCCGATGTCATAGTTTGGGACGGAGGAAATAACGATATGTCTTTCATAAAACCAGATCTCCACATAGTAGTTGCTGATGCTAGAAGACCTGGTCATGAAATAATGTACTATCCAGGTGAGTCTAATCTGCTCATGGCTGATATTGTAATCGTAAATAAAGTTGATACTGCTAATCAATTACATGTCCAACAGGTTGTTGACAATGTTACAATGGCAAACAAAAACGCGGTTATTATAAAGGCTGCTATGGACATATTCATTGACAAACCAGAATTGATAAAGGGGAAGAGAGTTTTAGTTGTAGAGGACGGCCCCACATTAACTCATGGAGGTTTAGATAGTGGAGCAGCTTTCATAGAGGCTCAGAACCTTGGAGCATTCATGATCACTCCTAGAGACAAGGCTGTTGGATCAATAAAAGATATTTTTATCAAATACCCTCACTTGGGAGCAGTATTGCCTGCAATGGGTTATTCCAGAAAACAGATAGAAGAACTGCAAGAAACGATAAACAATGTTAACTGTGATAGCATCTTGATTGGAACACCTGTTGACTTGAGAAATCTATTATCAATCAACAAACCTGCTGCAAGGGTCAGATACGAAATAAGAGAAATCGGGAAACCTGATTTGGAAGATGTTATAAACAAGTTCTTGAGAAAGATTTAAGTAATTATCCTAAGGTTTAAATTCTTTTTGTTCGATAATTATTCTATGACTTTAAGATTTCAGGATGTAGTTAAGGATGGAAGCCTTATTGAAATAGTAGATGCTTTTGAGTCGCTTTGCAAATGCTTTGGATATGAACCAGTGAAATCATGTTACTGTGAAGGACATGAAAAAACAGAACAAAAAAATAAAAAAGAAAATTACGCAACAAATATAAGATGCATTCATTATGGCAAAAGTGCATGGGTTCCAACTGCTCATGATCCAAATCACATGGGGGTGATTGAAGGAATTATAATGAGTATGGAAACATTTAGATGTGAAAAAAGTAGATTAAAAACTATAAAAGAAACATTTAATCATGCTCAAAAACATAATAAAAAAGGTACTAGTCTTACAGAATATCTTGCTGATTTTAGAAAATCAGGTATAGTTCCTACGTTTGAATCTACTGTGCCAACGTTCCATGCTTATGGAGGTAGATGGGAAAATTATAATGGGACAAATGAATCGGCAAATTTTATTTGTAAAAAAAGTAGACTTCCATTTTTAGATGTCGATTGGGGTAAAAAATTAGGTTTGCCAACAGTAGTAAAACGTATAAAAACAAAAAAACTTCTTAAAAGAAATGTCAACTTAAATTAGAATTTTTATATTCTTTGTTTTATCCTAAGATCTAGCTAGGCATTTTAATTCCAACTAATTTAGACTCTCCTTCTTCCATAGAAACTCCATAGACACAACCAGCCTCTTGAATAGTCGCCTCGTTATGCGTTATCACAATGAATTGGGAGCTGTTACAATATTTCTTTATTAATTCAACAGCCTTCTTTGTGTTAGGTTTATCCAAAGCAGCATCAATTTCGTCTAAGATATAGAATGGAGCAGGCCTGAACTTTTGTATAGCGAATAGGAAAGCCAAGGCAGTTAGAGTCTTTTCACCACCAGACATCGAATCAATGTTCATCATAGTTTTTCCTTTGGAGCTGGCTTCTATCAACAAACCGCTATCCAAACCACCTAAAAGTCTTAGGTCAGCTTCGCCTTTCATCAAATCATTAAAAACAATCTTAAATTGTCCTCTAACTCCATCAAGAGTTTTCATAAAAATATCTTTCCTCTTCCCTTCAATGTCTATTATTATTTCCAATACCTTGTTTCTCTCTTCAGTTAGTTTATCAACCTTTTCTTTCAAATCATCATAAACTGCTTTCTGTTGTTCATATTCTTCCAGAGCCTTCATGTTTATTGCTCCAAGAACATTTATCTTGTCCATGGTCTCTTTGATATTGTTTTCAAGAACTGACGGCGACAACTGATATATCTCAACCTTGGTATAGTTCTGGAATTCTACCTTCAGGTTGTCAAGCTCTGCCTCGAATCTTGCCTTCCTTATTCGTAGTCTGTTGATCTCTTCTTGAGAATTCATTTTTTCTTCAAACAGCCTTTTTCTTTTTGCTTTCATTGACTCAAAGTCTTTTTCTGTTGTCTCCCTTTCTTTCTGCATGTTCACAAGTTCTTTGCTTCCCATCTGCTCCTCGGTAGTTAACTGCTCTAATTGCTTTACTAACCTAACGATTTCTTGCCCTAAACTTTCTATCTCTTTTTCAATCTGTTCTTTCCTGACATGGTAGGTTTTGATATCCTCAGTCTCAGTAAAGATCTTTCTTCCGCTATAGAAACCACCTATTATAGCTCCTGATCTCTCTATAAGATCTCCATCCAAAGTAACATATCTAGCCTCGCCTATACCCAATTTTTTAGCAGTCTCAATTTTATCTATAACCAAAGTTTCACCAAAAATAAAGGAGAAAGCATTAAGGTATTTCATATCGAATTTTATGAGGTCTAAAGCTATGCCAACAACACCTTCCTTGCCTAGGAACTTTTTCAAGCGATCGCTATCCCTAGGCCTTATCTTATCTAGTGGAAGGAATGTTGCTCTACCAATCTTGTTCTTCTTTAGATAATTAACGCACTCTATTGCAACATTATGATCTGAGGTGACTATATCGTGTAAGTGAGGACCTGCTGCAATTTCAATAGCAACCTGATGTTGGTTCGGAACAGAAGATAAGGAAGCTATTGTCCCATAAATGCCTGTCCAACCCAGTTTCAAAACATTCTGAACAGCCTTACTCACAGAACTTTCTATTTCCTTCTGTCTTATCAGCTCGATTCTTTTGATGAGGTCATCTACTCTTCCTATATCTACCTTATTCATCTCAATTTTGTCTTTCTTCCTGTTTATCTCAGTTCTTATCCTTTCAACTTCCTTTATCAAAGCTATGTCCTTGCTTCTATCAAACAATCTTTTAGAGATGGTTTCTTTTTTATTCTCTAACTTCTCTGTCTCCTTGTCTATAGCTTCTAATTCTCTATCAAGCTCTCCAGAGCTTATCTCGTCTATTCTCTTATCAAGTTTTTTTACGGATTCTTCAGCGTCATCCAATCTTTTTTTTGCCAATGATGCCCTTAACTTGTCCAATTCACTTGTCAGTTTCTGATACAGTTGAGCAGCCTTTCTCTCGGTTTCCAATCTGTCAATGTTAGCTCTTTTTTCATTGAGAATTATGTGGGATTCTTTAAGCCTTTCCTCGACTGTTAAGAGTTCTTTTTGTGCCTTGTCTCTTTTATCATCAAATTCTTTAATGCCAGAAACGTCATCTATTACCTCCCTCCTTTCCAGAGGACTCATCTCTATCACTTCTGTGACATCACCCTGCAAGATTATGTTATGACCATCAGGCTTGATCATAGCCGGTCTCAGAATTTCTTGGATGGTCTCTCTAGTTTCTACCTTTCCATTAATCTTATAAACGGAAATTCCTCTCTTGTTTATCTTTCTAGAAATAACTAATTTATCATCCTCGAATGGAAATTCTTTTCCAGAATTATCAAACCATAAGGCAACCTTTGCTGAATCAGCTTCTGGTTTGGCTTTTGTTCCATGAAATATGGTTTCAAACATTCTGTCCGCTCTAAGACTCTTAGCAGAAGTCCTTCCTAATACAAAGCATATGGCATCAAGTATGTTTGATTTGCCTGAACCGTTTGGACCGCAAACAACAGAGAAATTGCTAGGGAAGGTTAGCATCGTCTTTCTAGCAAATGATTTGAAACCCTGTATCTCAAGTTTTTCTATTCTTGTCATCTTATCACAGAATAATTATACTATATTAAAATTGTTATAAGATAATAAAAAGATTTATATAACTTTATTAATCAATGGTTTATTAAATATTAAAATGAAATTATCTCTAAAAACAGGACTTTGTTTTGGTCTGACCTCAGGAACTATTACAACTCTTGGATTGATGATAGGCTTGCATTCTGGGACACAATCGAGACTCGCGATTATTGGAGGCATAATAATAATAGCAATAGCAGATGCTTTCTCTGATGCATTAGGAATCCACATATCCGAAGAAGCAAAAAATCATTCTGACGGTAAGATAGTATGGGAATCAACAGTTTCTACCTTCCTAACAAAGTTTTTCTATGCCCTGACGTTTACAATACCAGTGATACTAATACCGAATCTCTTGACGGCGATGATAGTTGGTATAATATGGGGTTTAACTGTTCTAAGTGTTCTAAGTTTTAAGATAGCAAGAGATGGAAAAGAAAAAACATGGAAGGTTGTTGCAGAGCATTTTATCATTGCCTTAGCTGTTATAATTATAAGTCATTTTGTTGGTGATTGGGTGAGAGAAGTATTTTATACTACTTTATAAAATTCTTGTATCTTATTTATTTTATGAGGTTAACAGTATTATTTTCAGGTGGGAAGGATTCTTGTTTTGCCTTATACAAAACTATGAAGACTAATGAAATTGTCTGCTTGGTTAGTATTATTTCGAAGAATAAGGAAAGCTATATGTTCCATACACCTAACATTGAACTTACAAAAATGCAGGCAGAAGCAATAGAATTACCATTAATTCAACAAGGTACGGAAGGCGATAAGGAAAAAGAACTGAAAGATTTGAAAGATGCTTTGCAAATAGCCAAAGAGAGGTTTAGGATAGAAGGCGTTGTAACAGGTGCTATACAATCCACCTACCAAGCAAGCAGAATCAAAAAAATCTGTGATGAATTAAAATTGCAATGCCTAAACCCTTTATGGCAAAAAGATCAGATAGAATTATTGAATGATGTTGTAAAAAACAATTTCAAGGTTATTATCTCTGGTATTTTTGCTTATCCTTTAGAAAAAGATTTCTTAGGTAAGATTATTGATAAGGAAATGATAAAAAAATTGAAAGAGAAGCAAGAAAAATATAGTATATCACCCTCAGGAGAAGGTGGCGAACTGGAAACAACTGTTTTGGATGCTCCTTTCTTCAAAAAGAAAATAGAAATATTAGACAGTGATATTCAGTATGAGAACAACTCAGGCGTTTTTGAGATAAAGAATGCTAAGCTTATAAACAAATAAATTTTTAAGCAGTAATTTGTTATATTTTCTTATGGATGTTCCTAGAAAGTCTGGCAAGGAAAAAATTGTTTATCAAAGTAGAGAATTTGAAGTAATAAAACAGCCTATGAAAATAGGTAATAAAAAATTTGAGGTAGAAATTGCAAGAAGATCACCAGGCGTAAGATTATTAATTCTAAAAGATAAAAAAATTCTTCTCACAAGAGAATTCAGAACCGAGTTGAATGGTTATGACTATAGATTACCTGGTGGAAAGGTTTTTGAAAGCATAAAAGAATATCACTCGGCCTTGGAAAAGAAAGAAGATATTTTAAATCATGCCACTGATGCTGCAAAAAAAGAATGTGCTGAAGAAACTGGCTTAAACCCTTTAAAACTTAAACATATTTATACTTCTACAGCAGGTTTAACAGTTGTTTGGGATCTTTTTTATTTTTTAGTGTCTGAATTCAAAGTGCAAAAACAGAACCTTGGTACTGGAGAGGTTATCATACCTGAATGGTATTCATTTAAAGATATAAAAAATATGTGCCTTAATGACAATATTAAAGAAGATAGAACTGTTGCTGTATTATTAAGATTCTTAAAAAATTATTAAACTACAGGTTCTAATCTGCTATAAAAGTCGTGTGGCATGAATCCTAAACTGTTTGCAACCTTTAATGAAGGTATGTTATCAGTTCTAATATCAGCTCTAAGAATCTTTCCTTTACTTGTTATATAGTCAGCAATTTCAGAAACCACATGGCTCATCATTCCTTTATTCCTATATTCCGGTCTTGTAAACCACATTCCAGAAAAAGCTGCATAGTCATCTTCCAAAAGAATTCCTCCCCAAGAGACAGGAGACCCTTTATCCAGAATAGCATAGGCAGGCCATTTTTTTACGAAATTTCTAACAAATTTAACATTACCTTTAGCATAAGGCCATGTCTTAGCTATCTCTTTTGCATGTTTACCAGAAAGAGGAACAACCTCATATTCTTTAACCTTTATCGGTTTGAAACTTCCCTTAGTAACATAGTTAATACAAAATACTTCTTCTTTTCTTTCGAATCGTTTCTTTACTAAATCAGAAAATGTCATAGGAACTATAAACGTATGTTTAGAATCTTTTGGAACCGCTTTTAATAAATCTTGAGCAGAGGATGCTGTCTTGGCCTTCATCAAAACATCTGAATCATTCCAAATAACCAAGACACCTTCTTTATTCATATAAGCCTTAACTTTTTCAGGTTCTTCCTTGGTGATATCAAATCTTAATATAATATCTCCTATTGGATCATCTAGTAATGCTAATCCTTTATGATATTGATCTCGAGACAATGCAACAGGCATATTAAATGATAAAAAGCTAAAAGATTTATAGTAGATGTTTTGCTAGAGTTATTAGCCTTGGTTTTCTAATTAATATTTTTGCAAGAACAGATAATTTAGAACCTCTAGAAAACTCTATAAGATCCTCTGGTTTCAATGCACCAGCCAAGTCATTCAAATCATTATCAGAAAGTTTTTCAATAACTTCTCTCAATTTCTCAACTTTTCTCATTTTATTTCCTCTTTTTTCCCACCAAAGTTCATTGAATTTTGATAAAGATTTTTCAGAAACATCATTCTTCTTTAAACATTCAGTAATAACATCTGCTGCCAGTCTGCCAGAAACAACAGCTTCTTTTATTCCGCCACCGTGTATGGGGTTAACATGATGGGCAGCCTCGCCGCAAACCAAGAAACCGTTTGTCACCATGTTTTCTATCAAACCGCCGACAGGAACACAACCGGCATTAACCTCTATTATAGACCCTTTCTTGATTTCTGGGCGGTCATTAATGAATTTTTCCAAATAGAACTTTGCCGATTTTTCCCCAGGTATGACTCCAACGCCAACATTTGCCCTCTCTTTTCCTTTTGGGAAGACCCAAGAATATCCTCTCCTAGCTATTTCGTCGCCAACAAAAATATGAATGAAATCCGAATCGATGTCTATGCCGGACATTTCATATTGCAAGCAGGAATCAATGATGTTTGGTTTGGAGAATATCCCCAAGGCCTGTTTTCTCAAGGGAGACTCTGCTCCAGTCGCGCAAACAATCATTTTTGCCTTGTCCTCAAACTCCTCTCCTAAGAATTCTCCTTTTACTCCAATAAAATAACCGTTATCCTTTACCAGGCTAGAAATAAATGTGTTTGCCTGAATCACTGCCCCAGCCTTTACAGCCTCCTCTACTAGCCATTTGTCAAAGACCTTTCTTTCAAGGACAAAGCCACCGTATTCCAAAATGGCCTCCAAGTATTTTCCGTTGGGAGCATAAACTCTGGCGCCTTTGATTTTTTGGGCAATGCATCTTTCAGGAATCTTGCCTACGATTCCTTGTATGGTCTCACTCAAACCTTCCCCGCAGCGCTTTGGGCTCCCAATCTCAGCTCTTCTATCATAAATTTTAACAGAGAATCCATTTTCTGTCAGTTTCTTTCCACAGGCTGTTCCGGCTGGACCTGCTCCTACTATTACCACATCCCATTTCTCAGACATTTCTAGAGCCACCCCTCATTATTATATTTACCAAATCATGAGTTGAAACTAACAAACTTGAATAGAAATAAGCTACTATAGAATAATAGAAAATTATAAAAGTCATAGGATTCAATTCTCCTAAATATTTTGAAGATACGAATAGATATGCGCTGTAAGGAACCATTTCTTTCTTGAATATAAAAAAAGTAATTATAAAAACTATAAAAGTTATTAGTGCAATTAGTATCTTCCTTCCATCGTAAAAAAATTCTGTCAGACTCTTCATTTTTCCACCGTTATCGCCTTTACTGGACAAACCTTCTCGCAGATACCGCAGAGAGTGCACAGCTCTTCATCATGAATTATATTCTCCTTTAATTCTAAAGCTGCAAAAGGGCATACAGATACGCACCCGCCACAACGCAAACATTTTTTATTGTTTAAGTTCCAAGACATTGAATCAACTTTTAAAGATTATATTCTAAAACTTATAAAATTATGGCACTAACCTTTCTTTTGTTCTTGGGAAAAGGCTAGATTCTCTTATATTGGATAATTTTAACAATGCCATTGTTAGTCTCTCCAATCCTATAGACCATCCACCATGTGGAGGCATCCCATATTTGAAAAAGTCAAGATAGAACTTAAAGTCTTTAGGATTGAGTTTCTTTCCTTTTATATTTTTAACAAGCTCATTGTATCTGTGTTCTCTCTGAGCTCCACTGCTTATCTCAATCCCGTTGAAAAGCAGGTCAAATCCTTTAGTTATTTTAGTGTTGTCTGTTTCCCTCATGCAATAAAATGGTTTTACTTCAGCTGGCCATTTAGTTATTATGACTGGGTTGAAAATTTTACATATAGTCTTTTCAGCTTCAGGAGTTAAATCTTCCCCCCATTTTATTTTAATACCTTCTTTAGCCAACTCCTTCAAAGTTTCATCATAAGTGATTCTCTTTATGGGAAACTCTATATTTTGTATTTTGAAGTTTAGGGCTTCCAAGGAATCTGAACAATTCTTGCTTATGTTATCATGCACGAAACTCAGATAACCATCAAAATGTTTTAGAACATCTTCTTCATCTCTTATGAATGCTTCTTCCATATCCATCTGTATAATCTCATTCAGATGTCTATAAGTGTCATGAGGTTCTGCTCTGAAAACATGAGAAATTATCATGACTTTGTCAAAACCAGAAGATAGAACCATCTGTTTGTATAATTGAGGGCTTTGATTAAGAAAAGCATCTTTCCCAAAATAATCTACGTAAAACATTGTTGCCCCGCCTTCAGCTGCTGCTCCAACAATTAGAGGCGTATTCAAATCTATGAACCCATTTTTACGAAAATAATCAAAGAAACTCTTTTTTAAGAAGTCTGAGATTTTAAAAATCGCCATTATCTCAGGTTTTCTCAAATCTAATGGTCTTTGATCTAATCTTGTATCGAGTGACGCAGGTGTCTTTTTTGTTTCGATTTCTAAAGGCAAAGGCTTTTTAGCAGTGTTAAGAATTTTGATCTCGATGGGTATGATTTCTAGGCCCCTAGGGGCTGTCTTGTTTGCTTTAACAGTTCCTTTAACTGCTATTACATCCTCCCGTCCCAGTTTTTCAATCTTCTCTATGACTTTCGGTTTGACATTTCCCTCTTTTGATATTATCTGAATAAAGCCTTCCCTGTCAGCAAGCTTTATGAATTTTAATTTTCCTATATCCCTTAATTCTCTTACCCAACCCATTACAATAATTTCTTGACTATCCATTTCTGGGTTTATTTCCTTAGAATAATGAGTTCTTTGCCACTCACCTAGACTATCCATCAAAACACCTAAAGATGACCAAAGGGTGGGTTAAAGAATATCAACCATGAAATGAACCAAACCAATAGGTATATCCAACCTCCATTCGACCAGAACCATTTGAAATCCTTTTCTATTTTGAAGGCCTTCTTGCTTATTTCTGCAACTAATACTAGAAATATCAAAGCTAAGCTAATTGCAACATAATTTCCTGAGATACCATAAAGATCTCTTCCTATTTGGCTCAGATAACCCACTATTATACCAACTATTATATAAACAATAGTTGACTTTGTTTCTACTTTCATATCAATCTCTTTAATTTATTCTAATATAAAGATTCTTAAAGGTTTAGTAACGAAGCTACTCGTACTCACGCCATGTACAACTACACTTCGAACACTCACCAATTTACCTGTTGCTAAGAATTTTATGAGTAGGCTAATAAGAGTCGATGCATTGACGAGTATTGGAGGGGTATTGATTATACTAATTTCTGCAGGTTATATGAAAATAAGATAATGTAAAAGAAATAAAACTATAAGAGTTTTTTCATTCTTCTAACATAGTCTTCTGCCATTCCGAACCAAACTTCCTTTTCTTTATTAGTTATCTCTGCTCTCTTCCTACGCAAAAACATGGAATAATGAACTATGTGATTATTGTCGTTTCTAAAGGCATTATCCACTTCAAAATAACTGTCCCTGCGTTTTGATTTCTTTAGAATCCGGAGCTCGAGATTAGCGATGTAGAACATAATCTTAATAAAATCTCTAAATGTATAGTCAGCGGAAATTCTATGTCTTTTCCTAAAAATATCCTTGTACTTATCGAAGACTTCTATATGGTATTTTAACTCTTCCTTGTCCGTCGCAGGCTTTATTGGAAGCTTGTCGAATTTAATCTTCTTCCCATAAACAAGCTTGGTTTTCTTTAGAAATTTAATGAAAACAGGAACGATTATGTATTCTGTCATGCTTCCCTTTCTTTCACCTCCAAAAAACTCATCATAGCTTACAGTTCCCATGTCTATCCTATGCTTTGAGCGGACCCTTTTGTTAAGCATCCAATTGATATGTTTCCTTTTCTCAAAGTCAAAAGTAGGCTTCATTATTCCTACTAAATCTATGTCGCTATACTCTTCCATCTCCTTCCTGAGGAACGAACCTATGACATAAAGGGAAATCAAGTCATTATTCGTGCTTTCTACTATCACATTTTTTATTTTTTCTAGGAGTTGCTCATCATTCATAATTATTATATGACTATAAGCAATAATTAACTTTCACAATCAGGAAAAGTGATGAGTTAGATATTGAATACCAAAGTATCAAAGCAAGCATGCACTCTGCAAATATTCATGCTCTTCACCGCTGATGGAGGGCAACAATAGTAAAGTTTAAATAGTTTTATTAACTATCTTTAAGTAGTGATAAAATGAAAAGAACCCCTTTAGATTTACCTAAAATAGGTCAAATAGTGTACGTTCCAACATCTCTTTATATCAGTCATGGAAGAGATGATTTCAGAGGCGGAGTTTGTACAATAAGCAGAATTACAGATGATACAAGTGCTGGCAAACCAGTACCATTTGTAGAAGTTGAAGAGAGATTAGGACATCGATATAATTGGCAATATCTTTCAGAAAATCAAAAGAAATGGAAGAGTGAATGTGGAAATCAAAAAGGTAGAGAAGATTCAGACTTCAGCCTAAAATCCAATCCAGCTCCTCCTAATGATTTTTGAATAAAAAAGGAATAATAGTTATGTCCAAAGTTCTTGATAAAGCTTCTTCTAAAGAAGCTTTGTTCAAATCCTGCCCTCCGCATTTAAGTTTTTCTTCAATGCGTATAGGGTCAGGATTCATTAACAATCACACTCTTTTAAAAGGAATTCATCCCAGGTAAGTTTTTTATCTAGTTCGGCCTGTAATTTTAACTTCTTAGAAATCAGCTTTTTCAACGTCTTTGGAAACACAGGTATCCTTGCAGTCCTTTTGTTCATAATAAATGTTCAAAGTGGTGTATTCTTAAAGATTGTTATCCTAAAGAATATCATGAGAAATAGCCTGGTGGTCAGCAATTTCATGAGGGAACTGAGCCTGAGAGGTCTGAGTGAGAGGAGAAAGGCAAAGTATGTAATCCTGCTCAGGAAATTCTCGAATGTCAAACTGTCAGAAATGACAAAGAGGAATGTTGACAAATTCTTTTTCTACCTCAGGGATGCAAAACTCTCTGATGAGACAAAGCAGGATTACTGGAACATGTATAGAATCTTTATCAGATGGATTAGGCCTAAGATTGATTTGAGCAATTACAAACTGAAAATAAGAATCAAGACAAAGCTGCCTGAGGAAATCCTTACGTTAGAGGAGATAAGAAAAATAATCCTTTCTGCAAAATCAATCAGAGACAGGGCAATAATTTCCCTGCTCTATGATTCAGGTTGCAGACCTAGTGAGTTGTTGAACCTGCAAAGAAAAGATATTGTCTTTGATGATGATGGCCTGGTTGTAATTTTCAATGGAAAGACAGGAGGCAGGAGAGTCAGGATTATAACAACCTTAGATTCTGACAAATTCCTGAAAGAATATTTGGAATACGCATGTTCTGTTGGTAACGTTTTTGGTAAGATGTGCATAGAGAGATTGAATCAACTGGTCAAAGAACATGCTCAGAAAATTGGAATCAACAAAAAAGTCTATACTTATATTTTCAGACATTCCAGGGCAACGCACCTGGCAAAATATCTTACAGAGCAGCAGATGAAAGTCTACCTGGGTTGGAGCATGGGTTCTGATATGGTCTCCGTATACGTTCATTTATCAGGCAGGGATATGGATTCTAAAGTTATGGAATTGAACAACAATTATACTGCATTCATTCCATCAGAGGGTTTCAAAGAATTTTTGTTTGAGATGTATCACAAATGGAAAAATCATCAAAGTTTAAGTGTCAAAAGAATGAACTGATAAATATGAAATACTACCTCATTGCATTGTTCCTGGCAAGTGTTTTTAGTATTGATGCTTTACTCTCAACATCTCAGGTTCAGAAAGTTGGAGCAGGAGCATTGGCAGGAATCTTTGGATTAATTGGGTTTGCCCTGCTGCTCTACAATTATTTCAGGCCAAAGAAAAAGTAAGCAGCTGCTATTGGAACCAGTATTTACCAGGAGAAGAATGGAACCACTCTAATTCTTAGACCTTAAATTAGTCTTTTGGTCTAGACCAAACGTCTATTCTTTCAAAAAGAAAAGTGCTATGAATGAGATGAACATGTTTACTAGCAAAAAAATCAATTCGATGTTCCTGATGAGATTGTAAGGCATCACAAATAAAATTATTCCAAAGAACGTTACGATTGTTGATGCTCCTGCATACGCATCTTTGAAACTAGACCTGCTCCTGAATGACGTGAAAAGAATCAGCCATCCAACGACCAACATGAAATCAAAGAACCAAAATGCTCCACATGTTGCAGGTTGAGAGACATCCTGGCATATCTGAGAGGTTGTCTGATTGATGAACTCTCCAATGTTTGTTGCATTTGGTATTGTGTATAAGTAACTCATTTTAAGACCTCGTCAAAACTTTAAAGATTACAATTAGACCCAGGAACATGATGCAGACTGTTGCAGCTGCCAAGAACATTGGTGGTATGCTGATTGCTGCACCAAAATCATTTACTAAGCTGCCTAGTGAATCAGGAATTGAAATAAAAATCAGGATGAAATTATAAATTACTTTTGCACCAATGATTAGAGCATTGCCCAACCAAAAGGTCTCTGTATTCTGCTCATTCTTGAAAAGTTCGTAAGATTGGGATATTTTATTTCCCAACTCAACTGATTTGTTGATGCTAGTGAAGTTTGCAGTTTTATTGTATGCAGTTACAACGCTGCCTGTAAAAGTCAGCATTCCTGCAATAACAACTGTTATGATTATTGCTAACAAAATCAATGAATTTAAATTTGTTTCCTCTCCTTTCATAAAGTCGCCTCAAGGATACCTAACCCTTTAGGGTTGGGAGGAATTGAGAGTTGTTTAGTTTGTTCTTTCCTAAAGGCACAGTTCAATATGTGAAGTCCAAGTTCTGGCAATACGCAGTTTCTTAGCAATAGTCTTTTATCAACTCCGTTGTATTTGTCCAAGTTGAAACCGAATAGTTTGCTCAGTCTTTCCCTGTCGTTTATAGTGCAAGTCTTTTCAGTCGGAAACTCTTTTTTTGTGATTAGGAAGTTAGCCCAAAAATAATGACGCTGCAACTCTTGTGGTGTGATTAACGGTTTGTAAAAACTGCATACATTTTCCACACACCACTTGCCCCTGAAGTAGTGCTTTAACAATAAGATTTCTTCATAGAGCTTCATGTCAGGATATACTATCTTAGCTTTGGTATTGAGTTTGTGCATTTTTGAATGAGATGGACATGGAGGACTTGACCAAATGAAATCAAATTTTTGGAAGTTGTTAAGCAGAAATAAGTGTGCATCTGTTATTATAACTTTATCGTTAGGAAATAAGTCTTGATAAATCTTTGCTATGTTGTCATCAATTTCAATAGCAATCACTTCTACATCTTCCCATAGCTTCCTATTTCCACCTATTCCAGCATACAAATTTAAAATTTTCATCATAATGATACCCTATCCTTTAGGATATGGGAGAACGTCATGTTAAAACCTTATCTTAAATGCAACAATTCCTGAGATGATTCCAACTGTAAACGTCATGGCCATTGCATCTGCACCAAATCTTATGAGGCTGATTACCGAGCAAAATATCAGGGCAAAAGCAGTTGATATTAAACATAATTTAACGTCATTGTGGGTCATGTAAGAAACAAACATCACAACCAACAAAGTCAGAACTAGACCAACAACTCCAAAATCAACAACTGATGCTCCACCAATGTAACCTGACTGCCAAACGTATGTTATTGGGTCTGAGTGGTAAGTTCCTTTCAAAACATATCTGAAATTTCCACCACTAGACAAATCGCAAACAAATGTTCCTGATGAGCCTGATGAGGTATCATCACAGATAGTTGTCTCCCCTGCCTGGTCAATCCTGCCAACATAAAGATTCATGTCAGCAGTCAGTCCTGACGTGTCAACCCAACTACATGTAAGGTTGTTTGAGACGTTTGTGCATGATGTCGCAACATTATTGTAATAGGAAAAATATTCAGGAGTGTCAATCTGAGAAACATAGAATGTCAGAGTGGTTGATTCCAACTGCATTGGTTCAAACTCCCTCTGAACAACTCCATTCTTGATTAAAAAGAATTTGTAAATCTCATGCATTTTCAGATATGTGTAAGCATAGCCTGAGAAATCTGATTTGGCCTCTGCAACCTGGGTATATGTTCCTGTTCCCAAATCCTGCTTTTGAGCCAAAACAATTTCATTCTCAACAGGATTCTCAACCTGGTCTTTTATAATCATTGCTATCAGGGTTGATTCTGATGAGTTCAATAGATAGAGAGTAATGTTTTGGTTTGAACTCACGTTTGCATTCTCCAGGAAATGATACCTGGTTGAGTAAGAAGTATTGGAATATTTTGATGTTGCATTCAGAACATAAGCAGTATTGTTAGGGTCTAGACATACCTGGTAAGTATAATTATTTCTGAACTGGAAAGATTGATTTGTTCCTGAAATCAACAATGACGTATCCAAATCACAAACAACATTGCTTGATGTCAATTCATTTTTGCATGTGTAAGTCAGGTAAGGTGTTCCACCTGTTGAACAGTTTGTAACGTAAACATTCCCTGACCATGAAAAATTGCTTTCATAATATCTCTGCTCAACATAAGTTCCTGATGCCAAAGAAAAATAAAACATCAAAGGATTTGTTCCATTCAAAAAGTTATTTCTAAAACTACTATTGTTTATTGCAATTACTGTTGTTGTTGGAACCATTGATGTATTTGCTGATGTGGATGAAATTTGTTTCCATGCTCCTGATGTGTAATTCCAAAGATAGGCATTTGCACTTCCTGTTCCATTACCTGCATAGACCCAACTGATGTAAGAAAGGTTTGTGTCCGACCTTATCCAGTTTGAATTGTATGTGTAATTCTCTAGAACCCTTAAAGAATTTCCAGGTGTTCCACCTGATGTGCAATAACCATAGCTAGACCAGTTTGTATCGTTTCCATTCAACAGATTTGTTATTGTGCAACTGGTTGCATCCTGACCAATCAATGATGTCTCTGTTGTATGATTATAAAGAGCAAATCCAGGTGTAGAAAAAAGAATCAATAGAATGCAGATTGGAGCCAGTTGGGAGATCTGTTTAGTGGTTCCAGTCATTAGAAATCAATCCTTAATTCATCATCTCTATTTCTTTTTTTCTTTCCTGTTATAGGTCTAATCTCCAATCCTGTCAGACGCTTTGGCATCTTTCCATGTATGTCTAATTCCAATGCAATCCATGATGGAACATCAACAAATCCTCTGCCTCCACCACCCTTTCCTTTCTTGAATGGTTCCTCAGCAAATCCAAAATCCCAACCACCACCCAATAGTGGAACAAGAGTTGGTTCAGGTTCAAAAGTAATGTCAGCATGTGGTGGTGCAAATCCAAAGTCGGTTATTAAATCTGTCATCTGCAACGTCTCTGTCAATTGCAATTCAGACTGCCTTTGTGATTGTGCAGTTCCAACTCCTGTAAGTGAAACGTTGAAAATATCCTGCTCCTCTTTTGGAACCTCAAAGACTCCTGTAATTTCCAGGCCTGTTGATGGTGCTAGGAATTCTTTTTCTTTTGTTGTTTCAATCTGCATCACATCAGTCTTTGGAATGCTGATATTAAAAACATCTTTTTTTGTTTCTGTCTTTATGTCAGTTTTTGTTACACTACTGACAAAAGGAATTTGTAAACTAGGCTCAGCTGCTTTGTCAATAAATTCCATGACTGCCTTTGTATGCATTCCCAACACATCTTTCTGAACTGCTTTGGTTATGTCCATTGAGCCAGATATTCCTTTTTCAACCAAATCTGTTGCTACTCCACCACCACCAAAAAACGTAGCAGGTAATTTGGTCTCATCGATGACTGTGTCGATAGAAAAGAAATCTTGAACCTTTGTCTTTCCTGCTGTCCTGAAAACAGTCTTTAATTCATCCTCAAACATTTTTTCTGAAATAGAAAGGCCAACAACTTTTTCTTTGAACATAGTTTCCTCAACAGATTTTGTTGCAGTCTCAAATCCTGAAATAAAGAAATTTTCCTTTGGTGCAGGAACAGTAACCTGCTCTGAAACAAAAGTTTGACCAGGCAGTTCAACTAACTTTCTTCTCATGAACAAATCTCTTTCAATTGCTTTGCTCTCAATGTCTCCATAACCAATTTCTACTGTAAGTTTATCATCAACTTTCTTTCCAACGAATCCAAAATCAACTTTTGATGCAACCTCATCTCCTGAAACCTTTGTATCATAAAATGCTTTTCCAGTTCCTGCAAATTCATCCTCAGTTTTCATCTGAATCTTTGAAACAGAAAAACCTTTTGTTGTCTGCCTGACAATTATAAATTCTCTCAATGCAGGTTCCACTCCTGTCTCCCAAACAAATTTTGTTCCCAATGCTCCTGCTCCTGCTAACAGAACTCCTTTTCCTAACTCTCCTGGCTCTCCTGCCCTATAACTTTCAACAGATTCAATTGTTCCAATTGCAGTTAATCCAGTTGTTATTCCTAGACCTGCACCAGTTAAAACCTCTTTGGCCATAGGTATTGAAAGAATTTTTGCTCCAATATTTGTTCCTGCTAAACCAGGAATGACAGACAATGCCTTTGCACCTGCAACCATTGTAACAGGTTCAAACATTCCACCCAAAGCTAATTGCCATCTATCTTTTGTTGGAGTTCTCAAAATATTTTCCATCCAGGCCTCTCTTTCCTGTTCATATTTTGAAATTCCTCTAATGTCTAAAGGATTGCCATAAAGGATTTCAGAACCAATCATGTATTCTAATCCTTTTGTTGGATGTTCCAATGCAAACTCTAGACGTGCAGGTAATGTTCTAGATTCTTTTGAAATCATTTCTCTTTCCATCATCTGAACTTTAAGCTGCTCTCCAATCGCAGTTACATCCATCTGCCTCTCAATTTCTGTTTCCAATCTCTCAGGTGTTGCCCTGATTTCTCCATAGGGTGTTGACCATAAAAATTCTCCTGTCTTTGCAGTTCCTGTCGGTGTTGCAGTAAACTCCTGGCCTGTTGATGTCTTGAATTTTTGTGCAGCAGGAACAATTTGGCCTGTCTCTGTTATTGTATAACCTTTCTTTATTACTGAACCTGTTGCTCCTGCCAATGCCTGAGGAGTTATTCCACCAGTTGCTTTTGCTTTGAATTCAGAAGTAACAATTTCAAATGATTCAGGTTGCTTACCTAACAATGCTTTTTTTGTCTGCTCCTGCAAACCAATTGCAATTTGTTCAGAAACATCATGAGTAACAGTTCCACCTGCTCCCTGGATTTGTTTTTCCAATTGAACCTGAGCAGGAGTTTTAGATGAACCACCACCAGGAGATTGAACTAAAACATTTCCCTCAGGAGAGGCAGTTATCAATGTAGAAGTATAAGGGTCATAAAAATAAGTTTGCTGACCTGTTTGCTGAGCCTGTTTGCTCAACTCAGCAGATTTTGTAATTACATCAACCATAATAAACTAACAGTTTGCAAACTGTTTGTTTATATATGAAAGGCAGCATCATTGACATTCTGTTTGCAATCCCAACTCTGTTGATTATTGCTCTTGTGATTCTAGTGTTCTCAATGAGCAATGGCTACATGGTGGATGCATTCAACAATGTTACAGGAATTTCCAATGAGACAAAAGCAAAGATTACCCAACCTGCAACTGCTTTCTTTGATACTTTCAATTATGGATTCCTGGCCATATTGATTACATTGTTTGTAATTATTTCCTCACTAGCTTACTATTCAAACATGCATCCAATGTATTTTCCTATTTCTGTCTTTGTAATGTTCATTGCAGTTTGGTTCAGTATGGTAACTGCAAATGGTTATTGGGAGGTCTGCAATGCATCTACTGAATTTACAACTTTGTGCAATCATTTTTGGGTTGTTACTTACTGCATGAAAAATCTGCCATTCATTGTTGCTGTATTCTGCTTTTTCCTGGCCTTTGTAACTTATAGAGGTAAGGGTCTAGGTAGTCAAACTCAGCAGGGTGGATTATGAACTGGAATGTTGGAGTGTTTGAAAGGCTCTGCAATACATTGCTCTTAGCTTTGAGTTTTATTTTATTTCTTTATTTGTTGAATGTCAATCAGATGGAAAAAAGAGAATGGTGTGCAACTTACATTGCAGCAGGGCAATGCAGATGTTCTAATACAGATGCATCTCAACTCTTAAATGAATCTGTTGACATAAAGCTGCCACCAACAGATGGATTTTCTGCTCAGCAAATGATTGATAATACTTTTTATAAAGAAATAAATATTTCTAGGCCATGAATGGTTCCAATAGCAGCTGCTTACGTAGAATTGATATTGGAACCAGTTGGGAGATCAGTTTGACATATTTTATTCTTGAGAAATAGAATCCAAAAAAGAAAAAGAAAATTAAGCTCCACCCTGGGATTTCTGACCTTGTCTAATCCACATGACTGCACCAACCAACAGAACTATGAAAATCACAATTCCAACTGCCGGTAAGTTAGTAATTATTGCATCAATGAATGCAATGACGTAACCGATTGCAGCACTAGATTTACTGTCTGCATTGTAAACATAGCTTACGTTAAAATTCCCATTTGCAATTCCTGTTGAGAATGATGGCAATAACTGATAGGTATGGTAAGCTGTATTTTGCAAAGAATAGTTCCCTGACCCTAATGTTAGAGTATTGTTTCCAACTCTTGTAATAGAAGTTACATAAGAATTTGCCAATGATTTCAAAGTTGCATTTGTCAATGCAACAGTTTCATTCGTTACTGTTGTCGCAACGTATGTTGTTCCCTGGAAACTCTCTGCCATGATGTAAGCTGCACCAACGAATGCAACTATCAACATGCAGATAAATATCAACTGTGGAAGTTGAGCAATTGTTATTCCTTTCATAAGACCACCTTTGAAAAAGAAAAGGGTGGTCAGGCTCCACCTGCTCCTTTCTGTCCTGACCTAATCCACATGACTGCACCAACCAACAGAACTATGAAAATTATAATTCCAACAGTTGGCAAGTTTTTGACTATGTTATCCATGAACTGTATGACGTATCCAATTCCTGTGTAGGCTTTGGATGTGTTATTGACAGTTCCCTGGAAACTCTCTGCCATGATGTAAGCTGCACCAACGAATGCAACAATTATCATGACTACATAGAGCAGTTGAGGAATTTGTCCAATAGACATGCCTTTACTAAAATGAGAGAACCTTTCTTTAAACTTAGTAAATTGCATCTTTAAACCAACTCCAATTTAGTTATATCATCGGGAGAAGTGGGTGCTTAGCCTCTCCCTCAATCTATACTAGCAACAATCTTGATAGCAGTTGTAATAGCCAATCTTTCTTTGGTTCCAAAAAATACTTAAGCAGCATGTAACATCAACAAACAGTTTCTGAACACAATAATCTATCATGGAAATACCTGTTACCAGGGTGCAACCAGGTATGGTTTCTCAACGCAATCCTGAGTTTGTCAAGCAGATTGTTTTTACAGATGATGTTATAGAATTTGTCAGGCACGTTTTCATGAATGAGGTCTTTGTCAAAGAGAACGATAAAGACCCTGGCAAATGGATGAGAAAGACAACTTTGGATGGCAAACGGCTGCAACCTCTGATGAATGAGGATTACATCAACGACCTGCTCTCGATGTTGAGGCTCAATCTTACCAGGTTCATGCCTCTTTCCAAGATGGAAAAGCATGAGGTAAACAATATGATTCTTATAATTGCAAACAACATTGATTTTTGGCTGATGATGAACTGGAGAGCAGCAGGAATATCAAAAGAAGTTTATTTTTCTGACATACTCTCAGACTCCCTGATAAATCTGTTGGAGGCCATTATGAAAATGCCTCAGGATGGCTCGATTCAAAAAGTCATTGGAGAAATCTACAACTACAATGAGGGTGCAGGAACTCAGCAGCTTCAGAACAAACCTTTGATTTCTTTGCCATCATTCTTTAACAGAGGAGAACAGAAATAATGAACATCCCTTACATCTCTCCTGGCAAATGGGTTGATGTTGAACTTTGGCTGCTGAGAGGAGCTAGTGGAATCAAGATTGTCAGAGACAAAGTTCAGAGAAGAAGAAAGAGTGATGATTCTCAGGAATATTATTTGAAAGGACAAAAGGATTCATTGGAACCTCAGGAATTTGAGAGCATCTATTCAGGTTCCAAAGGAGAGGATGTCCTGAAATTATTTTCTCCTGCAAAGGGAGTTTACTGGCCAATCAAATTTGTTCTAAAGACCATGAGGCCTTTCAATGATGCTGAGCAGAAATATATTTTGGAATCAAAGGATGATATTGAAAAAAAGAAAAGAACAAAAGAAGTATACCAGAGAATCTATAAGGTTCAGTTCGAGTCTGTTGTTGATACTGCAACGTTGAATCATGGAATCTACAAAGTCCAGAAGAATGCTTTGAGGTTCCAGGGAGGTGGAATGGATTTGGCAACAAAGATGTCAATCCTTACAATCATCATTGTCATTGCATTCATCATGTGTTCATGGGCAGTCTATAATTATTTTATCAATCCTGGAATGATTTTTTGGAATGACCACGCAAAAGAGGTTGTCTCAGTTTACCAGGCTCAGCATGGTAATCCTGCTCCTGCAACTCAGGAACCTGTTCCAGTTGCAACAGGTGGTTAACATTGGTTGGAGAACAGTTCAAATCTACTTCTAAAAAAATATTCAAACGTGGAGAACTTGATTTCAAACAGATTCTTTTCAATCAGATGGACAGAACCTTGAGGGCATTGGTCGAGGGAAACTACCAGGGATTTGTTGATGGTGTCGAGGGTCTCTACATCATCCTGGTATTTACTGCTGATACTGACAATGATTTTCAGGAACAGGATAAAAAACTCTTTGATGATTTGCAACCTCAACAAACTAGAATAGACAATGACGTTATGCTTTGGCCTGATGATAGGGAACTGATGATTTCCTCATTGGGTCTGCAATGTGCAAAAATAAGACTGGCCAATCTCATCAGATTGGCCGGAAAGAAAAGATTATTGTTAGAGGGCAGGAGGCTTTGGGATGAACGAAAACCAGGAGAGTCAGCTGAGCCAGGAGAGTCAGAACCAACAGACGAGGAACTCCAGGCCATTGTTGATGTTAGCATTGAAGAAGAATAGAACCAGGACTCAGATTCTAAGAATGAGACGTGCAGACCCTTTGATACGTTGGATTCTAAAAAAGATTTATGTTGACAGAGAGAACTGCATCATTAAAATTATTGGAAAGGTTCAAAGAGGAAAATCAACTGTTGCAATGGAAATAGCATGGAGAATGCTGAGAGAATTGTTTGATGTTAAGTTCATAGTGTTCCATCCTGAGCAGTTCTCAAAGCTTTATGCAATGGGAGTCAAACGTGGAGACATCATAATGTATGAGGAGATTGGAACAGAGGCAGGTGGTCTGCCACGCAGACGTTGGTATGAGTTCAACAATCTACTGCTGCTTGATATAATGCAGACTCATGGGTTTGAGGGAACTGTCTGCATCCTGACCCTGCCATCATCAAAGTATCTAGACTCCAATACAGAGCCTTTGATTGACATTGAGATTGAGACCAGGAAGATTGACAGGAGGAACCACGTCAACATCTTTACTGCATACTGGGTTGAATGGAATGAGGAGCAGAAAAAGACTTACAGGCATTGCTTCATTGACAGGGATGGAACTGCTGTCGAGGTCTTTGCATGGAAACGAACCTTTCCTCCTGAGTTGCTGCAAAGCTACAAAGACAAAGAGCATGAGTTCAAGAGGTGGGTGCAGGGCAGGGTCAATGAGGAGGTCAGAAAGAAACAGGTAACAGAGGATGAGGAACAGATGATGTTTGACAAGGTCATGTCCAGCATAAATGATTTCATCCAGGTCAGGCACAATAAGACGTTTGTATCCCAGGCATTGATTGAGATGGAGTTCAAGGTTGGGAACAGAGTCTCCCAACGTTTGAAACTCAGGGCAGAGAGAGAAATACTAAGCAATGATGAGTTCTTCTCTCTCAGGGAATCATTATCTTCTAATTTAGTATGTAGGGAGCCTGAAAAAAAGAGTTGAGAGAGAAAGAGAACGCTTTTCTCCTAAGGGATTTCGCAAAGCATCCCTATTGCGAAGTTATCAAACAAAGGGCTTAGGGTTATAGAAATAAACAGTCTGCATTGCGTAAGAATGTTATGCCAAAGTATTCTAAAGACATCAACCTCATGGTTACTTCTGAGATGAGCCAGGCCATGATTGACAAGGCAGCATCTCCCAGGGATAAGTTCATGGTGTCCATCATGGATTTCTCAGGAGCCAGGCCTGACGAACTGACCAGGCTAATGAAAAAAGATATTGTTCTCAGAGAGGATGGATGCCTGGAAATCAAACTGCATACTGACAAACTAGGAAATAAGAATGAGTTTCTAATCAAAGATAGAATCCTGACCATGAGACCTGAGATGCGTTTCTTTGACATAATCAAGAACTATTGGTCTACCTCAAACGTTGATTCTCTGTTGAGTTTGACAGTCAGGAGAATAGAACAAATCATTGAGCATCTCTCTGATGGGAAACTTTGCCCTTATAATTTCAGGCATTCACGTTTGACAAAGTTAGCGAGAACAGGAGCAACCCTAGACCAGTTGATGTATTGGAAAGGTGCCAATGACCCACGTTCTGTTGGTGCATACATCAGAGGAAAGAGAGTTGAGTTTGACAGGATAGAATAATATTAATGATTGAAGTCCGGAAAAAAGTCTCCTGGTAAACCAAGAGACTTCTTTCAGGAGTTGAGATTGCTATGAATAAGTTAGTTTTAGAATATAAATATACACGTGATGTTGGAACCAGTCCCGAGATCTCCGAAGTGGCTCCAATCCCAATTCTATTGATTCTTTTTCTTTGTGCTTTTCTTTTTTGTTTTCTTAGTTTTGCATGGCATGTTCTCATCTCCTCAACGAGGATAGTCCTCTAGATTGATGTTGATGAATCTCTGCAACAAAGGTTTGTTTGGTCTGCCTCTATGATTCTTGTCCTGGATGATTACAACAGGCATCTTGATTGTCAGAACTCCTGAACCATTTGAATTGAATGCTAATATTTTTGTCAACTCAACCATTGTTATTTGGTGGTCTTTGTCTGCATGACTGTTTATTTCTTTGATAGTCTTGTCTAGCATTGTCTTGAAACTCTCATGCACTCTTAACATTTTCTCCATGCAATTACCAAAACTTTAATTTCTTTTCCTGAGCAAGTTTGAACGCATCAACCAGGATGAACAAAAACAAAACCAGGATGCTGAATCCTATGATTATTTCAAAGAAGAATATCAAAGTTTCTACTGCTCCAAACGTCAGACTTTTGTTTGATTGCTGAATCAAAATAATTGCCAACAACAGAGATGCAAATAGGAACATCAGGCCAACCATGAAGTATAACAGTTTGAATCCCTCATTGCCAACCTTTCCATGTATGTAAAAGAATGCCAGGCCAATTGCAAAGACAATGAACATTACCGAGACATCTACGTAGTTGATGTCATAAGGCGATGGATTGCATTTTCCTGACTCTGTCTTGCAGTTGAATTTGCAGGTCTCATCATAGCTTACAGGAACCAGATTCCCGTTGACATTGATTGTTGTTGTGAAGTGAGACGTTGTGGAGTTCGAACAGGTGTAATCTGCCAGGCCAACTGTTGAAAATAGTGCAATTAAAACCAATGCAGTCAATAAAATCTTTTTCATGTCAAACTCCTCTAATCAATATTTTCCATTCTCCTGTATCATAAATGCAGAGGTATGCTCTGCTATCTCCAATCTGTTGCAGGATTGAGCATACCTGATAGATTGATGGTTGCTCCCAAACCCTGACATAGACAATGAAACTGTCAATCAAATCCAAAGGAATGCTCAGCAATCTTTCAAAGATGTTGTAAGGCAGCTGACCCAACCATGAGACGTTCATCCTTTCCTGGATGTTCAGCAGCCTGGAAATAATCCCTGTCCTGCTGAATTGGTTTGATTCTTTCTGACTGACGTTAAATAATTTTTCAACAACAGTATTTCTAAAAAAGTTAATATTATCCTTTGTTGAGACGTTCAAAAACTTTGTAACAATGATGGTTCTGCTGAACTGGTTTGCATCCTTTGTTGGAACGTTCAGGAATCTCACTCCTGTAATCAGGTAAAAGAATGAATCAGCTGCATTGGTTCCAATGTTCAGGAACCTCTCAAACGTTTTCAATCCTTCAACTAGCAATGCAGAGAAAGTATTGCTTGTCTTTTCATTTGCATTCAATGTTCTCTCTAAAATAATGTTCCTGCTGACCTGCACATATTCCTTTGTCTGAACATTTGTTATTCTAATAAATCCAAAACCTTTAAAGAAATTGTTTGTTGGTTCTGATAAGATGTTAAACATTCTCTGAACAATAGGATTCCTCATAAAAGTATTATATTCTTTTGATGGAACATTGAAACTCTTTGTCAGAGCAATCAATTTATTGAACTGGGTTGCATCCTTTGTTGGAACATTGAATGTTCTAGTGAAAGGAGAGGTCTCTCCTTCAATGTATGGGTCTGATGTGTTGCTAATCCACAACTCATAAGTCTCAGAGTTTGCAGTTTCTCTGCCTAATGTTTTGTTCAAAAGAATAAGTATGTAATCGTAACCAAAGAATGTTGAGTTTCCCTCCTGAATCACAAAGTCAGAATAGTTTGTCAGTTGAATCCAGTCTGATGAATTTGTGTAATTTTTCCACCAAACATGAGAAATTATGTTTGAGATGCTAGAAAGATTTTGAACCTCAAATATTGGGTATGTGTAATTCATTCCAACAACAGTTGAAAAATTAAAGTCTGCTAAAGTTCCATTTGCAGAATAATTATAACTACCTGTAAGATTGTTCCTGCCTTTTTGAGTTCCTGTTATTGCAGTCATTGTTGCAGGATTATACCACGCCTGATACTGCTCGTTAAAATCCAAATTCCAAACAGTTTCGTTGTTAGCAACTGCTGTAAGACCGTTATGGCCAAACATAACAAGATAACTTAATGTATATGTTCCAGCACTATTAACTGTAGGATTATGAAATCCCATATTAACATACTCACTTGTATCTTGTCTACCATATTGATTGATAGTTTGGGTTGAATTTGTTTTAGTGCCTAGGTATAGAATAGATTTATTATGATTATTACTATCATACATAAAAGCTACCCTTCTATTAACACCTTCATTAACAACACCAAAAGTATAAGTGTCAGCTCCAGCTCCTACATCATAAGATACATCATATTTAGTGCCATTAATATATCTACCATTCCAAACTTGTAATCTGGGATCATTAGAAGCGTAGAATGTAGTAACATAAATTGCAAAAGGCGTAGAAGTAGAGTAAGCATATCTCCAACTATCATTACCAGTAGCAATATAATTCATAGTATAATATCTAGGAGTAAAATAACCTATTGATGTCCAATTCCAATAAGTACTACCAACATAAAAATTACCGGTATTGTTTATACTATAAACTGCAATTCTAACCAAACCATTTTCTATCAAGCTAGTATTTGCATAATCCATACCCTTGCTGTTTGTTGATGAAGATAATCTTTTAGCGTTAGCTGAAGAATATTGTGGTAAATTATATCCCATAATAGTTAAATTAGTTTCAGAACCACAGGTTTTACCTTCACTACATCCAGTTTTCTGCAAATCTATTGAATACCATGCAGAATTTAATTGTGTTGTATCACCAGATGTTACTCTATAAACTGAATTTTCTGTTACTGAAACTGTTGAAGAATTTAAACCCCACTTCAAAAACATCTTAGAGGTCAGGTTCTTTACATTCAAAGTTATTGGAATCTTTGGATTAACTGACTTTTTAATTACAAACTGTTGTGAAAAAACAGTTTTATTTGATTCGTCTGTCATGTTGAACCAACCAGTCAGAGTGTTCTTTGTTGTTAATGGATTGAAAGTTAAATCAAACTTTAAATCAGAACTGCAATCAGTAACATTCAAAAGAAAATCAGGGTCATTTTCTAAGACTTCGCATGAAATAAATTCTTTTTCCTTTGCATCAATCAATGCATGAACAGGTCTAATCATTAGAGTTGCCCCTAAAAGAATTGCAAATATGATTAACAAACATGTCCTGTTCATCCATACCAACCACTCTATTAGCCTTCTGATGCAGAGAAGTTATGTCTCAATTTAAGTTGGTCTCCACTTGTTGCAAAGTTAACATCAGAGATTGTTCCACCTGCATATAGAGTTCCTGTTGAGGATGCATTGAAATTTGCAGTTGTGTTTACTTTCCTGGCAGCTGAGCAGCTGTAAGTGAAAGTGTTGTTTACCTCCCACCAACCAGTTCCCAAATCATAATAGGTTCCAGTTGCACGTGCCAGGCCACAATCAGTTTGCTCTGAATTCAAAGTTGTGTCTCCAACTGCAACAGTTGTTCCGTTTCCCAATGCCAAATATTTAACAGGAGAAGATGCTCCCACTCCCATCATTAATTCTAGATGGTTCAGACCTGCATTCGTGATTATGTTCTCCCTATACTCTAGAGGAATGCATGGTTTTCCAACAGGGCAGAATTCTCCAAAGAAACCCTCTTTGATTTTGAATTTGTATTCTGTTCCTGAATTTGTAGAATCAGAAACAACAACATTGCTGACTGGATTAGGAACTAAGACTGATGCAACCATTGGTGCTGCTAAGACCAAACAAACGCAGACTGTCAAAACTCTCAATTTATTAGTCTTATTCATAGTAGAGATATTGGTTTAGAAAGTGTTAGTTTGTTGGCAGTCTGACCCTTTGACAAATTTGGATTCAAAACATAGACTGCAAAGATAGGTTTAGGAATCCCCCAGGCAAACATTCCCTGGTTGGCAGAGAAATAGAACTTTAGAACATAACCCTCCCTGACCATTTTCTCCAGGTAACAATAGACAGTCTTGTATTTCCTCTGCCACTTGTTCGCAAAATATTTTATAGAGTAGAGTTTCTGAGGATTGTTGGAAAAATGAGATTTAATCTTCTTGATGATGTGATTCTTCTCTTTCATTGTTCCACCATCACTTTGTAATAGATGAATCCACATGCAACCATCACTAGAATCAGAACCATTGGCAGCAGCTGACCAAAGAAAATGTTTTTGTAAATCCAGTAAACGCAGTAAGCAACTATCACAACCAGGAACATCAAAGCAACTCTATTCATGGCCTGACCTTTTTAAATGGGCATTTCTTGTAATCACAGAATTTGATGCTGATGCATTTGTCAACTTTCCTGCCTCTTTTAAAACAGAATATTTTTCTCATTATCTGACCTCAGCTGCCAGTTTCTTTGCTTTCTGCATCTCCTCGAACCTCTGAACCAAATCCAACGCCTGAGCAAACTTGAAAAAATAAGAGTCAACCAAAATCAGAATCACAATCAGCAGGGTTATCACTCCAAAGTAAAAGGCCTCCAACTGATAAGATTCCAGTTCAACAACAGACTGCAAAGACCTGATTATTTTTGAGTCGGTCTCATTCAAAGTTTCATTGTCATTCAATTGAACATAACCCTGGAGAAATCCAACGTGAACTGTTGAGTTGTAACCAAATATCTTGTAGATTGCGTAATGGGTGTTCTCATGTTGAACAAGCATCAACTGGGCAAAAAGGAATGCTGAGATTGTCAGCAAAGTTATGCTGAGATAGAATTTCCACCTCATGCAGAGGCCTCTATTCTCCTGGTGCAACCACAATTGAATGGTTCTAGAGGCTCTGATATTTTTCCAACTGCCCTGCCACAATCAACACAAATTTTCATGCCTCAACCTCTCACAATTTTTTCTGAATGCTCTCAGCATAAAATAAATTCTGATTCTCTCAATTACTCCTGGCTTGTCTTTCCTCATGCAACCAACTCCAACTCATCAATTGGAACAAAGACATGCATTGACTGAGTGGCCTCTAACCTGTCATGAATCCCTCTCTGCATCATCTCCTCTGCTGCAATCCTGTAAACTTTTTTATTGTCAACTTTTATCAGAAACAATTTGCAACCCAGTTCAATCAGTTCCTTTAAAAATATTTCAGAGCATCCATAGGCATCATGCTTTAGAACTCTTTGATATGCATGTCTGAATAGGATAAAAGTGTAGTGGTCAAAGCTAATCTTACCCATGCGAAAATGCATGTAATAGACTGAGCCATCAGGAGTTATTGTTATCATGTCAAACAGATCTCCCAACTGGCTCCAATCCCTCATTCTCAGAGGTTTTTGGAAATCCATTTTTAAGAATTGTTTTTATTTCTTTGATTCTGTCTCTAGATTCACTATGCAATTTGTCCAGGGCATCCTTCCTGTTATACCAAAACCAAAGAGATGTCTTACATTTGTTCAATGGTTCAGGATGCAGGAACTTGTCAACCAACAGGAAAAAGTTCTCATATTTATTTTCATCATTGTCTCTGACTTTTTTGACTTTTAAAAAGGATTCTAGCTTTGGCAGGAAAAGTCTAAGTATTTCTTTCCTCTGCTGCTCATTCAGACGTGGCCTGTAACTGGTCATACCTTTCTCACACTTCTGATGTCAGCTTTGTCAAAAAATTCTTTGTATTTGACATAATCCTGTTCTGACAGAATTCTTACCAGGCCACTAATCAGTTTGACTTTGTATTGTGTCATTCAATCCTCTCCAAAATTATTTTGATGGTCTCTCCATCGTTCAGCTGCTTTATGTAATTCAGAAAACCCTCTTTGTTGCTGACCTTTATTTTTTTATAGAGGAAATTCTTTTCAACAATTCCATGAAAAGTTACTCTTTTGAATGGAGTAAATCTAGGCAGAATTTGTTTCATGCTGATTCCTCCACATCTTCAAACTCGATTTCTTTCAGCAACTGCTCTTTAGTTTTTTTGGTTATCTTTACTTTCCAAAAATTAGTTTTCCAATAATTATAGGAACTCAGATCAGCCCAACTCAGATTAGCCTCACTCAGATTAGCCCAACTCAGATCAGCCCAACTCAGATTAGCCCCATTCAGATTAGCCCCTCTCAGATCAGCCCAACTCAGATTAGCCCCATTCAGATTAGCCCCTCTCAGATCAGCCCCTCTCAGATCAGCCTCACTCAGATCAGCCCCTCTCAGATCAGCCTTTTTGTCTATGGCTTCTAGAACTGCTTCCCTCATCGTCTCTTTTGTAGATTCAAAGATTACTTCATCTGAAAATCTGTTTTTAATTTTTATTGTTTCTTTTTTCAAAGAATTCCTCTCCTGTAAATTCCTAGCAGAGTTTTCTTTCCATCTGCTGCTCTAATCTCAAATCCTTTATTGGCTATTTGCAACATTTTTATCAACCTCTCCTAATTTTTTTATCGCAATTTTTATTTCCTGCAAGACCTCTAAGTGCAAAGCAATATTCTTTGAGAATTGTTCCAGGGCAGGAGTCAGCTGCTTTTCAATCACATCAGGCAGTTTCAGAAGTTTCTCAATCGCATAAGAATCCATCGGCTCCTCTAAGGCCTCTACTCCATTGGATGCATTGACATACATCTCCTCTAATTTGACTCTGCCAAAGATTTTTGCCAAGGCCTCTGATTTGCAAAGTTCCTTTTCTGCTTTCCTAATCACATACAAAGGTTCCAGGGTCATGCCATACTTGTCAACATAGATTTGTGCAACGTGAGTTGCCCTGGAAAACATCTCTCCAATTGTAATGTCAGGGTCTTTAGAATATTGCTCAGGAACATAAATTTTCAACAGTCCTGTATCCTGCACGTTGACAACGTAATCATCAATCCTTTCAGGAACATATTTCCAACCACCATTCATTGTGATTACTTTTCTCCTGGTGGTCTCAACGAACTGGAACGTTCCCATCTTTCTGATTCTAAAACCAACTATCAGATTGTGAACTTTCCACAAAGGAGTCAGATGTTCCGATTGTCTGAGAGAGTCCTTTACTCGTTCTCCAAATGGTGTCAGCTTGTAAATAGAATAGGGATAAGACTGGACTCTGCAAATGACCTTTAAGGCCATCATTCTCTTTAGATGGTAGTTTAACGCCTGTTTTGTCTTTCCTAATTTCTTTGCTATGGCCTTTGGAGTTAGACCCTCATCCACGCTGCTAAGCAGTAAAAGTAAAAAGTTATTACGTTCATCCTTTACTTGCTCAGGTGTCTTGAATTTTCTAGAGAAGTAATCCTTGTCTAAGAACCATTGGGAATCTTTCCTATAAAGTAATAAAGGAATATGGTTTGATATTCCTGCCTTTTCAATTATTCTTTTGAACTGGCCTCTGCTCATTTCATGAACGTCTCTGACAACTTCAATAGCAAAGGTATCACTGTCTTTCTTACAGATGAAGTCATAGCTATCATTGATAAAAATTACTGTATCAAATTGTTTGACTAGCCATTCACTAGCTTCTTTTTCTATTTCTCTCATCTTTCCTAGAATCAAGAGTTGCTGATTAACCATGAGATTTAACCTCCGGAAAATCAGGTGGTTGAAGTCCTGCTTTAATTGGAATTATAGGAAATTCAATTTCAGAAAATTCTATTCTATTTTGTTCTTTTATATTTATAGAGTTTAATTCTGATTTGATATGTTTTGCACAATCAATACAAAGAACAATGCATTTTAAATTGTCAGTATTTTTATCAAGTTTTAAACGTTCAATTTTTTCTTCTGGTGTTATAGGAACTGTTATTACTACTCTATTTAAAAATTCATCTGCATTTACAATATTTTGACAGATAAAACACTTTCCTCTAGGTTTTTCTTTTGATAATGCTTCCTTTATATTTTTTTGTTCACAATCAACAAAGTTTTTACAATTTTGACATAAAGGGTCATTAAATTTTACGTTATTCATAAATTGACATTCCATCTATTTTACCTCCCTAAGACAACCCCAATTTTTTCTTTGAATTATTACAGAACCTTCATTGGTTGTTAAACAGAGATTTCCTAAAACATCACAGAAATCTAAAATGCCTTCAAACCCATCAACTGTTACTTTCTTTCCAATAAAACGTTTTTTAATTATGTCAAAAATTGTAGGTTTACGCTTTGAAATATTTGTTTGATGCGGTGCTTGAGAACTCAATTTTTTCTTCAAGGCGCAGGATTTGAAAGAAAAGTTGGAGTCCTGCCCTCCGCATCTCATTAGCATTTATATTCCAGAAATATTTAAGAGCCAGAAATTCTAAATTAGATGTATGAAGAAAAATATTATTAATGCTCTAGAAATAATTAACAAAAAATTGAAAAACAAAAAAATCAAATGGATTATTGGAGGAAGCACTAGCCTATATTTACAAGGTATAAATATTAAAAAAACAAGCGACATAGATATCGCAACAGATAAAGAAGGTGCCTTTAAAATAAATGAAATTTTTAAAGAGCATGAAATAAAACCTGTAAAATTTAGTAAAAATAAAATCATTAGTTCTTACCGGGGTAAATTTAAAATTAAAAATATAGAAGTTGATATTATGGGAGAGTTGAAGAAGAAAATTGGAAATAAATGGGTAAACATTTCCAGACGAAGATTAAAGTCACCTAAATTTGTAAAGATAAGAAACATTAGAATTCCTGTTACGCCACTAGAACAGCACTTGGCATCTTATAAGGGTTTGAGAAGAAAAAAGGATTAAAGGAATTAGGATTGTTATGACTGAAAGAACAAAAAGAATTGTGTGCAAAATAACCCTTAAATCCTGATTTTTCTATATGATTAGTATGGGTATATTTAGTAAAAAACCTAAAAAAAGAAGATTTGGAAGCTGAAAGTGCTAAACAATACTTTAGAGATTTCTCAAAAGAAATTGAATCTCAAATAGATTCTGCTGTAAAATCGGAAGAGAAAATATATCATTTTCGTCCTTCTATAAGAAGAACTGGTGTTGATCAAGGCAAGCATGTATTCTGCACATCTGATGTTCTTCAGAGCCTTCATGATTGATACTGCTTACTTTCTGTAAATTTTCTAGCTTCTTCCTGTTCTTCAAAAAACTTGTATCCATTTTTATTTATTTGATATTCTGTCTCTTTTTTACCTTTTTCTGTTAGTTTTTTTCTTTTATCTATGAAACCTTTTTTGTTAAGTTCAAGAAATGCATGTTGCGTCGGTCCAAAATTCCAAACATCTTCTTCATCTTCAGAACACTTCCACTTCAAACTATCAGGCACGTCTGATGATGGTGGAGCTCTTTTTCTAAAATCGTCAAATGTAAAAGTTTCTCCAATTTTAAATTTTTTTGCAATTTCTCGTGCTACAGTATAATTATTTTTCCCAAAAATTCTAGATGTTGGGTATATTTCCCATTCAGAACCTTCTGCTATCTGAGCCATTTGCATCGCACTTCTTATTGCAACATATGCCTTACCAACACTAGGAGTTACATTTTTGTAAGTCAGGTCTTTTGAAATCTTTTCTTTAAGTCTTAATGTCTCATCTAAAATTTTTTTCAAATCTTCGCTCATTATATCACTAACAGAATTAATGGAGGAAAACTATTTAAATCTATATATTTTTACCACCATAAAGTTACGACTAAATCTTATTTCAAGAAGAAAGTAAATAAATAGCGACTATTGCTAATAGTATTCCTATTACTATCTTTGGCGTTATTGTCTCTTTAAACAATAAAATTCCGCCTATAACAGTAATAGAAGCAACGCCTACTGCTATCATAGGAGCTAAAATAGAAAGATTACCTCCTTGATAGGCTGTCGCTTCAGATAATACTGCGAAAACTGCAATAACACCTGCTATAATTGATATGTAAATACCTTCTTGGGTGATTTGAATTGTAGATTTGGAGAACCAGAAATATGCGAATACTGCAGATATCACTATCAAAGAAGAAAGCGTGTTAAAAAATGACAAGGAAACCGTATCTAACTTTCCTGTTGCATATTTTACTAAAACACCCCATGAGCCAAACAATAGCATTGCTAGTATTGTTGGAATTATCCAGTTCATATTTACAATTATAGTTTCTGCTCTTTTAAATTCTTCTTTTATAATCTTAGTTTCATTTAATCAGCTTTTCTGACCTTAAAAACACAGAAGTGAGGTATTTGAGAATATGTTCTGTAAGCATCGGAATTAACTTTCTTACCTTCTTTAAGAGGTTTTGCATCTACAAAATCTTCTATGACAAATTTGTTTCTTACAATAGCTCTTATCCAGCTCTGAAGAGTTCTGTGATAGTAAAGAATGTTCGCCATAAAAGTTGGCCAATGAGCATATGTTCTACCCTCTTTAAAGTAATTCCCGAATCTACGAAATGTATGAGGTCTTCCTTTTATATGCTTTGATATCTCTAAGAGAGGATGAGTAATGGAAAACACAAAAATTCCATCTTTCTTAAGAACTCTATGTATCTCTTTGAAGGCTTTGTCTATGTCCTTGAAATATTCTACAACCAAACCAGCTACTACTATATCAAAGAAATTTGATCTGTAAGGTAGATTGTAAACCGTTCCAACTTTAAATTCCACATCTTTTATTTCAATCTTTGCAATTTCTAACATTTTTGGAGACAAATCCAAACCCCATACTCTAGCCCCTCTCTTCTTAAGAATTATGGTGTGTCTACCAGTTCCACAGCCCAGATCAAGCACTTTTTTACCCTTAACATTCTTTAGCAAAGAAGTTGTGGCAGGGACTTCTAAATAAGCATTAAAGAAGTGATTGACTGATAGTTTGTGGTATCTTTTTGCTATTCTATTGTAAATCTCTCTTACTTCTTTTTCCATCTTTTCTCACTTCTTACAATTTGGAAACCAGAAAATATAAACCGAATCTACGTAGTTTTCTCGGAGATTTCTCAGGGATTTCTCCGAGGCCTAGAATTAGCCCGGTTTTCGGAACGATTAAACTAGTATGCTGCAAAACGCGTCTATTCGTACTCACGCCATACATGTCCACATTTAGCACGCTTGAAATGATTATTTATATTCCTTTAATGATTTCTGTTCCTTCTTAGATTTAATGCTATCAACAGTTATCCAAGATTGCCTTACAAACTCTAGGCACTTGTTGTTTTTCAAGCACCATTTTACAAAGTTTATGCTTCTTTCATCATGGCTATATCCGACTCCGAAATCAAAACCCACCTCTTTCTTTATCTTTTCAACTTCCATGTCCCTCTCAACCTTAGCTATTACAGAAGCTGCTGAACAGACAGGATACGTCTCGTCACAATAGTTCTCTGCTATTATTTCCGTGTGGTTTTTAGCTAGATTTAGTAGGATTGCTTTGAACTTCTCTGTTGAGACTTGAGGAGTATCTACGTAAGCTTTGTCAGCGCCCATTGCTTTTATTATCTGAGCCATTTTCTCAGCTTCTATGATATTCAAGTTCTTTATTTTCCTTAGTTCATCTATTTCTTTAGCAGAAACTTTCAAAGCAACATAATCTTTAGCAATCTTCTTGATCAGCGGATAGAGTTTTTCTCTTTGTTGTGGAGTAAGCATCTTGCTATCCTTTACTCCTATCTTTCTTAATTTCTCTTCATCTTTTTCTTCTATCATCACTCCTGCTACAACCAATGGACCGATGACAGAACCTCTTCGGGTGGATAGAAAAATAAATCTCTACCCATTTCCCGCTTCGTCAATGCCCAATATAGTAGTCAAATAACTCTCACCTCTTTTTTAAGTGGTATTTTGTGCCACAAATAATTATGTCTTCTAACTAAATTAAGATTTTCTAATTCTAGAAGTCTTCTATACGTCGCTTTCCAACTCTTGTTTGTTTCATTAGAGATTTCCGAGGTCTTCTTAGGTAACTCAAGCGAATCAAGAATTCTTTGCTTTATATTAGAAATTAAAATAATACCAGAATTACCAATCCAGTAATCTTTACTACATACTCTAAAATTTGTTATATCACCATCACTTTTCAATTGTGTTAATATCATTTGTATTCTTGATACATCTCTTTTGAATATGTAAGATAATTCCCGACTTGTATAAAATTCTTTGTGATTTTTCATTAAACTTCTTACAGCAGATTTTAGGTATCTTCTAGGATAATGATATTGTTTATAGCTCTTAATTAGTTCATCAAACTTAATCCTTTTCTCAGGATGCAGAAGTGTTACACCTAACTTATCAATCTTTTCTAGGTTTTTTCTATTACTTATTTCATACTGTCTATGAGAGCTGTCATACCTGAAGCCAATGTCAAAATATCTTAGAATTTTCTCTAAAAATTCATTTCTCTTTCCTTGAGATATTCTAACTAGCCTCTCTCTTTTAGAACCAATTTTTATATTTCCCTCCCCAGCAAAGAAGCCTCTCAGTATGTGTTTAAAGAAGAGTTCTTGTTTGACATTTTCTACCATATTTTTCCATATTTTTATCAATTTAGCATTTGCTATTCTGTAGATATAATAAGGCTTGGTAGCTCTATTGTCCACATAGTACCTAAATCGTATGTTACCTGATTTCATTTTCCTTATTAATTCCTTATTTGGAAAATAAACATAAATCCTAGGCGAAATGTCCTTGAAAAGGTCTTCCATTAAAGAATGAAAATGGGTTATAATACTCCAACAATTATTGGTAAGAGTAATTTCATAGTCAGTTTTACTATCACCTTCAGCTAGCCATAAACCAACACATTCTGCGAGCTTTGTTTCATCAATACCTAGTATTGTTGTCAAGATATATGCACCTCTATAACTTAGACTAGAGAATAATAAAAATATTTTCTATATATAGGTATAATGAATTTTGTCTTTATTTAGTTCTAATTGCCAAAATGCCGCCTATTATTCCTAAAACAGATCCTATAACAAATCCATTTGGTCCTACTAAAAAGCTTATTATACTGAATATTAGAACTATCATTCCGCCGTTCTTCTTTCCCTTGCTGAACATATAGCCGCCGTAGACCAAAACTATTCCTAGGACTATTCCCCATGCCCCAAGTATCATCATCATCGTTTGAAGGAATCCTAAAAAGTCTAATCCTGGAATCATTGTTAGGAAAGATGGCAGTGCTAGCATAACTATTCCTTGAAGTATTACTAGTATCCCTGCAATTAAAGACAAAATATATGGTGTATTTTTTGCCATGAACCTATTATAAAATCCTTGGTATATAAACTTAGCCTTAGAAAAGAGTAACATTATAAAGCTTTTAGAAGCTTATAATTAAAACATAGCGGGGTAGGGCAGCCAGGAGTGCCCGTCGGGCTCATAACCCGAAGGCCGTTGGTTCAAATTGGAGATAAATATTTTATCCCCATGAAAATCCAACCCCCGCTACTTCTTTTTTATATTAATTTTGCTTTATTATTTCTATGAAATTGAAGGTTGGTTTGTTTTCTTTTACAAGTGACGAAGGCTGTTCAATGATTTTTATAGAGCTTATGAATAACCACATCTCGGATTGGGAGAAACTTTTAGATTTTAAGTATTTCAAACTCCTGAAGGCAAAAAACGAATTAAAGGATTTGGATGTGGCATTTGTGGAAGGAGCAATCTCTACGTTCAAGGAAGAGGAGAAACTAAAAGAGATAAGAAAGAACTCAAAAAAGCTTGTAGCAATAGGCAGTTGTGCTGTTAATGGTAGTCCGTCTAATCAAAGAAATTTTTTTAGCGATGATACTAAAAATGAGATAAAGATGGTTTTAGATAACTTTGGTCACAGAGATAAGGTTTCTGCCTTAAATGAGATAGTAACTGTCGACGACAACGTCCCTGGCTGTCCTATGGACGAGAATAAGTTTTTAGAGGTTTTAAACAAATACTTGAAAGAGTTTAAAGTGATTTAATGCATGAAGATTTCGAGATTTCAATAGAAGGTCTGAGCAAGATAGAAGGTCACGCCTCATTAGATATTAAAGTAAGTAACGGTAAGGTTGAAGATGTTAAACTGAAAATCAGTGAGAATAAAAGATTTTACACTCAGGCTATAAGAGGCAAACAGTTCCAAACAGTCCCGCAACTAGTTTCTAGAATTTGTGGAACTTGCAGTGTGGCTCATTTAACTTGCTGCACAGAAGCTGTAGAAAAAGCATTAGGTGTTAAACCTTCTGAACAGACGATACTTCTTAGAAAATTGATGATGTATGGAACAATGATAAGAGATCACGCTATGCATCTCTATCTTTTCTGTTTACCTGACATTTTTGGGAAAGATTCAGTTCTAGATTTCGATGAAAGAGAACATGAGTTAGTTCATCACGCATTTGAGGTTAAAAAGGCTGGTAATGACTTGTCAAAACTTATTGGTGGCAGAGCCATCCATCCACCCTATGCACAAGTAGGACAATTTTCAATTTTGCCAGATAAGAATGAAACAAGAAAAGTTATTGAAGGATTAAAAAAAGTAAGAGCTAACATATTTGAGTTAGCAAGAATTTTCTATGAATGTGACTTTACTTTTAGAAAGAAAACAACTTTCGTTGCTCTAGCAACTGATGATTTCAGCTTTTTAGAAGGTGTTATAAAATCTTCTAAAAGATTAATAATACCTGAGCAATTTTACTGGGACCATTTACATAGAGTCATAATACCATATTCACAGGCTACTGGATTTCAATTTGAAGGCAGAGAGTTCATGGTAGGCGCTCTGGCTAGAATGAACCTGAACAGAGAAAAACTCCATAAAGAAACTAGAAATGATTTTGCAAAGTATCTCAGAGTTTTCCCTTCTATAGATGTTTATCATAATAATTTAGCTCAGGCAATAGAAATATTACATTGCATAGACCACTCGATAGAAATGTTAGAAAGCACTGATTTTAAGAAGGAGCCAAAAGTTGAAATTAAAATAAAAGAAGGTAGAGGTGTAGGCGTAATAGAAGCTCCAAGAGGAACTCTTTATTATGCCATTGACTTGGATAAACAAGGTAAGATTCTCTATGGTAATTTAGTCATACCAACTGCTCAAAACCAGATAAAAATGGAAAATGATATCAGAAATTTGGTTGCAAAGAACTTGGATAAAGGAAAGGATTTCATAAAACATGAGATTGAAAAGTTAATAAGAGCTTATGACCCTTGCATGACATGTGCTACCCATTTCTTGAAGGTAAATTGGATTTGAAGAAAAGGATTTAAATATTTAATATTCTAGAGAAAATTATGAAAGACGAAAGAAAAGCCCTTCATAAAATAATTTCAATGGCATCACCTTTTATCCCATCGTTTGAGGTTTTAGATTTAAATCGTATAGGAAAATATTCGAAGAGTTTGTCAAAAAAAATATCAGCAGAGTATGATCCAGATGCAGTTGTGGGAATAGCTACTTGCGGAGTGTATCCTGCTTTCAAGGTTTCTTCAGATCTTGGTTGCGAGATGGATACTTTGTACTTATCACATAATCTGCATAACAAGCCTTTGGTCTTGTGCGACATTCATGATCCAACTTTTTTTGTTATACCAACATTAGGTTATCTAAGAAGAAGAGTTGTAAAGAGATCAAATCCGGTGTTAATAAGAGATACAAAGACGAAAAGTTTTGAAGGTAAAGATGTACTGATAGTCGATGACGATACCAGTTCTGGAATTACCATGGAAGCGACAAAAGAAATTATTAGAAGAAAAAATCCGCATGACATCAGGACAGCAACCCTGTTTAAGGTCGGTTGTTATGAGCCTGATTTTTTTGTTCGGGAAAAATACATAAAAAAATTCGTGTACCCGTGGAATAAAACATCACCATACTATAAAGAATACTTGCAAAAAATATCAGAGCTTGGACTTTCTTAATTCTTTAATGACTTTACACAACTGGTCAAAAGCTTCTTTCTCGCTTATATTCATAGGCACTCCAAATATCTTAACTTTGTCAATAATCTTCATTTTCTTCAAAAGTTTCAGGTTATATCCTAAATCAAAATCGTGCATAGAATAAATCTTGTCTGTTATTATTTTATCTATGTCTTCAATCAATTCAACCTTTTTTATGCCTTTAACAGTGTCTATTATGTTCAATTCTTCTACTAGTTCCAAATCTTCAACAGTATCAAACTCACTGAATTCTATAGAGGGAAATTCTTTCTTTAATTTATCGATTAGTTTCAAAGGTAAACTATCTTCTTTCACCAAAGGATTTCCAAACACATAGATTTTTTTCATCCTTTTAATCTCCATAGTGTCTGAGCATCTTTTTTAGGAATTACTTCTACAACAAAATCATAATGCACTGTAACGTTATATCCTATTCCCAAATCTGGAACAAAATCAATTCTGTAAAATTTTGTCGTCACTGGAGTGTTAATTAATGCTCTTCTATTTATGCTGTTAACTTCTCCTGGATAAACTATGCATTCTTCTAATTTAAAATCTCTCATTAGTTCATGTCTTTTTTTAGCTATTGCATCATGATCAAACCAAAAAGATTGTCTTATAGCTTCTTCATCTATTCTATTTTTACCTAAGGTTTTAGCTGCTTTGCTACATGTCTCTAACGCAAGTTTAAATGTACTTTCAGTGCCTTGAGGTATTTCTTTTTCATTAGCAACTGCATCTATAAGGTTGTTAAAATATTTTTTATCCATTAACCTTCTCTTTACATAGATTTTTCCGCAAGGAGTAGCGTACTTTAAAAATAGTCTTCTTGCCATCTCACTTTCAAAATCCATAGTAAAATTTATATAATTTAGACTCTTAAATAAGAGAGGTTATCTTGTCTAAAGTTCTTATTGTAGGTGCAGGACCAGCAGGCCTTTTTGCTGCTTATGAGTTGGCAGGCTCTTGCGAAGTAACTGTCATAGAACAGGAAAATCACATCGGTGGCGCAGGCCTATACTCTGATGGAAAGATGAACTTCCATCCACAAATAGGAGGGGATTTGTTAGAATTTCTTTCAGAAGAAGAGTCCATGAAGAATTTAGAAAATATTAAAAACGTTTTCAAAAATTATGGAATGGCTGAAGTCGGAAACGACTGGGAAAAGTTATTAGAATTAGAGAGGAGAGCAACAACAGCAGGGATAAAATTCATACCAATAAGGCAAAACCATGTTGGTTCAGATTATTTGCCTAAGGTTATGAACAATTTTAAAATTGATTTGGAGAAAAAAGGAGTTAAATTCAAACTTGAAACAAAGGTTATGGATTTAGAAAAGAAGAATGATAAGGTGATAGTCAAAACAAACAGGGGTATAGCAGAATCTGATTATGCATTGTTGACTCCTGGAAGGGCAGGTTCCCTATGGTTGATAGAAATGGCCAAGAAATTAGGGTTAGGAATGCACTTCAACCCTGTTGATGTAGGAGTTAGAGTTGAAGTTTTGAATGATGTTTTGAAGGAAATAGTGGTTGACTATCAGTGTTGGGATCCAAAGTTTCATATAAGAACTCAGCATTATGATGACGATGTGAGAACATTTTGTGTATGCCCTTATGGGTTCGCTGTAAAAGAGTTCTATGAAAAAGATATCTTCGGTGTCAACGGGCATTCTATGAAAGATAAGAAATCTAACAACTGTAATTTTGCACTTTTGGTTAGAACGAATCTAACAGAACCATTAGAGAATACAAATGAGTATGGAAGATCTATTGCAAAGCAGACAAACACTCTGGGTGGAGGAAAACCGATTCTGCAAAGGGTTAGAGATTTGAGGATGAGTAAAAGGTCTACTTGGGAAAGAATAGGAAAGAGCTATGTCAATCCTACATTAAAAGACGTGACACCTGGCGATATTTCAATGGCTTACCCATATAGAATAATCGTTGACATTCTCGAAGCCTTGGATAAGCTAGAGAAAGTCATTCCTGGTGTTGGTTCTGACTCTACTCTGTTATATGCACCTGAAATAAAATTCTATTCCATGAGAATTGAAACGAATAAACATCTTCAAACAGCTGTTCCTAACATATTTGTTGCTGGTGATGGGGCAGGAGTTTCTAGAGGGATAACAATTGCAGCTGCTACAGGCATGATAGCCGCTAATGGAATAAAGAGTTTGATAAAATGATATCAATTCACTTGCAATAGAATCTTTTTATCGGAATAGCTGTTTATTAAATGTTCCAAGTCCTTTAATTTCCTTTCTTTATCTTCTTGCATGTTTTTTCTTTTTTCTTCAACTCTTTTCTTCTCGTCTCTAATCTCTTCTGTATATTTTTTTAATGCAGAAACATCAATTTCTAGATTGTTCCTTCTCTTAGATATTTCTTCAGATGCTATTTTTTGCTCTTGTTTCTTCAGATCTTCAGACAGCCTTATATATTCCTCAATTATTTTTATAATGGTTTTATCTTTAATCATTTTATTTATAATCTCTAGGAATTTATCGCTGTTCTTCAAGTCCATTTCTTCTTCAATTATTTTTATTTTCATGTCTCTGACAGCAGACGTGAAAACTTCTCCATTGGAATCTTCGAACAGAATAGGTTCGAACGACTTTTGTATATAGTAATCTAAGACTTTGTTTTTAGCATACCAGTTATACTTTTTCAATGGTATCTCTATTAAGGATAGGTTCTGCATGAATTCAGATTTTTTATTCTGCATGCTTATTTTTATTTCTTCTTTGGTTTTTTGCATTACTAGAAAATTGTTCCATTCTTCGCTTTCAATCAATTTTTTTATTTCATTCTCAATTCTATCAATTTTGTCTTGAGTTTCTTTTAACTTCTTATTTAGTTCATCTATCTCATCTTTCTCCAATTCTTCTTTTATTTTTGATATTTCATAGACGAGCTTTTTTGCCTTTAGAAACTTGGAGTTAGAATCTCTGAACTCTTTTATAATGTCTCCTAACTTTTTGTTTATTTCAAATATTTGGCGAAAGCTATGCACAACTTCCCTACCTTCTTTTTCAAACAATATCTTAACAGACACATACTCCTTTATTGTTTCTTCATTCAGGTTGTTAACTAGCTTATCAGTCTCATCATAGAAATTAAGAATAGAATTCGTATCTTCTCCGACAGACCTCTGTAGATGTTTGATTAGAATGTTCATTTTACTTACAAAGCCTTTTCTGCTTCCAACAGACTTGCTTATTATGATTGGATATGTCCTTTCAGGATATGTTGCCTGCTCAAGAATATTAAGCTGGTCCTGCATTATGATGGCAATAGCTTTTAATTTTTCATATTCTTCCTTAACCGGTTTTAAAGGTTCAGAATCCTTTTCTATTTTGCTCTTTAGAAAACCTTCTACTTCTGCTAGTGAAATCTTCGTTTCTTCAGGTTTTTCTTCTTCCTTACTAAAAATCTTGTTTAGCCAACTCAATCTAATCAGAAATATATAATGTTGCGAAAAATAAAAGTTTATTCTATCTCGTTTAATTTTAAATATTATGTCTTCTAATTAAATCTATGAAAGAATTTGTATTAAAATTTGCAAGAGCTGCAATAGAAAATCATGTTAATGGTAAAAGAACTCCTATACCTAAGAATTATCCTGAGGAAATGAACGAAAAAAGAGGAGTTTTTGTTACAATCTATAAGAAACCGAGAGAACTTAGGGGTTGTATAGGAATACCGTATCCAGAAATGCCTTTGATAAAAGCTCTATTAGAAGCTGCTGTATCTGCTTGCTCAGATCCTAGATTTGATGAGTTAAGGCCTGAAGAGCTTAAAGACATATTTATTGAAGTTTCCATTCTTACAAATCCAGAATCTATAAATGCCAAACCGAAATTTCTTGCAAAAGAGATAGTGATTGGTAAACATGGTTTAATAATAAAGAAGGATTTACAAGGTGGTCTATTTTTACCGTGTGTTCCTGTAGAGCAAAGATGGAATTTAGAAGAATATTTGGAAAATTTGTGTTATAAGGCAGGTCTTCCAGGTGATTCATGGAAAGATCCTGACTGTAAATTGTATAGATTTGAAGCAGAGGTCTTTAGTGAAGAAAAATAAGCTTTAAAAACCATCAGAGTTCTACGTCTGACGTGGATAAGTTTAATACTGATTTTACCCAAAATTCTATTAAAGGTGAAAAAATGGCAATAGATTTAATATGGTTAGGTTTGGCACTTTTGATTGCACCTGTATTTGGAATGTATGCAAAGATTATTAGTGATAAAAGGGGTTTTGTTTGGTTAACAGGTGCAGGTGTTTTGTATCTTTTGGCAGCGACTTTCAGTGTTGAGATATCATGGATACCTTCTGGTTTGGATTATGGAAGGCAAATATTCAGTATTATAGCACTAATAGCAACCTTTATAGGTTCTCTAATGGTTGCGTCCAATATTTTCAAATAGTTTTTTTCTTTTTTATTTCTTTTTATTTTTTTAGTAGCGAAACTTTTAAGTGTGGATGATTCTAAAGAATTATAGGTGAAATAATGGCTAAAAAAGAAGCAGGATGGGTTAAAGCCAGTGGATGGCTGTTTGTAATAGGTATAATAATATCTATTGGAGCTGGCCTATTCCCAATAGCAATTGATTCAGCTATGGTAACAGGTATACTAGCAGTAATAGGTTTCATAATAGGATTACTAGGCATCGCAGGCGTTGGTTCAATAGACAAGTCAGATGTTAACATGTTCTTACTGGCAGTAATTGCGTTGATGGCAGCAGGTGGAGCTGGAAATGCGTTTAAAAATATTTTGTATATTGGAGATTATTTGAGCGCGATAGTTAATTACATAGGAATACTAGTCGTTCCAGCAGCAGTTCTAATAGCATTGAAAGCAATCTGGCAATCAGGTTCAACAAAATTCTAGTTGCCTTTTTAGTTTTAACAGTTCCCCCTTTCTTTTTTTATTATCGAAAATAATAGTTCTTTATGGCTTTTGTTGACAGATTGAAAAATAAACTCGAGAATAAACTTTCTGAAAAAGAACTAAACTATCTCCCAAAAGGTTATCAGATTGTAGGAAAAATACTTATAATAAAACTTGATAAAAAACTGCTGAAACGTAAGAAATTGATAGGAAAGACCATGATGGAAATCTTACCCTACATACACACTGTTTGTATAATCAAAGATATCAGTAAAATTGTAAGAAAACCTAAAATAGAGATAATATACGGTTGTAAAAACACCCAGACATTAAACAAGGAACATGGATGCAAATTCTTACTGGATATATCGGACATCATGTGGTCTCAAGGAAACAAGAATGAAAAGATGAGATTGGTTAAGATGATTAAACCCAAAGAAACCATAGTTGACATGTTTGCAGGAATAGGCTATTTTTCTATAATAATAGCAAAATATTGTAATCCTAAAAAAATCTATGCAATAGACATTAATCCGAAAGCAATAGAATATCTAAGAAAAAATATTTGGTTAAATGAGGTTGAGAATAAGATTGAATTTCTTCAAGGAGATTGTAGAAAATTCTCCAAACCATTGGAGAACACAGCTGACAGGATAATAATGGGTTATTTGTTTAAAACTGAAAAATTCTTACCTTTCGCTCTTAAAATTGCTAAAAACAATGCTTTCATCCATTTACATAGAAATGTTAAAGAAGAGGAGATTGAAAAAATAGGAAAAAAGCTTGTAAAGACTGGAAATAAGAACAAAGTTAAGATAAAAGTTCTTAAAATCAAGAAAGTAAAGTCATATGCTCCAAAAATATGGCATGTTGTTTTTGATTTGAAAATCAGTAAATAAATGGGTTTAAATCTTTTTCTAATAATAATAAATTTAAGTGATTTTGATGAGTGGAGATGGCAGAGCTGAAAGTAACAGAATATTCAAAGAATATTTAGCTAGTACTGAAACAGCTAAATATTGTTGCATTAAATGCACCTTTAGACTTGGAGAAGGAAATGTATTTCAAAATCCTTGTAAGATGGGAGAAGATTCAGGACCACTTAAAGAATTTTGTAAAAGTAATCCTGAAAAACGTTATCAACCAAAAGATAAATAATTAGCTTATTTTTATATCTAATCTAACCTTCAGAATATGGGGAGCGTAAGGCAAAACCTTTTGTCTTTTAACAATTTTATATTTTATATTGTAGATATCAGCTATTTCCTTAACTCTTTCTTCTATATCCTTAAAATCCTCCTTTTCATTGGACAAGCCGTACAAATGAATTATGGTCCCTTTCTTAGAATGCAGAAAAGCCTCATCTAGAAAATCTATTGCTGTTTCTACCAAAGGCATTATTATTCTATCAAACTTACCAATGTTTCTAACTCTCCTAACATCTGCACATATATTTTTTATATTTTTCAGGTTGTTCAATCTAACATTCTTTTCTGCATATTCCACGCCTTTGAGATTTATTTCAATACAGGTTATACTGCAATCGGGATGTTTCTTGCCTATTGCCAAAGCGTAAGGTGCAGCTCCAGAAAACATAACCAAAACATTCTCTCCAGATTTAACCATTTCAGCAATTCTCTGTCTTTCAGTTGATTCTCTAGGAGAGAAGTAGACCTTCTGCGGGTCTATTTTTAACAAGTAACCGTGCTCCTTGTGTATAACTTCTGTATTCTTATCTCCTAGTAATAATTTGCAAGGATATAGTCTAAAAGTGTCTTTTCTTTCTGAAAGTTTTTGTAGAACTGATTTTACATTTTTGTTTCTTTTCATTATTTCCTTAGCAGCTTTCTTCGGGTTTTTAGCATTTACTCCTATCAGTGCAACTGCTTTGTCTTTGTTACCTATCAAATCGTAGGCTATTCGCATAATTTATATTTAATTCAGCCTAATTTATTTTATGCTTTATCTTATAGGTTTGGGTTTGAACGATGAAAATGACTTGACATTAAAAGCGATTGAAATAGCTAAGAAATGTGATTGCTTCATTGAATTATACACTTCTGTTTGGAAGGGTTCTTTAGAGAATCTAAAGGAATTGATTAGAAAGGATATCAAAGTGTTGAATAGAAAGGACTTGGAAGAAAACCTTGAATTATTCATTGAAAAGGCCAAAAACAGTGATATAGCATTGTTTGTTCCTGGCGATCCATTGGCTGCTACAACCCATATGGACATTGTATATGATGCTAAAATAAAGAAGATTCCTGTAAGAATAATACATAATGCATCCATATTCTCTGCAATAGGAGAGGTTGGCTTGCAACTATACAAATATGGGAAAACAGCAACCATACCTCTGAACGGCAAGCTAAAGAACGTTAAAGACACGATTAGAACGAATAAGAAATTAGGTTTGCATACTTTGTTATTGTTAGACGTTGACAGAGAGAATAATATTTTCATGAAGATTTCTGATGCATTGAACATGCTTTTGAAAAATAAGATAATAAAAGAAACGGATCAATTAATAGCCTTTTCAAATGCTGGCGGAGATTCCAAGATTTATTATGATAGCGTTAAAGGTTTGAAAGCAAGACTCATAGACAATCCAGCTGTTTTAATAATACCAGGCAAATTACATTTTAGGGAGAAAGATTTTTTAGAGGTGGTTTAATGGAAGAATTGCAAGAAGAGACCTTGAAGATGTTGAAGAAGATTGAACCTATGGTTGATAAAGTAGAAGTGAACAGCAAGAAAGGTGAGGAAATGCTCACAAATATGAAGGCCTATATCTCTGATTCGAAGCATTTTTTGAAACAAAAGGACCTTGTTAAGGCCTTTGAGAGTGTTGTTTGGTCATGGGCTATAATGGAAATATGCGAAGAATTAGGTTTCTTTAAGGTAGAAAAGTAGGGTTATTTATTCTTAAAAGTTCTTGTTATTTTTAACTGATATATAGAGCTTTCTTATATTCACTATAAAGTGGTAAAAAACGATAAATATTTAAATCTGTATAAACAATTAAGTTTCAGTGAGAATAATGGCTGAAGAGCAGACAGTATTTATAAATCCTGAAATAAAAATGGAGACAGGCAAAAATATAAAAGATCTTATAGATTATGAAAGTTCGATTTATGGGGTAAAATTTAATGGTAATCCAATAGGTTTGTCTCAAGTTCTTGGTAATTTAGGAATGTTACCTCCAGCAAAAAAAGAAAATTTACCTGGCTATCTAGATGACATTGCTAATGCTTTTGGAAGTGATGATCCTGTACTTTTAAGAAAAAATAAGAAAGGAGAGCAAGTACCTGCGCGTTGGTATGAATATATGGATGATAGACAAGATATTGTAGCTGGAGTTTTTGGAGACTATTTCGCAAAACCTATTTTATACACTATTGGTGGATTTTTAGCAGGTTTAAAAAGTAAAGAACCTATTCATAGAGCAGAAAAGTTTATTCAAGAAATTTATGATAAGTATCCTATAGACAATGTTGAAGGAGTAAGAAAAGTTATTGAAGAAGGAGAAAAAACAAGAGGAACTGTAGGAGAACCCTTATCTTTTGCTCAGTTTTCAGATATGTGTAAATTAATGGGAAAGTTTCACAAGGATTCTGTTCTAATGTCCAAAGATTATATAGATTATTTGAAAACAAAACAAATTAGTGATACTTTAAGGAACAATGAAAGGATTCAAAGTGCAAGAGACAATGAACGTGCTTTTGCAAAATTAGAATCTTATGCTCAATGTCAAACTTGTAAAAATAATAAAAGTTCATCAAAAAAATAAGGAGGTAAAAAAATGCCAGATCCATTTGAAAGATTAGCTTTTTTCCAAAGAAATAAAAGTGATAGAGACACAGAAAGAACTGTTGCAAAATTAGAAAACTATGCTCAGGGTGAAGGAGATGAAAAAAGTTATATAAAAGATATGGGAGAAATTGCCTACTTACTTAGAACAAGAGACTTAGAAGCAGAAATGCTAGCAGAAGTTTTACCATTTGTAGAAGCTAAAAAAGATTTAGGCAAAGTAGGTAAAGCAGTGAAATATATGAGGGAAACCAGTAAAAAAGATGCTTACTCAGCAGCTAATATCCAAAAAATTGTACAAGATACAGCAAATTTAACAGCCAAAAAAACTATTCAAGAATTTGTTACTATGATGAAAAGTGCAGAATCGAGAAAAAACGAGAAACCAAAAGAAGAAAAGCCTAAAGAAGGACCAAAAAAAGAAAAACCTAAAAAAAATAAACAAAAATAAAATATTTTAACCGGTTATTTTATATACCAAAATTTATATAAATCAAGTATGGCTTTCGAGTTTATATCTGGTGGTTCTTTTGATTTATTTAATTTGATATTCAACCAAATATTGAAGATAACGCCTAATCTCCTGAATAGATATACAAATATACCGGATCAGGTATTACATCTAATTCTTTTACCACATGTGATATTATTTTTATTTCTTTGGGGATTTGGACAAGCTGTGTCAACTGAAAATAAAGGATTAAGGTACCTTGTGATGCTAGTTAGTTATATTTTCATTGTGATGCAAGGATGGTATGGAACTTTCCTTGTTCCTTTGTTAGAAGGCTGGTTTATGATAACGTTAATAATTGGTTTATTTTTGTTTTTTGTAACAAGAATTATTCATCCTGCAACGATGGGAAAATTAAGTAACGTGAGTGCTAAAATTGCAAGAGAAGCAGGTAAGAGTTTCACTAAAGATAAAGAAATTCATAGATTAGCAGAAGAGCTTGAAAATATAGAAAAACAAATAAGATATAATCAAGAAAGAGCAAGGCATGGTGATACTGGAGCATCTCAAGTGCTTGGCAATTTACAAAATAGAAAGTTTGAAATTGAGAGAAGAATAAAAGATCTGGAATAATGATATAAATGGCTATAGTTTTTGATCTAGCAATGTTTCAGTCGAATGAGGTTTTAATACCGTTCTTATTTATCTTAGCAGTAGTTTTTGGTGCAGTAACTGCTTCTAATGTCTTCAGAAATAAAGCTATTAATTTCATGATTTCTTTAGCATTGGCCTTTTTTGCTGCATCAAATACAGAATTTATCCAGTTCTTATGGTCTCAGTTTGGAAGCATATCAATATTCTTCATAGCAATGTTTTTCATAATATTTACTTTAGAAGCCTTTGGACTAAGGGGTAAAGGAAAGCAGCAAGATGGCTCTGATGCAATAATAATAAATGGTGCTATCTTATTTGTCTTATTTTCCTTAGGTTATCTTTATATGAACTCACTTCCAACACTTCCGTTCATAGGCGGAGGACAGAACGTTTTGCTCCTTATTTCTGTAATTTTGATAATAGTAATTTTCTGGTCTGCTCATAAGATGGGAGAAGGTAAAGGTTCTTAGTCATCATATAGTAGTAAACCATTAGATTTATATACAAGTTCTTACTATATTACTGTTAGGTAGTGAATATGAATAAACTAACAATAAACCTTGAAAAAACATGGGCGTTATTGGTAGGATTTTTGATAGTTGCAAGCCCAGTTTTAGCTAATACAACCAATCCAATAGAGTCAATGATAGTCTCATTGAGAGATGCTGGTTTCCTATTGGTGTTGATTTGGTTATTAACATTGGCAATCGTTTACGGAGTTTTATCTCACATAGAATTGCCCAAGTCAATAACAGCAAGGGGAGTTATATCAATAGTTGCATCATTCCTTGTATTAGTTGCTGTAGCAGGATCTCAAGCTGCAACATTCCTTAGCAATTTTACTACATATGCAATAGCAATTGCATTCAGTCTATTCATATTAATGATGTTCCTTGAAATAACTCAAACAAAGATTAGTGGGGAACATATATTTTCAAAGCATCCAAGGTTTTTCGCTGCAGCTTTGATAATAATCGCAATTTTGATATTTGCAAGCGCAGGTGGATTGGGTTTGATTGGATTTCCAATAATTCAGATTACAACTCCTGCAGTAGCAATCGGAGTTTTCCTTATCGTTATGGTGGCAAGTGTATGGATATTATTTAAAGAAGGAGAAAAATAAATTAAAATAAAATTGGTGAAAATATGTTCGGATTAGATATGATATGCGCACCCGGAATTGGTTGTCCATTCACGGACGGATTTGGCATAGCATCAATATTGCTATGGGTATTGACATTCGCAATATCTTTCGCAGTATTGAAAAAGACAGTGTTAGGAAAGAGAACAGGAGCATTGGTTGCAATAGTAGTTGCCTTCCTGGTATTGATGACAGTACCAACGGCACTCTTACAATTCATAGCAAGCATGTCAACTGGTTTAGTTGTACTTGCTATAGGAGCACTTGTACTATTGTCATTCCTTGAATTATCAGGTACAGCAAATATAATTGAAGGAACTGTTATAACACCCTTCACAATGAAATATGGTACAATCCTAACTTTGATAGCAGTCGCTATAATAATAGCCATGTTCGTAAACTTCGGTGGATTGACACTCATTGGAATCACAGCATTACCTGCAATAGCACCTGGAATGTGGTTGATAGGATTAGTGGGTGTAGCAGTAATATGGATGTTATCAGAAGAACCAAAAGAAGCACCTCAAAAGAAATAAATAGAATAGTTAAACAATGATTTCAGTTACTTTATTTTTCTTTTTTAATTTTCTCTACCAAGTCAGACATAGTTCTAATGTTTGTTGATAATTCTGGTAGAAAATCTTTGAAGACCCTTTCTATAGATCCAATTCTACCTTCTATGCCTATCACAGATTCTCCAAACTCGTCAATTTTAGAAGCAATGGTCTTTTCTTTTTCATCCAAGACACCTGAATAGCTGTCTACTTTTTTACGTATTTCATCAATCTCATTGTGCAACTGCATGTTCTTTTGCTCAAATACTTTTAATTTATCCTCAAAATCCCTCCATCTCTCAGCGACTATCGCCTCGATGATTTCTTCAACAGTTATTTCTGTTGTTGGATGAGAATCTGATCTTTGAACTACTGGCTGCTCCATTATTTGTTGTTGCGTTGCCTGTTCCATGGATTGTTGAACAATTCTTTCTGGCGGATAACCCATCGGCATAGGTCTTCTAGTAACCTCTCCAATGGGAACAGGACCTACAAATGTCTCTCCAGTATCAAACGGTTCTGGAGAAGGCGCTTCTGGTGCCTCTTCTGTCATTTCCATTGGTGATGGCGGTGCGCCTGAAACAACTCTTTCTCTCAATGCTATTCTCAAGGCCTTGTCAATATTTTCTGAAGAGAATCCTTGAGCCTCTAACCTAGAAATTATATCAGGCTCAGATAATCCTTGAGCAGAATATCTCAAGACAAGGTCAACAGGAATATAAACTTTTTTTGCTTCCTTTTTTTTGCCCGCACTAAACGGAAACATTTTTTAACCTCTCTTCTATTATTCTATCTACCTCTCCCCTTGTTATAAAGTTTGTCTTTAGTGGGTTATAAATAGAGAGTAGATTCTCTAACTCTCTCAAATCTGTTTTCTTTGCAACCTTCTCCAAGATCTTGTTTATCTTTAATAATTCATTATCAATCCTAATTATATTTTTTTCTATCTCGTCGATTTTCGCTGTTAATTTTTCATTAACAATCCTCTTATCTTCTGTGAGGTTTAAAACACTGTCCTCCAAGCTGTTGATTCGATTTTCCATCAAAAAATCTCTTTCTTCCAAGTCCCGTAGTCTCCTTACAGTCTCATTAGTTCTCCTTACTATCTCGTTCAAGACTGCCTGTATGTCTTTTTCTGCCATAGAACCAACAAATATTATTATTAGAAGGTTAATATAAATATTGAATATCAAATCAAAGGTTTTTTAATGGTTTTCGAGACCGAAATCAAGGAAGGAATTCTGAGAATGAATTGCCTAGGCTCTATCTTCGGCTTCACTCTTGAGGATTCCGACGTAGTAATGGCAAGGGTTATTGAAAAACTCATTGAAGAAAAAAAGATTGTTGGCATTGTTCTTGCAGAAACAAGAGAGTATGAGTATGATTATGATCAAACAAAGATGATAGTAGAAATAGCAAATGCAATAATGGAGGTTCTGAAAGAAAAAAGATTGGTCTCTATAAGGAATGTCGCAACTGGAAATTGTGTAAAATATCTAGGAGTCTGGTATAGCTGGCTGAGAGATCTAGTGACTCTACAGTTGAGAGGAGATCCTATAGGTTCTTATCTAAATCTTATCAGGGAAATAAGACATTTGGAAGCAAAATCTAAAGAGTCAAAAGAATATGGAGAATGTGTAGAACATTATCTTAACAATGCACTGCTTCCTTTGAAAGAAACATTAGAAAAATGCGAGTTGATAAAAAAGGCCAAACCATTTCTAATCGGTTATCATATAGGCGATAGAAAACTCTATAGAAAGTTTTTGAAACCAACAATAAGACCGAATTTCATGTACACAAAATTCATGGCACAGCCTCCACCAGGAGAGCCTGTTGCAAAGTACAGGGTTTGGGATACTGATATTGAGATATTCAAGACACCAGAAAAGATAAGATATGTTTATCATGTCGTTCCTCCAGAATTCAAACTCAGCGAAGAGGAATACACGCTTCTGGATGCCGCCAGAAGAATATTAGAACAGAGAAGGCCAAAAGAATTGGAGATCGCAGAACAGGATAAAATGAGGGATTTGTTCTATACACTTAGCTTAGATTTGTTAAGAGACTTGGCAGAAGAGATGGGGAAAACATTTGAAGTAAATCAACTAGAAAAACTTGCTAGTATTCTAACACGTTATACAGCAGGTCTTGGCATATTAGAAATATTGTTGAGGGATGATAAAGTACAGGACGTATTCATCAACTCTCCAATGGGTAATCTACCTATATTCATAAATCATCAAGACTTTGAAGAATGCGAGACGAATTTAGTTCCTACAAAAGAGGATGGTGACAGATGGGCAACAAGATTTAAACTCATATCAGGTAGGCCTTTAGACGAGGCAAATCCTGTTTTGGATACTGATATTCAAGTTCCTGGAGGAGTTGCAAGAGTTGCTGCAATAAATCCTAGACTATCTCCGGATGGCTTAGGCTTTGCATTGAGAAGACACAGGTTCAGGCCATGGACATTCCCATTGTTCTTAAGAGAAAGATATATGAACTCTATGTTTGGCGGTCTAATGTGGTTTTTAGCATCTTATGGAAGAACATATCTTGTGGCTGGTTCAAGAGGCGCTGGTAAAACCTCTTTCCTTGGTTCAACAATGCTACAGATATTACCATATTATAGGATACTGGTCTCAGAAGATACGCTTGAGCTTCCTGTTGAACAATTAAGAAACCTAGGATATAACATCGAAAGATTGAAATCAAGATCTGTTATAACTAGAGTTGAACTTGAATTGCCAGCAGAAGAGGTTGTAAGAACTGCTTTGAGGTTAGGTGATTCCTGCTTGTTCATTGGCGAAATAAGATCCAAGGAAGCAAAAGCTTTGTTCGAAGCCATGAGAATCGGAGCCATGGCAAATGTTGTAGCTGGTACGATTCATGGTGAGTCTGCTTACGGCGTTTTCGATAGAATAGTAAATGACTTGGGAGTTCCTCCAACAAGTTTTAAGGCAACTGACTTGGTCATAGTGTGCAATAAATTAAAAACACCTGACGGATTAAAAACGTTCAGAAGAATAACAGAGGTAACAGAAGTAAGAAAGCATTGGAAGAAGGATCCTGTCGATGAAGGTGGTTTCGTAAACTTAATGGAGTATAAATCCGATGAGGACACTTTGAAACCTACTGATACGTTAGTCAATGGCGAATCATATGTATTGAATCAGATTGCTGATAGGGTTCCTGGCTGGTCAGGAAGATGGGAACGTGTCTGGGACAATATCTTGTTAAGGGCAAAAATTTTAGACACAATTGTTGAGATTTCTAAAAAAGTTAATAACCCAGATCTGTTAGAAGCTGAGACAACTGTCAAAGTCAATGAGATGTTTCACGGGTTCGCTGAAAAGTGTAGAAAGGATATAGGAACGATTGACAGTAAAAGGGTTTATGAAGAATGGTTGAATTGGTTTAAAAAATATGCAAAGGCTGCTTAATGGCTAAAAAGAAAAGTTTGGAAGCCTTGCTAAAGGCTGAGGAGACAAGAAGGGTAGAACTGCAAAAAGCCTTGAAAATTAGCGAGATAAAGATGCCTGAAAAAAAAGAGTTCTATCCATATCCATCAGAATATATGAAATTTCTAGAAGAGGTTAAGATAAGACCTAAGACTTTATATGAAAAAAGTTGCAATCTTGTGGAAGGATTATTCCCAATAGATCTTGGAGGTAAAACTAGAGAGAAGATTATACTCAATCTTAGAGCTGCTTACATAAATGCGACTCCAAAAGGTGTCTTCTCTTTCGCAATACTAACAGCATTGTTATGGATCATTTTTGCAATGTTTTATGTTCTATTTACCGGTGGCATCGATATTTTCGGTGCATTCTTTTTTGGCCTAGCTCTCTTAGATTTTTGGTATTTCTATAATTATCCTACAATGAAGGCCAAGTCACTTAGTGTTCAAATGTCTGCTGATACAGTACTCGCAGTTTTATACATGGTCATTTACATGAGAAGTTCTCCGAATCTAGAAGGTGCAATAAAATTTGCATCTCAAAATCTGGAAGGACCTTTGGCATGGGATCTGAGAAAATTATTATGGGATATAGAAACAGGAAAATATTCCTCGGCTGATGAAGCCTTGATTGATTACATAGTAAAGTGGAAGGATAAGAACAAAGAGTTTTCAGAGTCATTGAACTTGCTAAGGGGTTCTGCTGTTGAATCAGAGAGAAGAGAAATGGTCTATGATGAAACTATAGATGTTATATTGAATGGAACGAGGGAGAGGGCAAGACACTATGCAGCAGGTTTGAGAATGCCAATGACATTGATTTATGCCATGGGAGTCTTGCTTCCTGTGATGGGTTTGGTTTTGTTCCCAATAGTTCTTATATTCATATCAGAACAGGTTAAACCTTCTTTTGTCTTCTTTGCCTATGATGTTCTTTTACCAATGTTTCTTTATTTTATTGTTGCTAACATTTTATCCTCTAAACCGCCAACATTTTCTCCACCAGACATATCAAAAGCAAAAGGAGTTCCACCAATGGGAAAATTTTATTTGGGCGGAGTTTTGATTCCAATATGGCCAGTATCTTTATTAGTATCACTACCTCTGATTTTTATAGGAATCATGGGAATATCAAATGAAGAAGCTTATTATTCTGTTTCATTCTCCCTATTGACTACTCTCGGCATGGCAACAATAATAGCAATCTATACTTTTTTGGATAGTTATCAAAAAGTTAAGATAAGAAACGATATTGAAAAAATAGAAAACGAGTTTGCAACAGCTTTATTTCAGCTAGGAAATATAATTGCAGGTGGTGTTCCCTTAGAAGCTGCCATTGATAAGGTAAAAGTAAACCTTAAAGAATTAAAAATTGCTGATTTATTCAGTCTAACCAGTTTAAACATGAAAAAATTCGGGTACACATTCGAAGAGGCTTTGTTCGATAAAGAAGTTGGAGCAATATGGTATTATCCTTCAAAACTAATCCAATCAATAATGCAAACTGTAATTCAATCTTCTAAAAAGAGCGTTAAAACCGCTGCAAACTCTATGATTGTTATTTCAAACTATTTGAAAGGTGTCCATGATGTTAAGGAAGAGATAGAAGATATTTTAGGCGAGACAACGTCAAGCATGAGATTCTTAGCAATGTTTTTATCTCCTTTGGTCGCAGGAATAACAGTAACATTAGCTGTTATAATATTACAGATATTGACAAAGCTTGGAAGCGCGATGTCATCTCTAACAACAATGGGTGGTTCTAGTATTAGTTCTGCCCAATCTATTTTCCTTGTTCCGTGGGCTATGAACGGAAAATTACCTATAACGCCTTCAGTGTTTCAGATTATTGTTGGTATTTACATGATTGAGACTGCAGTTCTGCTTGCATCATTTTTAAATGGAGTAAAGTACGGAGAAGATCCTGTAGGATCTAGAAGTATGATATGGAGCACATTAATAGTAGCAATCTTACTATATACTATAAGTTGGTTTGTCACCTACTCTATGTTTGGTGGAACAATAGAGAGCTTGTTGAAATTTTGAGTGAGAAAGATGAAAGGACAAGAGCATCACGAATTAATTTTTTGGATAATCGTGGCTATTTTGGTGGGAGTATTTTTGTTAGTATTCGCAAATCAAATCATATTTGGTTATTTGAATGTTACGAGTACAGTGGAACCGTGATCTTATGGTCTCGAAAAGATTAGTGGAATTCGTATGGAAGACTCTGCTTGTTTTATCAGTCTTGGCGTTTTTGTTATTATTTTTTATGAGCTTTAGATTTGGTCCTGCAGAAGGTCCTGTAGCATCAATAATAAAATTCCTAGGTGTGTTATTAGGTCCTGTAGTTTAATGTGATTGAATGTCAGAAGAAGTAACACCTGTATTCGATGTGGTAACTGCTTTAATCGTAGGCATAGTTCTTCTTACTGTTTTGTTCATAGTGATGTATTGTAATGAGTGGAATGGTAGCATATGCCCAGGAAGATGGGTATACCTCTTATTGGGACAAAAAATTTATGATAGCATAGATAGTCTAATATTAAAGGCAATAATGAGTCAGATATTAAGGCTTGCTGATTTTATACCTAGATGATTTCATGGAAATGGAAGAACACTTGACAAATACTATATTAGTTATGATAATTGTGCTAATTTGTTTAATAGTTTTTGTTTTCATTATAAAGCCTATTTTGTTCGGAGGAGATGATTACCTGAGTGTAAGAAAGATGGTTTGCGGAGGTTTGTTCTACATACCTTTTGGTTCTATATTCACAGCTCTAACCCATGGTTGCGCTATAATACCTGCTTAGTTTTATATACCAAGCAATTTTAAAAATAATTATGAGAGGTGCAAGTGTTACTACTATTCTTTACATACTTGTCATAACTTTAATTGCTATAATGGCCGGCTTGTTTTTTTTCGGGCCGGCTTCAGTATTCGGTTTCAATGTCAACAAAAACATCGAACCAGAGAAAGGTAAGGAAAGTGTTTCTAGCTCCCCTACTCAAATAATAGTAGAACCTTTTAGAGCAGAGTTTTTGAAGCACCTTCTCTCTACCAAGAAACCCTGGGATCCTTTCCAACCATCTGAGGTAGCTTGCTATCTGGCTAATACTATTTACGGAGATTTTAGAAAGTATGGAAAAGATTTGTCAGAAAGAGGAGTTTGTTGGTATCTCTCTAAAGATAAATTTGCTAGTGTTGGTATGAACAGGTTTGCTCCATTTGACAAATGCTTGATAAGCACTCCCAAAATTTTTACTCTCGAACCTTTCACTGTACCTCAAATGCACACTTATGGAAAGACTTGGGATGATGATCTTTTAAATTCAAAAATAGGTCCATGCCATTTATGCGAACAGTTACCAGGTCTTACAACTGGTCATGGAAACACTGATAAAAATAATCAGCAAGCAATACCTCCTTACCTCGATGAAGTTTGCCTAAACCTTCAATTCACAGACAGACTCTGTGAAGCAGGCGGTCTTGATAAATTTTGTGATGGAGTATGTCAGCCCAGACTTGAACCATATAGAACCAACCAAGGCTTCATAAGCTTTGGTAATGATGTATGTACTTCTCCAGCTAACAATGATAGAGAAATAAATGGAATTATAAATACGGCATGGCAAACAGGCCACTGTACAGGAGATGGAAACCAACAATATCCTTATGAAGGCGATTTCTGTGATAATGGTGGTGGTAATCTGATTTATGATTGGAATAACTATTGGATTATGGATTGTGCAAGTTCATCGTGTGGTGGTCGTAGCGATACAGAATATGAAGTTAGCGAAGACGACAAATTTAAAGAAAATATGGTTTTGACCCATGATGAAAAAACACAATATATTTTTGGTGTTACAATAGGAAAGGAAAGTAAAAATAATGCAGGAAGCGAAATATATTCTGTTCTGTTTGCAAGAGTACCCAAACAGGGAAAAGGAAATAGTTTTGATTTTATAAGTGATTATTTTAAAAATAAACAATTTTACAGATGGAATAGACTTGGTTATTGGCAACCAGAAGCTAGGAGAATCGTTGACAGAGTTGTTACAGGAGTTGGAGATAAAAAAATAAGTGATATAGAAAAGATGATTGCAGATGCTACAGAAACTGCTACCCCGGGTTATGGATTAAAAACATCGCTTCAATCTTCTGATTGTAAGAGTTTGCCTGATGACAGTCCAACGAATGGATGCGTATCTTATAAACATTGCTCTAGCAAGGAAGACTGCACTGGAACAATACCTATAAGATTAAGATTTCCTGAAAGTGCACAAGATCCTAAAATGATGTCAGAAGCGCCTGGGAAATTTATTAACAAAAGCATTATAGTTGAATCGAATATACCTAAAGAAAAATTAAATGAAAATTTGGATCCTAATAAAAAATACAGAGTTGTTATAAATAATTGGTTAGGTAAGTTTAGGGCAGAGGGAAGCATCACAATTCCTGAAGGCGCCTATTATAGTTATTACCTTAGAACTGTTTCTGTGATGCAACTGGAAGATAAACAGTGTTGTGAAGGAAGCATAAACCTTCATTTTGAAGAGGGAAGCAATGCAATATCAGGTCAAACTGTTCATCCGATAGCATCTGGCTTGAAATATTGCGATCATGATCTTTCTAGTACGAAACCGACTGTTTATTTCTATGAAGATTCAGCTAATGGTTGTTTAGATCATTCAGTTGGAGATGCTAATGGTTTGATAGGAAGCTGCAACATCAACAATGAGGAGACGACTTATTGTTTGACTGATGAACCATGGGAAGCCAATCCAAACAAAGGAAGCTGTAAACTTACTAATGGATTCACGGTAAGTGGTTCTGGCGATAAGAAGTATTGGGCATGCATTGATAAAGACGGTAAAAATGATTTCAAAGATGCTGGAGAAAGTGCATCAACAACAATAACAGTCACTGGAACACTTGAACTTTTATGGAATAGAAGTGATTGGCAAGAAGTTAAAAACAGTGTTTACACCACATTCAGTAGTCCACCATGCGATAGTGCTAATGGTTGGCATCCTATCTCATGCGGTGTGGAAAATTATTTTCCTGAAGGAGATAACTCTGATGACGCACAAGACAAGTACAGTCGCACTTCTCTAGGTGGAATTTACATAAGTGGTGATCGATGCTATTCTATTGCAATCAATAGGTTCTATCCAACAGACATATTAAAACAGAGGGTAAGCGTGCTATGCGCTAAGAACCTTGATTATACTGTTGTAGAAAATTCTAATTGGAATATTGGTTTTGGCAGACCTAACACATTCGAAAGTCCAACATGTCCTGCAGATAAACCTTGGATAATATCATGCACTGCACGTGCAAATACTGGAATCCAAGATTATCAATATAATGTAATGATTGATAAATATATAGAAGATAGCAAGTGCAAAGCTACATTCGACGATAGAAGTGGTTTAGGTGGCTTGCCAAAATATAATGTTAAAGTGGGTGCTGTTTGTTCAAAAATAAAGTTTGATGATATTGTTTGGAGTGACTGGGTTTTACAGGGTAATGGAGGTTTTTGGGGAAACACATGTCCATTTGATGCTCATTATTTTTTTATTAGTTGGAGTGCTTTTGGATGCCCTAGCAACACGTTTGCATCAGGTTTTACACAAACTGACAGCTCACAAGATAACTGGTATACTGATTATCTTATGAGTGATAATTTTTTGCCAAAAACAACACCACCAGTATGGAGATCTTGGTCACATGAAGACAGCCCAGGAAGATTCGAAGCTGTAACTAATAGAGAATATTGTGAACAGAAGAGGAAGATCGGAACAATGTGCATTCCAAGTGGAGCAAAATTTTACCTTGGAGAAGGATACGGTGGTAGTGGAATACCAAAAACTTGTTCAGATGGCACACCAAATGGTTCTTGCTCATCAACTAAACCAAAATATTGTCAAAATGGAGCGTTAATTAATGCTTGCGGCCCACCTTATATCTGTAGATGTCCTCCAATTGAATCACAATGTCAAGCTGATGGATCATGCACGACACCAGTTACACCAGGAGAAACTTGGCCAGATTCACACGATTTATTAACAGAGAATGCTAACTTTATAAATGTTAAGTATGGTAGCATTATGTTAAATGCTCTTGCAACAGAAAACATTGATTCTACTGGTATTGATGTCCTTTGGTACGATCTAACAGACGTGTTAAATAGTCTTTGGCCACACTCTGATAAAATTACTAAAATACAAGGAGCACAGAGTATAAATTCTACTTTAGATTATGTATCCTTTACATTTGTTAACGTTCAACCAGATACCTCTGTAACTTTAAGTTCAATAGATATAAACCAATTTATAAATGTTAATTTCTCTTTGAGATTAACATCTACATATTTTAGCACAGTTTTTAATGGTTATTTACAATTTAAAGATGCAAATGGAAAACAGGCGAGTATTTCATTAGGATTAGTAAATAAAGACGTATGGAATAGTTATACCATATCTTTAACGGATTCAAATTGGCAAGTAGATTCAGGATTTGATAGGACAAAAGTTACTTATGTAAAGGTCGGAGACATAACGCAACGCTTTGCTGGAGACTATGCATGGCTTGATGATTTTTACTTTACAAAATAGATTACTCATATACTCAGGTAGAACAACTCAAAATATGGAATTTATATATAGCCAAAATAAAATTTAAAATGTAAAATATATACTGTATGAATAAAGCATTTTAATAAAGTTTATATCCGAGGTCTATTCAAATAATTAATTATGAAGGTTATACATATCTTAGGCACTGTTATTGCAGCAGCCTTAGTTATGTTCATTGGAGTTATGTGGGCTGCACAAGGCAACAAATTTTCTTATGAGAATGTCAAGGATATTCCAGAACTAATATCACAGAGCGGATGTGTAACTTATGTTAATCCAAATCCTGAAAAACCATTTAAAGATGTGCAACTAAAGCATATTCTTTCTAGCAAGAAACCTTGGGATCCTTTCCAACCGTCCGAGATAGCTTGTCACCTTGCTAACGCTACTTATGTTGACTTTAGAAAAAATGGTTTAGAAGATTCACCCAGAGAAAAAAATTGTTGGCCTCTATCTACTTATGATTGGGTTGATACTATTGGACAATATGGTCCTAAAACTGAATGCCTGCTTAATTATTTCAGATTCAGACTTGAACCAGGTGCAACAAGTCCTTCTGGATTTGATTGGGATGCTGATCTTAAAAATTCTGCTGATCTAGGTCCATGCAATCTGTGTCAAGAAGGAACAGATCCCATACCTTATCTTGATGAAGTTTGTCTAAATATGCAATTTAGAGACAGGCTTTGTGAAGCAAGTGGTATTGATAAATTCTGCAATGCAGCATGTCAACCTACAGACTTTCCTGTACAAGGTTTTAAAAGCTTTGGTAACGATGAATGCGATTCGCCTTCTATTAACAATCAAGGAACATGGCAAACAAGTCATTGCACAAATAATGGAAATAATAACTATCCTACTGATTTTTGTGACAATAATGGTGATAATCTTATTTACAATTGGGGTAACTATTGGGTCATGGATTGTAGATCTACAGACTGTGGTGGTCATGATGATTCTGTGTATGAGGTTAGTGAAAAAGATAAATTTAATGGAAACAAGATTTTGAGTCATGACGGTCAAACTCTTTATTCAGCTGGTGTTGTATGGATAGTCGATGAAAGAAAATATACAGATATATTTGCCAGAATACCAAATCAACAAAAAGATACTAATTTTGATAAAACAGAGTTAGATGATACTCTTCATAAATATTTAAGTGATAGCAGCTTTTACAGATGGAACAGGCTCGGATGGTGGTTCCCGGAAAATAG